>OLQG01000835.1_pt1 | contig 22528 bp, 29 predicted proteins | sample 1672221 | NCBI WGS metagenome assembly OLQG01 (sample SAMEA3136660, study PRJEB25190) | human gut metagenome | biome: human gut; feature: human-associated habitat; material: faeces | place: Austria | collected 2013
TCCATCACTCACATTCTGCTAAGCCTCTTCCAAAGTATCATAATATATGCCAATATTTTTTTGTGCCTATATTTGCTACTCCTAAGTAATATTTAACTAAGGTAAATAAGACACTTGATTCTCTCCAGTACTACTATTTAATGGTAATACAGTATCCTAATACTTTACATATAAAACATCTTTAACTAAATATAAACCATTATCAATAATATTATCTTTAGAAGAAGCTTCTTTAATAATATCAATATCAACATTTATTTTCCCATTTTTTACTAGGTCTATAAAACTAGAACCTATCTAAACTTTTATTCCTCCTCTAGTTTTTAATAATAAATCTCCACTAACATTACCAACTGTTTCATAAGTTCTTCCAAAGAATTTTTCCATATTATTCTAGATTTTTAGTTCTGTTATTTTTTATCTCTCTTATAGTTTTTCCTAAAATAAACATTTCTTCATGGGTAAAATTATTATTTCTAGCACAATTACAGTCATAACAACATGGAACAACATTATCCATAGTATGCCCTAAATCATTATTTATTCTGTCACAACCTATTCTTGTAATATCTCCACAATAAATACAAGGTTTCATAATAATATTACTAATCATCCAATCTACTGTAATATCACAAACTTTTTCAAATCCCATTTTCTTGTCTTTACATTTATAAGTTGAAACCATTTTGGAGGCTTTAGAACGTATTGTGTCAGGGCTTTCTCTCCAATCTTTAACAGATTTATCTTTACGTTTTCTTTTCTTTCCAAAAATAATTTCCTCAGGAGTATAATCTTTACTATGTTTATAGTACCTATTTTTAATAGAGCTGAAAGGTATTCCAAATATTTCAGAGGCTTCTCTTAGAGTATAATTTTGATTATTAAACTATATAATAGCTGTCTGTCTACTTAAAGCAAAATCAGCTTGATTGACCCACATAAAATTATCCTTAGACCATTGTTTAGTAGTATCTTTCCTATGTAAAGATAATCCTTCAGCATATGTTGGTCTTATATCATTGTAGAAATTTCTAAAATTATCCCATTCTTCAGAATTGCCAACTTTTTTACCTTTTTCAGTAAATTTTATAGCTCTCCAACTATTATATATTTTAGGACATTCTTCTCTTATATCTCCTATATAATCTTTTCTAGATTTCCAAGCTTCTTGAGCTGCCTTTATTCTTTTTATTTTTTCTTCAGCAGTTTCTTGTCTACCTTGTACAAATTGCCCCAATTCATTACGTCCTTCATTAACATTACCCATACTCATATTATTATTATTAAATTATTCTATTGTTATTGTTATGTTATTTTTATCTTCTAGTAGAGCTTTATATATTTTTTTAAAAGTTTCTTTACCATCTGTTAATTGTCCTACCACAGTGTTTTTCCCTACCAAAATACACCCATACGTAAGATCCTAAGCTCTAGGTCCATCTCCTACATGCATTAAAATTCCACTATAACCAGGGACATTTAAAAGCCTAGGGACTTTGCCATTACACGTATCTTTATAAAACTATTTTTTACTAAATTTAGGACTTACTACATCTAAAGTTACTTTATAAGTACCAGTAGGTATAGCAGTCTATCCATAAATCTTTTTCTTTTTAATCTCATCTTCTGACATATTCTAAGTTAAACCTCTGTCAGTGTCTTCTAATGTATTTGCAAAAAAAACACCATTGATAAATAACTTACCAATGGTGTAATTAGGTTTTTTAGCAATTCTTTTTACTAAAACTTTTATCATTTATAAAATTATTAATAGTTTCTTGCTACTTCTCCATTAGTTTAGCTATCTAAGAAAGAGAATCTTCAATTTTACTAAATCTCTATTCATTTTGCTATTTTTCTTTTAATACTGGGTTGAGTTCTAGAAGAAGCTTATCTGCCTTTTGTAATATTGTTTTCTATGTATCTACAGAATCTATAATAAGTTTTGCATTAGTCTTCATTGTCTCAAGTTCCTATATTAAATCTTTCTAATCAGTAGCTAGTACTAAATTATTAGCTCTAGTAACAGATAGCTATTCAGGTATAGTATAAGTAGCTTGTTTATCTTTTACATTTATAGTAACATCAATTACTATTTTATCTTCCAAATTAGGTTGAGGTATTCCTACAGCAGTAACAATACCCTCATCAATAGTTACATTCATTTTATCAAGAATGTATACTTTGTTGTGCTGTTTAATGTCTCTAAATATCATATCGTGATAATAAAAAAGCCCAAGAAGTTAGACTTCCTGGGCTTATGGTTTACGCAGTAGTAGTTGTAGTTGGTTTTAACTATGAAATTAAATACTAATTCTGTCTAACTTGACTAAGTTCAAGTCTAGCATCATTGTATTTCTACTGCAAATCTTGATTCCAATGTGTATTAAGAGTATCAATTATATGTTGAGTATTACGCTGATTATCTCTTAATATTTCGCAAGTTTGTGTTTTAGTAGCATAGTTTGTAGATGCAAATCCTCTTTCTACTCCAGTAGTTAATGTGTTAATAGCATTATTTAAAGAATAGTTAGTGTCACAGATTTTACTAGCTATAGTACTTGTTTGATTAGCAGTAGCTAATTGCTATTCATAACCCATCTTCAATAAATTCTGCTAAGTCTGGCAGCAGCAATCTTTTAACTGCTATACTATATTTAAATCACCTAAATTGACAGCGTTGATTACTTTCTCAGCAGAGAATCCAACTTTGCCAGCTACATCCTGTATTCCAGAACGTACAGCGCATATAGCATTGTTAAGTGAGTTAAAATCGCAGTTAAGATTACTTGCTAACTAAGTAATAGCATTATTATTACCCTTAACAGCATCCATTAATAGATTACTATTCTAGTTATCTGACATTTGATTTCTAATGGCATTTAACTATCCCTAAATTTCTGCATTCTAAACACTATTAGCATTGTTTCCCCATAATCCATTTCTTCCAAACATCATAAGGAATACTAAATAGATAAAAGGATTATTCATCCACTAATTGTTGTTTAACATAGCAGCCATTGCCATTGGATTATTGTTGTTCTTACCCATAACAGAAGCCAATAAAGCATCATTGTTATCAGTACAATAAATTTTTTCTACAGTGTCGCTCATAATTAAAATAATTTACTCAATTTTTCAAGGAAAAACTCATCTATAAATACTAGTATCTAATTGTATTGTTAATATATATTAAATAATGTTCAGCCAAAATAAAAAATAAGGAATTATTAAAAATAATAACTACGTAGTCACCATTTCCAATAATTCCTTATTACTTTATTTGTTAATTAAATTTAAATAAAAGATTCCCAATCAATTTCTAAATTCTTATTCTTTACATCTGCCATCCATCTGCAAAACTAAATACCTTCATATCCATCTTTATCATTTGCTACTTCCATAGCATATATTATACAAGATTTAGCATCTTTTAACAATAAAGGGTAAAAATCTGCATATGCCATGTTGGCAGTATAAATAATATCTCCTATAGTACTACTAATTGGGATAATATATCCTAATTCATCAATAATCTATTTTACATCAGAAACATCCCAATGTTTATTAGTTCCATCGGAATTAACCATCTATTCACTAGCAAAATCTGCTAATTTAATAGTAAAATGTTTACCATACTTTTCCAAGTACTACTCTTTTGGTGTTAAAGATTTAGAAATTTTTTTAATAATTCTCATAGTCGTAATAATTTAAAAATTTTACTGTTTATTTACTTTATCTAAAATAACTTGCATATTATCTTTTATATAATTAAGTAAATCTTCCTCAGAATCTTTAGGTGCATTATAATTTACATCAATATGGTCTGATGTAACTGTTTTATAATAACTCATAGTCTTAGAATTATTAGCATCTGTCATGCTAATATTAAATGAATAAGAATTATCTAAATTAATATTCAAAGATCCTGAGATATTATATTTTTCTGTAGAATCACTTATTTGATAAATTTCGTTTTGTTTTGTTATTTCCATTACTTAACAAATAATTCATAAAAAGCTTCCATAAGGTCAGCAGCTTTTACTTTCTGACCATTAATCTCATACTCACCATCAGAATTTACATCAAGAATATCGCCATACTCATCTTCTGTAAGTGTGTCTTCAGGTGCATCCTTAATATCTTCATTACCTTTTTGTACAAGATATTCCTGATATTCTGAATTAGCTTTATTATTCAACTCATTAAACTTAGTTTCCTCTTCAGGAGTACGCTCTGTCTTATTAGCTAAATCTCTTAATTCATCTGAAACAATTTGCTTACTAAATTCTTGTGTATCTTCATCAAACTGTTTCTTAATCTTATTATAAGACATTCTAATTCTCATAATCTTTACCTTTAACTCCTTAGAGAGTTCTTTGCCGTTACCAGCTAAAAGAATCTTTGTAATAAGATTCTGCTTTGTCAAAACATCATTTAAAGTCATAAATCATTTATTTTTATTAAACATATATAATTGTATATTATTTTATAATAAATCAAAAGTTAATAATTGTTATTTGTATTTAACATATCCAAATAAGCAAACTGTAATTATCTTAGCTGCACCGTCACCTGAATATAGTGGATTTCCGCCCCACCAACTATCGTTATGCTCATTAGCTGGATGAAATCCCTTCACCTGTACTGCATTACTACCTACAGCATCACAATGAAGCCACCACGCGCCATCGCCTCTATGGGTTCCTACCCAATGGCCCATTCCTGCTCCAGAATAGTGTACTGATGCAATAGCCGCTTTAATATAGAATGTTTGAAATGATGTATTAGGGATATTAATAAGGCAATAAGCCCCACCTCTAGTATAAGTAAATGGAACTGAATATCCCAAGCATGAGAAAGAACCGCTTATAGTGCCATCATTACCATTATATAAATTTAAATATCCTAAGAATATAGGATAGCTTTCATCCCCATCAGCAAAAGCTAGTTTATGAACTGCCTAGAGCCCATTAGTTTCTCCAGTAGACATATCACCTTCCATATAACCAACATACCAATTTGATGAGCTATGTTCATTAAAGATAACACTAGTTAAATAATTATTGTGAGTGCTAGCAAATCCATTTATCCATCCATAATCAGTACCTGACTGATCAAATGTCACAATTCTGCCTGATTTTCTCTTACTAAAATCAAATGATGATTGATGAGTATAACTAAAGTTGGAGGCGTGTTCCCCATCAACAGTATCTGCATCTAAACCAGATCCAGAACCATCATTTCCTGCATTCCATACCTTATTACCCTTAACTGTAGGATTTGTAAACCAATTCATTCCCCCTGAAGTCCACTAACCTACGGCTACATTATTAGCATATATCTAACATACTCCGTCAGAAATCCATTTAAATCCAGTATCAGAATCACCTATACCTAAATGAATAGAAGCACTATCAGATATTCCATTAGTACTTTTAATCATTAAATTATTCTTAAATACTGTGTGAGTATGAGCTACAGGGTTAAAAATCCCAGTTGATAATTGCTAAGTGACCCCTATTTTACTCCAACCATCTCCTGGTAAAGGCTAAACACTACTAAATGATGTTGAAAAAAACGTTCCTATATTCGAAGAATCAATGTCTGTACGCCAAGCTTTTTTTAACACTGACAGATTCATCGTACCATACTGACCTCTAACATTACCCCACAACTAACAATTTCCTGTAGTATTATTCACATAAAGTCTAAGATCTGTATCCCCTATTGCAATATTTCCTATAAGTTCTACAAGTCTTGCACTTATATTCTTTGAAGTATCACTACCATTCTGTCTAAGATAAACTGAAAATATTGCAAAATAAGAAGGATAATAACTAGCCGAAGCTAAAAATGTTATAGTTACATCATTATACTAATTGTTTAAATTAATCTCCCATAACTTAGCCCAATAAGAGCTAAGACCTGGAGTCGCTGATGTAATGAAAAGTGTTCTATTTATTTCATCTTTATGCCAACCATCTATGGTATCAGAATTATTTACCTAGGTAATCTCATTGCCATATATATAACCCTTATTATTACTTACATAAGTATTCTAAGTAGTTAATATTGGATAACTATTATGATACAATCTAGCGGCAGTATTAGTTTTAAACTATATAGTGTCGTTAGTATCATTCATCTAACTAAGTACTAAAGTAGTTCCTCCTGCTACACCCGATCTAACTAAGGTAATAGAAGCTGCATCACTACCCTCTGTAGCCGATTCTACATTAGGATTCCAATAAATGCCTCCTCCTATAGATAAGTTTTTAATATTATTTGTTTGAATGTTGGTAGCATATAATGTCTAACTACTAGTCTGCCAACATAATTTATCATAAGATTTATAAATATGTCCAGTAGAATCACTGGTGTTATTATGAGAAGCTCCTCCCCACACTAGAGGATACCAAGCAGCATCTGTAGCTGATAAATATTGATGTAATGTTACACTATCTCGTATATCACCAATATCAGAAGTATCTAGCACTCTATACTAACCTTCATTCTACCAAAAATAACCATCAACGGATACATGTATCTTACCTCCTGATTCAGAGATAGATAAATCTCCTCCATTATAATGATAATCAGCTGCTAAATGATAACCTCTAGGATTCCAATTACCATATGACAGATTTTGTCTATTCAACTTAGCATCAAGAAGACTATTCACCTCTGACTCTGTATAATAGCGAGAATCTAAGATACCTGAATAATTAGACGAATCAAGTATAGTTTTCCAGGCTAAGGTGTTAGTCATCTTTGCATCCTCACTAGAACGTATATACAAACTACCTCCATTAGCTAATAACATTTGTCCAGACCACCCACTTGCAGCTCTAAATTTAAATAATCCAAAGGCATCAACATTAGCAGGCTTTCCAGTAATCTTATTACCTTCACCAGCATATAAAACCTAAAAATTATGATAAGCAGAATTAAAAGATTTATCATCGGCAGAATTAACTACTAAATAATCATGACTGTGATTAGAGACAGCAGCTCCTATAGAACCAGGTGTAATATTTATGTTCTTAGCAGCACTTCCATCATAAGGACCCTGGCTTGTTCCATTTAAACTAATAGTTAGGGCATATGGATTTTTCAGAGAAGTAGGAATTTCATTAGCAAAAGCTAATCTTCTCCAGTTAGTAAAACCACTATCAATATGTCTTCTATAATAAATATTATCATTATTCCATATAAAAGCTAACTATTTTCTTCTGTTAAAGTTCTCACCTATACTTAATAATGATATATTTGGATTCTTTTCCGGAGGAGTTCCTAAAGGAATTGGATCAAATGTTTTAAATGACTGTCCCCAATCTGAATCTATATTATCATTAGATGTGCCAAAAGCTCTTACGTATCTTCCATCATGATTATGCCCCTTTGTTGCATAAAGAGAATCAGTCTTTGTTTTTATATATTCCCATAAATAAATAGCCTTTCTCTTATATGGGACATTAACAGCATTAGTATCTGCAAATCCACTATTAGATGCCCATGAAGTAATAAACATAGTACCATCTGTTACTGTACTAGTACCTTCAGGTAACTAACTAACAAAAGTAGAAGTAGTAACTGTTTTAGCAGCAGAACCATCATATACCACTCCAAATACATTAAATGAGTATGGATTCTTTAAAGATGTAGGAATGTCTGTAGTAAAAGCTAAAGTTTTCCAAGGTTGCCAAGTACCACCATTTTGAGCACGAGTGCTAACTTTACCTGAACGTGCGTGTACAGCTAATTGAGCATCAAATCCACCAGTATTGTCCCAAGCTAAGTGTAATATATGAGAATCTTCAGCTGGTTTTCCTTCAGTAGTAGATGAAGTAGCATAAAATATTCTTAAACTACCGTCACCAAATTGTGCATTAAGTGAAGTTGGTCTAGCAGAATACCAATTAACTAATTTTCTTGCATTTGTGGAATTTGTAGAGTTTGTTGCATTGTCTACTTGAGTTATAGTAGTTCCATTAATAACTCCTTTACCATTAGATATATAAGTAGATGAAGTATCAAGAATAGTATAAATTCTAGAAGTATCAGAACTCCATCTCAAAAACTATTTATCCTTAGTGCTATTATTTAATCCTATATATCCATATACACTTGATTTACCTCTAAATTGAATAGAAGCACCATTAGCATCATCGTTTCTTTTTATAGTTAATGCTCCAAAATTTGTAGTGTCAATAGTTAAAACACCCTACATAGTGTCTCCTGACTTCTTTACATATCTACCATCAGCAGTACCACTACTATATACAGTAATACTAGTTCCATTTAATTTAATAGTAGAACCATTTATACCTGAGTTCTTAGATGTTAATACATTATACCAAGTTTCTGCTGTATTAGCCTAGTCTCTATCATCTGATACCTTAATTTCTCCAAAGGCATTAAATGCTAAACGAGATCTTCTCAAATCATCACCTCCATCATAGGAAGTCATGTTTATGAAGGCAAATCCAGTATTAAAAGGAGAATTAATTAAAGTTCCAGAAGAAGCATCTGTAGTACTATAATAAATACCATTATTTTTAATAGTTCCTACATTAGTGTTATCAGCTAATTCATATACAGATAGCTTACTATTTAATAAAGCTTTTAAAACTTTACCTTGTTTAGCAGAAAGAGAACTAGTAGTGGAATCACTAGTTAAGTTATCCACTACTGGTCTCCAAGTAGAATTGATAGTTACTATACCATTAGTATTAGTTAATGTAGTATTACTACCATTTCGTAAGTCTAAAGTATGAGAGCCTATACTTACATTATTTATTTTTATATCTCTCCAAGTATTAGTATCTGTACCATAAAATTTAACCCCTCGTGCAAATATATTTCGCCCCCTGAGGTCAAATGTAATATCTTTGTTATTTGGTGGAGTTGTTAAGGCTGCCACCGTAGAGGGATTAAATGTTATTTTCATTATTTATTATTCATATTCATATTTACCGGTACTAACATTATACCATGCTAGACCAAAACCTATATCAAAATCATCGGTAGATGTACTATCCTAATCTGCAGTTTTTACATAGATATCTCCAGTTGGCATAAAATTAAGAGTTTTATTACCTATAGAGACTCCACCAACTTTAATAGTTCTCCAAGTATTTATAAATGCATTACTAGGTAGTTTATACCAACTAGGAGTAGCCTAACCATCAGATGATGCTAATAAATAGAAAGATTGTCCTATAAAAGTCTTATTTGTATTTATTAATTGTGGGGCTAAGCCATTTGCATCTTTTGAAACAACTCCATAAGTAGTACTAGCCCAAGGAACATTAACATATAGCTACTAATTAGAATCAACTTTTACTGCATAGTTCTTACTCACTAAATCAGTACTAAAGTTAGTGTTAGCATTTACTGATAAATTTTTATTTATACTATCCCAAGTAAAAGAGATACCATTACCATTTTTAAAGTTAAGAGCAGTACTGTCAGAAATAGATAACACTTCTGTTGAATTAACATTTACAGCTCTACGTCCATGTATAGTAGCAGTTTTAGTAGTACCACCAATAGTAACAGTTAATACATCATTTATATAAGTTAGAGTTGTAAACAAAGCTTTCTTTGCAGCATCTGTTAATCCTCCAGCAATAATTTCTGACTAATTTGTCCAAATTGGAGCACTATTACCTCCTCTACTAGTTAAAACCTATCCCAAGGCTCCAGCAGTAGTAGGAGCAAAAATAGAAAAAGTACTAGTATCATTAGAATAAAATCCTTTCTAAACTCCGTTTATTGTATGATAAATCTAGCCATTAATATTAGTCTAAACTACTGTCCAAGCGGTATTTTCACCAGTTGAATCCGCAGTAATACAAATAAGTAAATCGCCTACTTCACACTATACTCCATCATACCTTCCAGCAGTTACTACTCTATAAGTATCACCTACTTTAGCAGTTTTAGATGGAAATTCTGCCTCAATTCCATTAATAATATAATTATTGGCAGAAGTTAATCCTATAGTGCCTTTAAATCGCATTGCATCATTAGCTACAAACGACTAATTAATCTTATCTAGTATAGTCTTACTATCCCATAAATGTTTATTATCTGCTACAGTATTATCTACAGGTAATTTATCTATAGGGATTACTCCAGTTCCCCAAGGAATATAATCGATTCCATGGGTAATTATATGACCATCCTTTGTAAAATATAATTTTATATAATCACCTGTTTCTGATTGAGCTAATTTTAACTTATCAGCTACATCATTATAAGAAGTCGCAAAATTTAATAATGCCATTATTTATTACTAATTTATATCCCCCCATTTGAGAGAAATATTATTATTATTTATCGTAAAGTCATCTCCAAAATTTATGTTAGAATCTGCATTTCCATCATATTGTGAATATACAGTATTATTTACGGTTGTTATCTATTTTTTAATAGGTTCAGTACTTACAATATGCCCATTCTAATCATACTATATTAAATAAGACTTAGGAATTTCATTAGGTGTAATTTTATTAGTATGTGCAATTGTTATAGAAGTTCCTTGTTTAGAAACAGTTAATCCTGAGTTATTAGGAGTAATTATATTCTCTATTTTTTTAGGAAGAACTTTATCTAAAGTAGTCACCTAATCCCCATTAATTAAAACAGCCTCTGCTACAGTTTGTGGAAATACCTAATCGTTTGCTAATACTACTTTAATTAATTTATTACTCATCATATAAATTATTAGGTATATTATAATTTACTGTGACTGCAACTCCTGATGATGTAGTAACATTTTGAGCTGTTAACACTGTAGATTTTAAAGCATTAAACTCAGTTTTAGTTACATAATCATCTAAGTTAACATCTGTTGTTAAAGAACCTATCTATTCCCAAATATAGGTAGAATCTTTATTAATACAAATATATTCTGTAAAAATATTACCATTTACTCCTCCAGGATTAGGAACTAAGTATATAATGTTTTCGTAGTCTTTTCCCGGAGGAGAAGGTAACACAGTAACTATTTTATACTAAAATCCTAAGGTACTAGTATTAGTAACGCTAATAACACCATCAGGAGAAATAGTAATTCCATCACCCGCAGTTAGTTTATCCTACTTATTCTATAAAGTATTATTTATACTAGTAAGAGTTTTATTAATAGTATCTATATTTAGAGTATTAGTTCCAACAATTCCTAAAGTAGTTTTTAATACTTTATCTAATGTAGTAATTCCTAAAGATTTTAATCCAGGAATATTAGTAGCGTTTACTACTACTGCCTCAGCTAAAGTAATAGGTACGAATTCCTAATTGTTTTGATATAATCTTTTTATTTGGGTACTCATAATGTAAATAAATTTTCTGGTATATTGTAGTCTATATTAGATTTTAGAGAGGATTTTACATAATCTAAATTCTATATAGCTTCATTAAAATAATCTTTAGTAATATAAGACGATAAATCTACTCCTGATAAATCTTTTATAAATTTATCTATCTAAGTTTTACTATATATATCTAAATTATCTCTAGCTAACTATTTTTCTAATTCTGTTTTAAATTCTCCTAAAAAATTCTCTTTACATAAATGCTGATGCCACTAAGGTTTAGGGCAATCTTTATGTAAAGCATTATCACAACCAAATCCAGTATTTATTTTGTCGATAATAGAATCTTTATTTACTTCTTTAGAAGGTTCTTGTTTTATAACAGGTTGTTCATTATGAATTACTCCATAAGTCTATTTAGGAGGCTCTATTATTTCAGGAAGTTGGATAATTTCTTTATTAGGTATCTCCTACTTTTCCTATACTACAGGAATAGTTATTTTAGGTTCTTTACTAATTTCTTCCTATTTAGGAATACGTATAGAAACAGAAATGGGCTAAGAATCCTTGACTCCTAGCCCAATATCTTTTTTAACACTAATTTTCATTTAAAATAACCTTATTTGGATATTTAGCAGTGTAGTCATATTTAAGTAATTCTTCAATAGTATTTAACTATTTTATATTCTAAAGATGTTCTGCAGTTATTGAAAAACATTTCCCAGCATATACCTCTAACTAATTAAGAAATTCTTTTAATTTATCTGAAGAAATAATTAAATAATTATCATTTAATTGTAAAGTTATCTATTTTGTACCACTGTCTATTAATCTAAATAAACCTATTCTAACATCTTTACTTAACCAATATTGTTTATCCTAATAATAAAATGAATTAACATATTTAGAAGCGTCATAATAAACAATAGATTTCTTTAATATGGTTTTTAAAGAGAAGAAGTTTAAAACTCCCTCTCTTAATGTTAATATTTCAGACCATTGTTTATTAGTTGGAAACGCTTCTTTATATATATTAAATATCTCATCTAAGGTATAAGTAGAATTTTTAACTATATTAATATTTAACTATTCCATTATTTCTATTGATAATTAAATTGTGCACAAGGAAGAGGTTTATGTTTTAGTAATCTCCATCCATTATATGCTGCTCCCTAGATTCCCATTCCAGTATTTCCATCATTACTGCCAGGTATCCATTGGTAACTATATTCATATCCGCTTACAGAATAATTACTTATTTCCTAGTAAGTATAGTTATGACAGGTAGCATCTGTATTAGTACATAAGTTATTAGAGTCTGCTAAAGTATTCCATGCAGTTGGCATATAGTTACCAGCATTTTTATAAGCTGTAGAGAATATAGGATTTTTTAAATCCCCTGATTCTTTAGGTATGGCATCTGATATATTAGATTTTATAGGAATATCTCCAGTGGAGAAATTATTTCCTGCTGCACTATAACCTCTGTAATAAATTAAAGTAGCTAATTCCTAGTATGAAGGGACATACCATTTACCTTTACTAAAATAATTCTAGAAGGCTTGAGTATTCTTTTCTTCTTCAGTTACCGTAGGTTCATACAAATATGTTTCATAGAAATATGGATACAACAAACACTACATTTGTTCTAGATGCTAATTACTTATATTTGGAATATTAGCTAATAAAGCATCTAAATTTTCTTTAGTAGTTATTGAATAACTGCCCCCAGTAGCTTGAATTAAATCAGGATAAGTTCTAACTAATAATCGTAACAATGTAGTGTTTACATTATTTACGTAAGCCTAAGTATCTTCTTTACCTGTAAATGTAGAAGGAATCTTCTATTTAAAGGTAGTCAAAGTAATAGGCTAATTAGCATCGGCATCTACAGTGCTCGTAACACCTTTAGTAGTATAATAAGTATCTCCAAGTCCCGGTACCTAGCTATTTAACCAGAATTTTACATTATAAAGATCTTTTCTATCATCAGATGCCCCCTAATTTGCTTCATCTGAATATCCTACATACTAAGGGTCTAAGTATTCTTTACCAACTATATAAGCTGTTCCTTCAGTACCTGAAGTTTTATTAATAGCAAAGATTAGTCCCATTAATGTTTTACTAGGCATATAAGCACTAGAGTAGGTACCATCGGCATAAACAAAGTTACCTAATTCAGGAGCTCTCCAAGCAAAGTAAATATTTATAGTTCCAGAGGTTAGAGTATTACCATTAGTAAGTTTTACAGTAATAGTAGCTGTAGTAGTTTTAGAGGAAGAAGCTGTTTTTAAAGTAATAACACCAGTTCTATTATTTATAGTAGCTACATCTGATACATCAGAATTAAATCTATAAGTAATATCTGGAATTACTTTTCCTCTTTCAGTAATTAAAGCTACATTATTACCGTCAAGGCTTAATCCAAATGGATTTCCTGAATATCCTTGACCATAAACTGAAATCTCAGTTTCACAGGAAATATTATAAGCCGTAGTTACTTTATAATTAATATATAAACTATTATTTTGAGAATCTATATTTCCATATAAACTTACTAAATTAACTTTATCATTATAACTAATACCTTCTAACTCATTGTCAGAATTAGCAATAGTTAATTTACCAGTAAGTTTAGCCTATAGTAATACTAATTTCTCTAAAGCTTTTAAAGAGATTCTATTATTTAAATTTCTTAAAGTGACTGACTTAAGACTAGGGCAAGTAATTAACTATTCGCAGAAATTTGAAATATCAAATTGTCCAACTTTAGCACAATTAATATCAACTGTTTCTAAGTTATTTAAACTTTCAAATCTAACCTCTTGTAAACCTTCATTATCAGTGATAACTAAACTAGTCAAAGCTGCTGGATAGTGTATTTTAGTTAATCTACTACCAGTAGGTAATGCTACCGTAGCTATATTAGTTCCTGTAAGAATAACTTCCTTTAACTTAGGAGTGTGTTTAGAATCAAGATTTATAGTAGTTAAAGAACGTACGTTAGTTAAATCTAATTTCTCTAACACATTACAATTTAAAGTTAGAGAAGGTGGCTGGAATAAAGGTAATTTATCAGAACCTGTATTAGCAGAAAACTCTAATAATTTTGGAGCTGATAAAGAGTAGTCTCCCTAATTAAATAATACCTAGTTAAAATTATCAAATCTTTGTATATAATTACCTCCTAATACATAATAAGAAGCATCATTTGTTATAGATATAGTAACTTCAACAGTCTCTCCAGCACTTACTCTATTAGTAATATACAGATTACTAACACTACCAACTAAATATCCTAAATATAAATACTAGTAAGGAGTAATTCTTACCTTATAGGTTTGAGAATTTTGAGTATCTTCCTTTACTTTAATAGGAATACCTGCACCCTCACGTCCAAAAGTGGCTATTCTAGCTTGACTTAAAAACATTGTAAGTCTTTTACGCATAAAAGCTATTTCACTCTCTAAACAACTGCCATGTTCCTAAGATACTGGAGTTTGTCCATTATTAACCCAAGTTACTCCGGCTTCTTTCTAATTATCAAAGAATATTTGAGCACATTCATAAGCTAGTCTAGATACATAGTTATACGTTACAGCTGGATAATATTTCTACACATAATAGAAATACTAAGTCATCCAAGTATCTAAAGAAGATTCAGCAGAACCAAACTTCATCTATAATAACATTGTTGATAACATATCATCAATCTTATCTTTATAAGTTATATCTACTAGTTCAAAGAATGCACTTGATCCTCCCCACATCTACTTATAAGTTTTATCAGATTCTAGAGAAGGTTCTAGTAAGAAATAAGGTTTTTTCTACAAACCTCTATTATCAGTAGCTAAGATTGTATCCATATCATCCTATAATAACTAGATTTTGCAATCTTTATTAAATAATTTGAAATATGTATTCTTAGCTCTATTATCAGTACCTGCAAATAATCTAATGAAAGCTTGATGATATATTACATCATCAATATGGAAATATGTTCCAAATTTATTTTTGAAATCAGTTTTTAAATCTTCTATGTAAGTATTAATATTCTCAACTCCAGAAGTGCCTAACTATTCATGGAATTTTTTCAAATTAAAGGTTTCATACTCATAGACATTAGTGTTATAAGCACTTTTAACTGTAGATAATTTCTAAGAGCCATCATGATCATTTAAAACTGGTAATCCAGCAGGAACCCATAACATAGAATATTTATCATATCTAAAGACATCCCACTAAGCTCCTCTAAAATAAGTATTATCCTAATAATTAATACTTGTAATATAATACTTTTTAGTTATATCAAGAGAAGTATTACGAGGGTCATTTAATGAATAAGTTTCTTTATAAGGTAATAAATTAATAGTATGCATATATACAAAATTATATGCTTCTATAAACTTATTTAAGGTTTTCTACCCACCAGCGGACATTGTATTTCCATTATCATCAGAACTATCTAATCCAAAATCAACATCAAATGAATCAGATAATACATAAGAAGGCGTTCCTTCATTTACTACTAACTATTGGGTTTTCCAAGTTTCACCACTTAATGTAACTATACTAGGACTCCAAGGAGCTAACCAGTTACACAATTCTCCATTATTTTCGGCTCCTTCCAGTAAAATATATTCAGGAGTTGTATCTTCAGAATAGCCAAATGTATTCTTATCTCCCTTTGCAGAACCCCAAGTCTAAAATCCCGCAAACATTATTTTAGAATCATCAAGCTAAGCCAAATCAGATAACTTATAATTAGATACATCCTTTAAGTCAGTTTCTACATAGAATACTATAAATGTATCTTCAAGACAAGCTTTTCTTCCTTTTATTTCTTCAGGTGTAAAGTCTGATTTGTCTACACAAGCATCCCATAAATCATGAAAAGCTCTAACCGCGCCTATTTTATGAGACTACATAGAAGAAGCATAATTAAATTTACCACATAACTTCTATATACCAATAGCACAATCTGTATCCTCTGGCATATAGTAATACTTACTATTATACTAATAGTTATTTGGATTATCTCCTGTAGGCTCAATATATTCATCAAGTTCCTCGTTATAACATCCCTATGAAGTAAATGTAGGCTTCTTCATCTGAATATTATACCAATAATATTTCATAGCAGAGGTACCTTGACCACTAATAGATGTATTAATAAATCTACCAGAGCAACGCTTTATCTGTGCTTCTGATAAAACATGGCTTTCTTCAGTAGCTATACTATTTACATAATTTACAAATACTGTACATCCTTTAATAGATACTCCTTTAACTAAATTAAACTAATGAGGATATCCATGGGTATTTGGCATTATATATACCAAAGTATTATATAATGATTTAACTTTATTATAAGATATGTAAGTATCATTATTAGCATCAGTAGCAACTAAGTCATTTAACTACTGGAATTTAGACTTTTCAGTAACAGAAGACATAGTAGAGATATAATTATTTTCTATCTCTTTTAAAGTTAAAGCTCTATTATATATTCTAAGTCCATAAATATCAAGATCTGCAGATTCTGGACTAACTTCTAAATTAAATCCGTCATACTAGAAATCTGTCAAGTAATCATACTTGTATAGACGATCAATACCTCCATTTATAAATATTCTAACTAAATTAGTTGTTTTGTTAGCTATTTTTTTAACTTCTTTTGGAACTTCTCTTGCAGGAGCTCTAAAATTAGGAACAACTTCAATTAAAATATGAGTTCTTGTATCTCCCTAAAATATAGAACTTTTAGCAGTAGTATCTATTTGGGTTACGTCTACGTTACCATATTGCCAGTTAAGTTCTGTAGGATATAATATGAATCTTCCTAATTTTAATAATGGTTTAGTCTCATCACTAATGTTATAAGACTTAAAATCTAACTCAAAAGTAAATCCCTAATTAGTTAACTAGTCAGATAAATCTAAGTTAATAATATTATTAGGATAATTTCCAGCAGATAATCTAAATACTGTTAAAGCATCGTCAGTAGTTAATCCATCAGGAGAAATTACTTTATCAAGAACTTCTTTAGTTATAATATTAGAATTATCAGGAGAATACTAATCAAAATAATAAGAACAATCAGAAGTATAACTGAAAGAACCTTTATTAGATACTTTAATAATCGTAGAGGTATCCCAAGATATTATATCCTCTCCATCTATATTTACTACTAATACAGTGTTAAATATTTTTTGGGAGGCAGTTATTCCTAAGAAATAACTAACATCCTATTCAATAACTCCGTCATCCCCAACTAAAGTTATTGTCTTAGTTTTATTTAACTTATAGTCTTCTGAGTTACCAGTTTCAGTAAGTTTAGTAACTATAGTAGATTCTTCCTAAGACTAACCTTTGAAGTATATAGATAGTTTATATAACTTACTAAATTCCCAGTTATTTACTCCAGTAGATATTTCATTTATAGCATATAATACTTTATCAAAAGAAGCTACCCCCTTAGTATTTATTACCTGAACCTTTAAAGTATCAGATTTAATAGAAGCATTGCTAGTTACTGCTACATAAGCTTCGATAGTGTTTACCCCTGTATCAGTTAATGCTAAAATTAAATTATCCTAGTTTTTAACTGTAGAACCATTTATTTTATAGTAAATTAAATAAGAAGCGCCTCCACCATCTTGTACTTCAAATCCGGCAGTACCTGAAACTATATAAGATTTGCCTGAATATCTAAGTTTAGGATTAACCACTTGAATCTTTTTAGTAGTGGTAGTTGTTACTGTTTTATCTTCTATATTTGCAGATGCTATAGCTCTAACAGATACGTTAGAAGATGTTACTTTAGTATATAAATTTGTAATTTCTATGTACTATATATCAGGAGAAGATTTTATACCCTATTCTAACTATATAAAACCATTTCCAATATTTACAAATAATTTCTAAGTACTATTTACATGAGTAACATTATTAGTTAATGGATTAGTGGCGGTGTATGTATATCTTACTCCTAAATATATTTTAGTACCTAATTTACAAAGTATAGTATCTTTATTTATCTAATTTTCGGAGTCAGTATTATTAAAATATACTCCTTCTATCTATATAGAATGATTATATATAGGTTGAGCTACACTTACTTCAGTTTGTACGATAGTATCTCCATTAGTATTAGCAATAGTTAATACATTACTAGAGCTATCGTACCCCATGCTAGCAGGTAAATGTCTAGATATTAAATCTTCTACCTGCTAGCCTGTAGTACCATCCCAATTCATTGTTAGATCTAGCTAATCTTGTTTATTTAAATTCTAAATTGCCATTTGTATTAATTATTTTTCCAAAAGTCATTATCTAACCAAGGTTTATCTTGTATCCAGGTACCACTACCATAACAACTTTTAATAGCGTTATATACAGTTACCCAAACTAATTGAGAACCTTTATATATAGCTCCAATATCTTTCTAGACAAGCTACTATATCTAATCAATAAATTCTTTAATATTCTAATGAACTTCAGTTATTAATTTACCATTTCTATATATCATTTGCCTAGATCTTTTTAAGCCTTAGCTTTAAGCTCTTGTAATGATGTAGTTAAAGTTGCTACAGTAGATTTTAACTATTCTACATCAGCTTTTAACTATGCTACTGTGCTCTTTTCTTCAGCAGAGTAATCATTAGTAGATAACTATTTACCTACAACTTTGTCTACCTTACCATCTAGGGCAGTCTAGGTTGCTGTAGAAATAGGTTTGTTCATATCCGAAGTATTATTTACTTGGTCTAAACCAATTTCTGCAGCAGTGTAGGTAGGTTTAACAGATGCCTTAGCCCAAGCACTAACATCACTAGCAGGTAATGTTGTAGGTATTTCTGTTTTGAGAGCAAAAGTTTTCTTATCTTCTGTATAAGTCGAATTATTTACTTTACTAGAAATATCCTGTATAGCACTATCTGCTTTATTCAAAGATGCCTGAACTTCTGAAGATAAATCTGTTTTAGGAATACCTCCTGAAGGTTTTACATATTTACCACTAACTTCTCCAGGAAGACTTTCTAATGAAGTTTTTAAAGCAGCAGTAAAATCTTCAGTAGATAATTGTTTACCTTCTACCTTATCAACTTTAGTTCCTAACTACGTAATTATAGTAGTTGCAAAATTAGAATCATTATTTAAAGCTGCTGCTATCTCATTTAAAGTATCTAATGTTCCTGGAGCAGAATTAACTAGCTCAGATATCTTCTAAGTTACATATTCTTTTGTAGAATAAGTATCTTTAATATTGTTATCCTCAGCATCAAATTTGGCTGCTAAGTCATACACGATGTCTCCAATTTTTAATTGATTTAATGTTTTCATTATTTAGTATTCTAATTAATAGTGTAAGTTATAAATATAGGGGTATTAGTATTATCCCTCCATCTTTTTCCTGCTTTTAATACTACTTTAAATCTATAAGTTCCTGGTTCAGATCCTCCATCACCTATAACATTATAATAGTCTGTACTTTCTAATTTATGGATATTTCCATCGTAATCAAAAGTTTGATCAGTAGGTTTATCCACCAAAATAATGTCTAAAGCATGAACACCTAATTCTAGAACTTTACCAGAAACAGTAAATAAATTTTGTAAAGCATTATTAAATAAATCAACTATTTGTTCTTGATTATAGTAATTAGTTTCTAAGAATTCACTTGAAACTATACCTCCATTATTAGACTCAGTACCATGAGTCATATAATAAACATCAGGGTCTTTAGTTTCTAAGTCATCATATTCCTACTAATCCATAACTACTATTTTAGGAACATCTTTATCTAAAGCAACGTCTTCTCCATTTATTGCCACTTTCTAACCTATACTGAGTGTAGTACCTTCATTAGATATAGATCTTAATTGGGCTTCAGAATTAGTAGTTACTTTAGTATTTATCTAATTAGTAGTTTCTTCTTTATATTGATTAAGATTTTGCTAATCAGTATCATACTATGATTTTGTAACAAATACGAAGTTATCGCCCTCAATCCCGTCACCTCGTAAACTTTCTTTAGTTACGAAGATATCATCTACTTTCTATTTTGTATAGTAATTATCTAAAGTTTTAGATAGCTTAGATTCAGGGTTAGAACTATCTATATCATCAAGAGTAGCATAAACTTTAGCTAAATCTTGTAGTGCTTTATCAGTTTTTTCAGATAAGCTATTTAAAGCAGATATAGTAGCTTTCTTATTTACTTGATTAGTTAAATCTTCAAACTAAGTATATGATACATAATACTATCCTTTATCACTTATACTTTCTTCATATATATAATAATAAGTATCTTGATGCAGCCAAGTTTGACTATCATCTTTTGGAGTAAAATCTGGATTAGTATTATCCTACCACTTTTTATATTCCTACTCTGTACAAGTAATTATCTAAATTGCTTCATAAGAAGCTTTCCATCCTACAGCTTCTCCTATCTTATTTTTATCTATTAAAGTATAAATATTACCATCAGCAACACATACTACTGGCATTCCGTTATAAGCATACTTAGCAGGAATACTATATAAGTCTGCTCTAGTATCCACAACTAACCTAGTGTCTAATGGTTTTGGAGTTTGTACAGTTAACGAAACTCCAATGGCTGAATCTCCCTAGTATTTAAATCCCATTACTACACTAATTTAAATTGTAACTAATGTGGAAGTACTGAAGAATATTCATCATTTTTTGACCATACCTTATAAGTAATTCCATTTATCTATTCAGTTGTCTATGTCCAACCATTTAAGTCTACATTTAAAAATCCAAGACCTCCATTTACTTTAAAAGATAGTAACTAAGAATTAGCTCCTGGCAGTTTAATAACTGCTCTACCAGAAAGAGATATTTCCTAGGTTCCAGAATCAGTATTAAATGCCACTAATATCTATTTAAATACCTAAGTATTTGTACCTGCATACCATGGATAAGTAGCTATTGTAGAAGCTGAGGTTGAGATACTGCCAGCTTCTATTCTAGAATCTGTTGTTTCTCCTTTATTATTGACTAAATATTCTCCTGCTTCATAATTAACAGTTGCTTCATATTTATATACTCCTATTCCTATATAAGAAGCATTATCATAATGAGAATCATTAAATGATATAGTTTCTACTGTAGAAGTCTAAGATCCAGCATCATTCTAAGTAAAAGTTAACTCAGGATGTAAAAGAGAACTTCCTACTTCTACTAAACTAGGTAATGCTGAATAAGATAAAGTTGGAGGAATTAAATCTCGAACATAAGCAGGAAATAACATTAAATCTAGTATATCTGATATAGTTTTACCATTTAAAGATTCAGCAGTTGTTCCTTCTTTGATTCCACCTACTGTATAAGGAGAAGAACCTGTAGTTTCTGTAAGATATTTATCTGAATTTTTTAAAGATTCAATAGCAGTAGTATTAGATTGTACCTATTTAGTATTATCATTTACATAAATACCATCTTCTCTAACTACAACTGCATTTACTTCTTCATTAGATATCTTTACTTCTAAAGTATTATCTCTTAATTCTATAGTTTTAGAATTTGCTAAATGTTGGTTGATTCTATTAGTGATTTTATCATCAACGTTTAGTTCTTCCAGTTTTTTATCAAATTCTAATATAGAGTTATTAATCTATTCTATAGAATTATTAATCGTTGTAATATCTTCAGTATTCTATTGTATAGAAGTTTGTAATCCTGTAATATTCTACTAAATAGTTTTAACATCTTCTATTAACTATTTAATATTTTTATCACTAACTTCATAAGACTAAATTAATCTTATACAATAGTCTAAAGCCTACTATACAGTTTTTATATCTTTATAACTATCTAACTATACATCTGAAGGATAAGTATATTTTCCAGTAGCTCCTAAAATACCTAGATTCTTTAAGACTTTATCTTTCTCAACCTAAGTTCTATATTCTCCTAAATAATTGTTTCTTAGTAAAGGTATTTTGAATGGGAGTACTGGTTTACCTTTTTTACAAGGTTCTAATTTAGCATTATCTACCTAAGTGTAAATAGTCTGTATTGCCATAATTTAATAATCGCTATTTAATATATTCCATACCTTCTAATTGAATAGGCATATTAATAAAGCTAATTAAAGCTAAAATATATTGATAATCATTTTTATATCCCTTAATAGCTTTATTAATATACATATTATACTGCTTTATAGCTTCACA
>OLQG01000866.1_pt1 | contig 22026 bp, 17 predicted proteins | sample 1672221 | NCBI WGS metagenome assembly OLQG01 (sample SAMEA3136660, study PRJEB25190) | human gut metagenome | biome: human gut; feature: human-associated habitat; material: faeces | place: Austria | collected 2013
CAGTGCCTTTCCACCCTTACCTGCTCCGCAGGCGGTTTATCTCTGTTGCACTGTCCCTGGAGTCGCCTCCGCCGGACGTTATCCGGCATCCTGCCCTGTGAAGCCCGGACTTTCCTCGTCTGGCACCTTTCGTTTTACCAGCCGCGATCATTTATCCTACTCGCAAATATAAGGTTATCTTAACATTTCTTTCATTGACTGTCAACGTTCGATTTGGTATAATGCAATGATGCCAGGTTCAAAAGCCTGAAAATTAAAAAGGGAGTGTATACCAATGCCAAAACTAAATATAAAAAAACAAAAACCGCTTCAGCTTGCCGGCTGTCTGTTGTTTCTTCTGCTTTTTCTCTATGGCTGCTTCACATTGGATATTTTTCACGGTTTCAAAGATGGCAGCATTGTTTTTTATAGGAAAAACATCGTAGTAATGTTCTGTTTTACACTGGCAGGTATTTTTATATGCCTGAGCGATTATTTAAAAGAAAATGTACATGCCGAAAAGATTTCGCATATCGTTTTCTGGCTGACACCGCTTACAGCACTGCTGTTTCTGGAATATGCAAATCCTGCGGGACCAGGGCTGATCTTCCGCTCTTTCCGTATTGTTTACTTACTGCGTTTTATTATCACTTTGCTTCTTTTGTATTTTGTGATGTTTTTTTTGCTTTCGCTGACAAACAGTACACGTTTTTCAGGATGTTTTCTCTGTATCTTCAGCATTGTATTTTCCATTGCAAATTACTTTACCACTACATTTCGCGGTATACCGATCCTGGCATCAGATCTGACCATCATGGGGACTGCCATGAACGTTGTCGGCAATTATCAGTATTCCCTTGATGCCGTACGACTGATCTCGCTGACCGGTCTTATTTTCTGGTGTGTGCTTCTTTTTCGCGTGGAGGCATTCCACCTGCCAAAAGGAAAAAAACGTGTCCAGTATCTTGTATCCAGTACAGCAATCTGTTTTGCTTCTTTCTGGGTGATGCTCTATACACCGGTTATGACCAATCCCATGCATGTTACTGTAAATACTTTCCGCCCGATCAAATCTTACCGTAAAAATGGCTGTATCCTTACTTTTATGCGCAGCCTTCAGCTTATGATGGTGGATAAGCCAGATGGTTATTCTCCGTCGGCAGCCGAGAAAATTGCCGCACCTTATCGTGACAGTGCACAGGAAACAGCAGATACCAGGAAGCCGAATGTGATCGTAATCATGGATGAGGCCTTTGCAGATCTCCAGGCAATCGGCGATTTAAAAACAAACGAAGATGTGATTCCGTTTTATCACAACCTGAAGAAAAATGCCGTCAAAGGTTTTTCTTATGTCTCAGTCTTTGGCGGTCAGACAGCCAATACAGAATTTGAGTTTCTGACCGGTTTATCCAAAGCCTTTGTTCCTGCATCGGCTACTCCATACCAGTTGTATATTAAAACTCTGCTTCCGGGACTGACTACGCAGCTTGGAAAAGAAAATTACCAGGGCATGTACGCTTTTCATCCATTCCGCCCAAATGGTTATAATCGCAATAATGTTTATCCAAACCTTGGATTTTCCGATTTTATCAGTCTGGATAACATGAATCCTTCAGATTCTGATCTGATCCGCAATTTTGTTTCAGACCAGGCAGATTTCAATCTGATCATCGACCGTTATGAACAGGCAAAAAAAGAAAGTGATGCGCCATTTTATCTGTTTAATGTCACAATGCAGAACCACAGTGGATACGACAAAGATTTCGATAATCTGGACATGCCGATCTCGATTGAAGGAAAATGTGATGATCCGGAAGCAAGACGTTATCTGAATCTGATCCATCATTCAGACACGGCACTGAAGTCTCTGCTCGAATATTTTGAAAATCAGAAAGATCCGACCGTAATCGTATTCTTTGGTGATCATGAACCTGGACTTTCCAATGATTTCTACAGTAAATTGTTAGGAAAAGATGTAGAAAAGCTGACCGCTGAAGAAAATATGGAGCTGTACAAGACTCCGTTTCTGGTCTGGGCAAATTACGATATCAAAGAACAGGAAAATATAAACATCAGTATGAATTATCTTTCTACACTGATGTTGGAAAGTACCGGAATGAAATTATCTCCATTCAATCATTTTCTTTCGGATATGCATCAGGAAGTACCAATCCTGACAGCCAATGGTTATTATGGAAATGACGGCAAATATTATGCCCTGGATGATGAGGATTCCCCATACTACAGCTCTTTGAAAAACTACAGTATCCTGCAATATAATGATCTCTTCGATAAGAAAAAACGCATCGAAAATTTCTTTGACTGAAATCTTTACAGCATTAAAAATCCCCTTTGTACCCGGATTTATGGTACAGAGGGGATTTTTTAATGATACGTTTCAGATTTGGAAACAGCCGCCGCCGATAAATTCTCTTAAAATAGAATTCATGGGAACACTCTCACTTGGAATTCCTACAAAATAATCAAGAAACTTTAACAGACGTTTTGCTTCCCGGTACTCTTCTTCTTCACGCCCGATTCCAAATAAAAGCGGTTCGGCATACATTTTTAAAACAGCCAGTTCATAGATCAGCGCCGAATTGAACATCACATCGGCTTCTTCCTGATAAGGAAAAATATAGGATTCCTCACCTCTTCTTACCGATGGCCACATGCTGATCGTTGCTTTTGCAGAGGTTCCTCTTGTTCTTGCATCCCGGACAATCCTGCGCAGAAGCCTGCCGTCTGTTGTCGGAACACGGTTGTGCTCATCTATGTTAAGCTGCGTCAGTGCACTGACATAAATTTTAAATTTATTTTCTTTTGGAAGTGCAAAGGAAAGCCCGTCATTCAGACAGTGAATTCCTTCGATTACCAAAATGTCTTCTGCACCAAGCTTTGTTTCCTTCTCCGCATAGATTCGTTTTCCGCTTACAAAATCAAAGACCGGAAGGCGCACGCTGGTGCCTGAAAGGAGCTGGTTCATGTCATCGTTAAACTGCTGTAGATCAATGGCACCCAGACATTCATAATTTGGTTTTCCATCTTCATCAACTGGTGTATTTTCACGGTTTACAAAATAATTGTCTACCGGAACGGGATGCGGTTTGAGTCCATGTGCTGCCAGTTGGATGGAAAGTCTGTGGGAAAAGGTTGTTTTTCCGGAGGAGGACGGACCTGCGATCATGACAATTTTTTTGTTCGGATTGGATGCGATCTTTTCTGCAATCTCTGCAATCTTCTTTTCCTGCAGTGCTTCCTGTATCAGAATCAGGTCATGAATACCGTGGCGTACAATATAATCATTTAATGCCCCGACCGTTGGAATTTCCAGCATTTCACCCCAGCGCAGAGATTCTTTTCTTACCTGAAAGATTTTATGCTCCGGTTCAAATGCAGGCACGATATCCGGTTCCTTTTTCTGCGGCATTTGCAATACAAAGCCTTCATCATATGGATACAGTTTAAATGCACCAAGATACGAAGTATCCGGAACCATATAGCCATAATAATAGTCTTCAAACCCACCCATATCATAGATATTGACTTTGGAAGCACGGCGGTAATGAAACAGCTTTTCTTTGTCTTTCATTCCATATTGCCCAAACAGGACAATAGCCTCGTCAGTACCGATCGTCTTTTTGTTGATCGGTATTTTCTGATCAATCATATTATGCATACGTGTGGAAACTTTATCAAGAAAAGACTGATTGATCTGCACATTTCCGTCAACGGTGCAGTAATACCCGCTGCTGACAGAAAAATGAATCCCCACACGCCGGATCTGGTCATGCCCTGCTTCATGATACAGTGCTTTTAAAAGCAGCAAAGTCATACTGCGGCGATATGCTGCCATCCCTTCCTGGTCGTTTGTAGTAATAAAAGAAATTTTGCAGTCGCACTCCGGCTTCCAGAACAGTTCCTTTAATCTTCCGTCCACCTGTGCCAGGACAATCTTTCTGTCTGTCTGATATTGCTGTGCAATATCCAGTAAAGCCGTTCCTTTCGGACAGGTCTTTTTTTCTCCTTTTATCTCGACTGTGATCTGTTTCTCCTCCATATAAAAAACCTCCATATTTTCTTTTACACAAATATAAATGGATGTTGAATTGGTTCGGAAATAACGTGGATCTGTGGGAAACGTCTCTTTAACTCTTCTGCCATCTGGGCAATAAAAATATGTTCGATACCATAATGCCCGGCATCGATCACAGGCAATCCCTGATCAAGGGCATCTATTCCATCGTGATGGCCAAAATCACCGCTTATATAGACATCTGCCTGTTTTTCCAATACATCCTGCACCATACTCTTTCCAGATCCAGGCAGGATGGCTGCTCTTTGTACTATTTTTTCTCCATCTCCAAAAACCTTTACTTCCGGTATCTTAAAAACTTCTTTTACATATCTGGCACATTCCGCAAGAGACATCGGCTTTTCCAGCATACCAACCCTGCCAAATCCTCCATCCTCTCCATTCGGCAGAACGCATGTTTTCGTCAGGATCTCGGTATCCTGAAGCCTTAGCATCTGTGCTGCAAGTGAAGCCATTTGTACAATGTCATAATTGGTATGCATCGCATAACAGGTCATATCATGACTCAGAAGCTCTATGATGCGTCTGCCATAAAAATCTCCTGTATTGATTTTTTTCAATCCATGCATAAGCATGGGGTGATGCGTCAAAAGCAGGTCTGCTTTTGCCTCGATCGCATGATGTATTACCTGTTCCGTAGCATCCAGCGCAATATAAATACTTGTAATTTCTTTTTCGTACCTTCCAGCCTGAAGTCCTGGATTATCCCAGGATTCCGCGACAGACACTGGATAGGTTTTTTCCAGTTCCCGTATCACATCCTTGCATTTCATTCTAAATCTTCTCCTGTTTCATATATTTCTGTGCTTCCTGATTCTCTTTGAACCGGTGTTTCAGTTCGGAGAGCCGTTCTTTCGCACGTTCTCCCGACACCTGCTCAAGACTGTGGATCACATCTGTCAGAGACTGTGCTTCTTTTTTCAGAAAATCCCATAATACCGGATTTCTTTCTTTTAAAAGAAAAGCTCCGTATTTCCATTCTATGTCAGTCCATGACTCCATATGTCCATGTATCACATGCATCATAGGATAATATTTTCCATCTTCACAGATTATTTTCTCTCCTGTAATACAGTACTCATTTTCCTGAAGATATCTTCGCACTGCATCAATATCGGACTGCGGCTGTAAAACAAGCTCTTTCACGGTCTGAAGAACCTTTTTCCCATCTTCCAGAATCTTCTGTACCAGGGTGCCTCCCATTCCGGCAATGACCACACTGTCCACTTCGCCTGCGTCCAATTTCTGAACACCGTCTGAAAGGCGAATCTGAATATGATTTTCCAACTGATAAAGTGTAATGTTTTGTTCTGCACGCAAAAGAGGTCCCTTTTTCACATCCATCGCTACCGCAGATGGAATCTTGCCGGTCTGACATAAATAAATCGGTATGTAGGCATGATCTGTCCCAACGTCTGCCAGACGGTTGTTTTCCGTCACCATGGACGCAACCGCCTGCAATCTGTCTGATAATTGCAACATCATTGTTCTCCTAATCAAGATAATCTTTTAGTTTACGGCTTCTGCTCGGATGTCTGAGTTTGCGGAGTGCTTTTGCCTCAATCTGTCGGATTCTTTCACGTGTCACATTGAATTCTTTTCCGACTTCCTCCAGTGTTCTGGCACGTCCGTCCTCAAGTCCGAAACGAAGCGACAGAACTTTTTTCTCCCGGTCTGTTAAAGTAGCCATAACCTCTTCCAACTGTTCCTGAAGCAGTGCATAAGCTGCTGCATCAGAAGGTCCTTCTGACTTGCTGTCTTTGATAAAATCCCCCAGATGCGTGTCATCTTCTTCTCCGACTGGTGTCTCCAGTGAAATCGGATCCATTGAAATTTTCAGAATTTCCTCGACACGCTGGACCGGTATTTTCATTACTTCTGCGATTTCTTCTGCCTTTGGCTCTCTGCCAAGCTGCTGGGTAAGCTGCCTGGAGGTCCGGATCGTCCGGTTGATCGTCTCAACCATGTGTACCGGTATACGGATTGTTCTTGCCTGATCCGCAATGGAACGGGTAATCGCCTGACGAATCCACCAGGTCGCATAAGTACTGAATTTATATCCTTTTTTGTAATCAAATTTTTCTACTGCTTTGATCAGACCAAGATTTCCCTCCTGGATCAGATCCAGAAACTGCATTCCACGACCGGTATACCGTTTTGCAACGCTGACTACCAGCCGGAGATTCGATTCTGCCAGACGTTTCTTTGCTGCAGGATCTCCTTTTTCCATTCTTTTTGCCAGTTCGATTTCTTCTTCTGCTGTCAAAAGCGGAATCTTTCCGATTTCTTTAAGATACATGCGTACCGGATCATCCGTGCTGATGCCTTCCGGAACTTCCAGTGCCTCTTCGGAGATATCAACCGGATTTTCTTCCTCAAGCAGTATATCATCCAAAGCCGCCTCCTCTTCCCGCAGCACATCTACCCCCTGCTCATCCAGATAGCTTAATATTTTTTCACACTGTGCCTCATTCAGTGTGATTCCTTTGAAATAATCCATCACTTCCTGATATTCCAGAGCATTTTTATGCTGCCTTGCAAATACAAGCAGACCTTTTAATTTTTCTAAAAATTCTTTGTTTTGTTCCTGCATCTGCCCCACCTTCTTTCAAACGCCACATCCTGTTTTTATCTTTTCCCTGACCGCAGGAAATATACTGCATGATTTTACATGCTCTTTGGCTGATATGCGATTACCGGCATATCCTGTACTTTCTTTTTATCCTGCAGTACCTTCTGCAGTCCGGCGATATCTGCCGGGTTCAGACTCTTTGTCCGTTCCTCAATGCTGTGATTTATGATTTTTCTCAGTGTTTCATTTAATGCTTTATTAAATTCCGCTTCTGTCTGCAGTTGCAGTTTTGCATGGAATAAAGATGCGGCTTCTTTTTGCAGTTCCGGAGCTTCGAAATGATTGATGATACGAGCCGGATTTAATTCCTTTTTTTCCAACTGCTCAAACAACAGTTCTGCTGCCTGATGATACAGCGGTTCGGTAAAATCATCAGCCGTCAGATATGCTTTGACTTTTTCGTATAATCCTTTTTTTTCAATCAGCCAGGTCAGCATGATCCGCTGTGACTGACGCATACCGTCATCCTTTTCTTTTGTTTTTCGTTCTCGTTCCACCTGTGAACGCTTCGGCATTTCTTTTCCGATGGCACGCATTGCCGTGCGATTTACCATTTTTCTGAGATTTTCAAATCCGATATGATATTTTTCTGCCACTGCCTGAATATAATTTTCACGTTCCAAATCCTGCTCAAATTCAATCAATTTCTCAGCAGCTTCCTGAAAAAAAGCGGTTTTTCCTTCGGGGTCTTTCATATCATAGTTTTTCTCCAAGACAGATAATTCAAACATGAAACTGTTTTCTGCCTGATCAATACGTTCCTGGAATTTTTCCGAACCCAGGGCTTTGATAAATTCATCCGGATCCTTGTAAGGATCCATATGCAGTACCCGTGCACGCAGACCAGCCTGCTTGACAAGTGGAATCGCTCTCAGGGCCGCGCGTACACCGGCATCGTCACTGTCGTAAGTTAAGATCACTTCGTTTGTATAGCGTTTAAGAAGTGCAGCATGCTTTTCCGTCAGTGCCGTTCCAAGTGAAGCAACCGCATTTTTGAACCCTGCCTGATGCATGGAGATCACATCCATATATCCTTCGCAGACCAGCAGATATTTCTTTCTTGTAGTACGTGCAATATTCAGACCGTACAGATTTCGGCTTTTATCGAAGACAACGGTTTCCGGAGAGTTCAGATATTTGGGTTTCCCATCTCCCATGACACGACCGCCGAATCCGATCACCCGGTTGTTTACATCCAGAATCGGGAAGATTACACGATTCCAGAACTTGTCATACATACCCCGTTTTTCATCTGCATTAACAAGCCCGGACTCTTTGAGCAGTTCGTCCCGAATCCCTTTTTTCTTCATGTATTTGTACAGGTCATCGCTGTATTTATTGGCAAATCCAAGACCAAAACCTTTGATGGTTTCATCATCCAGCTTTCTGTTTTTCAGGTACTGCATCGCCTGTACACCGTTTTCAGTGCGAAGCTGATAATAAAAATAGTTTGCTGCCATCTTATTGAGTTCCAGTACCTGCATTCTGAGATCCTGCTTCTGCTTTTCCTCCTGTGAATATTCCTGTTCCGGAAGTTTTACTCCTGCACGGTCAGCCAGATACTTCAAGGCTTCCGGAAAACTGTAATTTTCATATTCCATAATAAAGGTGAATACATTGCCGCCGGCACCACATCCGAAACAATAGTACATCTGTTTTTCCGGACTAACGGAAAAAGAAGCTGATTTTTCATTATGAAACGGACACAGTCCAAAATAAGAACTTCCCTTTCTCTGAAGTTTCACATAGGTGCCGACCACCTCAACAATATCATTTTTTTCTCTGATTTCTTCTACCAGTTCCTCCGGATAATACATTGTTTTCTCTCCTTCACTGCCAATCTTTTACCTGCCATGCTTTCGGAATATAAAGTGCGGAAAAGACCTGCATCGCATACTGGTCAGTCATTCCTGCCACATAATCACAGACGACTCTCTCTAGCGGCTGTCCTTTTTTCAGTAATATCTGATACATATCTGAAAGTTCCTCCGGATGTCCGATATAGTATGTATACAATTCATGAAGCAAGTGTCTGACTTTCTTTTCTTCTTTCTTTGCTTTAGGATTGTGATAAACATTTGTAAACAGAAAATCCCGCATACCTTTCATGGCCATTTCCATCTCCGGGGACATCAGAATGTCATTTTTTCCCTGACTTTGAAATACAATATCATGGATCAGACCATTGAGACGTTCCTTTGCCGTAGTTCCGAGAACTTTTGCATATATTTCCGGTATTTCTTTCAGGATCCCGGCACGTTTGGCATCATCTATATCATGGTTGATATAAGCGATCTTATCGGAAAGGCGGACAATCTTCCCTTCCAGTGTTGATGGATGACCGGATGTCCGATGATTACGGATGCCATCCCGCACTTCCCAGGTAAGGTTCAGTCCCTTTCCGTCTTTTTCCAGAAGTTCCACCGTGCGGACGCTCTGTTCATAATGGGTAAAACCAAACGGACATATTTCATTTAGTGCACTTTCCCCGGCATGTCCAAACGGTGTATGCCCCAGATCATGTCCAAGTGCGACCGCTTCTGTCAGATCTTCATTGAGACGCAGTGCCCGGGCTATGGTGCGTGCTGTCTGTGCAACCTCAAGCGTATGTGTCAGCCTGGTACGGTAATGGTCTCCCTGCGGAAGCAGAAAAACCTGCGTCTTGTGCTTCAGCCGGCGAAACGACTTGGAATGTAAGATCCGGTCACGGTCTCTTTGGTATACCGGACGAATATCGCAGGGTGCTTCCTCGATATCCCGTCCTCTGGATTTACTGCTGAGCGATGCATAGGGGCTGAAATAAGCCTCCTCACGCTGCTCAGCCATCTCACGAATCGTTATGGCGATCGCCCCCTTTCTATTTATTTTATCACGTTTTTCCCATATCTAACAATCATTTTTTCATTTTTCTGATAAGAAATGGTAATTTCTCCATACTTTTCCGTAGAAACTGATCTGCAGTTTGCCTTTTTCAGTCTTTTCATGGTTTCTTCTGACGGATGTCCGTAACGATTTCCTTTTCCATAAGACAGTATGGTCAGTTTCGGACGCAGTCTCCTTAGAAGCTCTTCAGACGTAGCTCCTTTGGAGCCATGATGTCCGGCCTTCAGGATCTCTATTTCGTCTGGAAACTGTGCGAAATCCTCCAGTCTGCCGCTTCGGATCAGATTTGCTTCTCCTTCTTTTTCCAGATCACCCATAAGCATGATATCCAGTTTCTGATAACGTACATGCAGTGCCAGCGACTGTTCATTTTTATTTTTGCTTGTGAAATCTTTTTCCGGACTTAAGCAGGTGATAACAAGATTTCCATCGCGTATCTTATCTCCCGCCTGCATTTTCTGAATGTTGATTCCTTTTGCAGAGGCAAGTGTTTCCAATTCCAGATAGGTTTCATCCGGCGATAAAAGTTCCGGAAAAACCATGGTTTTTATTTGAATACCGGAGTAATCCATTTCCAGTAATTCTTTGATCCCATTGATATGATCAGCATCCATATGCGTCAGGAACACATATTCCAGTCTGGAAATACCGTGATATTTCAGAAAAGGAAGAATGCGGTAACGTCCCACGCTGCCGACGCTGCTGCTGCCGCCATCACAAAGCATGGCTTTGTTGTCATCATTTTTCAGAAAAATACTGTCACCCTGTCCCACATCCAGAAATGTCACCGAAAACGCAGGTGTTTCTTTTCTTCCAAGAAACAAGATGGCTGCACAGACAAGAAAAAGATAAGTAACCCGCTTTTGCTTTCGGCACGCAAGCCATATACCGCCTGCAAACAGAATCAGATAATACAGAATAATCGCCCACACAAACGGTCTTCCGGCAATCCACTGTGAAAAAGGAAGCAGGGAAGTCCACCTGCAGAGCATCTCATAAACAGCAAGAAGGATATGAACAAACACAGCGGTAACTTTTGCCGCTGCAGGAATAAAGAACAACAAAATCAGGGTAAATGTGCTTCCTGCCAGTACAAAGGGCAAAAAAGGAATAACAATCAGATTCAGCAACGTGCTGTATATAGAAATGCCATAAGAATGCCATAAAGAACATGGGAACATCACAAGCTGAAGCGCAATACCGGAGGATACCCATTTTCCGTAACTTTTGTTTAAAACAGGTGAAAAACCTCCAATCGCGGCAACTGCAAGAAACGACATCTGAAAACCGGAAGTAAAAAGAAGCAGTGGATTGGAAAGTAACAGCAGAATCGCAGAAAATCCAAGCGCGCATAAAAGATCATATGTTCTTCCAAGACACTGTGCTCCAAGAAAGACTGCAAACATAAGAAAAGCACGAACCGAAGAGGTACCAGCACCGGTAAAGATCACATAGAGCAGAATCAGACCTCCGGACAAGACGGAGCTGATAAAAAAAGAAATCCCACATTTTCGGATCAGCCGGTAACATGCCATGCCAAGCAGGGAAATATGAAGACCGGATATTGCCAGTATATGGGAAATACCCCCAGCCTGGTAACAGTCTCTGACTTCATCGGTAAGATATGTCTTATCACCCAGCAGCATCGCTGCCAGTACACCAAGATCTTTTTCATCGAATACCTGCTTCAGTCTCTTTATGCACTGCATCCGGAAAAGAAAGCAAAACTGTAAAAGTACCTGCTCCTGTGTGTCAGTAATCTTTATGTCTGCATTTTTTAAGGTAAATATCTGATGATTCACTCTCTGATAAAAAGAGCTGTCAAACTGTCCATCATTGGATGGCGGCTCCGGTAAGGCGACCTTTCCCTGTACCGCCACGCTATTTCCGATGGCACAGTCCGGAATTTTCTTTAGAATCACCTGAATCTTATCGGATGATGCATATTCATGCCTGCTTTCATCTGAAATATGATCCAGATAAATATAAAATTGTTCTGCTTTGTACTCCATCCTGCAGATACGTCCGCTGCAGCAGATCCGTGTTCCTTCTTCCGGAAACGAAACAGGACTCTCTGCTTTCGTGCCAAAAGAAAAGGCAAAGCAGATCCATAGAATCAGAAGTACTGCACAACATACGATCGGTCTTTTTTTCAATAAACCTCTTAGCTCTCAGTCTATGTTTCTTTTGTCAGGTTTGGATCAACCCCAATAGATGGAACGGCTCCATTTTCATTGCTTTCCGGAACACTTCCGCCATCCTTTTCCCGTATCATATCATTGTTCCGTTCAAACGGCTGTGACAGATCCAGGGTATCACGCAGCATGATCTGCGAATTTCCCTCTACCTGGATCTGAACTCTGGAAATATCTTCACAACTGTCACAGATGGAATCCACGATCGCGAATATGGTTGTTTCCGGTGTGACGGAAGAATCTCCAACCGCCTGGTTAAATTCACTGCTGAAATTCACTGTACACAGATCACCTTCCACAGAAACACTACGAATGACCGTATCCGATGGAAGAACTGCACTGAGTCTGCTTCCGGCAGGTCCGGCAATCAGCTGCTCTACAACCAGTTCAGCCATAGAATCACTGGATGCATAATGCACATTCCGCATCTGCTTGATCAGTGTTTTTCCGTCACGGCTTCCAAAGTAAAGTGGAAGTGCTTCGTACTGATATGCATTGATGCTGTCTCCTTCGGAATTGATAAAGGAAGATGCATGCATCGGACCGACCGCCTCGTTTTCTGAATTCAGAAGAGCCTCACCTTTGATCGTAAAAACAACTTCCTGTACATCGGTAATCTGTGTCATCGTCTGTACAACGGCCGCCCGCAGCAAAACCTCCTGCGCATAACTCATCTGCTGATACGTATCGCTGAAATCAATCGTCAGTCTGCCATCTTTCAGTGTCGATACACCGGCCGTCAGATTCTCCGGAAAAACACTCTGATAATCATTCCGGTTGAACGTACCCTGCATAGCCTGCAGCAGCTCTTCTACCAGTTTTTCTCCGCCTTCTGCTTCCGGTTCGTATTTTACTTCCCTCAAAGCAGTGGCATCTTCATTACGACAAAAAATCTTATAACCACTCTGTTCTGTTTTAGCCGTATTCTGACAGCCAGAGAATATCAGAATCATCGTCACCAGAACAGCCAGCAGTCCTGTCGTTTTTTTCATATTGCATCTCCATTCCGGAAAAATGAAATTTCCCACTTTTCCTGTCTGTTCTCAGTTCACATATACTAATGGGATACGCACCGTAAACGTCGTTCCTTCGCCCTCTTTGCTGTATACTTTGATCGCACCGCGATGCATCAGGATAGCACTTCTTGTGATGGCAAGACCAAGTCCGGTACCGCCTATCTCCCTGGAATGGGATTTATCTACACGGTAAAAGCGTTCAAAAATAGCATCCTGTGATTCTTTCGGGATACCGATTCCGGAATCTTCTACTTTTACATAAAAATATTTATTATCCACATTAAGAGATACATGTACCCAGCCACCCTCTTTGTTGTATTTGATAGCATTCTCCACCAGGTTTGACAGGGCAAGCGTCAGTTTTGTCTCATCAACCTGTGCGTTGACCGGGCGGAAACTTTCCAGGACCAGATTGATATCCTGTTTATCTGCAATCGGTGTCAGACGTTTGAGGATACGTTCCAGAAGTTCATTGATATTTTTATTTTCAATATGCAGGTCGGCTGCTTTTTTGTCCATTTTAACCAATGAGAGCAGATCCGTGATGATCTTGTTCTCACGGTCGATCTCTTCTGCAATATCTGCCATAAACTCCTGATAAAGCTCTACCGGAGCATCCGGCTGAGCAAGCAGGGAATCTGCCAGCACCTTCATCGAAGTGATCGGTGTCTTCAGTTCATGGGAGACATTGGAAACAAATTCCTGTCTCGAATCATCCAGTGCCTTCATACGCGCCAGCATCTGATTGTAAGCCTCGGCAAGCTGCTGTGTCTCTGTATAATCCGGTATGGAAATATCTGCATCTAAAAAACCTTCCTGTACCTGACTTAAAGATCTGGTGACTTTATCAAACGGTTTTGCCAGCATGCGCGACAGGTAATATGCGATCAGAAGAATCGCCGCACCCATTCCAAGCTGAAGAAGCAGAACTTTATGATTCAGAGAATCCCTGCTTTCGCGGATATCTCTGGTAGGTGTGCTGACGATCATAATGCCTTCGATCTCTTTGCTCTGTGCATCATAGATTGGAATCGTAATCTCGATGAAACCGTTCTGGCGTCCGTAACTTTGTCCGTCCTCGCCCCGGAAACAACGAATCACTTCTTCGGCGACAATGTATTTGTCCTGATCGGTGCGGTCCGTATCTTTAATAATGCGAAATTCCTTATTGACGATCAGAATTCTTCCATTATAAAGATTTGCCATCTGCTGCAGTTCCACATCTGCGATTTTTGATTTCCCGCCTTTTAGATAGTTCGTCTTTGCAATCTGTGCAGTGATCAGATCGCTCTGGTTCTGTATGATCGTGATTCGCTGCCGGACTGCCTGATTTTCATAATTTACCAGAATCCCGTGTTTGATCAGCATGATCGGTACAATTCCGACTATAATAAAAATCATGAACATGCGAAACTGAAGACTGTTTATGTATTTTCGTAATTTTTCGTTCTTCTTTTTTTTAAACACTTGCTCCCCTGCGCCCGATCCAAGCCAGATGCAGACTGCTCCCTTCCCTTATCTTTTAATGCTGAAAATAGTAACCAACACCCCATTTGGTGTGAACGTATTTCGGATCACTTGGATTGGTCTCAATCTTTTCACGCAGTCTCCGGATATGTACATCCACGGTACGTACATCTCCCGGATATTCATAACCCCAGACAATGTTGAGCAGATTTTCGCGGCTGTATACTTTGTTTGGATTGAAGAGCAGAAGCTCCAGAACATCAAATTCTTTTGCAGTCAGATTTACTTCTTTTCCGGCAATGACCACTCTTCTTGCTTCACAGTCCATAACCAGGTCGCCTGCCTGCACGACACGGTTTTGTGTCTGCTGTGCTGACTTTTTCTCAGTACGGCGCATGATCGCCTTGATACGTGCCTTTACTTCGAGAATGTTGAATGGCTTTGTAATATAGTCATCTGCACCATATTCAAGTCCGAGGATCTTATCCATATCATCGCCCTTTGCCGTCAGCATCACAACCGGAACGCCGGATGTTTCCCTGAGCTGCTGGCATACTTCAAAACCATCGAGTTTTGGAAGCATCACATCCAGCAGAATGATATCATACTCTTTTTCTCTTGCCATACGCAGTGCTTCTTCACCATCGTATGCACAGTCTACTTCCATGCCATCCTGCTCAAGACTGAAACGGATTCCTTTCACGATCAGTTTTTCATCATCTACAACTAATACTCTTTTTGCCATACTTCTTCATTCTCCTTGCCGGGTGCAGCTTTTACTGCACCGTGATTTTATCTTTGATCTTGCTAAATACCGCCTCTTTGATACCGCTGATATTCATAATATCTTCAATCTTCTCAAAGCGGCCGTTTTCTTCCCGGTAACGCAGGATATCGGCTGCTTTGGACTGTCCGATGCCGGGAAGTGTCATCAGTTCTGTTTCGGATGCCTGGTTGATGTTGACTTTTCCATCGGAACTGTCAGATAAACCTGATGATTCCTGCAGGGCACCCGTGTTCCCGTTACCTGCCGCAAAGGCAGCATATTCTTCTTCTGTGTAAACATAAAGCTGCTGCCCATCTGTAAGAAAGGCAGCCTGATTTACAGAATCCCTCTTTGCCTGTGCGGAAAATCCACCCGCTTTTTCAATAGCTTCATATATGCGGGAACCCGCCGGAAGTTTTACCACTCCCGGATTTTTCACAGCACCTGCTACATCTACGTATAAAAATGAGGCTGTTGTTTCTGTTTCAGAAATACATTCTGATGATATCAACTGTGTTTCTGCTGATGTTCCATCTGACACTTTTTCAAATGAAATCTCATTTTTTCCAGTACATCCGGTCAGGAAGAAACACAATATAAAAATCCAGACCAGATGGTTTATTCTGTTTATTCTTGTCAAAAAAACTCCTCTCTGGGTTTTCTGACAAAATTCCCCTTTCACAGATATTTCTATTTTAGCGAAAATCTCAGAAAAATACAACCGTTAATTTACAAATCAAAGCAACTGTTCCATACTTTTCCAGTTATTTTGCAGATATCCATGCCTGACTGCTTCACAATGGGATTTCAACATTTAAACAGAACAACACCGGCAACTGCAACTGCCATACCGATTACCTTTCTCAATGTTAATGGCTGTTTTTCCACGCCAAACCATCCAAGAAGTTCGATCACATAAGCAATGATCAACTGTGAGATCACAATCAGCATCGCCGCTTTTGCAGGTCCGAGACTGTCCATGCTTTTTATGACCGTCACAGTAATGAATGCTCCGATCACACCGCCAAGCAGCGTCCATTTATCCGGAACCTGCGTAAGTGTCATAAAACTTTTTCCATCCGCGAACCTCCAGATCACCAGACAGACAAGAAGTGCCGTAAACTGTACAAAGCTGGTAGAAACCCAGAGACTGGTCGCTTTCGTCACCTGTGTATTAAACACCCCCTGCACGCTCATCAGCGCCCCCGATAAAAGTGCTGTTAAAATTCCAATCATAAAAAACTCCTTTGCCTGTACTTTCTGACAGTATATGCACAAAGGAGTTTTCTATGCGTTTTAAATGCGTTTACAAAACTGCTTCCAGTTTTTCCACCATTTCATCGATATCTTTTTCGTTGACCACAAGCGGCGGCACCAGACGCAGCACATCGCTTCCGGCGGAGAGTACAACCAGTCCATTTGCCAGCGCTGCTTTTACGATCTCACCGACCGGTCTGCCGCTTACGACCAGACCCTGCATAAAGCCTTTTCCGCGGCGTGCGGTAAAGCAGTCGTGTCTTGCTGCCAGCTCATCCAGTTTCTTTTCCAGATACGGAGCTGTTTTCTGTACGTGACCTACGATGTCATGTTCTTCAAACAGATCAAACACTTTGGAAACCGCTGCACAGGCGAATGGATTTCCGCCATAGGTAGTGCCGTGGTCTCCAGGCACTAAAGAAGCCCTGGCTGTCTTTTCATTTAAGACAAACGCTCCGACCGGCACACCGCATCCCAGTGCTTTTGCACAGGTCATGATATCCGGCATCACACCGTACTGCTGCCATGCAAACATGCTTCCGGTACGTCCCATACCGCACTGGATCTCATCGAGGATCAGCAGAATGTCTTTCTCTTCACAGATTGCTTTGACACCTTTTAAGAAGCCTTCTTCAATCGGATAAATACCGCCTTCACCCTGAAGTGTCTCCATGATGATCGCACAGGTTTTGTCTGTGATCTGGGCTTTTACGCTGTCCAGATCATTATAATCTGCAAATTTTACGCCGCCCATCAGCGGTTTGAAGGCTTCCTGATAATGCGGGTTTCCGGTAACGGAAAGTGCTCCGACGCTTCTTCCGTGGAAGGAATGGTTCATGGCAATGATTTCGTGATCGTCCGCATGATCTTTGTTCCATGCATATTTACGTGCGGCTTTGATCGCACCTTCGATCGCTTCCGTACCGCTGTTGGTAAAAAATACTTTGCTCATACCGCTTGCCCTGACCAGCTTTTCTGCTGCTTCCATCATCGGAACATTGTAGAAAAGATTAGAGGTATGGATCACTTTATCAATCTGATCTTTCAATGCCTGGTCATAATCTGCATAATGATAACCAAGTGCAAATACGGCAATTCCGGCGCCAAAATCCAGATATTCTTTGCCTTCGGTATCGTAAAGATGTACACCTTCCCCTTTTTCAAAAACAACCGGGAAACGGTTATAGGTGTGCAGTACCACCTGTTCCGTTCTGTCCATATATTCATTCATTTTCATTGTAAAAGTGTTCCTCCTCATCCCCGATAATTGCAGTACCGATACCTTTGTTGGTGTAGAACTCCAGCAGCAGACAGTGCGGGATCCTTCCGTCCAGGATATGTACCCTGGAAACACCAGACTTGATCGCATCCACACAGTTCTGGATCTTCGGGAGCATGCCGCCGCCGATATTTCCGCTTCCAAGCAGCTCTTCTGCTTCCGGAACAGTCAGTTCGGAGATCAATGTGGATTTGTCCTGCGGATCACGGTATACACCCTCGATATCGGTTAAGAATACCAGTTTGGATGCTCCGACTGCTGTTGCGATCGCACATGCAGCATCATCTGCATTGATATTATAAGAATGGTATTCATCATCTGATCCGATCGGACAGATCACCGGAACAAAATCATTGTCCAACAAAGTGTTAAGCAGCTTCGTATTGACTTCTGTCACTTCTCCGACATAGCCGATATCTTCACCCTTTGAAAGTTTTTTCTTAACGTGCAGAACGGAACCGTCTTTTCCGCTGATACCAACCGCTTTTACACCGACTTTTTCCATCATGGACACCAGACCCTTGTTGATCTTGTTTAAGACCATCTCAGCTACTTCCATAGTATCTTTATCGGTCACACGCAGACCGTTGATAAATTTGGTCTCAATACCAACTTTGCCTGTCCATTTTGTAATTTCTTTTCCGCCTCCATGTACGATGATCGGGCGAAAGCCGACCAGTTTCAGAAGTGCCACATCACGGATGACATTTTTCTTCAGTTCATGTTCTACCATGGCACTGCCGCCGTATTTTACAACAATCGTCTTGCCGCGAAATTTCTGTATATAAGGTAACGCTTCATTGAGCACGCTGGCTTTCTGAAGCAGATCTTCCATTGTATCCATTGTTTTTCCTCCAGTTTCTGTCTATAACTCTTTAAGAGCGGTAGTCCGCATTGATCTTTACATAATCGTAAGTCAGATCACAGCCCCAGGCAGATGCCGATGCATTGCCCATTTTTATGTCTGCAACCGCCGTTACCGCTTTTTCTGAGAGCACTTTTGTAGCTTCTTCCTCGCTGTAATCAAGAGCCACACCATTTTCGATGATCTTCAGTTTACCGGCTGCACTTTCAAAGTACAGGTCTACCTTTTCCGGATCAAATTTTGCTCCGGAGTAACCCATCGCACAAAGGATACGTCCCCAGTTTGCATCATGTCCGAAAATGGCCGCTTTGGTCAGATTCGAACAGATAACCGACTTCGCCAGAATCTTCGCCTGCTCTTTCGACTGTGCTCCGATCACTTTTGTTTCAAATAATGCAGTTGCACCTTCTCCGTCCCCTGCCATTTTCTTTGCAAGTGTCTCGTTGATGTAGTGCAGTGCTTCTGCAAAGATCTGATAATCTTCGCCTTCCTCTGTGATCTCAGGATTCTCTGCCAGTCCGTTTGCCAGCAGCAGGACCGTATCATTTGTGGAAGTATCCCCGTCAACAGAAATCATATTGTAAGTATCATCGACATCCGCACTCAGAGCTTTCTGAAGCATTTCTTTTGAAATGGCTGCATCTGTCATAAGAAAGCTCAGCATCGTGCACATATTCGGATGGATCATACCGGAACCTTTGCACATACCGCCGATCGTTACAACCTTTCCGCCGATTGTTACTTCAACTGCAGCTTCTTTTTTTACGGTGTCAGTTGTCATGATGGATTCTGCCGCCAGCGTCGCTGCTTCCCTTGTATCCAGAAGAAGTCCGGAAAGATCTTTTACACCCTTTTTGATCGTATCGATCGGCAGTTGTTTTCCGATCACACCGGTGGATGCTACCAGAACTTCGTCTTTATCGATACCAAGTGCTTCTGCCGCTGCTTTTGCAGTCTCTTCACAGTAGCCGTATCCTTCTTCTCCGGTGCAGGCATTTGCGATACCGCTGTTGACTACCACGGCTCTCGCTTCTCCGTGTTCATAAACAACTTTCTGATCCCATTTTACCGGTGCCGCTTTTACGATGTTTGTCGTAAAAGTTCCGGCTGCCGCACATGGTACACTGCTTACGATCATTGCCATATCTTTTTTGGTGCCTTTTTTGATACCTGCATGCATGCCGGCTGCCTTAAATCCCTTTGCAGCGGTTACGCCTCCATCTATTATCTTCATCTTATGCTCACGACCTTTCTTCATTTTACGGGAACATCGGAACGCCCTGAAGTCCTTCATTTTCGGCAAATCCAAACATCAGGTTCATATTCTGCACAGCCTGGCCGGCTGCACCTTTTACCAGATTGTCCATCGCACCCATCATGATCACACGGTTTGTTCTCGGATCCAGTTTGAAGTTTACATCCACATAGTTGCTCCCTTCTACCCATTTGGTCTCCGGGCAGATATCCTTGTCCAGAACACGTACAAACTGCTCTTTTCCATAATAAGCATCATAGATCGCCTTGACTTCTTCATAAGTTACTTCCTTTTTCAGGGATGCATAGGCAGTAACCAGAATACCGCGGTTCATCGGAACCAGATGCGGTGTGAAATTGATGTGGATCGGATAACCTGCCGCATAGCCTAACTGCTCTTCGATCTCCGGTGTATGTCTGTGTGTTGCAACACCATATGCTTTAATATTTTCATTGACTTCACAGTAAAGGTTTGCAGCCTTGGCACTGCGTCCTGCTCCGGAAGTACCGGATTTGGCATCGATGATGACAGTGTTTCCGTCAATAATACCTTCCTTTAATAATGGATAAACAGACAGGGTGCTGCATGTCGGGTAACATCCCGGATTTGCGATCAGTCTTGCCTTTTTGATATCTTCACGATTGATCTCACACAGTCCGTAAACAGCTTCTTCAATAAACTGCGGTGCCTTATGTTCGATGTTGTACCACTGTTCGTAAGTCTTCTGATCTTTGATACGGAAATCCGCACTTAAGTCGATCACTTTCGCCTGACTTAAAATCCCCTCATTTATAAGAGATGCACACAGTCCCTGCGGTGTTGCTGTAAAAATCACATCTGCCTCTTTTGCCAACTGCTCCATATTGTCATCCAGACATTTTGCATCCACGATCTGAAACATATTCTGGTAAACACTGCTGTATCGCTGATCCACATAACTTCTGGAACCATACCACGCAATCTCTGTTTCTTTATGGTTAAGGAGAAGACGGACAAGCTCGCCTCCTGCATATCCGGTAGCTCCTATAATTCCGGCTTTTATCATAGCTATGTACTCCTTTCAACCTGCATATCTTTTCTGTTGTCTGTCCGGATCATACTCTTTATATATTCCGAAAGAGGTATGATCTGCAGATTCATAAAAATTCGCTGTGCGAATGAAATCTTTCTTATCATATACCAGTTTTCTTTATAAGTAAAGAGCTTTCTTTCATTTTTATTGTATTTTTATACATGCACAGTGTATATTATTCATTTCATGGCTGTTTTTATAACTTTTTCGTTTTTTGCTTGCATAATTATGATAACTGTTGTATAGTGTAAGAAGTTCATAAGATTATTATTTTCAGGAGGAATACATATCATGAAAGAAAAAGTAGTTCTGGCATATTCAGGCGGTCTCGATACCACCACGCTGATCCCCTGGTTAAAGGAAACCTTTGACTATGAAGTTATCTGCTGCTGCATCGACTGCGGACAGGGTAACGAGCTGGATGGTCTGGAAGAGAGAGCAAAGCTGTCCGGTGCTTCTAAATTATATATTGAAAATATCATCGATGAATTCTGCGACGATTTCATCATGCCTTGTGTAAAAGCCGGTGCCGTTTACGAGCATAAATATCTGCTTGGTACTTCCATGGCACGTCCGGTTATCGCAAAGAAACTGGTTGAGATCGCACGTAAAGAAGGTGCTACCACCATCTGCCACGGTGCTACCGGTAAAGGTAACGACCAGATCCGTTTCGAGCTGGCAATCAAGGCACTGGCTCCGGATCTGAAGATCATCGCTCCATGGCGTATGACCGATGTATGGACGATCCAGTCCCGTGAAGATGAAATCGAATACTGCAAAAAACATGGCATCGACCTGCCGTTTGACCACAGCCACAGCTACAGCCGTGACCGTAACTTATGGCACATCAGCCACGAAGGTCTGGAACTGGAAGATCCGGCAAACGAGCCAAACTTCGAAAACATGCTGGTGCTTGGCGTGACACCGGAACAGGCTCCGGAAAAAGGCGAATATATCACCATGACTTTTGAGCAGGGTGTTCCGAAAACTCTGAACGGAAAAGCCATGAAAGTTTCTGAGATCATCACAGAGCTGAACGCTCTTGGCGGCAAACATGGTATCGGTATCGTAGATATCGTAGAAAACCGTGTTGTCGGTATGAAATCCCGTGGTGTATACGAGACACCGGGCGGAACCATCCTGATGGCAGCCCATGAGCAGCTTGAAGAACTGACTCTGGATCGTGAGACCATGGAAACAAAGAAAAAACTCGGCAGCCAGTTCGCTCAGGTTGTATACGAAGGAAAATGGTTCACGCCGCTGC
>OLQG01000876.1_pt1 | contig 21711 bp, 26 predicted proteins | sample 1672221 | NCBI WGS metagenome assembly OLQG01 (sample SAMEA3136660, study PRJEB25190) | human gut metagenome | biome: human gut; feature: human-associated habitat; material: faeces | place: Austria | collected 2013
TTTTACCATAGAAGACCTTCTAAAACATTATTTACAGAAAAAGTTTCACATTCTCTATTATTGATATCAACCATATAAAAAATCCGGAATTAACATCCGACATTTATAATGATATGGGCGTGATCTATATTAACCTTGATATCTTCGATAAAGCTTTGGCGAATTATCAAAAAGCCCGCGAGATCCGGGAGTCGGTTGAAAATCCCGATCTCGAACAGATCGCCTATTCTTATCACAATATCGGAACAGTATATCAGCGGCAGAAAAAGTACGCAGATGCAATCACATGGCATAAAAAAGCGTTAGAGATCCGTCAGGAAATATACCCTGATAACGAACCGATCATTGCCGCGTCATTAACGATGATCGGCAATGACTATACACAGGCGGCAAAAAACGATTCTTCTTATCACTTTAACGATGCCTTTGAATATTTCGCAAAAGGCTTGGAAATCCGAAAGCTCACGTTGGGAGAAACACATCCTGACACGGCATGGTCTTACCAAAGCATCGGATTATGGCATTTTTATCAAGGAGAATACGAAGAAGCGATTGAAAACTATTTGAAATGTCTCAGCATTCGGAAAACGATCCTTCAGCCTTCGCACGCCTACACTGCCGAAATCTCATACTTGTTAGGAGAAGCATATTTAAAGATCAACCAAATCCACTCTGCAAAAGAACACCTTCTGCTCGCAGAAAAAATTCAGGCAAGCCTTCATAAAGTAAAGGCTCTTGAAAAAACACAACATCTCCTGAAAGAATGCAGTCTTTCATAAACGCTAAGAGACGCCGCAAGCTGCGGCGTCTCTTAGCTGCTCTTCTTATATGTAATTGTCAACGTTTTATACGTCCTTTACTTCGATTTTAAAATACCGTCAAATCCACTTCCAGTCACTTTTACCTCTCCGTTTTCAAAAGTAGCAATTCCGTATATTTCTTTGGAAACGCTGTCTATAATCGAAAGCCCGCCGTCTCCCTGCGTATATAATCTTCCGTCTATAACCAGCCCGTTATTATACTCTACCCGGACTGCCGCGATATCAGATCCTGTCGGAACATACTTTGTACTTGCCTCTGCCATTTGATCGTACACGATCATCGTAGTAGTATCATTTTCATAAGTACCTTCAATCTCCAGATCCGGCGTATATGTACCGCTGATCCTGCGATAGTTTCCCCAGCCTTTGCCTGCACCTGAAGTTACGCTTAACAATCCGTTCTCATTTTTATAGAACGTATAATATTGCCCTTCTAAATAATCTCCGAATGCACCACATTCTGATTCTTTCTCAAAAATCTGCCCGCTCGACGTATAGATAACATAAGACCATTCATATCCGATTGATGCAATCACAAGCCTGTCTCCCGAATCATCGTCTTTATATGTACCTGCCCATCCCATTGTGACCGGGTCTGTCAATACAGCTTCCCTTTTACTGTTATCTTTTTCTTCCTTTTTTTCTTCTTGCCCGGAATCTTTTTTCATTTCCCCATCAGTTTCTTTTTTAGGTTTTACATTTTCCTTTTTCGCCGGCTTCGATTCTTTTTCAGCTGCATTCTCTTTAACCTCTTTATATGTCGAATCTTTTGCAGTTTCTTTCGCATCGGAACTTCCAAACATTTTCACTGCTGCAATAATTCCGATTATTATGACTGCTGCCATCGCGATAATTCCAATTACTACCGCTGTTTTTTTCTTTTTCGGCGCAGGATGAGACACACCCTTGTTTTTAACATCTGCACTTGAATTACCTGTTGTCTCTTTTTGTGTCAACCGCTGTTCTGACTGTACATACTGCTTTGGCTGTTTGCTCTTCTGTTCTGACTGTGCCGACTGCTTTGGCTGTTCACTCTTCTGTTCCGGCTGTGCCGACTGTTCTGGCTGTTCGCTCTTCTGTTCCGGCTGTGCCGACTGCTCTGGCTGTTCGCCATTCTGTTCAGGCTGTACAGACGCTCCGCAATACGGACAGAACTTATTCTCATCTTTTATTTCTTTTCCACAATTTTCACAAAACATTTTTTTACATCCTTTATCTTATTTTACCTTTAATATAACGATGCAGTTCCCTTATAACCGTCATATTCCAAAATCAACGTCGCTCCTTCTACATCACACTCTGCAAAACTCAAACCATAAAATTCAAGAACATTTCCTTCAAAATCTTCTATCGCAAAATCCCAGTCAAGATCCTCCTCTGTGATCACAAACTCTATATCTACCCTTTCACCATCATACAATATACCGTCCTCAAGCAAATCTTCTTCCCAGTTATCCACATCAGGTTCTGAAGCATAAAGAGCATAAATATCAAAACCAGTATTATTAATTACATGCACATTATATCTTAATATTTCATCCTTTGAACTGCATTTAAAAATACCGATCGCCACAATAATAACTAAAACAGCGATCGCGATAACCGCTCCTTTTTTCTTTTTTCCTGTACCTTTAGCGCTAAAATCCGGCGGTATATCATGACTTGGGTCTTCCTTATTTATTTTATTTTCCGCTCCGCAATACGGACAAAACTTATCCCCATCTTTTATTTCTTTTCCACACTTTTCGCAAAACATGGTAAATTCCTCCTACATTCTCTTTTAATGTTTTCTATCACATAAAATATTTTAAATACTTCATAATGATATTTCCGAACGCATATCCGCACAGAAGACCGGTTATTAATCTCCGTATATTATTTGATTCGTAATGAAATTTATATTGTACGAACCAATCTGCAAACATGATCAGAGAAAACACGACCGCAATTATATTGGAAATCTCGCCGACCTTGAATAAGAAGATTCCCAAAACTTCTCCTATAAACACCCCCGTACATCTTGCGCATACCGGAAATTGTTTTCCGCGAAAGGAAAAGCTTCGTTCCGGTAATTGATGACATCCCGTCGCTCTTCCTATCACCATAAGTTTCTTATATATTTTTCTTTTATCCATCATCATCTTACTCTGCAAAATGTACTAAGATCGGACAGACAAAAATCAGTGTACCGGCTAAAGAAAGCATCGAAAATTTTATACAACTCCAAATTTCCTGTTTCTTTTCTACTTCTAAAATATCCCAAATACTATACCCTAACTGTTTGTCTATATCCTCGCATAACTGATAGCAAAAATATAACGGCAAGGAAACTCCCACTATGACAGCGATCAAAACAACGATGACCGTTCTTAAAAATCCATGCACTAATTCATCCAGTATCGGGTAAAGCAAAAGAGAACCTAGCGCGCCATAGCAAAGACAATTTACTGTCATTTTATCCATCAACGAACTTAACATTTCAACAGCGTCATGCTGCGCTAAATGTTGTCTTCCGCAATTTTTACATCCCCACCAGGTGATAGATCTGCTCTTTACTTTAGAGCCCGTGAAAAGCGCTCCGCACAATAATCCAAACGGACCGAGCAAACACATTCCACAGCACCCGCGCCCCATACTGTATCCTTTTGTTTTAATCTCTGTCTCGTTCTTAACAATCGGAAACGTATCCTCGCTGTTACAATACGGGCATATAGAATCTTTCGGTATATTCGGCGGCATCTGAATGATTTTGTCAATCGCATCGATAATATGAAGCCCCGCTTCTTTCATATATTCAATCAGCGCTTTAAAAAATTCGACAAGAGATTCCCAAAGCGATCCATCCGCGTTACTTTCCTGATATGAATTCTCATTTTTCCCTGATTGTTCCTCACTTACAGAAGCGCCGCAATTCGGACAATATTGAACATCTGAATTTAATTCTTTTCCACAATTTCTGCAATATTTCATCTCGCACGCTCCTTATTCTTTTCCGATCAATAACCGAAACTGTTCCACATCTTCAGTCATTCCATTTACAGGAATTTCAAAATTCAGTCCATTTTTCATTTTTAAATTTAAAACCTTTCCATAACCTGTATAAAGAAAGACTGCTATCAATAAAAGCCATGCTACATCTGTTATATTCATCAGAAACATTACCCCAAATAGCGCTGCATACAATGTATCCCAAAAATCCATTTTTGTTTTTAATTCCATTGAACCGATTTCTGATAATTTTATCTCCAAATGGTTTTCTTTTTCTTTCCTTAAAAATCTATGTATCTTTTGACTTATCTCCAAACGCTCTTCATTATTACTTACTTCTGTTCGGATAATTTTGTATCGTAATCTTCCGATCATTTTTACTTTTTCAAAATAAAATGTTCCTTTACTTTGTTCCGCTTTATCCTTTTCTTCATCTTTTAATGTACTTACATCCTCTTTTTGTTCCAATGTACTGCTCCCACATTTAGGGCAAAATTTTGACTCTTCTCTAAGTACATTCCCACAATTCACACACCTTTTCTCCGTTTTCGTCTCATGAACATTATGTTTACCGCTGTGATCTTCCTGCTGCTCCAATATATTGCTTCCACATTTTGAGCAAAATTTCGCCCCCTCCCTAACTTCATTTCCACAATTTTCGCACTTCATTCCTTTTTGCACTTCCTTTATAACTAATATTTTTATAGCTGTAGATAATTATACTATAACTAAGTAAATATTACAATTAAATCAATATTTTTTTGGAGGTTACTGCATGGACACTTTAAACTTTGAACAAATAGGCGAAAAATTAAAGAAAATCCGCCTTTCCAAAAACTTAACACAAGAATATATCGCTAATGCTGCTGATGTGAATACAAGTCATATCAGTAATATCGAAAATAACCGTGTCAAAGTTTCTCTTTCTGTTTTAGTGCAGATATGTAATGCGTTAGATACTACTGTTGACTATATTCTTTCCGATGAATATAACGACTCATCCTCTGCCATCGAACAGGAAATTCTCCATGAGTTACACTCCTGCAATAATGAAACAAAAGAGCAGATTTTGAAAATTGTCAAAGCTTTACAGTAATTTCTCTCATTAACATTACGGCATATCGAAAACCTTGTATGAATCCTTTTTCTTTTGCTGCCTCCGTTAATGCAAATAACTCATCGCGAACCTCTTCATACGTCTTTTTCTCCAAATTCACTCTATTTTCTTTCAACAGCCTCTCCGTCTCTTCGTCAATCTCTTTCCCAATTTCCTTCAAATAATCGGTTTCAGACAGTAAGAAGCGATAAATCTCTCTTATCTTTTCAGTCTTATCTGCCGAGCTGTTCTTTTTTGATTCTTCCGGCTTTTGAAACATACTCATTCTCCTATTTCTATTTCTTTCACTTTGCATTACAATATAAACAGATTATTTTATTGCCTGACACTATAATTAAACCATCTTTATCAAACAGCATGAAGCCGCAAAAAATTTCCGATTTTTTTTGCAGCCTTTTATACCGAAGGAGGATTCAAAAATGAAAGCAGCAAACAAAAACACAATTCCCATCACTTCAGAATCCGATATTTTATGCGCTTTCAGAAATCTGACTTCTTCTTATGACGAACGCACTTTACACAAATGGATTAATTTTTTCAAAAAATGTATGTATTACGCCTCTTCCGATTATTCTAATCCTATGTTTCTTTCTTTAACTTACAATGCAGTTAAAAAGAGCGAGCAATATCCTTATGAATTTTTATATATTCATAAGTTGATGTATCAGTTTCTCTGCCTGAGAACCCCCTGCTTTTTGCAGTTTCCTCCATATACCGATCTTGCATCCGAATACGATCGCACAGCGATCAAATGGAATGTTCCCGCTCCCATTACGCCTTTTTTAATCTGCTATATCAAAGCCGCCAGTAAATTCAAAAAAAATGCCCCTGTCACTTCGTTTTTCCATGAACTTGACGAGACATTTACAAAGACAGAAAAATTTCAAAACGATCTTACCCAAACAGAATATCGGATTTTAACTGATGAAATTCTTTGCCGTAAATATTTTTGTACTACGGAAGAAATTTATAATACTTTCTCAAAAAACGATTCCCAAAAAGAGGCGCTCCGGCATTGTATTTTTCATTTAACCGAAACATTAACCGCAATTTTGCAAAACAGCCGCCTCAAAAATTATTCCACTGCTCCGGTTGTTTCAAACGCATATATTCTGTTAAATACTTTCAGGGAAAAATTATATGAACAGACCTGTTCAGAAAATAAAAAACTAGATTTAACGACCTTATATCCACACAAAAAGCCGTGGACTATTATAGGTGAAAACGAACTGATGCAGAGCATAAAACATTCTCTGTCTTCCTTTTCTGCAAAAATATTTTCTCTTGCAGAAGAAACTTTAGATGACCATTCCATTTACCATATCTCGGCGAAAGACTACGAAACCTTTTCCAACGGATGCACTAAGATCATAAACGACATAGAACAGCAGATTGAGAAAGAAAAAGAAAAAATCACAACATTCTATCTCAATATAACAAACGCCCCCGCTGTCAGTCACGCTCTCTCTAACGGACAATTAGAACTTGATCAAGAAAACTTGAATTACAGATGTTGTCTGCTTACAGATGCCCTTACAACATTTGCCAATTCTTTTTCACAAACGATCCTGACTTTCAAAAACAACGTCAGGAAGGCTTCTCACGCCTTCCCTGAGCAATATACATCTTTAAAAACCGACAGTGACTACTTTTCGGAATTCAAGCACTCTGTCAAAACAATCGAAAAGAGGCTCTACGGGGAAAACTTTATGACAGCTTTTGAACATTCCAAGCCGTTTCTGTTTTATAACGACAGAGGATTCATAAATACTCTCACATATCCCGCTGTCCTCTTTCCGGCAGAATGTTTAAGAATAACTCATGAATTGATAGGAAAATATTTTTTATCTGAAGATTATATCCTTCAGTATTTTCATGATAAAGGGATTCGTTTTCCGATATCACTTGCTGAATTTTTATCGAAAGTTGATATTAAGTAACACACAAAAACCTTTGCACTCCTTCATAAGTTTCTTTGAAATTGATGTAAATTTAGTGTAGTGCTAATGTAGGAATCTCTATTCCATTTTCAAGAACTCTTCAATCACTTTTACAAATTCTTCAGCTCTATCATACTGTTCCTTTGCATCTTGCAGAGACACAAGAAAAAAATCCGCATAATCGGTATTGTTTCGAATTTGAAATGCCTGACTGATATATTTTGAATATTTCTTGTCAAACTTTCCTGTCTTCACATATTCTTTCTGAAAATATGCAATAACTCCGGCATGCTTTGAAAAGTCTTGTCCTTCTACCGCCAGCAATGCACGCACCGCTGTAAACATTGCATAATAGGAACGACCTATAGAATCTTTATAACTTCCAGCCTCTAATAGTATTTTCGAGGAATGCAGTCGCTCTTTTGCCATTTCCAAGCGATATACTTTTAATTCTTCTCTATTATCAGGCAACGATTTCTACCCCCTCACTTTCGATATTTCTATAATAAGGTAAATCATTTTTATACTTCTCATATTCAGCAAAAGGAATAACCGTTGGAGACACTATCGTACCATACTCTAATTCCAAGTCTGAAGAAATATCCCACACACTTTTCAAGCCTTGTTGAAGTTTTTCTCTATCTCCCTGTACAATAGCGACTATATCTATATCTGAATCCTTTTGATAATCGCCTCTAGCATAAGAGCCATACAAAATAATTTTCACAACATTTGCTCCATATACCGCTTGATACGCCTGAGTCATCGCCTGCAATATTAAGTTCAATTCATTTCGTGTACACATTTCTTTCATACTCCTCTGATTATAACATATAACAGATTGTTTCGATTTTATTATAACGTAATTCCTCTAAAAACAAAAGGTACTCTCTATACATCTTTTATAACCCATCTTTTATAACTGTATGTAATCAAATTTTATCTTATTGACAAAAATTGAGGTATCGCAATTTGCTAACACCTCGCAGTCTATTTATCAAAACAAATTTCCATCCTTAATGTTAAATTTTGTTCTAAAGAACGTTCTGTTTTGACAATATCTTAGAATTATTTCCCTAACATAACTTCTCGTACAATATCTATCTTCGATTAATGTAGTGCCATCATCACCCTTTATCTGTTTTTTGAATATTTTCTTCTGTTCCCACTCGCTCTTGATTCCCTCAACTAAATCTTCACTCATTTCAAGATGCGAGAGAATTACTGAATTTAGTTCTTTGTCTCTAATTTCTTTAATTTGAGAGAATGTGCTTAACTGTTGCAATTCTTTTTTTACTGCACTTGTGTAATTGTCTGAACTGATACATTTGCTATTTGAGCCAGTCCTTCTTATGTATAACCTCAGCAAGTTTCTCAAGAATACCTCCAAATACTCGGTTGTTTCGTGGATACCCTTTTGCAGGTTCGTATAATTTGCCGGGACAAGTGCATTTCTAAAATACCAAGCATTTTTCGCAAAAATATCATTTGTGGCAGAAAATCCGAGCGTTCTCAAATACTTGATTAAAAATACTGCCGTCGCTCTTGTATTTTCCTCACCAAAGATATGGATTTGCCATAATCTTGAAACAAAGACTGCAAGATGATGAATGATTTCCTCCATCGAAAACCCTTTGTAAATAAAGTTTTTTCCTGCAAAAAATCATATTCAAGAGTTGCTCTTAGTTCCGAGGCGCTTTCGTAGAGAACAGTTGCTCCGTCAAGTACCCACTCTTTTTCGTAATTTTCAAAATATAATCCTGTTTTTCTTCCACTCATAATAATAATCATGGTTCGATAATCTTTCATCTACTGTCATCTGCCTTTACATAACACAAACAGGCTCATAGAAAATACATTCCATGAGCCTATCTCTTTATATCTCTTTATAACGTTTTAAATCTGTTTTCATTATGGTACAAAATTGATATAAAAATCATTTTTTATTTTATTTCACATTAATTAGTACAATTTTGCGCCTGCCGGAATATGCTCATCAACCATCAGAAGATGAAGTTTTTCTTCCCCTTCTTCATTATGAACCGCTGAAATCAACATACCACAGGAGTCAATTCCCATCATCTTTCTCGGCGGCAGATTTGTAATAGCGATACATGTCTTGCCAACCAATTCTTCCGGCTCATAATATTCATGGATTCCGCTCAGGATCGTACGATCCTCTCCTGTTCCGTCATCCAATGTGAACTGCAGAAGTTTCTTAGATTTCGGCACTGCCGTACACTCTTTTACTTTTACCGCTCTGAAATCTGATTTAGAAAATGTCTCAAAATCTACATCGTCTTTAAATAACGGCTCGATCTCAACTTTGGAAAAATCAATTTTTTCTGCCGATTTTTCCTCTGTTTTTACCTGTACTGAATTGTTTGCTTCATTCTTAGCTCCGCCCTGTGTTTTCATTGTCGGGAGCTTGCAGCGAGATTTTATATATATCTATTTGCCTCTACGCTTCTCTATTCTTCAAGCTTCTAATAATCTACATTTTTATATAACTCTACAACTTTTATTACAAGTTACCACCAATTTGGTGTAAAAGTGGTGCAGTTGTTGGTGTGCGTCCCTTATTATGAAATTTTAATCTTACCGCATAAATCTTCAAATGATTTAACTTTCGCCTCTTTTGTTGCTTCCGCATAAATTTCCATCGTTGTTGCGATATCTTTATGTCCCATAATTTCCTGAATTACTTTAAGATTTGTTTCATTCTCACAATACCTTGTAGCAAATGTATGTCGCAAATTATGGCAAGAAAAATTAGGCAGTAAAACTGGTGCTCTACGTTCTTTTTCTGCTCTTTCTATTTCTTCTTCATTATATGCCAAAGTTATACGTTTGATTGTTCTATTGATTGTCTGAGGATTATGTGCAAAACCATTTCTGTTCAAGAAAATAAAATCTGTATATCCATCAATTGATGCCTGACAAGTTAATCCTACTTCCTCTTGATACTTTTTCTCATTCAAAATTGCCTGTTTTACTTCTGGCAACATTGGAATAATTCGGTATCCTGCAGTAGTTTTTGGTGATGTTACTGAAAAATAGCACCTGCCTTTATCTCTCTGGTAGTACACCATATTGTGATTAATTTCAATATAATTCTCATCCATATGAACATCTTCCCAACGTAACCCAACCACCTCTGATACACGACATCCTGTTCCCAAGAAGAATGTAAACAATGGAAGCCAATGTTTATATTTTTCGCTTTTATTTATATAGGAAACGAAAGCTTCTTGCTGAGGAATTGTAAGAGCATGACGTTTAGGTGTTTCAAAGTTATGTGATCGCTTCACATCTCCTAAAACTAAGTCGCTAGGATTTATCCTAATATAACCATCTTCAACCGCTAATATAAATACTTGATGAAGCACCGTATGAATACTCTCCAATGTTGCAACTGACATTTTCTTAGAATCCACAATGCCATTATAGTATCTTCTCACATCTGATTTTCGGATTTCCTTTATCTTTCTGTTTCCAAAATCATTCATAACAAAATGCTCATACATATAAATATAATTATTGCGAGTAGTTTGCTTTAATCCCACCTTATCATTTTTCCACATTTTATAGACATCATTCAATGTAATGTTCGAGCTTCCTTGTTGGATTCCATCCCGCAGATCATTCTGAATTTCTTTTTCTTTTTCACGCAAGCCTTCTAATGTAGAACAATATACCGCATGTCTTTTTTTATCTCCACCAATCCAACGATACATATAAAGTCCATCATTTTTTCGATAGGTTTCTCCGTCTTTCAACACTCTCCCTTTATGATCTTTTCTTTTTTGCATTCTTTTCTCCTTTTCTATACAAAGAAAAGGACTCTGCAAACTTATTATAACGCTTGCAAAGTCCCTTTTCTACGCCTAATCATTCATTTTTTACACCAATAATTTATATAGAATATGCTGTTTCCGTATATTCATCTAGTTTTTTACGTTTAATCAATCGCTTTGTTCCATTCCATAAAACAAACTGGCAATTCTGCTCATCCGTCATTTTGCGGAGCTTGTTAATTCCGATACCAGAATATGCAGCTGCTTCCTCAAGAGTTAAATTACTCTTTTCCCAAATAGGAACTTCTTTTACCATAGGCATCTTCCTCCTTCCTTTTTTATAGACTTATTTTTCCTAATTTCCCCGACAGAGAGAGGAACTTGTTTTTCAGGTGCTTTTATCTCATCAAGCTCCTGGCAACAAACTATTTCAAAACTTTTTATTTCTTTCATACCGAAAATCAATACATTATCTTCTTTCTTATTTTATTTTTTAATGTTCTTTGTTGCCATCTTAAAAAACAGTATAAATAACCAGTAAAATCAACATTTTCATATGTCATCAAAACTGGCAACAAAGTTCATTTTTTGAATAAAACAGCTGTATTATCAGGAAGATTTCCTCTCTCTTGTCGGGCTAATGGAACGGAAGTTCCATTTGTTCTGTTGCCGAAAGTTCTCTAAATCCATCTCCGCCAATTTCGTTGCCGCCCTCTATCTCTTCACTTTTTCGAGTCCAACAGCGTTGTCTTCCATACCCTTCTGAGGTAAATCTATGATAACCACCTCGCTTCCATCCAATAATCTGAGTATCCATGATTTGACAAATTTCATTCGTCTCATACTTCTTAGGCTCACGATCTCCGTGATTAAAAGCCTCACTCCAAATCTGAATAGAACATACATAATTTCCTTTATAATTATCAAGCCACCCCTGGATTGTTCCTGCCAAAGTATCCTCTTGCATAAACTGTTTCCGGTACTCATCAATTTCCTTTTGCATTTCTTTTGTGAATTTCAGAAGATTACCTTTGTTTTCTTCACTGTGATAAATAATCATTGCTTCTGCCCACAATTGATTAAAATATGCTCTGGCTTCTTCTTCATCATCTAAAATATGTTTCTCTGCTTTTGAAGCATCAATCATGATTGGAAGAAACCTTCTTGCACCAGTTCTATCAAACGGAATAAACTGATAGGTATTCGTAGATCCAGCGAATACGCATTGCCTTTTTCGATCTTTTTCAAAACGTGCATAAGCCGTTCTATATGTATCCTTTTGTCGGCTCAAAAATGATTTTATTTCTTCGTTACTTTTTGCACTGATAGCAGCAATCATTTCAGACATTTCTATGATCCAATGTCCTCTAATTGATTCAAATACCTTCTTATCACCCAAATCTCTTAAATCATCCGAAAACCAATTATCTTTCAAGGATAAAAAACGAAAGAACGTGGATTTTCCTGCGCCTTGTTGTCCCACAAGACAAAGCATTTCATCCGCTTTTATTCCCGGATAAAACACTCGCAATAAAGCCTCCATCATAAAGTGTTTTAATACTTCATATACATAGTCTGAATCATCTGCCCCCATATATTTTTTCAGCACATATCGTATTCGTTCTTCTCCATCCCATTTTAATGTTTCTAGGTATTCGCAAATCGGGTGATACGCTCTGTTTGCAGCTTCAATTTGCAATGCCTTATACAAATTTTTTTCATTTCCTAATCCATAGTACACTTCAAAATATAGATAAAACTGATCAATCGCATTGTCGGTCAGAATCTCCCAATCTTCATCCCACCAAAGTTTCCTCGATATATCGACTCTTTCAGACAACCGATTATATCGAAGACAACCTTTAATCAATGGATCATCTCGAAAAATCATCATATAATTTTGAACCGTTCCTTTGATATCTCCCTTTTCATTTTTCAGTAAACATTCCTTAATTTGTCTGATTGCATTTAGATCTGCCATCTCACCCATCCGTTTCAAAGTATCCTTCTTTTTATTTTCATCCATTTTTTCTGCATCTTCTCTCAATCTTTTCAACCTCCTTCTTAATCATTTTAACAACTTGCTCTTTTTCTTCCTCTTCTCCGAATAATAAAAGATCTAAGTAATATTCAACAATGGTCAGATATTTCAACGCCTCTACAAATTTTTCATCCCACTCTTCTTCCGTCGATTTAGGTGCAAATTCTTTTTTCCATTTTCGCAACAATATATGGTAATCCAGCATCGCACGAACACATTCTATATACTCTTGTTCTTCTGATTTCACTAAATTTTTTTCTGGTTTGCTCTTCAAAATCTTCCTTGGTTTTTTTATTTTTCTTCTGTCTACTCTAGATATTTGAATTCCGAAATCATCTGCTAATTTTAATGCAGCCTCTTTTAAGGAAAGTCCAAAAAGCTGTGCTGTGAAATCTATCACATCACCAGTCACTCCACAACCAAAACAATAATATCTTCTATCTACTTTCATGCTTGGTGTTTTGTCATTATGAAAAATACAACTAATCAGCCCTGATTTTGTTATCTTAAATCCATAGAACTCAGCCGCCTGCCGAACTGTTACATTTTCTTTCACTTCATCAAATAATCTCATAATCCCTCCAATCAAAAAAAGAGCACTCTGTTTATTCCAACGGAATTCCCAAAATGCTCTTATCGCTCATTATCTAATGAGGACTCTTTATTCAATTTTCCAGTTTCTCCATTTCTTGTTATACTTGCTTTCTTCTCAGATAATTTTTTTAATATAGATGGTTTTACTTCTTTTTTTATTTCTTGAACCATGATATTTTTGTTTTCCGGTTTCAATAATCTGTTTTTCATTTTCGAAATCGTCTTCGTAATTGCATATTCAATCTTTTTAATTACTCCATCTAACCGCTCAAGAGCATACTGTTTTTCCCTTTTAGATGCCTTTCTCTCTGGACTTAAAACCCATTTCTTACTATCCTCCACTAATTTAATATCCTCTTTCCTAGTAGCAATCTCAATTTCATCTGCAATTCTTTCCACCGCCTTTTCATAAACCTCATCTGTAACATCATCTATCAGTTTTTCTACATCTTCAATTTTAAATTCAAGCTGTTTCAGTGTTTCGTCTTGCTGAAGAATTCGCTCCGCATTATCAAAAAATTCTTCTGACTGTGCTTTAAGCTTTTTCTCTTGATCAATAATCTTTATGCTGTTTTCTTTGTGCTGAACCTCTTGTTCAAAGATCTCATATTTTTTCTGATTAACAACTTCTATTTGACTCTGAATTGATTTTTCCAAAGATGCAATATCCTTTTTCTGCTTCATTCGAATATAATCTTGCTTTTCAAGATATTCCCTTCCTCCATAACTTGGTTCTTCATCTAACTCTAATCCATGCTTTTTACAAATATCAAAAAGAAGTATTCTGCAGGTAGCGTCAAAAACCATTTTCCTATTGTTAAATCTACCAGCCTTCTTTTCTGGATTTGGCAATTCAAAACCTAATGTTTCAAGTGCTTTTTCCTGTTGGGGAAATATTTCTCCATAAGCATTCTTACAATCAAAAACATGGCGTTCATGAATGTGTGGAGTGGACTCATCCAAATGCAACGACCAGTTCAATAAATGAAAATGGTCTCCAAAGCGATCACTAAGTTCTGTAATAAATTCTGTTACAATAATCAACAACACATCCGGATCAACATAATCATCTTTTGTTCCAATCTGATAAATGGTTTCTTCCGGACAAGTTTTCTTATGAGTCCTAATATCATCTGTTGTTCTGTTTCTTTCAGGATGATGATTTTTTAAATTTCTTGCATTCTGTCCTTCCACATAGTCTTGATAATGAATCTTATAAAAAAGTTGTTCTACTTCTTCAAAGGAATCGACAATCTCATCCTCTTTTTCTGTTACTGAAGCAGATCTGACACCATTATAACAATCCCAATATACATTTCTTTTAACTCGTTCCAGATCAATATGATCACTATTATCAATATCGAACTGTCTATCATTGTGCTTAGGATTATAAACACCATTCTTTCCAGTTCTTCCATTATGTCTAGTTAGTTTCACTTTGTTGTCTCCTTTCTTTCCGTTCTCGCAGAGAGCTGCAGCGAAGCTGCCATAAGTCCTGCCTTTATCGTCAGGAAATACCCAGTACTAAGTGACGAAACGTCTCTTAACTGGGCAATGGCTGCCGCCCTTAACCTGCCAGGGACTTTGTCCCTTGACCTTAGCAGAATGTTCACCACTCCCTGCACCTTTGGCACAAAGGAATTGCATCCCTCTGTACACCTGCTCAGCAAAATCCAAAGTTCTTGATTCTGTCCCCAATCAAACACAACGGTTTTCGCTGTTTTTCTGATTTGTACACCAATCAGAAAGTTTTGCAAATGAGCAAAACAAAAGCGACCAACTGAGTAATTACAGTTGATTGCCTTTGGCTTAATCATTTTTGCATCATATACTATAGTCAATGTTACTTATAGTCCGTTGACTCTATAGCAACATTTTTCTAAAATTATATTATCGATATGAAAGGAGCATTTCAATAGTGATTCAAAAAAGAGTTGGAAAACGTATCCAAAAACTTCGCACCTATATGGGCCTTAGTCAAGAGAAATTCGCTTTAAAAGCCAACATTGATCGCACCTACTTAGCTAGTGTCGAAGCTGGTAAGAGAAACATCTCCATTGTCAATCTCGAAAAAATCGTATCTGCATTAGACGTATCCTTCGAAGAATTTTTTAAAGAAATATGAGGTAATTATTATGGACTATTCATACATTTTAAATGATAAGCACAGCATTACAATAAACTCTGAGTTAATTATCACAAACGAGCAATTACTAGACTCTATCAATTTCTGTAACACTGCAATTAGAACCCTTGACGAACAAACAAAACAGTTTGACATCAATATTTTCGAGGTACTCGGAATGAGAAACCTTAGTGGAATGGTTGGCGAATATTTTGCTAAAAGTGTTCAACGTTTTTCCAAAAATTCCTTACAATCCAACCTTCACCAAGATGGTTACCCTGATCTCCTCTTGACCAATACAGCTAAAAGATTATCGTATTATCAAACACTTTATACCGAGATAGATGGTAAAAAATATCCTCGAGACAAAGCTCTCTTTAGCCCTTTCTTGTATGGTGGCGTCGAAGTAAAAGCAACTTGTGGCAGTACACCATCTGCCTCTATAATGCCAAAACCTCTAATTGGAGAACAACGAATCGAAAAGGTAAACTCCTTTGATTGGAAAGCACATCATAGAGAAACCAACAATCTACTTTCAATTTTCTGGGATTTTATTGATGAGGTTCCAACTGTTGCGGGATGTTTTTACCGTAATGATCTTACGATTGATGATTGGGGACAAATTGTTCAACCAAAAGCGTCTGGAGGACGAACAACTAGTGTATCAATCATGACATCTGCAGGTGTAAGAAAAATGTGCCACGGTTGGTTGGCTGTTATTAATTCACCTGAATACATTGAAAAATTCTCAAATCGAAAATGGATTGGATACCGAATCGATAGATAAAAAAATGCGGTACAGACTGAAACAAAGTCTGTACCGCTCTTTTTATTTATTTGATATTTGTATCATATTTCGACAAATCATATCAATAACACGAGGAGGAACGCTTTCTCCAATTGTATCACGTATCAAACTATCTGGTACTGTTTTACCATTTACCACAAATGAATACTCATAATCTGCTATTGTTTGTAACACAAGACCTTCATACAATGAAAGTACTCTTGTTTGCGAAGGATGTAATTTATTATCCGAACAAGCATACTGAAAATTTTGTGTAAGTGTACTAGCTGGCTCATCCCAAAACATTCTTTTATATGCACTTACAAATCCTTTCATCAAGCGTTTTTCTCCTGTTTTATCCTCTACCCATGGTCTAGGTAAAATTTCTCCACACTTTTCACAATATAACGGAGTATCTGTGTGTGATTTATTGATTCCGTTTTTATCATGTGATGCTCCGTGAGTTTTATTGCCCTGATACAAGCAATTTGGATTAACACATTGATTATTAAATGCTGTTGCACCTTCAGGCGTATTATCTACCCAAAATAATTTTTTTTCATCGAGTGTTGGTACCTTGTGAAGCCCATCAAATCCAGAAGCTTTATTTTTCCCCTTCTCAGCGCGCAACTCTGGAAGTTCTCCTATAGTTTCCCTTAAAGTTTTCCAATGTTTTGTGAACATTGTATCTTCCGCAGAATGCGTATATTCAGGGATTAGTTTTCCGTGAATACGAAAATATTCTTTGCCGTCCGCATTTTTTGTAAGCACGGTAATAAGTCTTTTTCGATGCTGTGGGACACCATAATCAGCGACATCAATCACTTGTGGCTCGCCAATGTAAATATCTCCCAATTCTCTTTTGATGTAATCAATAATGTTAATTGGCTGATCATCATTATCAAGAATAATTGTATTGACCATATTTGCAACATTTTCTAATATTACCCATTCAGGTTGTAATTCCTTAATAATCTCCACCGCAGGAATAATAAGTCTATTTCTAGGATCCATCTTTGGGCGTAAACCTTTTCGGAAATCATTAAGCATTTTACCCATACCATTGGATGACATTCCCTGGCAAGGTGGAGTAGCAATAATTAAAAAAGGATTTTCTCCGTAATCATTTCGATAATAATCGACAATACTCTCTTTTAATTCCCAAATATCTCCATTGAAGCACTCTGCTTCAGGATAATTATTCTTAAATAAATTCATACGATCTTCTAGCAATTCGCATGCAATAACTGTTTTTATATCATTTGCTTTTAATCCAAGATCACCAATTCCTGAAGATGAAAACAAACTGATTGCATTTAACTCCATATTCGTCCTCCATGTTTGTAGACTATAAGTAACATTATATGTATGAAACACCTTTTTGTCAAGAAATGCTATACTCTTCATCAATAAATAAACGTACTATTTGTAGTTCAATCCCCACTAAAGTGTATTTATTCAATTGTTTTTATCCTTGACTGTATATGATTCACCCCGTATTTCTTTGCATTATCACTAGATGTTTTTCTCCGCTCCGCTGTGTATGGTGCTGTCAAACGAACCGATAACCTACCTTTGTCTATCTCAAATGTCATTCCCCCTTCATTATTCTGGCTCTTGAATCGACAATTTTCTGGATATTGTTCAGCAAAGGACATAAACCTGCGTTGCAATCCTTTGTTATATGTAAACACATTCCAAAAATCATCTTCCTCATTTGTAAGAATAATAGTTTCCTTCTCATACTTCGTTAATCTTGTCATAAATATCGTTCCTTTCAATTCTGTATCAAAAAAATCAAGTGTAGATATAGTTTTTTGCACTTCATCACCTACACATATAGTTTTTATTAAGCTATCTCTTTCACAGTTAATAAATCCTTTTATTACGCTTTCAAATATTTCCGTTCCCTAACCCTCTTCTTTTTAGGATTGTATGCTCTGAACAGACACGCCGCATGCATATTCAGTTCAGGTATCCTCATATTCAAAAGCTATTCAATTGTCAATGTACAAAGATTGATATTATTAAATATCCTTCTATATAACGAAATGCTGAGAGGCATTTTTACAGGGTCTGCTGGGAAATATATAAAAATTTTTGAATTGTTGATGTGCAATATAGAATAAAAAATAACCAACTACAACACTGATTACTTCCATTTTTGATATTTAAATATTTTTAAAAAACAAAAAACAGCTGGGTGCACCAACTTTTTTGGTACACTCAACTGTTTCTTTTATTACTAGTTTTCTTTTACACCGTTCTTTTGCAGAGTCCTTCTCTTAGACTTTTAAAAAATTTGGTGTAAATGTGGTGTAGTAACCTGTTTTTCTGTTTAAAATATAGCTTAAAATTTCTTGCTCTTAGTACAATTTTGCTCCTGCCGGAATGTGATCATCAAGGATCAGAACATTCAATCCTTCTCTTCCTTCTACAAGGTGTGTAGCGGAGATGATCATACCGCAAGAATCAATTCCCATCATCTTACGTGGTGGAAGGTTTGTGATTGCAAGCAATGTCTTTCCAACCAATTCTTCCGGCTCATAATAATCGTGAATTCCGCTTAAAATCACACGTTCTACGCCACTTCCATCGTCTAATACGAACTTCAAAAGCTTCTTAGATTTTGGAACTGCTTCACATTCTTTTACCTTAACAGCACGGAAATCTGATTTGCTGAATGTTTCGAAGTCAACCATATCTTCGAATAATGGTTCTACTTCTACGTTAGAGAAATCAATCTCAACCTTCGCCGGTGCAGCTGTTTCTTCTACTGGAACAACTACTTTTGCAGCCACTGGAGTAGACTGTGCAGCGTTGTTTGCTTCGTTTTTCGCAGCGCCCTGTGACTTCATTGTCGGGAAAAGCAGTACGTCTCTGATCGCGGCGCTGTTTGTTAAAAGCATACACATTCTGTCGATACCGAATCCGATACCTCCTGTCGGCGGCATACCGATCTCAAGTGCATTCAGGAAATCTTCATCTGTTGTATTTGCCTCTTCGTCACCTTGTGCCAAAAGTTCTTCCTGAGCTTTGAAACGTTCTCTCTGATCGATCGGGTCATTCAGCTCTGAATATGCATTCGCCATTTCCCAGCCGTTCATAAAGAACTCGAAACGCTCTGTATATTCCGGATTCTCCGGTTTCTTTTTCGTAAGCGGTGAAATCTCGATCGGATGATCCATTACGAACGTCGGCTGAATCAAATGTTCTTCTGCAAACTCTTCAAAGAACAATGACAAGATATCACCTTTCTTATGATGCTCTTCATATTCTACATGATGCTCGTCTGCAAGCTTGCGAGCCTCTTCCAAAGTCTTAACTTCATTCCAGTCAACGCCTGCATATTTCTTCACGGCATCTACCATTGTAATACGTTCAAACGGTTTTCCGAGATCCATCTCAACGCCATTGTAAACGATCTTCGTTGTGCCGAGAACTTCCTGTGCCACATGGCGGTAAAGATTTTCTGTAAGATCCATCATTCCGTTATAATCTGTATATGCCTGATAAAGCTCCATCAATGTAAATTCCGGATTATGTCTCGTATCAAGTCCTTCGTTTCTGAATACACGACCGATCTCGTACACTCTTTCAAGACCTCCGACGATCAGACGTTTCAGATAAAGTTCAAGAGAAATTCTCAGTTTCAAGTCTTCATTTAAAGCATTGAAATGTGTCTCAAACGGTCTTGCCGCAGCTCCCCCGGCATTTGCAACAAGCATCGGAGTCTCCACTTCCATAAATCCTTCGCCGTCCAAATATCTGCGGATCGCACTGATGATCTTAGAACGTTTGATAAATGTATCTTTCGCTTCCGGATTCATGATAAGATCCACATATCTCTGACGATAACGCATATCTGTATTCGTCAGTCCATGGAACTTCTCCGGAAGAATCTGAAGACTCTTGGAAAGAAGTGTTACATGAGATGCATGAATGGAAATCTCTCCTGTTTTTGTCTTGAATACCTCTCCTTCGATTCCGATCACATCACCGACATCAAGTTTCTTAAATTCTTTATAATTTTCCTCACCGATGCTGTCTCTTGCTACATAAGACTGAATATTTCCTTTTAAATCCTGAACATTACAAAAAGATGCTTTTCCCATTACTCGCTTTGACATCATACGTCCTGCGATGGAAACCTGCTTTCCTTCAAGCTCCTCGTAATTTTCTTTTACTTCTACACTGTGATGTGTCTGATCATATTTTGTAATCACGAACGGATCTTTTCCGCTTCCCTGCAGCTCTGCAAGTTTCTCACGGCGTACCTTTCTCAACTGATTCAGATCCTGTTCCTGTACATTCTTCTGCTCCTGTGCCACTTTCTTATCTCCTTTCCCGGATAACTTTTCTCTGTTTTGCTTTATCTCTTATTATTCCGTTACGCTTTTTTTCTCTTTATCTGCCTTTTTCGCCTCTTTAAAACATTCCCATACATGCGAATTCAGACCTCTTAAAAAGAGGTCTGTTTATAATCATCTGTTTACATTGAACGGCTGATTTCAAGCACTTTGTACTTGATTTCTCCCGCCTGTGTTTCTACGCTTACCGTATCTCCCACTTTTTTTCCGATCAATGCCTGACCAACCGGAGACTCGTTTGAAATCTTTCCTACCAAGCTGTTTGCCTCTGTTGATCCCACAATTTTAAATTCCATCTCTTCATCGAATGTTATGTCAAATACCTTTACCGTACATCCGACATTGATCTTATCAAAGTCAACTTCATCTTCAACAACCACTTCTGCGTTTTTCAGGATGCCTTCAAGTTCTTCGATACGCGCTTCGATATCTCTTTGTTCATCTTTTGCCGCATCATACTCTGCATTCTCGGAAAGATCTCCCTGCTCTCTTGCCTCTTTGATCTTAGCTGCAACTTCTTTCCGTTTGACAACTTTAAGAGTTTCAAGTTCATCTTCAAGTGCCTTTAATCCGGCATAAGTAAGTAATCTTTTCTTTGCCTCCGCCATTGATAACGCTCCTTTTCTGTCATTCTTTTTCACTGTTTTTTGTCTATTCCCGACAGGAAAACTTGTCCCTGCACGCTGTCTCTTTTAGTTTATTTCACAATTTCAATATTATAACCATCAACCCCATTAATGTCAAGGTTTTTGGCGTAAACAAGACAGCTTTTACATGATATTGCGCAGAAAATATAGCGCTTATTAACAATACAGCGTTATGCCGGAATTACCGTAAGTTCCCAAAGACACATTCCGGGATTACAGGCGGCTTTCCAAGGTCTTGATCCTTCTGTCTTTCGTTCATTGCCGCTCCAATGCAAACAGGGCCGCCACTAAGTGGCAGCCCTGCATTTTTCCGTACTATTTACGGATAAGGCTTATTTTCTTTTGTTTCTTTTGAAGATTGTCAGAGCCGCTCCGCCTGCAACCGCACCTGCAAGAACTACAAGTCCGATCAGCAGCGTTACGTTAAAGTTATCTCCTGTCTGAACCGCTCCGCCTTTGTCCGGTTTCTCTGTATTCGGTTTCT
>OLQG01000880.1_pt1 | contig 21603 bp, 18 predicted proteins | sample 1672221 | NCBI WGS metagenome assembly OLQG01 (sample SAMEA3136660, study PRJEB25190) | human gut metagenome | biome: human gut; feature: human-associated habitat; material: faeces | place: Austria | collected 2013
CAACACTGTCTACAGATCCTAAGCGTCTGCTGATCGGTGATGATGAGCACGGCTGGGATGACAATGGTGTATTCAACTTTGAGGGTGGATGCTACGCGAAAGTTATCAACCTCGATAAGGAATCTGAGCCGGATATCTACAATGCGATTAAGAGAAATGCATTGCTTGAAAATGTAACTCTGGACGAGAATGGTAAGATTGACTTTGCTGATAAGAGTGTGACAGAGAATACTCGTGTATCTTACCCAATCGACCATATTCAGAATATCGTACGTCCGATTTCTTCTGCACCGGCAGCTAAGAACGTAATCTTCCTGTCAGCAGATGCATTTGGTGTACTTCCGCCGGTATCTGTACTGACACCGGAGCAGACTCAGTACTACTTCCTGTCAGGATTCACAGCTAAGCTTGCAGGTACGGAGCGTGGAATCACAGAGCCTACACCTACATTCTCAGCTTGCTTCGGTCAGGCATTCCTGGAACTGCATCCAACCAAGTACGCAGAAGAGCTTGTTAAGAAGATGGAGAAGAGTGGAGCAAAGGCTTACCTTGTTAATACAGGATGGAATGGAACAGGTAAACGTATCTCTATCAAGGATACCCGTGGAATCATCGATGCAATCCTGAACGGAGACATTAAGAATGCACCGACTAAGAAGATCCCATACTTCAACTTCGAAGTACCGACAGAACTTTCAGGTGTAGATCCTGCAATTCTGGATCCAAGAGATACTTATGCAGATGCTTCTGAGTGGGAAGCAAAGGCAAAGGATCTTGCTTCAAGATTCGTAAAGAATTTCGCAAAATATGAAGGTAATGAAGCTGGTAAGGCACTGGTATCAGCAGGACCGGAAGCATAATCAAAGATATCAGATACCCTTTTATAAAAATGTGATAAATTAATAACAAGGCTGTCGCACTATTCGATTAGTGCGGCAGCTTTGTTGCGTATAAAATCAAATGATATATTAGTTGTCCCAGATGAAAAATTGAACAATTAAGAGCACTTCAGAACAGCGAATGTTTAAAAAATGACCAAAAGTCAAAAAAAGGTCAAAAATAGTGTTGACTATTGCTTTTTGTGGGAGTATAGTTCCAGTGTAATAAAAATGACTACCGGTCATAAATAAAGGAGTGGACATCATGGTTAAGGTAGGTAAATGGATAGCCAAGCAGAGGGTCTTAATTCTGCTTATCGGATTCCTGTTAATAATCCCATCAATCATCGGAATGGCTAAGACAAGAGTAAATTATGATCTGTTAAGCTATCTGCCGGAGCATCTTGAGACGGTTAAGGGACAGGATATTCTGGTAGATGAATATGGCATGGGAGCATTCTCCATGGTCGTAGTAGAAGATACGGATCTGAAAGATGTACAGAAACTGGAAGAGAAATTTGAAAAAGTCGATCATGTCAAAGATGTTCTCTGGTACGACGATGTAGCAGACATTAGCCTTCCGGTAGAAATGATTCCAAAGGATTTGAGAGAATCATTCTTCGAGGGAGACGCTACGATGATGTTGGTGTTATTCGATAATACAACATCTTCCGATGATGCAATGAATGCAGTCACAGAACTCAGATCGATTGCAAGTAAGCAGTGTTTTATCGCCGGTATGACCGGTGTTGTAACCGATATTAAGAACGTGGCAATGCAGGAGCTTCCAATATATGTCGTCATTGCAGCGGTATTAAGTCTGATTGTGCTGGAACTTACATCAGGATCTTTTGTAGTTCCGTTCTTGTTCTTGTTGAGTATCGGACTTGCGATTTTATATAATCTGGGAAGTAATATTTTCCTCGGTGAGACATCATATATTACAAAAGCGTTGACCGCGGTATTACAGCTTGGTGTTACAATGGATTATTCCATTTTCCTGCTGAACAGTTATGAGGAAAATAAACTAAGATTCCCGGGTGATAAAGAAAGAGCCATGGGACATGCGATATCCAACACGTTCAAGTCTGTTGCAGGAAGTTCTGTAACAACCGTCGCAGGATTCCTGGCACTGTGTGTTATGACATTTGCACTGGGACGAGATCTCGGTATCGTAATGGCAAAAGGTGTATTAGTCGGAGTTATCTGTTGCGTAACAATTCTTCCGGCACTGGTACTGGTATTTGATGGACCGATTGAAAAGACCAGACATAAGTTGTTACTTAGCAATCTCGATAAGCCATCTGCATTTATTACAAAACATTATAAAGCCTGGATCGTTATTTTCCTGGTATTGTTGTTCCCGGCAATTTACGGTAATAACCATACAAAGATTTATTATAATATTGCACAGTCGCTTCCGAGTACATTGGATTGTAACATTGCAAATGATGAATTGAAAAAAGATTTTAACCTCAGCAATATGCATATCATCATGCTGGATAAAGGTATGAGTGTAAAAGATAAAGAGGAAATGTTCAAGAAGATTGACGATGTCGATGGTGTGAAATGGACATTGGGAATGAACTCTCTGGTAGGTGCCGGAGTTCCTGATTCTATGATCCCGGATGATGTCAAGAGCATGCTCGAGAGTGATGATCATGAACTGGCATTTGTATGCTCCAAGTATGAGTCGGCGACAGACGAAGTGAATGCACAGATTGCGCAGATTGATAAGATTGTAAAGAAATACGATGATACCGGAATGGTCATCGGTGAAGCACCATTGATGAAAGACCTGGAGGATGTAACTAATGTAGACCTGGTAAGAGTCAATGCGATATCAATCATAGCAATATTTATCATTATCTTACTGGTATTCAAATCAATATCCTTACCGATCATATTGGTAGCAGTTATTGAGTTTGCGATATTTGTAAATATGGCAATCCCGTATTATCAGGGGATCAGTCTTCCGTTCGTAGCAAGCATTGTTATCGGAGCGATCCAGTTGGGAGCTACCGTAGACTATGCGATTCTGATGACCACACGTTATCAGAAAGAGCGTATGAAAGGAAAAGATAAGATGGAAGCAATTGGCATTGCACATAGAACAAGTATGCCGTCTATCATCAGCAGTGGGCTGAGTTTCTTCGCAGCAACATTTGGTGTGGCCTGCTACTCAAAGGTAGAGATGATCGGATCTATCTGTACATTGTTAGCACGAGGAGCAGTCATCAGTACGGTTGTCGTTCTGCTTATATTGCCGGCAATGTTCATGATATTTGATAAAGTGATCATCAAGACAACGAAGGGATTTAAGCAAGAACAATTAGAAAGTACACCGAGTGCATCATAAAGAAAGGGGATAGTCATCATGAAAAATAAATTGAGTAAACGTGTCATGGCAGGATCAATGGCAGCAGTGCTTGCTGCGGTTGGAGCAGGAACTTATGGATTTGAACAGAAGTCCATGTCAGAAGTGAAGGCAGAAGAGGAAGATACAGAGACTTTGAAAGAGGCAGCGGAAACTGTCCTTGGCGATACAACAACAGAAAGTAATGGAGAAACTTACAAAGATGAATCTGTGTATGTAAATGCAGATGCATCCGGTAAGGTGAAAAAAACAACGGTTACAGAGTGGTTGAAAAATACCGAAAAAGGTTCTGTAGATGACGAAACAGTCCTGGAAGATGTAGAGAATGTAAAAGGTAATGAAAAATATAAAGAGGGATCAGATGATTCGATTGTCTGGGAATCAAAAGGAAAAGACATTTATTATCAGGGAACTACAGACGAAGAGCTTCCGGTAAATATGAGCATCACCTACAAACTGGACGGCAAAGAAATCTCTCCGAAGGATCTGGCCGGCAAGAGCGGAAAACTGGAGATGACAATCAACTATGAGAACAAATCCAAACAGAATGTAGATGTAGATGGACAACAGACAGAGATGTATACTCCATTTACCTTAGCAACAGCAATGATGCTTCCGACAGATGAGTATACGAATGTCACAATCGATAATGGAAAAATCGTATCTGACGGAGATAAAAATATCGTTGTAGGTGTTGCATTTCCGGGATTAAGTGAGGATCTTGGATTAGATAGTTCAAATCTGGATGTTGATATTCCAAGTAGTGTAACGATCACTGCTGATGTAACGGATGTGAGTGTAGGAGCAACTTATACCATGGCATCTGCGAACTTGTTAGACAGCATCGGTCTGGACGATGTAGACAGCTTCGATGATCTGGATGATTCCATTAATAAACTGGAAGATGCAACCAATCAGCTGGTAGACGGATCAAAAGAACTGGCAGAGGGTACAAACACACTGAACGGCAAGAGTGGAGAATTGATCAGCGGTGTGGATAAGCTGGCAGATGGAGTGACAGCATATACGGATGGAGTCGCAGGCGTAGCGGATGGAGCAAATGCAATAAATTCTAATATGGCACTGGTTAAGAATGGCGTAAGTGCAGCGGTAGAAGGAACTGGCAAGTTGGCAACAGGTGTTTCTGGTGTGCAGAGTGGACTTAATACAGTGGCATCAGGCATTAATACGGCTATAGACAACTTGAATAAGTCCGGTGAAAATATTAAGGGACTGGCAAATCAGACAGCATTAACGGATAAAGAAAAACAACAGATTGTCAGTAATGTATCTGCCGGTCTTGACCAGGCTGGATTGAGTAAGGAGCAGAAAGATGCTGTAGATACCGCGATAGCTAGTGCGGTAAATGCGGCTTCAGATGAGACGAACAAAAAAGTGGCATATGCAGCAAACGAGTACAGTGAAGGAATGTCAGGTGCTGCATCTCAGTTGAGTGCCGCATCATCAGCTTTGACAACAGTAGATCCGGCAAATCCGACAGCTACAGTTGCTGGTGGAGTTGCAGCAGTTAGTGCAGGTATTGATGAATTACAGACAAAGCTTGGAACCGGAACAGCAGACCAGCCGGGACTTACAACGGGAGTTGAAGCATTAGCATCCGGAGTGAGTCAGCTTGCAGACGGAGCTAATGAATTAAATCAGAAGAGCAGTACCCTGAAATCCGGTATGTCTACATTGAAGAATGGCGGTGAACAGCTTGTGAGCGGTGTTGGCGTGTTGGCATCCGGAGCAGATACATTGGCAAGTGGAATTGCAGAGTATAAGTCAGAGGCAATTGACAAACTGGCAGATGCTTTTGGTGGAGATATCGGAAAAGTAACATCAAGAATTAATGCGATGAAAGAACTCAGTGAGGATTACAAATCATATGCCGGAATCAAAGACGGAATGAATGGTAGTACGAAGTTTATCATCGAAACAGAAGCTGTAAGTAAATAATTGCTAATTACAATAATAAAAGGAGAAGTCGTGCATGAAGTGATTCGTGCACGGCTTCTCCTTTCTGCATTACTGATGATTTATCGTAATCTTCGTTTTAACATCTCTGGATTGGTTGCGTAGGTCAGGGCCGTTTCTTCGGTAATTTTACCGTCTTTATATAATCCAAGAAGACTTGTGTCCATAGAAATCAGGTCATTATTCGCAGAGGAATAGATCAAACCGTCAATCTGTGGGATTTTGTTATCGCGGATCATATTGCGAATTGCCGGGGTAACGGTCATGATTTCAAATGCAGGTACCTGTCTGCCATCGGTGGAAGGTACTAATTGCTGAGAAACGACTGCCTGAAGTACCATGGATAACTGGACTGCGATCTGACGCTGCTGGTTCGGTGGGAATACGTCAATGATTCGGTCAATGGTATTGGCCGCACCGATGGTATGCAGTGTAGAGAAGATCAGGTGACCGGTCTCGGCAGCAGTCATGGCTACCTGTGTAGTCTCATAGTCACGCATTTCTCCGAGGAGAATGACATCTGGGCTCTGTCGCAGAGATGCGCGAAGAGCAGTAACGTAGCTCTCAGTGTCGGCATTAATCTCTCGCTGGCTGACGATGCTCTTATCATGCCGGTGCAGGTATTCCAACGGATCTTCCAATGTAATGATATGTTTTTCCTGTGTGTGATTAATATGGTCAATAATACACGCCAGTGTAGTGGATTTACCATTGCCGGCCGGTCCGGTTACCAGAACAAGTCCCTTGGAATAATCGGCAAGATTAATGATGCGTTCTGGAATGTGTCTTTCGCGGCGATCCGGAAGTTCAAAAGAAATGACACGGATAACGGCAGAAAGTGATCCGCGCTGTTTGAAAGCACTGACACGGAAGCGAGACAGATTCTGAACAGAGAATGAAAAGTCATCGTCTCCGGTGCGGATTAGAGTGTCCATATCACGATTATCGGCCAGCTGATAAATCTGCTTCAGAAGAAGGTGTGTATCGTCTGGCATCAGGCGTTCGCTATTTTCCATGATGATACTTCCGTTCAGTCGGATCGAAGCCGGGCGTCCGGCTACGATAAAGATATCGGATGCATGCAGGGCAACTGCTTTTTTCAGTAATTGCTGAGTAGTGAGATCCATAAAGTCCTCCTTATATGTGTGTATTATAAGATATAAGCATTTGTTATTTGTTCATGAGATTAAGGGAATTATCGCCGTTCCATTCGCGGGTTGCAATGACCTGCCAGGCTGAGATCTGGTACAGCACCGGCTGTGAAATTTCAGATGTATCTTGTGATGTGTCTGATGCATCTCCGGTCGCATTAGCCGGATAGAGCACATCGAGACTGACCTGTAGTGCCTGTGAGTCACTGAGATCATTTTTCCAGGACAAAGTCATTCCGGAGTCTGTTTCTGATAAAGAGACACCTGTAGCATCTGCATAATGAGCACGGATTATATCATAATAAGATGCCTGGTCGGGCGCGTCTCGCCATGCGGTCTGCAGGACTTCGTCAATGGAAGCAAGCTGCTCCTCGGCTTGATTCGATGCTTCATAATAATCGTGGACATGAGTGGCGGATTTTTTCGCAGCCTGATGATCGGTTACGGCAGTTGATAATGAAAGCGCGGCAAATGTAACCATGCATAGCACGATCAGAATCATCATCAATGTGACGGAGCCAATATTTGTGATTGGAAATTTGCGTCGGTTCGAAGCGTCCATATGATCTTCTTTTATCCTTTCTTTGTGTAAAGTTCTAAAGTAAGCTGATCAATTGTAGTATCATCCTTTGTCCGAGATGTGATAATTGTGTAAGTTCGAATATTTTTGCTGTTCAGGTCACTGCCTTGAATCAGAAGTGTATAGGCAGCTTCTTGTTCGGAACAGTTCTCCCAGTCATTGTTGAAGTAGAGCGTGTACTGTTTTTGATCCACTGATACCAGAGCATACTCTGTGTTTAAGAGATTGATCGTCTGCCCGGGATCGTCGAGAACAGCGCTATCAGCCGATTTCAGGAGTTCTGCTACGTTTTCTATATGTGACATAGCCTGGTTCATATCCGAAGCCTCCTGGCTTAATGTGTGCGCCCTGGCAAAGGAGCGTAAGCATACGGCACTTACCATAGCGAAGAACAGGATGGCAATCATAATCTCCAACAGAAAGAGTCCGGAACGATTATTGGATGTTCGATTCATGAGTGACTCCTTTCTGACAGGATACGGCTGTTTGTAACGCCTTCAGTGTCGGTAATAGTAATGCGATATAAGCCGTTATTAAGCTCAGTGACTTTGAAATCCGAAACTTCGATAATATTCTTGCCCGCATTCAGGGATACATCGGTATCATCACGTACGAAGAGCTCTTTGAGCCATCCATCGGATACATAGAGGTAAGTGGTAGAATCGATACCGTCGGATGAATTTTTCAAAGCCAGGCACTCGGTACCGTCTAAGGTCATGACAGCGATGCTGCCCGCTACATCGTTCTGACGTATCTTTTCTTCAACGTAGGAAAGAGGTGTATCGGTGCGGTAATGGGCTTCTGACTGCTCCGTCTGTCCGGTGTAAATGTGTACGGACAGGATCAGTACAACCAGCGAGGAGGCGGCGAATACAAAGAGTACAGCCAGAGGGAAGATCAAGTCGATCACATGGGATCTGTTACGATGAAATCTCATGACCTAGTTGCCTCCTTTCCGCATGATGGTGATATCAGGCATGATATTGGAGCCGATCGGCTGATAATCTACAAAATATTTGCTCTCGTCGTAGTGGAGACCGTAGTGTTCTTTCAGGTAATCCAGACTCTCCGGGTAAGAACCTTCTTCCGCATAGCAACGGGTTACACTTCTGGTAACGGCTGTTTGCAGAGTCTGGATGCCTTCTTCGTCCACCCTTTTCTGTATGGATGTGAGTCCCATCCAAAAAAGCAGAAAAATAACAAGAAAAACAACTAAAGAAATGATTATATTTCTAATGTATGAAGTTTGCGATTTTGTCGTAAAACGATGAGACATAGTATGCGCATCCTTTCTTTCAGAAATATAGGGTTATCCGTTTCTGATTTTATAATCCTGCCATAATACTGATCAGTGGAAGCATTACAGAGAGCAGGATCAGACCTACGATCAGCGACAGGATGATTACCAACGTAGGCTCGATAGCTGCGATAACGCCGGAAAGTCTGGTGTTGATTTCTTCCTCGTACTGATCGGCAATCTTGCGCATCACTTCGTCCAGCATACCGGTCCGTGAGCCGAGTGATGCCATTTTTGCATACAATCCGGAGAAAACACCGCGCTTTTGAAGTACTTCACAGAGGTCTTCGCCATCAGCTACGTCTTCGGTACAGAGTTTCAGACGCTGATGAAAATTATCATCTTCAATCAGATCATAGGTGAGCTGCAGACATTCTTGAGGAGTGAGTCCGCTGCTAAGTGTCAGCGCCATGCCATTGGCAAAACGACTGGAAGAAATGCGTTCTGATAAGGTGCGCATGCCTGGCAGATGTCTTGCCCAGGTACGAAGTGTACGATGTCCGCGTTCCGTGCGGAACAGGTAAAAGAACAGAATGATCAATACCGCACATACAATGGCACAGACGATCGCATGAGAATTAAGAAATTCGCCCGCCTGTAAGATAGCGAGGGATAATCCGCTCATTTCACTGCCAAGCTGTTTAAATACCTGATTAAAGATTGGCATGATTTTGGTGATCAGAACGAGGATAACTAAAAGCATCATCAGGATCATGATCAGCGGATAAGTGACAGCACTGCGGATCGTCTGATTTAAAGCAGCTTCCTTATCATAGTAATCGGAAAGAGAAGCCATAACTTCGTCCAGACGTCCGGCCTGTTCGCCAAGTGTCACCATATGTACCATATAGTCCGGAAATGCACCTGTGCTTTTCAGTGACTGAGAAAAGTCGCCTGTCTGAATCAATGTATCGTTTAATACCGTGAGAAGATTCTTCTCGTCAGGATCATCGACATCTTCCAGGAGAATGGAAATACCTTCTACGGAAGAAATTCCGGATTTTAAGATCATCGCCATCTGGGAACAGAAAGCGGCTGTTTCTGTATTAGACAGTGGTTTTATGTATTTGTCTGACATAACTGCTCCTTTCCAATATCAGTGAGTATCAGTAAGTATATTTTACGACATAGTGGCTTCCGTCACCAACATATTTCTTGACGGACTTGCTGTCGTTATTAGCGCCTAAAGTAGGATCCATGATCTGCCAGGAATCCCCGTCAAATTCTATAATATTATCTACCCAGCCCTTGTCATCCACATAGGTGCTGATCCAGGCGTGATAGGTGTCTCCGGAATAACCGACTTCCAGCTTGGTCGGAATGTTCTGTGACCGAAGCATGGCAGTCATTAACGCAGCATAATCAAAGCAGATACCAGTTCCGGAAGTCAGTGTGTCATCCACATTTGGCAGATATCCGTAAGATACATTTTGCGCCTTTTCTTCATCATAAGAAATATTTTTGATTACAAAGTTATAAATATTTTGCACTACTTCCAGGTCTGTCCAGGTGTCTTCTGCGAGTTCGCTTCCTTTTTTTACGGCATTAGAATCAGCCTTGAAGTCTACGTATTGGTTCGGGTAAAGAAATGGCAGGAATTCATTTTCGATCTGGACATCAACGGTTTGTTCTAACGATAATACATACGAATCGCCGCCAATATTTTCCATCACCTGTATGGAATAGCTGCCATTGCCGGCAGTAAGTGGAAATGCAGTATAATTCCCGTGTTCTGTGATCAGGTAGGTATAACAGTTCTGATCAGGTCCTGTAATCTGCAGCTTGACCTTTTCGCAGGAGCCGTTGTAATTGACCATCACATAGCCCTGGGAAGTATTGCTGGCATCAACGGCTGCAACGTCATTCTGGTACACTACTGTACCGTCTGCAGTGGGTGTCAGTACCTGCGGTGTGGAATCCCGCTTGGGGCCGGAATGATCCGCTTCAGAGGAGTCGGAACCACCACATCCTGAAAGGAGGATGCCTGACAGAATGACAATGATACATGCTAAGCTGGTCATTTTCTTCATGTCAAGATCCTCCCTTTAGTTGTTGTAAATGATTTAGTTGACCGGAGATAAGAGCAAAGTAAGCTCGTTGCCGGCATTGTCCGGAATAGTCACAGTAGTCGGATTGTCCGGAATGCGGAATGCGATTACGCCAGTGTCGGTGTTAACTGATTCCGGAGCGATACCGGTGATGTGGTCATAATCGATTCCTGAAAACGTATCCAGTATTTCCAGATACACGATACCATCCTGCGAGTAAGAATTAACCAGTTCCGGCTTGTCTGTATCCAGATGGCTTACCTGATAGGTTCTGGTGACAGTCTGTCCATTTACAGATGCGGCGGTGATTGTCAGCGTGCCATTCTGCGTGATTTCGGCAGAATAACTGTGAGAGCCGGTTTTGGTAAGCGCGATCGGACGTCCGTCCAGATCAGCGCTGGCATCGCGGATCGGAAGCAGAGTCTTTAATTCAATATCGTAGACTGCATTGGTGGCAGATTTGACGTTCTTGCGTTCTGCAATAATGGTCGGATGTATAAACATCAGTGGTAAAAGTACCAGAAGTATCGTAAATATATACGCCAAAAAACGTCCCAGACTGAAGGAAGGCTTCTTGTAATTGCCCCACGATTCCAGCACTTCGACGGGAATGGAACTCGGATCCATGTCACAGGCATTGAATACATTGTTCAATAACTGATTGGCAGTCTGAGTATCCAGTGTAGGGATCTCTGCGTTATTCAAAGATAATTCTTCTGACTGAAATGTTGGTATGTTATCTTTAGACAAAACTAATCCCTCCTTTCTCCTTGCCGAGCTTGGCTTCCAGGAGTTTCTGTCCTTTGTGGAGTCTTCGCTTGATCGTGCTGCGGCTGCAGTCCATGGCATCTGCGATCTCATCAATCGCCATGTTGTTGTAATAGCGCATGATGATTGGTTGTGCAAACTGCTGTGGCAGCGAGTAAATAGAGTTGATCAATTGCTGTTGTGTGTCTTTGGTAAGTGCGTATTTTTCCGGATTGGACTCTGTGCTGTAATCGACACAACGATGATAGGGAATTTTTTCATCAGATGTATCGAACTGAATATCCTGTTCCTGCCGCTTCATCTTCTGAGTGGTGTCGAAACAGATGCGGAATGTAATCTGGTGGAGCCATGACACGAAAAGGCGTGGATTCTTCAGTGTATGAATATTTTTCAGTACCAGAATGTAAACATCCTGAAGAATATCCTGAGCCAGATAGGAATCTTTGGTATACTGATAGGCAAAACGATACTGCTTCTGATAGGTGGCAGTATACAATTCCGCAAATGCGTCACTGTCGCCCATCTGCGTACGTTCTACAAGTTTAGCCAGATAGTCATAATCTAATTCCATAGCCATAGAATCAGCTCCTTTCAACGGTGGCTGACTTCGGAATGCGGGAATTAGCAAGGGAAATCAGTTTGGTGATCTGTTCCAGATGCTCGTCACGGTTCATAGCTTTACCAATCCTATATTCCATGGAAATGGAGTCAGAAGCCTGATTATACTGATCTACCCGGTCGGTTACGCGATCGAGAAATGTATTCAGCTTTTCGTCAGTACAATTCTCAAAAATGGCAAGAAACTTATTGCCTCCATTACGACCTACAAAACAGAGTGAAACAGCTGCTGTTGATAAAATGCCGGAAAAATCTTTTAAAACTTTATTACCGGTTCGGTGATCGTATAATGTATTGATCTCCGGAAGATTCGACAGGTCGATCATGACACAGGCGATGTCATCCGGAAGCTTCTTGTCATAATATTTCTCAATGATCGTGTCACAGCTGAAACGGTTCGGAATGCCGGACAGTGGATCGGAGTACGCCACATCGTAAAGATTGTGGTAATTCATTTTCATGGAAGATATTAAACTAAAATCGATTAAAAGAAATACAAAAGTGACTAATAACACTGCCCATACAATGATAAAAAGTACGGTGGCAGGGGTAGAGTCAAAAATATACTGCTTCACTTCCGGCTGCATCAGCATATACAGACTGACAGCAGTCAATATGATCAGCAAGATTAATTGGACGATTTTGAATGTGTTAAATTTCTTCATAGAACCTCTCCTTAAATGTATCTAAAGGTATAACCACCCAATTATTCGCATATTGTAGGATTGCCATCCCACTTTTATGCTCATATTAGGGCGGGCCAAATATCTTTCATCCACTTATGAGCAAGTTCATATGGATTCAGACCTTTTACCTTTGGCATTTTATAATGCAAGTATATCACAAAAATAAAAAAAGGAGAAAAAATGTAAAAAAAAGTGGAAAAAAATGGAAAAAATGAACCTTTTTAGTAGAAAAAAGCGTCTTTATATTATGAAAGGAAAAATTCGACTATAGATAGAATGTACAAACAAGAAAAGAAGGGGGAAACGCATATGAAAAAGATGAAACGGTGGCTGGCGTTAGTTCTTGCAATCGCATTAGTAAGCACCAATGCGATATATCAGTTAGGCACACATATGAGTGCCAGCGAGAGCAGCCAGGATACCAGCGTGTCTGAAGAACAACCACAGCAGGAAGAGCAGGCTGTGGACAGCCAGACGCAGGACACTACAGAGCACACGGATAGCGGGCAGGCATCTGTTCAAGAGGTAACTCCTGAGCAGAGCGCGACAGCTACCACGCAGCAGACACCTGATGCACAGCAGGCAGAGGCAGCGCAGACAGATGTCGCAAAGACAATAGTCGTAAAGATCCAGAAAAGTGATGTGGACGGCGGTACTGTCAAGGTAGTGAATGCAGATGGCAGTAAAACTGATGTAACCTATGATGGTAATAATCAGTATGCAAAAGAAGTAACAGAAGGAGAAAGCTTTGGCTTCGAAGTTACTGCCAAAGATGGATATCAGGTAGAGCAGGTAACAGATCAGAATGGAGCAGCAATTCAGCCTGCATCTGTAAACGGAAACGTTTCTACATATAATGTAACAGATATCCGGTCTGAAAAAGTTTTTTCTGTTACTTATAATAAGGTAGAAACTCAGACAGAAGAGAGCACTGATGCTGAAACGGAAGAAGTACAGAAACCTGGAGTATCAGAACAGGATATAGATGAAGAGAATGGCATTGCATTGATGTCAATCTCTGGACCAACATCTGTAGAAGTTGGAAGTACAATTACACTTACCAGTGATCGTGGCGGCAATTATGATAAGTGGAGCGTTAGCGATGATAATAAAGCATCGATTACTGCTAATGCGAATAACAGTACCAGTGCAGTGCTTACTGGAAAAAAGGCGGGCAATGTAACCGTAACTCATTCCTGGTATAGTAGATATCTCGGTTATTGGTATGAACAAAGTGAGACATTTGATGTAACAGTAACAAAGAAAGCAATGACCAGAATTTATGTGTATGTTAAGTTAAATGTCGCAGCTGGTGTAAGTACCAGTGGATGGAACATTAACAAAGATGGATGGTATACGATAGGATATGTAGATGTCTCCAGCGACAGTGTTCCAGCAGCGGATGAGAAGAATTTGGACAGGTATTATCCGGAATATAGTTCAGCAGTACAGGCAGCACTTGGTAATATTCATTATTATTCAGGAAATCAGTCGGTATCACAGGGCATTGACCTGCAGGGAAGCAATGTGAATTGGTCAGCAAGCGGATATGGGCTTAAAATTGCAAGCGGAGCATCTGATTACGGTAATGAGACTGGTTCCACAAAACAGTGGCATCTGGATGGGTTGCTTACAATTAAGAAGATTGAAAAGCATAACGTTACGATTAACTATGTATATGAAGATGGAAGCAAAGCAGCAGATTCTGTAATTTTTAAGGATGTAGAGACTGGAAAGTCTGTGAGCCAGACATCGCCGAATATCGAAGGATATACAGCAGATCAGGAAAAAGTTACAGTTACAGTTTTGAAAGATGATGTAACAGTAACGGTAACTTATAAGAAGAATTATCCAAAAGAAAAGATCACAATCAAAGCCGGAAGTGCTGAGAAAGTATATGACGGAACCCCTCTTACTGAAGAAAAGTATACTTATACGCAAGGTATCCTGTTAGATGGAGATGTACTTACAGCAACGACAAGCGGAAGCCGTACAGAGGTGGGAACTTCATATAACGTTATTGCCGGAACTGCTTACAGCATTAAACACGGTGATAAAGATGTGACATCTAAGTATAATGTGGGACTTGAAAGTGGAACACTGACGGTAAAACCTCAAAGTATTGTGCCGGAGAATCCGAATTACAGAGGTGTAACAGTCAATAAACCATCAGATAAGACTTATGATGGAAAAGAACATAAGTGGACACCAACCGTAAAAGATGGGGATAAAGTTCTTGTAGAAGGAACTGACTACACGGTAAGTTACAACAAGACTGATTACACAAATGTAACAGGAGCAATTGAAGTAACGATCACAGGTATCGGAAACTACAGCGGAAGCGTAGTGAAGAGTTACCAGATCCTGCCAAGAAAGTACAGCATCAAGACGGAATCAGCCAGCAAGGCATACGATGGAGAAGCCTTGACAGCAGGCGGTAAAGTCAGCGGACTGGTGGAAGGTGAGACCGTAGACTTTAAGACGACAGGAAGCCAGACAGTTGTAGGAAACAGCGAGAATAGCTATGAACTGAAATGGACAGGAAGTGCAAAGAAGTCTAACTACGAGCTTGAGAAAAAAGAAGTAGGAACCCTTTCCGTAACAGAGAGTACGAAGGAAGTTGTAGTAACAACAACAGGCGAGACTCATGTTTATGATGGAAAGGCCCATGGAGCAACCGTTACAGTAACAGGACTGCCGAAAGGCTACCAGGTAACAAAAGCAGTATCCAATGCAACAGCAACAGACGTTACACCAGAAGCCGGAGTGGAAGCGACAGCAGATAAGCTTGTGATCGTGAATACAAAGGGTAAAGATGTAACAAAGGATCTGAAGATTACTTATAATAATGGTACGATCAAGATCACAAAGGCTCCAGTGACTATCAATACACCGGATGCAAGCAAGGTATACGACGGAACACCGTTGACAGCAGCCGGAACAATCGATGGAATTGTAAAGGGAGAGACCGTAAGCTTCAAGACAACAGGAACCATTACCAATAAGGGAACCAAAAAGAACAGTTATGAACTGAAGTGGGATGGAACCGCAAAGGAAAGCAACTACGAAGTGAAAGACAGTGTGGGAACACTGAAGATCACAGAGCAGAGTATTGTACCGGAGAATCCGAATTACAGAGGTGTAACAGTCAATAAACCATCAGATAAAACTTATGATGGAAAAGAACATAAGTGGACACCAACCGTAAAAGATGGGGATAAAGTTCTTGTAGAAGGAACTGACTACACGGTAAGTTACAACAAGACTGATTACACAAATGTAACAGGAGCAATTGAAGTAACGATCACAGGTATCGGAAACTACAGCGGAAGCGTGACAAGAACTTACCAGATCACACCAGTAGACGTGACTATCACAACTGACAGCGATAATAAGCCTTATGATGGAACACCATTGACAGCGGATGGCCGTATCGAAGGTCTTGTAAATGATGAAGAGGTAAGTTTTGCAGTAACCGGAAGTCAGACAGCGGTAGGAAGCAGTGACAATACTTATACACTTGTATGGGATAAGACTGCAAAAGAGACTAACTACAATATAGCGAGTGTATCTGTTGGAACGCTGACAGTTACAGAGTCGGCAGCTGAAATTGTAGTAACAACGACCGGAGGAACATTTACATACGATGGACAGCCACATGGTGCGACTGTAAGTGTAAGTACTCTTCCAACAGGTTATACATTGAAGACAGCTGCATCTACTGCAACAGCAACAAATGTTGCAGATGGTGAAGTAACTGCGACAGCAGATCAGCTTGTTATAGTGAATGCTGCTGGTGAAGATGTAACAGCTAAGCTCAATATTACTTATAATAATGGTACAATTAAGATTATTCCAAAGGCAGCAACTGTAACTACAGACTCAGCAGAGAAAGTTTACGATGGAACACCACTTACAGCACCGGGTAGAATTGAAGGACTTGTAGAGGGTGAGAATGTAACTCTTACAATGACTGGAAATCAGACGGTTAAAGGCGAAAGTGCTAATAATTATGAGTTAACATGGGATCAGAATGCAGTTTCAGGTAACTATACGATAACCGATTCTGTTGGTACATTGAAAGTAACAGAACAGAGCCTTGATCCGAAGGATCCAGAGTCATATAGGAATGTTCAGATCGATGATCCGGAGAATAAGACTTACAATGGTGCTGAACAGAAGTGGGCACCGACTGTTACGGATGCGAAAGGTAATGTACTTGTAGAGGGTACAGATTATACAGTATCTTATGATAAAGATGATTTCACTAATGTAACAGGAGCAATCAAAGCAACAATCACTGGTATAGGTAACTATAAGGGAACAGTAGAGAAAAGTTATCAGATTCTGCCAAGAGAACTGTCAGTTACAACAGATAGTGATGAAAAGGTATATGATGGTGAACCTCTGACTGCAGGCGGCAGTGTAGATGGTCTTGTGGCTGGAGAAGAGTTAACACTCAGAACAACCGGAAAACAGACAGAAGTTGGTAAGAGTAACAATACTTATGAAATAGTATGGGATAAGACAGCTCAGGAAAGAAACTACAAGGTGACTGGAGAAAAGCTTGGAACGCTGGAAGTTACACCGCAGTCCATTAATCCGGGTCCAAATCCTGAGAAGCCAGATCCATCTTATGATGGTATCCAGATTGATAGCCCATCTAATGTAGAATACGATGGACAGGCTCATAAGTGGTCACCGGCTGTAACTGACAAGAATGGTAATGCGCTTACAGAAGGTACCGACTACGAAGTAAGCTACGATAAGAAAGACTTCAAAGATGTTAAGACGATTACAGTTACAATTACCGGAAAAGGTAACTATACTGGCACAGTCACAAGAGTATACAACATTTTTGCTGCTCCGTTGATTATTAGAACTGAGAAAGCTGAGAAGACTTATGATGGCAAGCCATTGACCAATGAGAACATGACGATCGAAGGTCTGAAGAATCGTGAAGTTGTAGCTCATAAGACGACAGGAACTCAGACAGAAGTTGGCAATAGTGATAACACCTATGAGTTGGATTGGGAGAGCAAAGAAACAACAGCAAAAGAATCTAACTACATTATTAAGGAAGTGTCACTTGGCAAACTGGTAGTCAAAGAGACAGAAGATGAAATCGTAGTAACAACAACCGGAGGAACATTCACATACGATGGACAGCCACATGGCGCAACAGTAGAAGTAAGTGAACTCCCAGAAGGATATACACTGCAGACAGCAGAGTCTGATGCAACAGCAACAGATGTAACGACAGAAGCGGTGACAGCGGACGCAGACAGACTGGTAATTGTGAATGCAGCGGGCGTAGATGTAACAGCTAATCTTAAGATTACGAGAGTAACAGGAGAGATTGTTGTTAATCCTGCAACTGTAACAGTTACTACTCCAAATGCAAGCAAGGTATATGATGGAACACCGCTGACGGCAGCCGGAACAATTACCGGACTGGTAAATGGTGAAACTGTTTCATTTGCAACAACAGGAACCATTACTAATGTAGGAACGGCAACCAACAGCTATTCCCTGGTATGGAATCAGACAGCGAAAGAAACGAACTACACAGTTAGTGAGAATCTTGGAACGCTGACTGTAACAGCACCGACTAATAATAATCCATCAGTTACACCAACCCCACCGGCAACACCGTCGGATAACCCGGGCGTACTGGATAGGGTTGTAGATACAATCAAAGACGTAGCAGCAGACGTACAGGAAGTATTCAGCTCAGATGATGGAGATGTGCCGTTGGCTAACCAGAATTTGGATGAGCATAAGTGCTGTATCCTTCATTTCCTGATCATGTTGCTGACAGCAATTCTTTACGGATTCTTCACACACAACATGAAGAAGAGACAGAAGAAGAATTTTGAACTTCGCGAAGAACTGGATACCGAACTGGTAAAGAGAGGACTTCCAACTTCAAAGGAGCAGAAGAATAGCTAAGGAACAGCAAATGATGAAAAGGAGGTAAGCATATGCGTTATTTTGAATTTGTGCATAATTTGGGAATACATTCCTGGGATATACCGGCATTGATTGTTGCAGTGATTCTGGTTGTTATGATATTGGTTCATCGTCATAATCAGAAGAAACGTGAAAAAGATTTTGAGGAGGAACTGGATCAAAAGATCCAGGACCTCCGAGAAGAACTGGACAAAAAACCTGCACAGGAAGTATAATAAAAGGAGGGAACATATATGTCATATATTTTTGAACATACAAGACTCGGCTTTTGCTGGTGGGACCTTCTTGCATTGGTTATTCTGGTAATCGTGGTTGTTGCATTTGCGGTAAAGCGCAGCAAGTTAAAAGACGAACAGGATGAACTGGAAGATCAGTTATCTGAACTGTATGCGGAAGATTCAGTTGAGGCAGATAAGGAACTTTAATGATGTGGGTACATCAGGAAGAGTATATTATTGTTAGGTGGGATCAGACGGCGGAGTAAGCTTGACCGCATGTTCAGTGAAAGCTGAGAGATCCTGAGTTATAAATGACCGTGGCAGGAGTTTCTGCTGCGGTCGTTTACCGTTATGATAAGCAATGGGGAAACTCGTGCGTTAGAAAGAAGGCGTTGGAATGGACATAGATGATATCAAGAAGAAGATTCTGGAAGATGTGGATCCGGAGACGAAGCGGAAAAGAGCGCATGAGAGGCGGGTTCAACGTTTCGTTATTGCACTGCAGTCAATTGCAGTAATTATTGTAGTTCTTCTGATATTTTATATGTTGATGGGCATATCGACCGTACAGGGGAATTCAATGTATCCGACATTGCATGACCAGGATGTGGTGATATATAAAAGGAAGAATACCGAATATCGTGTGGGAGATGTTGTCGCGATCAAACGACCGAATGGCGAAGAATATGTGAAACGTATTGTGGCAGTGGCCGGTGATACAGTGAATATCCAGAATGGCAAGATCTACGTCAATGGAGAAGAACTAGTGACAGAACAGGCAATCGGTGAGACTAATGCAAAGTCAGATGATATTACCTATCCATTGGTGGTAGATGATAAGCAGGTCTTTGTGCTTGGTGATAACCGGGAGATATCCAGAGATTCACGTGAGATAGGGACGGTGAAGATCGATGATATAAAAGGACGGATTGTCTGGTATATGGGTAAGATAAAATAATAGTGTATCTATAAGGCATATAGATATTATGGCAGGGCAGATCTTTTGATCTGCCCTGTTGTGCTACATTGCCATTTCGAAGAATTTGCGAAGTGTGTCTTCGGTTACTTCGTATGGTACTGGTTTTAATTTGCGTTCGTTTGCCATGATACCTTTAATGGCGGTATCGACCATATCCGGTGCTATTTCGAGTGGTCCGAGCAGAGTGTGGATCAGATTGGTGAATTCAGCGATATCTTTGCAGCCGATCAATTCTAGAACTTTTGCCTGTGTCTTAGGAGCGGCAGCGGCTACATAGCCCGGCTGGAAATATCCCACAGCCTGTCCATGTGGAATATGCATCTCGTAAGTGAGAAAATAGCTTAAACCATGTGGCAGGGTTGTGCCAGCATGGGTGATTGCCATACCTGCAAGTGTGGAGGTGAGCATCATGCGGTCACGGTCTTCATCTGTTACATGATCGCTCAGAAGGGCAGGTTTTACATCTTTCCAGAGTGCCATACCATATTCTGAGATCATACGGCTGAACGGGCTTGCACCAAGATTGATATAGCTTTCGATAAGATGACCAAGTGAATCTACAGATGTATTTACCAGGATCTTCTTAGGTGCGCTTGCCAGATATTTGCCATCCACTAATGCATACTGTGGAAAGATACGGTGTGGGATGCTGGACTTGGTGCGTTTGGCGTGGATTGTCAGCACGGAAATCGGTGTTACCTCAGAACCGGTTCCGCAGGTTGTAGGAACTTCTACGATTGGAAGTGCCGTGCTGTCTCCCTGTTGATAGAGATAGTCGGCATCCCTATCTTTGTGATAGATCATAAGGGCGATTGCCTTGGCTGCATCCATTGGAGAACCACCGCCGATACCGATGACGAAGTCGACATTTTCACGGATACCCATGTCGCGTACCTGCATAACCATTTCTATTGAAGGATTCTCCTCAGTACGGTCGAAGATACAGTAGGAGATGTGATGCGCATCTAATGAATCAGTCACATCTGCAAGGGCTCCGTTTTTCGCGGAACTGCGTCCAGTTACGATCAGGGCTTTGTGTCCGAGAGAGGTCCATTCGTCGCTGTAAGTTTTCACGCAGTTGTGTTCGCAATATACTTTTACTGGCATATGAAATTTCATGTATATTATGCTCCTTTCCTTTGTGGGATGATGAATTTATTTCTATTATTCTATCACATTTGGCTGCGAAAAGGCAGAGTACAAGATAAATTCATGTCGAACGTCGGGCAGCAATCGTGCCTGCACTTTACATGGATTTGACCTTATTTAACGAGAGGAAGATAGATAGGAAGATTTTATGGTACGGTGCGGATCGCTGTATGATCAGATGCATCTGTCGCAGAAGATCAAGGATAACAAAACAGGAATGACCTGTGAGGAACAGCTGCTTGCTCTCCGGTTCCTGGATACATATTTTGCAGAGGAAGTGCAGCCGCTTCTGTCGCCGCAGATTGTTGGTAAGAAACAGCCATTTCCGTTTCTGAAGAATAAGGATATCCATGCGGTAGTTGTGCTGGAAAAGAAAGGCCATGAAAAGCTTGGAATCGTACCGTGCAATATGGAAGTATTTCCGAGAATGGTAAAGATCCCGGGATATGAGAACCGGTATATGCTGATGGAGCAGATGGTAAAGCGCAGAAAGAAGTTATGTCCGATCAAATTGGAGTATAGCCGTCTGATGGATGATGCCGTGCTGAATCGTCTGGGCAAATATCTGGGGCTTAAGAAGAAGCAGATGTTTCATTCAGAAGCACCGTTAGACTTCTCTTTGAACCTGGCATTATAAAGTGACGTTTCGCATAGCTTGATATACCATCCCGTACCGGGGCAGGAGTGTGATCCTGCCCTGGTATACATGGAAGTAGATTTGGTATATCAGGGGATTCCATCAGATCTTATAATTTCTTATAATTCTATTGTTTCCAGATCTTCCGGAATGTAGAGATTACCGTGGTAATACTCGGTTCCTTCCGCGGTATATAATTCTTTTCTATGGGTAATATTTTTATCCTCTGTATGATACAGAATCAGATTCTCTGCTTCCAGTTTCTGT
>OLQG01000882.1_pt1 | contig 21583 bp, 10 predicted proteins | sample 1672221 | NCBI WGS metagenome assembly OLQG01 (sample SAMEA3136660, study PRJEB25190) | human gut metagenome | biome: human gut; feature: human-associated habitat; material: faeces | place: Austria | collected 2013
TTTGCCGTTTCAAGGTCTACACCATCCGCCGCCTGTGAGTATGCCTCCAGCTTGTTTACGCTGGCAACAATCCCCATCAGTCCTGCCTGAAGTTCCTCTTCCTTCACATCCTCACCCTCATCTGCGTTTTCTGCATTTCGGGAGGTTTTTACTGCATAAACCTGATTTTTTCCGCTTCCGGAAAAACTTCCTGCCGCAAAAACCAACACAGCTACCACAACTGTACCTGTCATAAGCACTGCACAGTTGCGGTAAATCTGTTTGCTGAGTGTCCGTGAAAAACATACTTTGAAAAAATCGCAGATATTGTCTAAAATCACTCCCAGCAGCCACATAATGCCATTCCTCCTTCCGCAGTTCGATGTATCTGCATTATAAGTGAGGAATTTGTTACATGTCAAGGCAATTGTTACAGATTCGTTACATTTTACAACATATTTTTTTCTTTATTCTTCATTTTCATAAGATATCCCCATAATTTTGTCACATTCCAAACGCTATTTGTTGCAATATGTATAATTCAAATCCTGCATTTTTGGCATTTTACCCAAGCTTTTTTTCGTCATTTTTCAACTTTTAAACAATAGAAGCTTTGCTTTTTCTTGTTTTATTGTTAATTTTGACATTTTAATATTTTTGAAATATTTGTAATATTTTGTTGTAAATATGCCGTTTTTAATGTCTTATTATCTGCTCTTTACCTTTTTGGAAGGTCTGCTCATAAGACTTGCCTGCTTTTTATCCACAGAAACAATTTTATAGTAATATTTTTGATTCTTTTTCGTGTTTTTATCCAGGAATGTATTTTTCCTTTTTGATATCGTTCGCAGCTTCCGGTAACCGGAATTTTTCGTCGTGGAGCGATACAGCACATATTTCGTTGCTGACTTCTCTGTTTTCCATGTGATCCGGATTCCCTTTTTCTCCGCCTTCACTTTCTGGATTTTGGATCCCCTTGCAAGATGAAGCACTTTTTCTTCTCCTGCTTTACTTTTCGTGGTTCCATCTGCAGATATTGCCACTGCATAATAACGTGCCGTGCGCTTAAGCGGATTTTTATCGATAACGGTGCGGTTTTTCTTCGCCGTTCCGATCTTTTTGGTTTTACCGCCACTGATCCGATATACTTCATAAGAAGAAGCACCCTCTGTCTTTTCTGCTTCGATTGTCACCTGTACGCCTTCTTCAGCTGCAGATGCTTTCAAACGTGCGATTCCTGGAGCATCTGGTACTCTTTTCGATGGCTTTTCTTTCTCCGTCTCTTTTCCGGTCGCAGTCTCCGTTCCGCTTCCGTTTGCTGTCTCATTTCCCTTTCCGGTTTCTCTTCCGGTTTCGCTTTCCTTTCCGGTTCCGGTTTCCCTTCCGGTTTCGCTTTCCCTTCCGGTTCCGGTTTCCCTTCCGGTTTCGCTTTCCCTTCCGGTTTCGCTTTCCCTTCCGGTTTCGCTTTCTCTTCCGGTTTCGCTTTCTCTTCCGGTTTCGGTTTCTTTTCCCGTTTCGGTTTCTCTTCCGGTTTCGGTTTCTTTTCCCGTTTCGGTCTCTCTTCCGGTTTCGGTTTCACTTTCTGTTTCCGTTGGTTCTGTCTCAATCGGAGCATCCGGAAGCACTGCGTTCGCATCGATCGCCAGTCCGTTCATGGAGAAACCATCACCGAGCACATCTATCTGCTCAATTTCGCCCGTCTCTCCAAAACGGTAGATCCTGTCTCCTGCATCGGTCAGATAGAATTTACCGCTTCTGGCATCAAAATCCATTTCACTTCCGCCAGCCGATGTGTTGACATCAACAGCACGTACAAAGGTTACATTTTTCAGTTTATCATCTGCCCGGTACATTCTTGCTGAATTATCACTGACCATAAAGTAAACCATGCCATCTTTGCAGGCGATCGTCTGTGTCTGCGAGAGAGAGGCTGCCGTTTTTGTGACATCCAGATAACCGGAATAGGCATTCAGCCCGCCTGGTGTCAGCCGTTCCTCCTCAAACTGGAAAACATAATAACCAGATACCACATAAATCAGTTTATTGACCGGATCATAAGCCATATCAGATGGATTGCCGATAAATACCTGCAGACTGCCAAGATTTACAGACTGTCTGGTTGTTTTGTCATAACGATAGAGTTCCGGCCAGGTATACTCATCCACCAGATAATAAATATAATTGGAATCTTTGACTGCAGTTCCTGCCACTTTCCCATTTTTCGGAATATTTCCAAGCACACGCACCGTAGTTGCCGGAAGTTCCGGATCAAAGGCTACCATAGCTCCTTTTGACGGAGAAATGGTATAAGCGACTGCATGTTTCTCCTGAGGATCCAGCACAGTTACGTTACAGGTTCCTTTTGCCTCCGGATTGGCTTTGCTGACTGCCGTGATGACTGCCGCTCCAGCTCCGACTCCGGTAACGCTTCCATCCTGATCAACCTGTGCGATTTTTTCATCCGAAGATGACCAGAACACTTCCTGATTTTCTGCCGTGGATGGAAGGATTTTGACAGTCAGTTTCGTTGTCTGTCCTTTCTGTACTCTTGCACTTGTCCGGTTCATAAGCACTCCGGTTACCTTCTGCTGCGGAAGATCCGATGCTTTCGGTACAAAACAAAGCAACCCCAGGTAAGCGTCTCCGATTTTCTTCGTTCCACGAAGCTGCAATGCAGCTTTTCCGATATTTGCCACGCCTTCAATACCCGAATCGTCTTTCAGACGGATCATATACATTCCCGAATTACAGGATGCGCCGGTTTTCTGTCTTACTGTTGCATGCAGGTAGAGACGGTTGGTTGCATAATCGTATGCCATCTGCGAACAGTACATCCGCTCCGAATAATAATTTGCCCCTGTATAAACCCTCGCACCTTCGAGTGCCTGGATTCTGGTGCAGCTTCCGTTTGTCTTGTCCATCCGGTAAAGCTGGGCACCGCTGTATTGCGTATCCGATCCTGCTGCAAAAAGAGTGCCGTTTTTATCAAAAGCCATTGTAAATACTTTTCTGCCTGTCTGGAAGAGTTTTTCAGCCTTTCCGGTCCTCAGGTCAATCTTTGCGAGATAACCGTTCTGCCCGTATGGCGGAAGTGTCAGTCCGTACATGATGCCTTCCTGATAATCAAATGCCATACTGACAATCTGCTGGTCATCTCCCAGGCCGTGATTTCCAAGTGTCACATAATCTGAAGGGTTGTCTGCTGCAATGCGGTAAAGCATACCGGAATCGTTATAAGCATAGAAGCAGCCGTCATAATACTCTCCGGTCCGCAGAGAATAAGTACCGATCATACGTGTTGTGATCTCGGAGGATTCTACATCGTAGTCGTTGATCTTCATCCAGTAGTCATAGTACTGGCTTGCATAATCATCCGCACACAGAAACGCTTTCATCTCTCCTGCCGCCGGATAAACATTTACTTCCAGAGTATCCGTAAACGGTCCTGCTACCGGTTCTCCACTCTGACTTTCTTTATTACTGATCGTAACGCTCACCGTTGCCTGTCCTTCTCCTACAAAATGCATCTTGCCAAAACGGTCTACCCTTACCACATCTTCATTGCTGCTGTGGTAAACTTTGGCATTCGCTGTCGGCCGGATCGGCGTGGTCACACTTTTGAGCTGCATACTGCCACCGGTAAGTGCCGTCAGAGGATTGGTGTTGGTAATGCGGATATCTTCTACCTGAATATATCTGGTTTCCGGTTCGTTGCCAGGTATCGTAAACAGAACGGTCTGCTCCGCACCTGCTTTTGTAGAAAGATTTCCAAGCTTAATACACTGTGCTGCCTGATTTCCCTTTTCCCCATTCAGGCGTACCATATAAAATGGAGAAGCGTTTTCTGCCATACACGGATTCCAGTAGATATTATCCGTATTATAGTCATAAGTCATGGCAGCATAATACCAGGTATCGGTACCGATCGAGCCTATTTTTTTACAATACATTGTATCCGGATCAACCGTATACAGATTTCCATACATATCTGATCCCACGATCGTACCGTCCCGTGTCACACACATAGCTGGCATGATCGCCGGCTTCAGATCACCGTTAAAGGTTCCGATCGGATCAATAGAACCACTGTCCATATCAACGATACACAGACCGCCATTTGTCAGATCCACACCGTAAAGCCGTCCTGTCGTGTAATCAAATCCAAGGTTTCCAAGCTCGATGTCCGGCGTTTTGGCGATAAACTCTGCCGTTCCGAGCTGTGCGGCACCTTCCTGATCCGCATTTACTTTACTTCGGTACAGGGCTGTTCCTTTGTATCCCATAGAACCTTCCTGCCATTCTTCCATTGTTACTGTATAGACATAACCCTGATAATAAGCGCCTCCCTGCCAGAGCGAATCACCTTTGATCTTCGTTATATTTGTAAGGTCTTTATCCGAATATTTAACCCAGGACATGCCATTGGCTGCATTTTTATAATCTACCACTACATAACCATAAATCGAATCCGATGTTTTTACCACTTCAACTTCCATCGTTCTCTCTACTGTAGTTCCGCCGATCGCAGCCGCCGCCCTGATTGTTGTAGTTCCTCCGGAAACAGCCGTTACCTTTCCATTTGCACTTACTGTTGCGATATCCTTATTGTCTGAACTCCAGGTCACCGTCTGCGCTTTGGCATTCCAAGGCAGCCAGGAAACGCTCAAGTTCTGTGACTGACCAGATGCAAGTGAAATCTTCTGCGGTTCCAGCGTAAAATCAGTCGCTGTTACATTCATATTGAATAATTTTGATTTTTTCTCCGTCGGTATAAACAGCGATGTATGTCCGCTTGCTCCTGCCGAGCCGATCTCTGTGCAGCTTCCATTCTCAAGATCTACGGTATAGGTAGCGCAGACATTGATATACATATAGCCGGACGCAGTCTGGCTGTGCGCAAACCAGTACATCTTATCTGTATTGTGGTCATATCCCATTGACTGGATTACATTGACTCCGGAATAGTCTGCTTTTTTCACAAAATCAGTTGTTCCTCTATATGTACCCTGACCAGTTGCTTTATCGAGCTGATAAAGTTTTCCGTCTGTCGAAATCACATACATCCTTCCATCTGTCGTACATCCAAGTGTGAGTGCCTCTTTTCCATCCTCAAGTCCGGAGATATCTGCGACTTTTTCCAGGCTTACAGCATTGTCTGTCTGACTGAATTTCAATTCAAACAGTGCATTGCTGCCATTATCTTTTCCATCGCCGTCTGTATCTCCTGCGTAATCCCATCCAACGGCATACAGTCTGTCCTGGGAATAATCAAGTGCCATATCGTAAAGCACTTTAAATCCCGCTGTGCCGACCGCTCCATACTGTGTCAGAAGCGTTCGGCTGCTCCACCAGGTATTATATGGAGTCAGCATAACAACAGCACCATCTGTGGCACGCTGTGCGATCACATAACCATTTACGTACTCTCCGGAATAGTAGCGTATACTGGAATCATAAGTTTCATTTTTCAGATCAGTAAAATCCGCTTTCTTTCCGCTGAACCAGCCTGTAGAAACCACGCCGCCATCAAAAGTTTCATTTCCGTAAATGCGATCCTGATCCAGCTTTCTAGGTTCTGCCTGCCCATTCCCCGGCATGTCACTTAAATCAAGTGAGACCGCAACTTCCGTTTCATTGCAGGCATAATCTGCTGCGATCACGGTAAAATCTGTTCCAAAACCGGTCACATCAAATTCCTGATTCACTTCCTCGCCCGGCATATTATCTACTTCAAACCGGCCAAGTACGGTTCCATCCGGACTTTCAAACAGAACGGCTGCAAGATACTGATTATCTTTGAGTGTTACCGGCATCTTTACTGTACCTTTTTCGGTATCTTTGATAATGCCGCTCGCCAGCGTATTTTTGTTTATGATCTCCGGCTTGCTGTTGTCAACCGTCACCTGGAACGTGTAGCTGTCATCTGCAATATTATCGCCATCGTCCAGATAAGCATCTACGCGATAAGTGACTTTTGCATTATTTGCTGCATTTGCCACATCCCAGACAGCGATCTCATTATTAAAATTATATATGGAATACGGTATGATCATTCCATAACTCGAATTAAAATATGATTTTGTAATATAATTCTCCGACCAGTTAAAATACGTCTTACCGTTTGAAATGTCTGTTACTTTTGTATCGATTTTCTTTGCATTTCGAAGAAGTCCAAATGTCAGTTCTGCCAGTGGGTTTGCAGTTGAAACGGCATTGTATTTGTCACCGGACTTTCCTCCTTTATAATATGGATTTTCTCCCAGAACACTGCGGTTCGTCTTGATCGTCGGAGCCCGGAAACTTGCCTCGCTTCCTGCTTCATCAAAGACTTTCGGGCCGCCGGTGCCGGACCAGTCACCGTAAAAACCAAGGAATGGCATGGAAAGACCGGTTTTCTGGCTGTCGGTGTTCTTTGCGTAAAGATAACCTTCTATATAAATGCCTTTTGTAAAATTACGTTCGATAAAGTTTTTATCCTCGGCACTCAGACTGAGTTCTGCCGTCAGCTCTGCTGTCTGTCCCGGCTGTACGGTAAGGGTGTTGCCGTGCATGCTGCTTCCTGTGACCTGGACTTTTGCATTTAACTTACGCGGTGTATCAGTCATGTATTTTTCTTCGGATACATCCGGTGTCATAACCACAGAATCAAAAGAATACGTCTGTGCAGCCGCTGCCATATTGGTAACGGAAAAACGGAACCGGAACTTTCCTGTTTTGTTATCGTCGTCTCCCATCTCGCCTTTTGGCCGCGTATCATAGGTATCCGGTGCGGAAAGATAGGCTTCTGCCTTCACCGCATTGGTCAGATTCACAAGTCCGGCTCCCTGATTTCTCGGAGAAGCTTCCAGATCGTTATACCGGATCTGTTCTGCTGTACTCATCATAAGATTTGCTGCTACCCGGCGCAGTTCTGTCTCACTGCTGTAAGCATCCGCATGGCTGTCTTTTAAATACTGTGTAAGTACTGTGACCGCTCCGGCAACCTGTGGAGATGCCATGGAAGTACCGCTCATATCCCCATAATCGGAGCCGGCAATCTCAGGATCTCTGGTGGAATAAATACCGCCTCCGACACCGGAAATCTCCGGTTTCAGCTTCAGGTCCGGAGTCACTCCCCACGAAGAAAAACTGCTCATGGCGCGCCCCATGCTCACATGTACCAGATCACCTGTGCAGACCGTCAGCGTTCCGCTCTGCTTCTGTTTCAGCTTCTGTCCATCTGCCAGTGATACACCGATACATGGAATATAACCGGCTCCGTCCGAGATTGCCATACTGAAAGCTCCCTGTACATTGTTGGAGACGATTACAGCAATGGCTCCCGCATCTTTTGCTGCCTTCTGTTTTTCCTGAAACGAAATGGTGCCGCGTTCCACAACCGCAATCTTACCCTGTACATCAATTCCGGATACCCGGTAATCTTCCGCAGAACCGATGCCATCTATTACAGCAAACTCTTTTGTCTGTCCTTTGAATTTCTGATAGAAATTTGTGTACCCGGAAACTGCCGTATCCTGAAACCCAATTTTGGCACTGGTGTCACCATCCAGTGTAAAATAGAGCTGGTCAGCACCATCGTTGTCAACGGAAGCAACCGACATTGCCACAGAAGCCGTTGCCGGTGATGCAATCAGTCCGTGATCCGGATTTTCTTTTTTTGCCATATTGGTTCCGGTTTTGTTCATATAACCGGTATTGGTTTCATTTCCGGCTGCTACGATCATCTGGATATCCATATTTTTAAACTTCTGCAGGGTATCCGTCATTTCTTTTTCATTGTCCGTAAAACCTGCCGGAGAACCAAGCGACAGATTGACGGTATCCACATTCAGTCTGGTACAGTCCTCCAGCGCCGCCAGGATCGTTGCCCAGCTTGCACCGCCGCTGCGTTCAAACACCTGCATGACAATAAGCTGTGCATCCGGCGCGATACCGACCACATTGCTTGTGTCTGTCTTATTTGCGGCGGCGATACCAGCTACATGGGTACCATGGTCATGCTGTGCCGTCGTATGGGATACATCGAAATCCATGGTTGTATAGTTGAACGCAAATGGAATCTTGCTATTTTGATATGCTGCATTACGCAGAGGCGTTTTTCCTGCATTCAGAGATTTCCATACTCCCGCAACCTCTGCTTCCGTCAGGGAAGTATCTGTCAGTTTACTCTCCGGCAATGCCTGAAAACTCGGATGATTTACCACGATACCGGTATCTATGATAGCGATCCGCATACCTTTCCCGGTATATCCGGTGCTGTTAAGCTGTGTCGCACCGATCATCCCGCTGGCATTTGCTGTCTGCGTCCGGATCTCTTCCTGTGTCTGTTCCTGTATTTTGTATACAGGTGCGGTATAGACATAATCTACTCCAGGAAGTTCTTCAATCGCTTTTTTGTTCCCATATCTTGTCTTCACCGACACACCGGTCATCGCTGCCGTATAGGTATAACCGATCTCAAAATCCTGTTCTTCGCCAAATTTGTCCTCTAAAGATCTGGTCAGTTTCTCAACCGTGTTTTTCTGAACGCTTCGGTATTTTTGTACAGCACTGCCATCTGCATCGATCTCTTCTTCAGAAAACATATCCAGCAGAGCTTTCTTTTTCATGACCACGATCAGATCCACCAGGGTATCTTCCTCTGGTCTGACAGCCTCTTTTTGCTCTGAAATACGTTCTCCGCCGTCACTTACAATACGCGAATGGCGATCGTCTGCTGTTTTTCTTTCCGAAGATTCCGTTTCGGTTCCACCTTCTGCATTTTCCGAAGTTGCAAAACCTCCCACTGCTTCTTCTTTTGCAGGTTCTGCCAGCGTAATCTGCCCGTTCGACGGCACTGCTGCCGTTACGGTTGTCACGTGCTGCTCCTTCGCCCGCTCTTTGCTTAGACCATCTGCTATCGGTAAACCTGTCCATATACCGGACAAAAACAGTACCACTGCAAGCAGTAAAGCAAGAAACTGCTTTTTTTTCTTCATCTGATTCTCCTTTTCTTTTTTTGTATGGTTAATATGCTGCATTTTCCTATTTTCCGTTCCAGTGCAAAAATCAGCAGATTTATTGCATCAGAATGGTATAGTTGTGTAAAGTTTACCATACCTATGTATTATCTGTCAATTAAATTTGTTTAAAATTACTATATATTATGATGATTCGTTTATTACTTTTTTACCGGATATCCTCTTGACATCTGAACGTTCCTTTCATATAATACATGTGGGAATGAAGTTCTCCCTGGTTTTAACCAAACCGCTTGTATATAAGCTGATGACTTCTGCGCTTTTGCAGAGCCACCAGCTTTTTTTGTTGCATTTTTTATCACAATGTAAGGAGGTTTTTATGTTAACATCACTTGCACTTATCTTTCTGTCCGGTCTGCTTCTGGCGTCTGTTTTTGAGAAACTGAAGCTGCCGCGTATCATCGGCATGCTGCTTGCCGGCATTTTGCTTGGACCTTATGTGCTGGATCTGCTGGATGATTCTGTATTATCCATTTCGTCTGATCTGCGGCAGATGGCACTGATCATCATTCTGATCAAAGCCGGCCTGTCTTTAAATCTCTCTGATCTGAAAAAGGTGGGACGACCTGCCATTTTGATGTCGTTTGTCCCGGCGACCTTTGAGATCATCGGATATGTTCTCCTGGCACCGATCCTGCTTGGCATTTCCAGAATCGAAGCCGCTGTCATGGGCGCGGTGCTTGCTGCCGTTTCCCCCGCCGTCGTGATCCCGCGTATGGTCCAGCTTATGGAGACTAATTATGGCACCGAAAAAAGTATACCCCAGCTCATTATGGCTGGGGCATCCTGTGATGATATTTTTGTGATTGTACTTTCGGTGCAGTGCTGGCGATCCTGATCACTGCACCGCTTGGCGCGATCGGTATTGACCGCACTTACAAAAAACTGCTTGTCCGAGAAAAATAGCCAGCATAAGACAGTTGCGAAATGACAACCTATGGTTGCAGAGATTGAATTTCATACGCACTTTGTATCTCATAGGCAATGATCCCCATCGCCGCAAGAAACTTCCGATACGTACGATATTTACCAAATGTAACAGGAACTGCGCTTGTTTTTCTCCACCAGATTGTGAAAGTAGCATCGTTTCCGATAAATACATCATAAGTGTATCCTGCATAGTTGAGCATCAAAATGCCATCGTCGCGTTTTTCAACCAGCATATCATACTTCGAAGTAAAGACCGGCTGCATCTTTAAAAATAATTCATCGTTTGTCACATCGTCTCTGAACCGGAATTTAGCTCGTCTCAGGCGCTGTCTTTTATGATCAAGAACAGCCTCTACGACAGCAGTGGTTACCATGTACATAAGAATTCCAATCGCAAAAAGACCCACATTAAAAATCCCCATACAACAAACCGCCAGGCACACCCAATACATCTTCCGTATTTTTTTCATTTCATTTGGCAGCGGTTCCGGTGACACAACAAGCCTCGCTTTTGAAGCAGGCTCTTCCTTTCCGGTCAATCCTCTGACAAATGCTTCACTTGCACGAAATTCCATAATCGTAAATCCTCCTTAGTTAATACATTTCTGTCATGGTAAGTGTTTCTGCATATTCACCATCAAAATAAAGTGCCATCTGTGTTTTTCCGTCCATTTTAAAGATGTAGATCATCATTTCCACTCCATCATCTCCAACCGCCTTGTAGGTTGTTTCGTCCACTTCTTCCACATAATCTACGCGGAAATTTTGTCCGTCAGCCACAATCTGAATGTAACCGTCACTTCCAGTATCATCTGGCTCACTATATCTGCCAAAACCGCAAGTAATACCATCGCCTTCATAAACTCCGGAAATCATGCTTGGATTCACCATATTATCGTCATAGTTTTCTGCATCTTCGTAATAATCTTCTTCCACATAGGATCTCTGCTCCTGCAAGATAAATCTCGTTCCATCGTATTCCACTTCCAGAGAATTCACGTTGTCAAGATTGATCGTTTCCGTTGAAATATAAAGCCTGGCTTCCATCTTTCTTCCAGAACCCAGCGTTGCTAGAACCTTACTGTCTCTGCTATAGGACTGTTGTACAAGATTATCATCTGCATATATCTCAAAATTTCCTATATACTCCTCTTCTGTTCCAGTATTCTCAACCGTATAGGCTGCATAATAAAGAGTGTCCAGATAATCTCCCTGCACCGTTCCAAAATCTGTAAATGTAATCTCAATCCTGGAATCCATACTCCAGTCATATATTTCTGCTGTTTCACCCATACGATAAACTTTATCCGCATTTGAAGTTGTTTCTGTTTCGGTTTCCGCTTCCGTTTTTGTTTCGATTTCCCCTTTTGCTTCCGTCTGCGTCTTTGCCTCCTCTTTTACCGTATAGGTTGTTTCTGTCTGCTCTTCCTTTTGTCCACATCCGCCAAAAACAAACAGACTCATGGCAAACACCGCCAGGTACACCATTTTTCTTTTCACTTTTTCACCTCCAAAATCCTGCAGATCCAATACCCATTCTGTTCTCTGTTATACAGAAGCATCCTGTCATCCTTTCCTTTCTGTCGTTCTTCCCTGAGAACGTTTCGGATCGTTTCCAGATCCCTCTGGATTGTCCGCTCTGTCACCTGATAACGAGCTGCTTCTTCCTTTTTCTTTAAGATATCACCGTGTGACAGTCTCACAAACAGGCTGAGAACTCTGGTATTTCTGCTTTCACTTTCTCTCATGCTATCCTCCTTCCGTGTTATCTGAAAGCAGTTTAGCATTTTTTGATTCTGGCGTTGTGAAAATGATTTAAACTTCTCTTTTGAACTCTATTTCGTCATGACAGTATGTATCTACAAACCAATCGATCTGTTTACGAAAGGCTTCTGCCTTGCTTCCGTTCCAGAAATCGTTCATCTCATCGCGCTGAAGATACTCCAGAACATCCATCAGATGATCCACCTGCGGTTTTGTCACTTTCTGGTGAATGACTTTTTCGAACACTTCATATAAAAGATTCCATTCTCCGGCAAAATAAGAATCCACGCTGTTAAAAAACTGTGCAGCCTGGTTGTTATCTGAATGTACGATCATTGCCATTATATAAAGCACAAATGCTTCCTGGGAAAGTCCGGCATCTGCCAGAATCTCTGCCTGTTTTTCCAGATCCCATACAAAAAGCCTCATGTCTCTTTCATCGTAATCCAGATCATCTTCCTGTTCCAGCTTCAGGAATCTCCTCATCCAGCAGTTGTATGCTTCCCGGATGATCTTTCGTACTTTCTCCGGCTGTTTTTGTCTGCCTGCACATCTTGCCCGATTCTTTGCAAATTCCTGACGCCGATAATAGATCCTGGCTTCGTTTTCCTGCAGCGTTTGAAACAAAACCTCCATCTGCTGGTAACAGCGCTCTTCCATCGGATCATTTTCTATGTCACAACAATCCAGTGCTGCTTTCTCCCAGATATCAAGCTGTTTCGCCATCTCTTTATCTTTGCAGTCCATTTCTGCCAGCAAAAAATAATCACATTTCCTCTGGAGCATTTCTATCCGCTCATCCATTGAACTGTATTTTTCCTGGTAACATCTCGCAAGCATTTTATAACCAAGGCTTCTCAGATACGCATCCTGGTTTTTGATCTGTTTCTGTTTTTTCAGTGCAGTAAAAGCATCCTGCATCGCTTCTTTCACATGATCTCCTGCAAGATCCAGATAAGACCGACTGCGATATAAAAGTGCCCTTATTTCTTCCGGTGCAAATTTTTCTTTTCCTCTTACCAGTTCCAGAATATAATTCAGAAAGACCATATTGCTTTCTGCATCTTCCCACTCTGTCCGGTTCTGCACATAGAAAAATGCCTGCCGGATCTTTTCTTCCTCTGTTTCCATCTGATACACCTGATACATTCCAGCCAGATAGTAAGAATACTCATAGACAGTCCACTCTTCTTTCGGGCGGCAGCACTGCACCAGTTCCATTGCATAGTGGCGTGCCTCGTCCATCTGCCCCTGCTCTTTTAAATAGGAAGTGAGACGGCAGCACAGATCTGCGTGATACCAGGCTCCGTCATCTGCCTTCCTGTTTTCCATTTCAACCTGCAAAATCTGTTTCCAGCATGCCGCTGCTTCTTCCATCTCTTTGAGTCGAATCCAGTTTTCCGCAATCTTCTCAAGAGCCTGAACATAGGAAATCTCTTCCCGGTCATATGCCTCCTGATAATAGCCGATCGCCCGGAAATATTCTCCATTTTTTTCCATATTTTCCGCGACATCCGAAAGATCCGGCAAGTCATCCATGGTAAGACCTGCATATTCTTCCAGAAGCTTCCCATCTTCCCCAAGTCCTGCGATCTTTTCTTTATAAAAATGTGCACGTTCCTGATCCCCATAATATTCTTTCCGGTAATCGATTTCCAGCTCATCTATCATGAAAAACTCTGCCATCTTTCCATATAGCAAAACTTTTTCTTTATCATCCAGACTGGCATGTTCCAGATAACCTTCCGCCTGATCCATAAAGTACACTGCAAGTTCCAGTAAATCCTGCAAGGCCTGCATTGTTTCTTCACTTTCCGTCGACAGAAAAAGAAAAGCATCTTCTGCTGTATCGTTTACGGCAAGTGCCATATCCACACTGCTTTTTCCAAGCAGTCCTGCATCTGCGGTATATGCCCGGATTTCTGTATCGGCTTTTTTCGCCAGATCACATACCTGCCCGAAAATCTGTTCCGCATACACTTCTTCATCAAAATCTCTGTCATAGTCAAAAACCATTTTCGCCCAAACTTCTTCTTTTTCATTTAACTTTTTAATTCGAAGAAGATAAATCTTATATAGTAGCCTGTGGCACTCTTCCTCCTGCATGGACAGACAGATCCTCTCTGCCCGCCTCAGATAACGCATTTCATTGTGTACATGCCCGCAATATGCCACACAAAGCTTTGCATAGGCAAGATTTTCTCCGGAAATGCGTTCCATAAAATATTCTAAAAACTGACTTTTCACCTGATCCAGGGCAAAAGATTCCAGATCCTGCTGTGCATAAACCGTCATTTTTTCGGTGATCGCCGGGCAGTTTTCCACATTTGGGTTTAAATGATGGTAGATCAGATCCAAAATGATCTGATGGAGAGAGATTTTATCTGTTTTCCTGTTCTGCTCCACCCAGCCTCTGCGTATGAGTTCCTCCAGTGCTTCCTCTGCCTGAGCCAGCGGCACATACGAAAGAAACGTTTCTTTTGCAATCCGCACGTAACCAAGCAGCGAAAGACTGCGCATCAGCTCCATCTGGACAGCCGAAAATCCAGACAGATCAAACAGTGCCAGCAGATGCCGCTGTACGCTCTTTGCCTGCATTTTCTTATCTTTTCGCTGCTTCACGGAGATTTCCTCCGTTCCGGTGATGCCTTCTACTTTTCGCATATGTTCCAGAAGCGCAGACGGCTTTTCACCGGTCAGGCGAAGGTATTTCGCAATCAGTTCCACTGTCATTGTGTGACATTCTACAAGTTTCAGTATTTCCCAGACCTGCGCTCGGTCTTCCTCTTCATAGTTTTCCGGATTGTAGGCGCAAAATAATGCCTCCACTTCTTTTTGATCCTGTATCTGCTGCAGATCCAACTGGCAGAAATCATAATCCCGGAAATCTTCTCTGGTCGTGATCAGAAAATGACAGGAACATTCCAGAAGCCTCTCCAGATCCTCATCTTCTTCCACATCAAAGTTATCCAGAATGATCAGATCATCTTTTGTGGTCTGTTCTTTTAAAATCGTAAGTTTTCGCTCGAAATAATCTTCTTCCGGTTCCATGCCCTCTTCTGTCTGTTCCCGTTGTACTTTATGGATATGGATATCCTCTCCGCAGACCGTCTGTACAATAGAGCCTCGATACGGTACAAACACGATCGTGCGGTACGTTTCGCCATAAAGATATGCATAACGCTTTGCAAGCTCTGTTTTTCCGATTCCTCCCATCCCGGACAAAAACAGTACCTGCTGACCGGAAGAAAAAAGGCTTTCCATCTGCTGCAGTTCTTCTTCCCTTCCAACGAAGTTTGCTGTATTATATGTGAAATTATGGTATAAAAACATACGCTCGATATCCGATTCCCGGATCAGTTGTTCCAGGATTTCAAGTACCTCGTCCATCGACTGATAACGGCGGCGGACGGTCGCTGCCAGCGTCCGGCGAAAAAACTGCTGCATCAGCCGGAACAGAGCCGGCTGATAACGTACATCTTTCCATTTCATATCCGAAAAATCATACGCAGTGCCAACCGCACTGTCCAGCGCATTTGGTGTTCTTCCGAAAATTTTCGAAAAAGCGATTGCCCCGATGGAATAAACATCCGTTGCTTCGCAGATTTTGCTGCATTTACCGCGTACCAGTTCCGGCGCTGCATAACCATCCGACACGGAAAATGGCTTTTTGCTCTGCTGCTTTTGTATTTCTTCTTTCTTTGCCAGAGAACCAAAATCAAATAAGATCATCTGTTCTTTTGTCTCCGGAACCAGAAGTATATTTTCCGGTTTGATGTCCAGATGCAGCATCCCACAGTCATGATATTTTTTCACGATCCGGACAAGCGTCTGCAGACGCAGAAACACGGACTGCAGATTTTCATCCGCTGCGCTTCGGTAGTCCCTGCCCTCGATTTCCGTCATCACCACATACCAGGTATTGTGATATTCATAAATATTTGTTGCATTTGCCGTCGAATTCATCAGTCCCAGTGTTGCCTTCAGTGCTGTATTTTTCAGATAAGCTTCCTGAAACTTCTGTTTTTCCAGGAGAAATTCCTGCTTACAGGACAAAGAAGGTGAGAGATTTCCAGATGTATCCCGCTCGATTTCCAGACGGTACGGATAACATTCCTTGATCTTAACCAGATGTTTCTCACCGAGCCGGTCCCTGTAAAACCCATTATAAACAAGGCAGCTTCCGCCGCGCCCAATCTCTTCTGTAATGATATAACGATGCTCCTCTCCAAAGACAAGCTCCCATCCCTCCTGCAGCGGTTTTCTTTTATCAAACATATTTTCACCTCTTACTTCCATATTTCATGGCTTACAATACCTTTTATGGCAAATTTTTACTTTTTTCTCTTTTTTTATCGTGCGGATTCCTTTTTTATAGTATAATTGATAGCAGACAAGGTTAAAAGCCTGATTTTGTCGGACAAACAGTAAACGGAGGATTTCTTTATGACACACAAACAACTGAACCTTTCAACAGACCGTACACAGGACAGTCTGTTTTCTATTTATGGCTCCAAAGAAGCCTGCCAGTATTTACAGGATCCATCAAATTTTGTTTCTTTTTGTGAAGGACTCACAAATCTGATGCAGTTATGCGGCTATACCGGTTCTTCAAAAGATGCCGGAGAAAAAACCGCGTATCTTCTCCAGAAACTTTCTGATATCCATGTAAAAATCACGGAAATTACCGTCCGGGACTGGTTTTTGAGCAAACGCCGCCCGGCCCTTGACTCCAGAAGCCGTGAGATCATCTATGAAATCTGTTTTGCACTCGGAGCTTCTTTTGACCTTGTACAGGACTTTTTCCCTCAGGTCTATTTCAGCCGCAGTTTCAACTGCCACACCATAAAAGAAGCCACTTATTACTATTGCCTTCACCAGAATGCTTCCTATGAGCATGCTCTTATGCTTTACGAAACCATCAATGCCATGCCGGAAACAGCAAAACCGGCAAATTCTGATCCTATCTACACCGATCAGATCACCAGCGATCTCGATAACTGTCACAGTGACGAAGAATTTCTTTCTTATTTTTCCAGGAACAAATCTGTTTTTGACCGCTGGAACCAGAGAGCACTTTTCTATATTGAGGAATTTGTCCGTCAGATCCGCGGAACAAAAAAGGACGCAGAATACATAAAAGCATTTACAACGGTTGGCACGATCCCGGATGCAAAGTCGTTAAGCACTCCCCCTGCTTCCGGTCTGATCATTCAGGAATTTTTCATGCATGCACGGCAGAACTCAGGTATCACATGGATGTATGCCGGAAAAAATATCACTTCCATCGATTTTATGCTGGAATTTATCACCGACACTCCGGTACCGCTGAACAAGCATGCCATGCTCCCGGAAATGCTAAAACTGAATTTTCCATCCAAAAAAAACTTTTCCAAAATTTTGAACCGCAGCCAGTCCGAAACCAGCACTTCTTATGATTCAATCCGCAAGTGCCTGATCTTCCTGAAATTTTACCACTTCTGGACCACACTGGAACTGATGACGGGTTCCGGCAGCGCAAATGAAAATCCACACACCGAAGATGCCGACTATTTCGAAGATTTCTGCGACGAAATGGCTCAACTGCTCGAAGAATGTGGCTACGAAGAACTTTACGAAAGAAATCCTTACGACTGGCTCTTTCTGTGGGCATCTGCATCAGAGAATCCACTGGAAAGCTTCCGCAGCGTGATTGGAGAGATCGGCTTTGAAGATTCAGAAAAATAAAAAGTTGTCGGTGATTTCCTGGCAGGAAACAGCCTTCCGCCCCGCCAATGTACGCAGGAAATCTCAAGAAACAATGTTTTCCGCATCAAGATAATAGAAAAGTGAGTGTGCGTTTTGTACTTTGGCAGGAAATACCTATCCGCTTCAGTGACCTCTGGCGAGAGAGGAGATTTTGGACTGTGTGCAAGGAAGCCTTACAGAAAAAGAATAGGTTATGTAAGAAACAAAACAGCCAGAACCTTCAGAAAAAAATTGCACTGACCATGCGAGGCTTTCGTCGTGAGGTTTGAGTTAGTTTCCGCCACCGAGCGATTGTCTGAGCCGCGATGCGGCGAGTTTTCGCGAATGGCGGATAACAAACGCTCGAACCGAACAGAAAACGCAGGGGGTCAGAAGATTTTCTTTCTGAAAGTTCTGGCGTTCTGATTCCTGCTGCTTCTATTCTGTTTTCGGATTCCTTTGCACATGCTAAAACATCCGTAAATTCTTATTCTTCTGTTATCTGGTCACTCATTCCATGTTTTTCCATATAGCTCTCAAATGCTTTGTTGACCAGTGCACTTGCCATATATGAGGATTGCGGGACATCATTAAATCCCACATAGCCAGTCTGGAATGTGCCATTATCCATGTCGAGTTTAAATTGTATGCATGCCTCTACTTCTACATCCTGGTAAGTACAATATCCGGTAAATTCCACAACATCCAGAGGCTTTCCATCGTTTTCACTCTCTGTATCCTCCGAAATTTCCTCACTTTCCTGCTCATCCTTTGATGCTTCCGCCTGGAAATACTTCCATCTTGGCTCTGCAAAAAATGCCTCAAACGCTTCACCATACGTGATGTCCGGATAATCAAAACTGGTTCCATTTTTGACCATCTCCACATGATAATCGATATCGTCCTCATGAATACTGTTATCTATGGATTTATTTATTTCATCCACAACATTTTCAACACTTCTTCTTGTACAGCCTGTAAACAGCATAAGCACTGACATCCCGCAGGCAATCAAAAATACCTTCCTTTTCATCTTGTCTCCTCCTTGGTTTTGTTTGTATTACCAAGGTAACATAGATGAAAGGAAGGTGTGTGAAAGTGGTTTTTGCTCCGCTGGATGATATCTTTAATAGAGTGAATCTATAAAATCCGTAAGTGTTTTTCCTGTTAAATCTACTTTATCTGTCTCATGATTCCAAAACACAACCCGTTTTTCTTTCAGATCATAACAAATATAGTTTCCAAACGGATCAATTCCAAATGGAATCAGATTACTGTCAGCAATCACTGATAATGCAGTAAATACCGAATCTGTATCACTTTCACCATGATTAAAAGAAAGAACAGCGCCCAGAACCTTTTCATTATTCCCAACCATAAAATTATAGCTGGATGGTGTCGCTGCATTGGCCATCAGTATAAACCCCTTTAATTCTTCTGGAAAAGAAATTTTTCGTTCATTTTCAATTTCCTGAAATACATTTAAGTCTGCCACATCAATTTTATATTTCCATGTAATTGCCATGATAACCTCCTATCTGCAATCAGCTCCGCCACCCCAGATACTGCGTCCTCCTGTATGACGGCAAGTACTATGCTCTGCGGCATCAACGAGCTGCATTTTTCCCGGAACTGCATTGTGATGCCATGTCAGCCCTGATATGCGTGGCTCTCCATTTTTAATCTGCTCAAGTTGACGGGCTGTAAATTGTTTTGCCGATTCCGGATTATTTGTTATTTGTTTTTCAAGTTTTTGTGTGCAATATTTGAACTGATCTGTGTCCGAAGCATTGTATAAATCCTTTGGCATCCTGGTATCAAATTTACTGGAAAATTTAGGAAAGACACCTTCTGCTTTTTCTCCATCAAGATTAAAGGTCTGCTTTCTATATTCCACATTTGTACCCGGATAGATACGTCCTTCAAACTTTTCGTTAATCGTAGGGATATGTCTGAGGACTTCAACTCCACTTTTTATATTTTCAAAAGCTCTTGTTGCTTCTTTGACACCATTTACAACTTTAAAAACTTTCTGCACTTCATTTATTCCAAAAGGATTCATTACTCTACCTCCTTCTTGAGAAACTCGTTCCAGATATCAAGATATTCCTCTGGTTTATGATTTCTTTCGATTTCTTCCCTCAGGATACATTCAATCGCTTTATTTTGATGAAAAGAGTCAAAATCTGCAAGAAGAGAATCCTGTGCATAAAGAAATACGTCTTTCCACTCCTCGATAGAATCAACATTTTCTGCTTCCTTTTTTGTTAATGGATCACAGAGCAATTCATAAAGAACAGAGCTGATACCATCAAGTGAACAAGTTCCATTGGTGTGCAGTGCTTTTAATGCCTTTATCTTAGAATGAACAGGAATATCCATTTCAATCAGCATGTCTGTCAATTCACCAATACTCCTGTCAAGCACTTCTCCAGTATGTTTTTTCAAAAGATTGCATATAAGCATCTTCTTTTGTTCCCCAGAGTATAAAAAACTGCCGGATACAGATTTTCTGTAAGGCCGCTCTTCTCCTTTAAATTTTTCAATTTTACAAAGAACCGGTTCCAGCCAGTCATTTTGATATACTACAGCAACACCTTTTGGAAGTTTTGCAATCTCATCCAACTGGTCATCTTTAAGGCCCGCTGATTTTCCAGCCTGCCTGCGGTCCTGCTCGTCCGGCAGGCGCATGATGATTTTTGTGTTTGTATTCCGGATTGCGGAAAGATCAACGGCACTTGGAGATTGATCCGCAATAATAAATCCTTCCCCATAAGTTCTCATTTCTGCAATCGCATTAGAAATCATCTCTACAGACTTGCCAGCCACATTGGAACCTTCCGGATTTTGTTCAACAGATGTCCTCCTTAAAATATTATGTGCTTCTTCCAGTACCGTTACATGATGCAAAGGAATATTCATTTCTTCTGAAGTAGACATCCTATGCTCACTCAGTCTCATGATCAATATACCCATAATGAGAGATTTCGTCTCGTTAGAGCCAATACGACTAATATCGACAATCACTTTTTTATCAAAAAGATCGTGACTGTTGATTTCCTTTGCGGAAAAAATCTGTCCATTTAAACCATTGGTAAGAGATTTGATCCTTGTTACCAGAGAACCCATATAATTGCTTTTGACCTCTTCGGAATAAGCTGAGTTTTCAACAACGATCACCAGTTCATTCAACAAATCTGCAAACGTCGGAAAAAGATCCTCGCTATACTGATTTTTCGATTCCGCCAAATCCCATCCACAGGACTCATAGGCCTGCAAAACTGCATCTTTCAGAACTGCCGGCATCGCTGCATACATAGGCCAGCAAACATTAAATATCTCGATTAAGCGATCGATATGTTCCAGAACATGGATTCCTTTTGAAAACCGAAACGGGTTAATCCGAAGAAGATCTGTATATTGTGGATTCGTGCCATATACCTGAACATCGGAATGCATACCAAATACATTTTTGTATTCGCCTTTTGCCGGTTCAATAACCAGATAATTCATGCCAAGATTATCAAGCTGGCGTATCATTTCATAGACCGTATTACTTTTTCCTGAGCCCGTGGAACCCGTAACAAAAGTATGCATAGCCAGACTGTTTATATTCAAAGAAACTTTACTGTTTCCAACACTTCCCATATTGAAAATTCTGCCAAGGTTTACACCTACAGAACGTTTCGTTCCATCATATGTAATAATTTCTTTGCCAAAATCAGCATGTTCAATGACTGGCAGACCGCACACCGAACGTCTTGGCAATCCCATATGAATAGCGAGTTCATTCCCGCTGACAAGCGAACACGGCGTTACTTCAATATTTCCTGACGGTCCGTTATATTTGAAAACAGGGTGCATAAAGTTTTTAACATATTCGACAATTCTCTCTGTTTTTTCATTCTGGAATTGTCCCCAGAAATTGATTGCCGCAATTTCAACGCCTGAGTTTTCTCCCCGCATAAGAGCTTTGTACGTGGATGCCGCTACTTCAGCCGCATATTGATCATCCGAAAGGAAATAGGCTGCACATTCATACATCCCAAGGCTCTCAAATTCGTCTATCCGTTTTAATTGCTTGTTGATCCTTTCCAGCATATTTTCAATGGTTTTATCATGAAGTGTAAAGGACATTCCCTGAGACATCCCTTTCGTATCTC
>OLQG01000890.1_pt1 | contig 21482 bp, 20 predicted proteins | sample 1672221 | NCBI WGS metagenome assembly OLQG01 (sample SAMEA3136660, study PRJEB25190) | human gut metagenome | biome: human gut; feature: human-associated habitat; material: faeces | place: Austria | collected 2013
TTTCTCGATGGGAATGATCATCGAGAAATACATCGGAAGAACAGCATAAATAATTTCCGTCCGGTTCTTCCGATGTATTTCTCGATGATCATTCCCATCGATTTTCCTTCATTTTTAACGGAAGCATACAGTGCACCGAAATCCTGCACGGCTCCGAAAAACAGACCTCCGATCAGCAGCCATAACAATACCGGCACCCAGCCGAATACGGATGCCAGGATCGGTCCGGTGACAGGTCCCGCACCTGCAATGGAAGAAAACTGATGGGCAAACACTGTCAGTTTGGAGGAAGGAACATAATCCTGTCCATCTTCATGCGTATAAGCCGGAGTTTTTGCTTTCGGATCCAGCCCCCATTTGCTGGCAAGCCAACGTCCGTATAACAGATAGCCGGCACCAAGTACCACAATTGCAATTAATACGATAACTAAACCATTCATTGTTTTTTCGCCATTTGGCGACTCCCTTCTTAAATATTTGCAAAGAGACAGGAACAAGAATTTAAAAAGCCTCCGTCCCATATACCTGTTACAGTATATAAAGACGAAGGCTTATTTTATGCTTCCGCGTTACCACTTTATTTGCCGTATCAAACGACCGCTCACTCTCATCTCAACAGACTCCCCTCTGCAGAAATAAGGTTCCTGATAACGGTAGAATACCGGTGAAGCTTACTGTCCTGACGGAATTCAGCCCACAGCTCACAGAGGATGGTCACCATATCTGTCTGTTGTCTCGCACCGCCCGACAACTCTCTGGAAAAAAGTATATTGTGATCGTATTCTGTTCTATGCATTTGCTCTATGACTCTTCGTTAACAAAAAACATAGCACTTGATTCGACAATTGTCAATACACCTTTCAACTATTTTCTCTTTTTTCTTGCAAGAACGACACTTTGGATCACCAGGAACAGACAAAGCATTGCTGCGATCGTAATTCCTGTCCACCATGCCTGATCCAGACCTGCGGAAGATACGATATTCTGGATTGTACTTAAAGAAAGTACTCCGAAAAATGTTCCGATAATATTTCCAACACCACCGGTCAGAAGTGTTCCACCAATGATAGAGGAAGCGATTGCGTTCATTTCCATTCCTGTCGCATGGGAAGCAGAACCTGATCCTACGTGAAGGAAATATACATAGCCTGCGATTCCCGCCAGAACTCCACTGAAAAGCTGTGCAAGGAAACGTGTTCTTTTTACATTAATACCAAGCATCAGTGCACTTTGTTTGTTTCCACCGACTGCGTAGAATGCCCGACCAAGCTTGGACCAGCGAAGCATTACGAACATCAGGACTACAATAAGCAGTGCCACAATAACTCCGATTTCTACATAAGCATCCACATATTTACCGATTCGGTTTACGGAACCCATTCCAGGTACGATAACACGGGTATCTTTTAATGCAACGAATGCTTTATTCTGTACGTTGAACGGATCTGTATGTACAATAGTCGTCATACCACGGGCAAAGAACATACCTGCCAGTGTTACGATAAATGGCTGGATATCAAGATAAGCAACCAGGAATCCCTGAACGAGTCCGAATGCAAGTCCAATTCCAAGTGCAATCAGTATAGACATGGCTACATTTCCACCCATGTAATCCAGATATACACCACAGCTCATACTGACAAGTGCTACCACTCCACCGACGGAGATGTCGATCCCGCCTGTAATCATAACTAAACTCAGTCCACAGGAAGTAATTAAAAGTGCTGCATTTGCATTTAGAATGTTAAAGAATGTCTGTGTCTTTAAAAATCCACCGCCCTGAAATATCATTGCGCCGATATACATGGCAAAGAATACGACAATCGTAATTGTCAGGAGTAGATTTGTATCCGAAATATTTCTTTTCTTTTTAGATTTCATACTAAGCTACCTCCTTCTTTGCCTGCATTTTCTTTGTAAATGAAGCAAATTTCTCACGTACGACCGGTGCACTGATTACAACCAGAATGATTACTACAACTGCCTTGTAAGCAGAGATTGCATCGGATTTTACATTGAATTTATAAAGTGTTGTTGTCAAAAACTGAATGACGTATGCTCCGAGAATTGAAGCTGTCATGTTAAATTTACCACCGCTTAAGGAGTTTCCTCCGAGGGCTACTGCCAGGATTGCATCCATCTCAATATCCTTCGCAATAACAGAATAGTTAATGGAAGAAATACGGCTGACCTTGATCAGTCCTGCCACTGCCACGCAAAGTCCTAAGATTACAAAGCTTAAGAATTTGATAAATGCAGGATTCAGACCGTTCAATCTGGAAGAATGCTCATTGATTCCAACCGCCTGTGTGTATAATCTGAGATTTGTAAATTTCATGGCCAGTGCGATCACGATCATACATGCAACTGCAATGAAAAATGGTGTCGGAATCGGGATTCCCGGAATAAATCCTCCAAAGTATGCAAATGTCGGATCACTGACGACCGGAAGTTCATTGTTATTAATCCATGCTGCGATAGAACGTCCTGCTGTGTATAGAATCAGGGTCGCTACCATCGGCTGAATCTTGAAGCCTGCAACAAGGATACCGTTAAATGCACCGAATAACATGGATACAACGCATGCTACTAAAAATGCTACAATGATCGGAGCCTGAAGTTTGTCCGGTCTGGAATTTGTTCCACAGAGTACTCGTAAGATCACGGAACCCGCAATAGCAATTCCGGCGCCCACACTGATATCCTGTCCGCCGGAAGCCGCTGTTACAAGGGTCATTCCTATTGCAAGAATTGCAAGCTCTGAGCCATAGTCAAGAATTGTAATCAGATATCCGGATAATACATGGTTTCCGGCACTGTTGACGTCCATGGAAATCTTGTAAAATGACGGGTCTGCAATTAAGTTAAATACAGCGAGCAGAAGAAGCGCCGCAATCGGAATCAGAATCTGCTTACCGCTGAACATATTCATAATATTTTTTGATTTTTTTGTTGTAGTGTTCTGCATTATTCTTTGTCACCTCCGGCAATTGTGTCCATGATACTGCTCTGTGACAGTTCCTCTCCTGAAAGCTCTCCGACTTTCTTTCGGTCTCTCATGACAATCAGTCTGGAACATGTACGAAGCATCTCATCTGTCTCAGAAGAAATAAATGTTACACTCATACCTTCTGATGCAAGCTTAAGTACTAATTTCTGAATTTCAACCTTAGTACCGATATCAATACCTCTGGTTGGCTCATCGAGAATCAGATATTCCGGGTGAGTCAGAAGCCATCTTGCCAGAATTACTTTCTGCTGATTACCACCGGATAGTGATTTGATCGGTGTGTCTGCGGAAGCGGTCTTGATTTCCAGGAGCTTGATATATTCATCTGCAAATTTATTTGCCTGTGCTTTTGAAAATGGTTTGAAGAATCCACGAAGCACCTGTGCCGCCAGAATGATATTGTCTCTGACTGACAGATCTCCGACAATTCCGTCTCTCTTACGGTCTTCCGGAAGATATGCGATTCCCTGCTTCATAGCATCAAGTGGTTTATTGATTTTTACTACTTTTCCGCTTTTCTTTACTGTACCGCCAGTCACACGATCTGCTCCGAAGATTGCACGCACGCACTCGCTTCGTCCAGATCCGAGAAGTCCGGTAAATCCATTGACTTCTCCTTTTCTTATATTAAAATCAAATGGTTTGATTCCGGCATTGCTCTGTAAGCCTTCCACTTCAACGACCGGTGGAATGGACTCATCTGCCTCATAGACCAGACTTTCATCTTTAATATCCGCCTCATCGTCCAGTTCTTTACCAAGCATCTTGGCTACCAGCTTGACTCTCGGGAGATCCTTGATTTCATATTCACCTACTAATTTTCCGTCACGGAGAACCGTGATTTTATCACACACTTCATATACCTGATCCAGGAAATGTGTTACGAATATAATTCCAACACCTCTGGAACGTAAGTCTCTCATGAGTCCGAATAATTTTTCTACTTCCTGTTCATCAAGGGAAGATGTCGGCTCATCGAGAATCAGTACTTTACAGTCCATATCGACCGCACGGGCAATTGCTACCATCTGCTGGATCGCGATAGAGCAACTGGAAAGCTGCTGTGTTGCTTTTGCGGGAATATCCAGTGATTTCAGAATCTTATCCGCGTCCGCATTCATCTTCTTCCAGTTCTGTCCGATTCCTTTTCCACGTCCGATGTACATGTTCTCTGCCACGGAAAGGTTCGGACAGAGTGTAATCTCCTGGTACACCGTACTGATTCCAAGATTCTGTGCGTCTTGTGGAGAACGGATTGCAACTGCTCCTTCATGTTCCTTCAGGAAGATATCTCCACCGTCTTTTTCATAAACTCCGGTCAGAACCTTGATCAAGGTTGACTTACCTGCACCATTCTCTCCCATCAATGCATGAATCTCTCCCTCACACAATGTGAAATCTACTGCCTGCAGTGCCTTGACTCCCGGGAAACTTTTATAGATATTTTTCATTTCCAATACAGAATTCTCTTTCACCAGCGTATTCACCTCTTCATTCTTACTTACTGTTTTTGCTTATTATTTTCTATCTCTTTTCGGGTTTGTTTTCCTTTTAATAGAAAATGCGCGACGCCGCGTATTTTTTTATTTTTTCTTACGCTGCGCCGCGCGACTTAACACATTTTTTCTACATTTTGATGCCTGTGGATTACGACCTGTTGCGCACTCCCACAATCCATCATTAGATACCGAACTGATCTACATCGTCCTGTGTGATTGTTGTTGCATCGAATCCCTTCTCGTCCATGATGATTGTCTTCTCGTCAATCTTCTCACCAGACTCAAGTTTCTTGATAACATCTTCGATGTAGGAAGCCTGATAAGGGTTGCACTGTCCATCATAGTTCCAGTTCTGGTTCAGAAGTTCTTCTAATGCCCATTTGTTGCAGTCAAATCCCATAACGATAACATCTTTTCCAACACCGTGGGAGATATTTGCTTTGTCAAGAGCTGCTACAGCACCTTTAGCCATATCGTCGTTCTCTGCATAGATTACATTGAATGCCTGTCCGGAATCGATAACGGACTGTACAATCTGCTGTGCTTTCTCTGCATTCCACTCTGCTGTCTGCTCTGTTACAATGTTCCATCCCTCAGATTTTGCTGTATCTGCAAGTGCGCCAGAACGTCCTTTCTGAGCTGCTGATCCCATAACACCCTGAATATGAATGATGTTATACTCAGGTAATTTCTGGTCTTTTAACCAGTTTGCTGCTGTCTCACCTTCTTTTTCCATGTCGGATACGATAGATGCTGCATACAGGCTTTCGTCTGCATCAATTGTACGGTCGAACAGAATAACCTGTGTACCTGCGTCCTGAGCGTCTTTCAGGACACTGTCCCAACCTGCTGTATCAGCAGCGGAGAGAAGCAAGTAATCAACACCGTCCTGGATAAACTTCTGAGCTGATGTAATCTGCTCATCATTCTTTAAGCTGTAAGCGAATGAAGCGTCATATCCATTCTCTTTTGTAAATGTTGCTTTTAAGTCTTTATCATTTGCTGTACGATATCCGGATTCGTTTGGATCGTTGTTGATGATACCAACTTTGATCAGTCCGTCACCAGAATCGGATTTTGCGCCGTCAGCTGTTTCTTTTGATCCTCCGCAGCCTACAAGTCCAATGACCATCATAGATGCGAGTAAAACTGAGATAATTTTTTTCTTCATAATCTTCCTCCTGATCTTCCTGATTATTTTTACATCAGTTACTTTATTCTGTTTTTGAAAGGCCTCTCTTTTTCTTGATTTCACTATAGCATTCCACCTGTTTGTCCGCAATTATGAAAATAGCTATTTTTAAAGGTTTATCAGTTATTTACAATACAACTTTTTTGTATTAAAATATCAAATAAATACAAGTTTATTTTTGATGTTTACTATTCTCAGATAAACAGTGATTTTCTTTTGATATCGTTGTTTTTTTGACATATTTTATGTGGATTTTTACATTTTACAGTCGTTATCTTTGTAGTTGTTTTACATAAAAGTTTGATTTTTTCAGGGGAACGTTAGATTTTCTCAGATTTTTTTATGTTAAGAAAAGATAATTTTTTTCAAAAAGGAGATTTTTTTATGGCGATTAAATACAAATGGCTGGCCGGAACGCTCCGGGATCTGATTAAAAAAGATGTGAAAAATCAAATTAATAAGCTGCCATCAGAACAGGAGCTGTGCAGACGTTATCATGTCAGCCGCCAAACCGTAAGGCAGGCTCTGAATCTTCTTACACAGGAAGGTCTAATTGAAAAGCGCCATGGAAGCGGCAGTTATATTACCGGACATTCTGCAAATCTGTCTGATGACCAGATTGCTATTTTGATTTCTGATGATTCCAATTATATTTATCCCGGTGTATTAGATGATATTCAGGGAACACTTCGAAAATATCATTTTTCATCACAGGTTCATATTACGAAAAATGAAACTTATGAAGAGCGCAAGATTCTGACAAAACTCTTATCTGCGCCACCACGGGGAATCATTGTGGAAGGATCCAGAAGTTATCTGCCGAATCCGAATCTGGATCTGTACCGTGCACTTCAAAAAAAGAACTGCCGCTTTGTCTTTTTACATAATTACTATCAGAATTTCAGTCAGATCCCTTTTGTAAAAGACGACAATTTTTCCGGAAGCCGCCAGCTTACAGAGTATCTTCTTTCCCAGGGACATACAGCAATTGGCGGCATCTTTCACTCTGACGACCTGCAGGGTGCAGAACGCTTTCAAGGATTTATGGAGACTATGCGTAACCAGGGGCTTCCTGTCCCGGATTCCAGAGTCGGCTGGTTCAACTCTCATGATCTGGACCACCTGCAGCGTTTTCAGGACACTGGGTTCTTAAAAAAAATCGTGCAGGACTCCTTGGAATCCTGCACGGCTGTCGTCTGTTATAATGATATGATTGCATATTTTTTAATTAAAGAACTGAATCTGGCCGGATACCATCTGCCTGATGATATGGCAATCGGAGCCTTTGATAATACTTACTTAAGCAACTCCCAGATTCTGACCCTGACCACTTTATCCCACAAATCCCATGAAATGGGCACTGCCGCTGCCAACATGATGATCCAGCAGCTCAAAGGAATTCCTGTCACATTTTTAGAAGTCCCATGGACTCTGATTCCAAAAGGAAGTACACCGGACAACCTTCTGGATAACCTTTAGTTCTTCTTTCCATTCCGGTAATCTCTCGGGCTGACTCCCTGCGTTTTCTTAAATACAAAGCTGAAATAATGGGAGTCTTTGTAGCCCACCGTTGCTGCAATCTCTGCGGTTGCCACAGTCGTATCCCGCAACAGCTTTCTTGCTTTTTCCATACGCTTTTCTGTCACGTATTCGGTAAATGTCTTCTCCATGCTCTGACTAAAGATAGAACTTAAGTAATTGGCATTAACCTGAACTTCACATGCCACATTTCCAAGTGTCAGCGACTCTTCGGTGTAATGATTCTGAATATATTCCAGTGCTCTTCGAAGAGTGTTGCCGCCCTGTGAATCGCTGTCCTTATCACGAATCTCTATCGCTATCTGAAGCATTTTTACAAAGTACTCAAAAACCTCTTCTGACTCCATATGAATATTCTGTGCATACTCGCCAATGGCCTGTAGATATTCTTCCTTTGAACCTCCGACTGACTCCACATAAGACAAAATCGTAAAGCGGATATTCAGCACTACATATTCGCAGAACATTCTGGATTTCAAGGCTTCGCTGATGCCCCCAAGATAGGACTCAACAAAATTGTAAATCTCCCCCTGGATACCCCTTGCCAGAAAATCCAGAATTACGTCCGGCGCCACTTTTGATGTATCGACTGTCACTGCTGCCTGATTATTTTCTTCCTGGTTCGCCATATATTTTGACAGATTTTCCTCTGTCAGCACATGCATCTGTGGCAGAACAAAACGGTACGCAAGGCAATGACTGGCGCTCTTGTAACATTCTTTGAGCATACTCAGCCGCTCTACCGGTTTTCCTGCAGCCACGTACCAATCCATTTTTTCCAGCGCCTTCTCACATATCTTCCGGACATAATCCAGTGCCTTGTCTGTCTCCTTTTCAACGTTATCCTGATTTGATTTTATTAAGACTCCATAACAGTTTACATTCCACCGGAATACCTGATACTGTGGACACCTCAGAAAATAGTGCAGGATTTCTTCCTGCTGCCGCAAAAACTGCTCTACTTCCAGCTCCGACTGGTTCTTCCGGTGCTCCTGCAAATATATGAAAATCAGGTTATAGCTGGACGCTGTCAGCTCCATTTCAAGCTTGGCCGCCTCATCATAGATTTCTTTGACAGACATTTTCCCTTCCAGTACTTTTTCAAAGAAAATCCGTCTGGAAAACTGTTCATATTCATGCATTTCATTCTGAAGCATCGTCTGGTAATCTTCCTGTTCTGCATCCTGTTCAATCTTTTCTTTTAATTCCTGAAGCACTTTTCTTAAGTTCATTCTCGTCACAGGTTTCAGCAGATACTGATCTACCCCGATGGAAATGGCTTCTCTTGCATACTCAAAGTCATCATACCCGCTGATGATAATAATCTTTGTTCTTGGGAGTTCTTCCCTCACGATTCGGCTCAATGACAGCCCGTCCATGAACGGCATCTTAATATCTGTGATCAGCACATCCGGTTTCGTCTTTCGTATAAGCGGAAGTGCCATTTCACCATCCGCTGCCTCCCCGACAAACCGATAGCCATACTGTTCCCACGGAATATTGTCTCTTAGACCTTCTCTGATTAAAGTTTCATCTTCTGCCAAAAATACTTTTAACATCACATCTTCACCCTTTTTTTAATCTACTCTTGTTCGAAATTCTGCTCTATGCTATGAATCCAATCTATTCCATAATTTCATAGAAATTTCGTTACAGATTTAGTAGGTTCGGTCATTCAACACACTCAACACATTTTTCTGTGTAAATACTTTTTCTTCCACGTAATTATCCTTTTCTATGCTCTGTCCTGTCTCCAGTGCCTGAATGATTTCTTCGATATATTTTCCCTGATATGGATTACATTCCACATCAACATTAATTGCCCCTGTCTTCACCTTTTCCAGCGCTTTCTTCGTTCCGTCAAAAGATATCACAGTGATATCTCCGCCTGTTCCGGTCGTCCTTCCTGCCGACTGAATTGCCTCCAGCGCACCAAAAGTCATGTCATCATTTTGGGATACAAGCACGTCAATCTCTGGATAAGTGTTCAGAAGCCTGCGCATTTCCTCTTCGCCTTTTGCCGTTGTGAAATCTGCATTTGTCTGCTCCAGAATATTCCAGTTTTCATGTTTTGCAGCTATCTCTTCAAATCCTTGTGTTCTTCCGAACATAGCTGTTGTTCCGGCAGTTCCCTGCAATACAACAATGTTCACCTGATCATCATTAAAACGCTGTCCTTTCAGATAATCTTCCAGCCATTTTCCCGCATTTCTTCCTTCTTCTACAAAATCAGAACCAACCCACGCTGTATATAGAGATTCGTCTTTCACGTTAATTTTCCTGTCCATCAAAATAACCGGAATCTCTGCCTCCCTTGCTTCCCGCAGTACAGTATCCCATCCATCCTCTACAATCGGAGAAAATACAATATAGTCCACTCTCTGGGATATGAAGCTCCGAAGTGCTTTTATCTGGTTCTCCTGCTTCTGCCTTGCATTTTTAAAAATCAGAAAATACCCATTCTCTTTTGTTAATGTCTCCTTTACAGACCTTGTGTTAGCGGTCCGCCAGACTGACTCACTTCCTTCTTGAGAGACTCCAACTACAATTAAATTGTCATCGGTCGGCGTTCTTGTATCTTCCGCTTCGGGTTCCTGTCCGGCACAACCAGTAAGCAGTGCGAGTACGGCTAATACAATGATTACCTTTCGAAAAATCTTATTTTTCCGCTTCATTTTCTGCCTCCTCGCTTCTAGTGCTTTGTTTGCCTGCTTCCGGTTTTTCCGGATTATCTGTGATTGCCGGAATTTCAATCGTAATTCTCGTTCCGCTTCCTTTTTCAGACCAGATTTTCATACCAAATTCTGCTCCAAAATACATACGGATTCTTTCATTTACATTTGCAAGTCCAAATCCGCTTTCCGTTTCTTTACATGGTCTGGAAATTTCTTTTCCCAGTTTCTTTAATTCATCTTCATCCATGCCGACACCGTCATCAGCTACTGTCAGATAAAGATTTTCTCCCTCTTTCGTTCCTGTGATCTCAATCATTCCCCGGGAACGTTTATATTTAATTCCATGATATAACGCATTTTCCACAAGTGGCTGCAACGTAAGTTTTGGAATCTGATACTCATAAATTTCAGGATCTATATAAATATGGTAATCCAAAATGTCATGATACCGTTTTTCCTGAATCTGCAAGTAGCTGCTGATGTGCTGCTCTTCTTGTCGGATTGTGATAAATTCTTTTCCCTTACTGAGTACAAGACGGAAAAATTCAGATAAAGTTACAACCATCTCCACTGCTTCGTCCGGCTCATTTCCTTCAATCAGCCACACAATATTGTCCAGTGTATTATAGAGGAAATGTGGATTAATCTGCTCCTGCAGAAGTCTCAAATCTGCCTTCCTCATTTTCTGCTCGTCCTCTCTAACTTTCACAACCAAAGTCTGGATATTGCCTGCCATATCGTTGAACCTATCAGCCAGCACCGCAATCTCATCCCTGGAATCCACATCTGCCCTTGCATCTAGATCCCCTTTTGAAATTCTTCCAGCCGCCTGTGCCAACACCTGAATCGGACGCAACATGCCTGTTGTAATCTGCATGACTGCCATAACAAGACCAATGGTCAGGACCGCGATCAGACATGCACAGATAATGATAAATGTCCGAATCTGTGTATTCAGCGTATCCGTCACCTTTTCCATACTTTCCGTTTGATAATAAATATAATACTGAATATCATCCTGAATCAATTCAGTTAAAATATAAATATTATCATCCAGTTCTTTGATGTTACTGTCATAAGTACCACCCACATGAATATTCTGCACCAGATCATCGACCCGATTCTCCAGCGTGTCAATATTTCGGAGCAGACTATCTAGCCATAATTTACTTTCGGTATCCGTTGTAATTTTCTTCAAATTTCTAAATTCCTTGCGCAGATTCTTAATCAGGACATAGGGACTTTTTAATTCTTCCGCATCGTCAAAGTCATCTACTGTAACATATCCAACAACCATTTTATAAAGACTTTCATCCATCTCTTCTTTAAAATCCAGATTATAATTATTTGCAATAGTAAGATTCTGTACAATCTTATTATATGTATGATTGTAGTTTGACATGGAAATGAGCAAATATATAGATATAGCAAGAAAAGGCAACGCCGCCACAAGCGTTACCCCTAGTATTTTCTTTCGAATTGAAAATTTTACATCCTGTCTATCCATTTGATACTTCCTTAATTCATCATTTTTTATCATTGTATCATTTTCAATTCTTAAACGCAATTAGGGACATAGTCAATCAACGCTTGACTACATCCCTTAATATTAAAATGTCAATTCCATCCTCGTTCCTTTTCCCAACTCGCTATCTACATGGATCTTTGCATTGTGCAATATTGCGCCATGTTTTACGATAGATAGTCCCAGTCCGGTTCCGCCAATTTCTTTTGAGTGGCTTTTATCTACGCGATAAAACCGCTCGAAGATTCGTTCCTGCTGCTCTTTTGGAATTCCGATTCCTGTATCTGTTACGATAATTTTCTTTCCATTCAGTGTGCTGCCGACCCAGACGCGGATTTCTCCACATTCTTTGTTATATTTAATCGCATTTTCACAAATATTGTAGACCATCTCATCTAAAATCTGCCGGACTCCATTGTAAATAACGGATTCCCCGGTCAGTTCCATATGGACTTTCTTCGCCGAAGCCTGTGGCGCCAGGCGGCTTATAATTTCTCTTGTCAGGTCATAGAGATCTATATCTTCTTTCTCCAGTTCGACTTTTCCTTCGTCCAGATGTGATAATTTGATGATATCTTCTACTAATGTAATCAACCGCCTTGCCTCGTTGTAAATTTTCTCTGAGAAACGTGGCATATCTTCGGGTTTCACAATTCCGCTCTTCATGATCTCGGCATAACCTGAAATTGAGGTAAGCGGCGTTTTCAGTTCATGAGACACATTTGCTGAAAATTCTTTTCGCATATTGGCAATGGCTTCTTTTTCTTTGTTCTGCTTATCAATGCTCTCAAGAAGCGGTGTCAGCTCTTCATAGACTTCGTTTTCCAGAGGTTCCTCCAGATCCAGTTCATTAATTGGTCGAATCAGCTTTGCCACCTGCTGTCTGGAAAGCAGATATGCAAATGCAAGAGCCACAACTGCGATCAATCCCATAATCGGCAGGATTGAAATTGCTGTGTGAAGCGCTGTGTTCATAGTTTTGGATACCCGGAGTACATTTCCATCCGGAAGAAGCTTTGCATAATAGAACATTTCCTTGCTCATAGTCGTGGATCTTCTGACTTCCTGACCAGTACCATTCTTATGGGCAGCCTTGATTTCCGGACGGTTCTTGTGATTTTGTAAAGTCACTGCATCTTCTGTGGAATCATACAGAACATCGCCTGCAGAATCAATTAAGGTGATTCTTGTATTCTTTTCCACCTCGTCCATCTGCTTTAAGTAATCTGTCCCGGATATCTCGATTGCCTTTACAATATAATTCGCTTCTTGACGCGTCTCCTGTTCCATTAAATTGACATTCTGTCTGTAGATAACCAGTGTGGTCAGCGCATATGCCGCCAGAAGCGTCACTGTGATGACCATGATCATACTATGTTGAATTTTGCTTCTAAGTTTCATATGCATACCTTTCCAAGCGGGCTTGCGCCGTCTCCTGTTATTCACTCATTCTGTATCCGACGCCACGAACTGTTTCGATCTTCTCTCCGCTTTTGCCAAGTTTTTGTCTAAGTGTTCTTACATGTACATCGACAGTTCTCGTCTCACCGTCGAAATCGTATCCCCAGATGTCTTCCAGCAGACAGTCTCGTGTCATAACAATGTTCGGGTTCTTCATAAGGCGCTTCAAAAGTTCATACTCTTTGAGCGTCAATGTCACAACTTCTCCATCTGCAGTTACTTCATGTTTTTTCGTATTCATCTCAATGTCACCAAGAACAATGACGTCCTGTGGATCCTGTGTATCTTTCTGTGTTCTTCGAAGGACTGCTTTGATCCTGGATACAAGCTCCATCATTCCAAATGGTTTGGTCACGTAATCGTCTGCCCCGGCATCCAGTGCTTTTACTTTATCGTATTCTGCACCTTTTGCTGTCAACATAATGACCGGAATGTCACGGTTCTTCGGTGACGCTTTTAATTTGCTTAAAAGCTCCAGCCCATCCATTCCCGGAAGCATAATGTCTAATAAGATCAATTCCGGTGTCTCCAGTGCCAGCGCTTCTAAAAATTCCTTTCCATCCTCAAAACCACGCGCTTTAAAGCCCGTGGTCTCAAGTGTATATATGACTAATTCTCGAATGTTACTATCGTCTTCTACACAAAATATCATACTTTGCTCTCCTTGTGGATTCCTGTAATTGAAAATTCTACCCACTCTGCAATATTGGTCGCATGATCTGCAATTCTCTCCAGGTATTTTGCGACCATGATCAGATCAATGGCTTCCTTTCCACCTTCTCCGCCATTCTTGGAAATGTAATCGATCAGCTGTTTTTTATTTTCCTCGAACATCTCATCTACAACATCATCGTATTCGATAACAGCACGTGACAACTCCAGGTCTTTTTCCACATAAGCATTCACACTGTCCCGAACCATCTTTGCTGCTGCTTCAGACATCTTCACAATAACCGGAATATCTGCTGCCTCAGTCTTCTTTTCAGAAATAATAATCTCCGCAATATCAGATGCCTGATCTCCGATTCGTTCCATGTCTGTAATCATCTTAAGTGCCGCTGAAATCTGGCGAAGATCTCTTGCTACCGGCTGCTGTTGTAACAGAAGCTTAAGACAAAGACGTTCGATGTCTTTTTCTAACTGGTCAATCTCTTCATCTGCCTCCTGGACAGATTGCGCCTCGTCAATCTTACCATCTTCCAACGCCTTCGTTGCTCTGGTAATTGCAATCTCACACATCTCTCCCATATGGGTCAGCTGGCTGTTGAGACGTTCCAGCTGCATATCAAACTTATTACGCATATCTTAACCGAACCTCCCTGTAATATAGTCTTCTGTACGTTTGTCAGAAGGAATAGAGAATAATTTTTCTGTATCGTTATACTCGATCACTTCGCCCAACAGGAAGAATGCAGTATTGTCAGATACACGGACAGCCTGCTGCATATTGTGAGTTACCATGACAATAGTATAATCTTTTTTCAGTTCCATCGCAAGGTCTTCAATCTTAGATGTTGAAATCGGATCCAGTGCAGAAGTTGGTTCGTCCATCAATATGACTTCCGGCTCTACCGCAAGTGTTCTTGCGATACAAAGTCTCTGCTGCTGTCCACCGGAAAGTCCAAGCGCACTTTTATGAAGTCTGTCTTTTAATTCATCCCAGATAGCTGCCTGTCTTAAGCTTCGCTCCACAATCTCATCTAACTGCGATTTTTTCTTGATTCCGGCAATTCTTGGGCCATATGCCACATTGTCGTATACGCTCTTCGGAAAAGGATTTGGCTGCTGAAATACCATTCCGACATGGTAACGCAAAGTAATTTCATCCATATCCTTATAAATATCTGTGCCATCAAGCAGCACCTTTCCATCGATCTTACAATTCTCTACCAAGTCATTCATGCGGTTCAAAGTCTTTAAAAATGTAGACTTTCCACATCCGGATGGCCCGATAAAAGCAGTAATCTTATTCGCTTCAATCTTCATATTTACATCTTTTAATGCATGAAAATCACCATAATGCAGATTCAGATTACTGATATCAAATTTATATTTTTTTGATTGATCTGCCATAATTTTTTTATCCTTTCTACACACTTTCACCTGACGTCTTTTTATTGATATGTCGGCTCAAGGCATTTGCCCCGATACTAAATAACAGAACAAGGATCATCAAAACTGCCGCTGACAGATTGGCAAGATTCGGATCTTGTCCATTGATCTGTAAGCCCCAGATCTGTAATGATAACGTCTCTGCCGGACGAAATACATTTAACGGACAGGTCGGTGCTGACAGGTTCCAATTACCCCAACGGATATCTGTTCCGGACCCAGTTGTATAAAGAAGCGCTGCCGCCTCACCAAATCCTCTTCCTGCTGCCAGTATCACACCCGTCATAATTCGTGGAATACAGGCCGGAAGAAGTACGTGATAGATGGATTGCCACCTCGTTGCACCAAGTCCTAGACTTGCCTGAAGATAATCATCTGGCAGTCCATTGATCGCATCCTCCGTCGTCGTTGTAATAACCGGAATTGCCAGTATGGAAATGGAAAGTGCTCCGGCAAGAAGACTTTTTCCAAGTCCGAAAAATACAAGGAATACCAGATATCCAAACAAACCGACTACGATAGATGGTAATGAGGAAAGTGTCTCGATGCAGATGCGAAGAAACTTGGTCAAAAGTCCTTTTTTTGCATACATAGACAGATAAATTCCTGCAGTTACTCCAAGCGGTACGGAAAATACCAGTGATATGAATACAAGATAAATCGTATTGAATAACTGGTTTCCAATACTTCCTTTTCTCAGAAAGCGGAACATTTCCGAAGTCGCACCGCTGAATCCTTTTATAATCACATAAGATGCAAATGAAATCAAAAGTACAAAAAAGAAAACTGCGATCAGATAGAATACGCCTGTCATTACGCTATTGGTTCCACGCGCACGTTTTATTCTGTTCATCTTCTCGTCTCCTCCTTACTCTTTGTCTTTCTTCGGTCTGGAGAAATAATGGATCAGCAGAATAAATACAAGAGACAATACGAATAAAAGTAATGCCATTGTCCAAAGTGCTGTCTTCATCTCTCCACCTTCTGTCGCATTTCCCATCTGTGCCGCAATCTCCGTTGTCAGACTCTTTGTCGTAGAGAAAATGCCAGTTGGAAGTGCTGTCGTCTGTCCGATAACCATTGCAACTGCAAGCGCCTCACCAAATGCTCTTGCAAGTCCAAGGATAATACCGGAAAGAATTCCTGAGCCTGCTGCCGGAAGTACAACTTTATAAATCGACTGCCATCTGGTCGATCCCAGTCCATAAGCCGCCATACGATAATCTTTCGGAACAGAACTTATAGAATCTGCTGCCACATTGCTGATCGTTGGAAATATCATAAGTGCGAGTACGATTCCCGCTGCCAGTATAGAATGTCCGACCTGTAATCCAAATATTTTTTTAATTGCCGGAATCAACACTGTCAATCCGACCCATCCGTATACAACAGATGGAATACCTGCAAATATTTCTACAATCGGACGATAAAACTTTTCACCGAATTTCGGTGCAATTTCAATCATAAAGATTGCTGATCCCAGTGCAAATGGTGTTGCAATCAGAAGTGCAAGTCCGCATGTACAAAGAGAACCTACGATAAAGATCAATGCTCCGACCGTACCACCACCTTCGGCATTGTCTTCCGGTCCCCAATCTGCTGAGAACAGAAAGTCTGAAAGGGAATGGTGGAATATGGTAAATGTGCCAGAACCTTTATATACAAGGAAGGCTCCGATACAGATCGTGATTACGATAACCAGAAGACCTCCGGCTGTCATAAGTCCTCTCCAGGCATATTCTTTTGCAAACATACTTTGTTTTTTATTCATATCATTCACCTGATTTTCATAAGAAATGGCATGGCAGACATTGATATATTTTCGTCTGCCCTGCCACTTCTCGTTTTTCCTGATTAGTGCTCTGTTTTTGTCATCTTAGAAGAAACGCCATATCCAAGTTTCTCCATCTGGCTTCCATATTTGTCACCTGTGATGTAATCAAGGAATGCACTTACAACTTCATTTGGCTCACCTTTTGTATACATATGCTCAAATGTCCATACTGGGTACTTTCCACTGTATGTGTTCTCAAGTGTAGGCTCTACTCCGTCAATTGCAACTGTCTCAACTCCTGCATCACCAGTCAGATAAGAAAGAGCAACATAACCAATTGCACCCTTTGTATCTTTTACATTTGTAAGAAGTACTCCTGAATCGTCTGTCTCCATAGATGCATTGGAAGCTTCTTCATTTCCATCTAATGCATATTTCTGGAAAGTAGCTCTTGTTCCTGAAGATTCTGGTCTTGTTACGAGTACGATGTCCTCATCTGGTCCACCAACTTCTTTCCAGTTTGTTGTCTTTCCTGTGAAAATGCTGATGAGCTGATCTTTTGTAAGGCTCTTAACTCCTGCCTTTGCAACATCCTCATTTACGATTGGTGCCATTGTAATAACACATACCTGATGATCTACAAGTTCTTTTGCTTTATCTGCATCCAACTTATCCTCAGCGGCTACATCAGAGTTTCCGATATCAACTGTTCCTTCGGATACCTGCTTCAGTCCTTCTCCTGATCCTCCTGCATCAATTGTAATAGATACGTCCGGGTTCTCATTTAAGAAGGAATCTGCTGCATCATCTGCCAGCGGTTTTAATGCTGAAGAACCAGCTGCTGTAATGGTTCCGCTTAAGCTTTCTGTCTTTGTATCACTTCCTGTCGAATCAGATCCTGCATCTGGTTTTGATCCGCCACATCCTGTTGCCATTCCTGCAACCATTACTGTTACTGCCATCATTGCAATAAACTTTTTCAATTTCATTTTCGTAATCTCCTTTTGTCTTGTACAATAATTCTTTTTTTATTATTTACCTTGTCGACAGTTATTATCATAAAAGGAGAATGTAAAATCAAAAACGGGCGATTTGTAAAATGTTTGTAAAGTAGTCGGGAATGTGTTTATAAATAAAAAAAGTCACAAACACAAGGTATTTCCGATATCAGTTGCGCCGCTTATCTCAGTATGATTATGTAAACTCGCCTGAGAAACGGCTCAGACAATACATAATCATACTGGCTATGCTCGCTGATATTTCGGAAATCTCCTTGATTGTTTGGGACTTTTTTATTTATACACTTCATTTATCGCTCTTTTCAAAGCATTTTATTAATAAATAGTAAGTGCGAAAACGTGCCAGTATGAACTAGCACGTTTTTTATGTCTCATCTTCATCGCACAGACAACATTTTTTATAATTTTTCCAATTCTTCTGCCTGTTTCTTTATATTAATATTATTTTCTTTTTCAATAATATCCAAATACCCGTCTGTGATACTTCGCGATCCATTATAAGTTCCTACTATGGCTCCTACTATGCATGCGATCGAGCTTGTTTCATCTCCTATATTCACTGCATCGTAAATGCTTTCCATCGTACTTCCCTGATTTGCTATAATGATTCCCATGGCAATCGGAACAGATTCGGAAATTGCCGGTCCACTCCCGATTCTTTCACGCAACTCATTGATTACCTCATCTTTTTCTCCACTACGAAGGGCAATCTGAACTGCCATATGGATTCTTTTTGTTACAGATGGTCCTGGATATGTCCATATATCTTTTCTAGCTCGAGCCAATTTTTCTCCCTTTATACTTCCTTCTAAGGCAGCTTCAATTATTTGGTGAATTGATGTCTTCATTTTCATGGCCTCGCTTACTGCCGATGCTACTGCACATGCGCCAGAAATACTATAAGGATCATCATGAGAAGCCATTGTAAGTTCTACTGTATTTTCAATTGCTTTGTCTATATCTCCTTTGCTCAGTAACCCTGCTGGATATGCTTTACTTGCAGCACCATTAGAAGATAATGCATAATAATGACTTTTATACAATTTTGTTCCCAATCTTCCTGCAAATGCCCAGGTTCCCATAGATGCATCTTGTCTCAACCGATTTACCACATTTCTAGTTGTCATACCTGCAAAAGGTTCAAAATATTCTGTATTTCCCCATTCAAGCAATGCCTCTTCACCTATTTTTTTTGAAATATTTCCATTATTTTTTATAATATGATTCGCTAAAATATATGGAATACTAAAAGCATCTGTAATTTGTCCTGCCCTTCTTCCTCTAGCCAATGTGTCATCTGGTGGCGTCTTGAAATCTCGTACAGCTCCTCCAAATTCTTTTTTTATCTGGCGAATAGATTTGGTTTCTGTTGCTGCTCCCATTGCATCTCCAACTGCAGCTCCAAGGAGGCATCCTAATATTTTTTTATTCATTATTGATTCTCCTTTCCTGCTTCAAAGCGCTTTTTTGCTAATTTTGTTAAGTCCTTTGCCAGTTTTTCAATCTCCAAATTATTAGCTTTTTCCAGCGTCGGTAAAAAATGTACTGGATATGAATCCGCTCCATTTAAAGCTCCTGCAAGTGCTCCCGACATTGTTGCAACAGTATCTGTATCATATCCCACATTTACAGCTCCTATGATAGATCCCATTGCATCTCCATTGTAAGCTGCAAATATTCCAAAAGCAGATGGAATTGCCTCTGCCACATGTAAACCTGCTCCAATTCTATGTCCTATTTCTACCATTTTTTCTTTGGATGTTCCTGTTCCCAAACCAATATCAATTGCCATTTCCATTCGTTTCACAACAGAAGGCCCTGCTACATCTCTTGCTATCTGTTTTCCAATATATTCTCCTTCTTTTGCTCCATAAAGTCCTGCTTGAATCACTTTGTACATATCAGCATCTGGCATAACTGCCCGACTAACCGCAGCTGCAACTGCACATGCTCCTGATAAAGCTAAATAGTTATCATGCGTAACCATCGTAACTGTAACAGCATCTTTTATTGCCTGATCTAAATTGCCCGCATTTAAAAGTCCAATTGGCGATATCTTCATAGCAGCTCCGTTTGTTGCCTGCCTTGTCACCAATTTTACTCCTCCTGAATCCTCTATTTTTTCTCCTTTATATCGTCTTATAGCCAGTCTAGTTGTAGGTCCAGCAAATCTGTCAAAAAATACTGGATGCTCAGACCAGTCTATTAATGCTTTCTGAACAACTTTCTCATTTACTTCCCCATCATTATCAGCAATATGGCGTGCCACAAAATAGGCAGAACTAAAATCATCTGTTAATTGTCCTGGTTCATTTCCTGCACCAAATGTGTCCATAGGTGGTTTCTCGAAATCTATTACTTCATGTCCAAAATGCTCTAATATCTGCTCTGTTGTTCTAGCTTCGGTCGCTGCCCCCATTGCATCTCCTGCTCCGGCTCCAATCAGTCCTCCTAATATTTTATTGAACATCTTTTCATCCCTTTCTTTTACAAATTCTGGCTGTCAGATAACATATGCTTATCCGGCAGCCAGAATTTCAAATTTTTATATAATTATTTCCAGTCAGACATCTCATTCACATTAGATTTGTCAACTAATACCATTGGTGTACTGTCACCAACTTCAGACACATCCTGTCCCTCTAATGCTTTAAGCATAATAATAACAGCCTCTCTACCCATCAGATACGGAGACATTGCAACAGTTGCATCATATGCACCTTCTTCAATAGAAGATTTTGCTTCTGTTGTAAAATCAACACCTACTACTTTGACTTTATCTTTCATGTTTTTTTCCTGAAGTGCACGTACTACTCCCAGTGCCATATCGTCATTTCCACATGCAATACCTACAAGATCCGGATTTGCCTCAATAATTGCTGTTGTTGCATCATATGCTTTCTGTGCATCGAAATCACATTGTTTTACATCTACAACATCCATACCTGCCTTTTCAAAAGTCTCCTTTGCTCCATCACGACGAGCATCTGCCTGCGTACCACCTTCGTTACCTGCAATTACAGCAACTTTACCTCTTCCACCAGTTTTATCAATAATATACTGAGCTCCCATAACACCTTGATTATAAAAATCTACAGTAATTTTGGCGTCTAAATTACCACCCGCCTGTTTCAACATATCTTCGTTTACCTGGTTTCCCGTCGTAATAATCTTTACATCATCTTTATTTGCTGCAGCAATTCCAGAAATTAAACAATCCTCAGTCAATGGAGAAACTGCAATTGCATTATAATCCTTTACAAGCATATTATTTAAAATATCAAGCTGTCCAGAAGTATCTGTATCTGAATCCGTTGCCTGTACATCGATAGACACACCATAATCTTTTGCTGCATCTTTATATCCTTCTTGCATTGTTACCCAAAATGAATTAGAAAGTGTACTTTCAATTGCAGCCAATTTCATTCCAGAATCTTTTTTAGGAAGAGGTGCCAAATCTTTATCTACCTGCGCAAGCGCCTTTCCAAATTCGGTATCCGATGATGCTGTTGTTGTATCATCACTCTTCTTAGTATCCTCAGTCTTAGTTTTACTGGAACTATCGTCTTTTTGGGTGCCACCTGAAGATCCACATCCGGCTACCATCGTAGCTATCATTGTTGCACAGAGCAATGCACTAACTAGTTTCTTTTTCATGTTACATCCTCCTTAAAAA
>OLQG01000908.1_pt1 | contig 21166 bp, 22 predicted proteins | sample 1672221 | NCBI WGS metagenome assembly OLQG01 (sample SAMEA3136660, study PRJEB25190) | human gut metagenome | biome: human gut; feature: human-associated habitat; material: faeces | place: Austria | collected 2013
TAAACCAATCCACAGCACCTTGTCTATTGTAGCATTTTGTCCTTGGAGAGGGACTTTAATAACTACTACTTTATAATACGAGGAGGTTTATTATGGATATGTACGATATTGCGGTAACGCAATCAGCACGAGGGGCATTATATGATTTTTTTGATGTAGATATTGCAGATGTGGATACTTGGATGCCCCAGCTCGCAAAGGCATCTAAAAATACAGGCAAAGACGAGTATATAGATGTAGAGCGTGGCTCATTGTATCGAGACGACCAAATTTCCCCTTTGCCACTAGGGGCGGCATTTAACGCTGCGCGGAACTCACTGCAAGCGGCAATGCAGCATCGGCGAAACGTTATAAAGGAATATAAGGATAGAGGTCTACAATCATGGTACGCAGTCTATCGGGATAGAGTGGAACCGACCGATCTGGAATACTGTGCAGAATGGTTACAGGTACGGTTTGGTATCTCACACGATGTTCCTATTGATAAGGTGCTGGCTACAATCATGCCGATCAAAGACGTTAGCGCCGGTAACAACCAACTCGAAAGCCTAATATTGTTTTTGGGAATGCATGATTACAGCAAATTAGACCCTGCGTGGCAGGAAATTGAGAAAGCATACGAGACACTTAGGTTGCTGCTTGATGCGATTACATTAGAAGAGGGTTGCACAGAATCCTGCAAACCGACATGGGATGTATACCATGCGTATTTAACGGATGCGATATCATCCACTGCCTGCAAGCGTGTGTTTTCGGATTTGGAATTATGGACGTACAGCCCATTCTTGCCTTTTTCAACAAATGAAATAATGCCGCAAAAGTATATTGAGGCACTATTCCGCAGAGATACAGCGGGTACCGTTGACCGCCTTGCATGGCTCAAAGAAGTTTTCCGAGAAACAACAAGTCAAGATAGCAAGGAAAAGACCCTTGAACAGTGGTCAGTAATTGCCAGCGCATACGATATACGCAATAGCTTCCAATTGTGCTTTGCATTTTTAGATTACATAATATACCGAAAAGATTTGATTCTGCGAAAATGTCCCAAGTGCGGAAAATATTTTGTTGCATCGACGAAAAAGAAAAGGTATTGCGATTTTTTACATGCGAACGGTAAGACTTGCGGGCAACTTGCAAAAGAAGAATCAGACGCCAACCGAAGCGGCGAAAATGGAAAATATCGCAATGTGCTGAGGCGATTGGATGCGCAAGGGGATTCGTACCGAGAAAAGGCCGAAATCATACGGGCAAAGGGGAAAAATTCAAGTCCGAAAGAATTGGAAAAATTACAGCAATTGCAGGAGGCGATAGAAGATATAAACAATCAGCGTGACGCATTACAGCTTGAACGCAAAAAGAAAGTGAAAGATCTTTCGCCAGAAGAATATCAGAATTGGCAAACCAACATTGATAAGGCCGTTCCCAAAAAGAGGCGTGGGCGACCAAGCAAAAGCAAGTAAAAAAGCGTCCCGGAGCGGCAACTCCAAGACGCTAACCGAAATCACACTCAGACGGGCATCTGCGTACGGATATCGGCTCAAACATCAGTATAACAGATTCGCCCGCCGCTGTAAAGCGAAAGGACGACAATTACAATGGCAACAATAGTTAAACGAGGAAATTCCTATCGCATTCGGTGTTATGATGGATACGACAGCAATGGTAAACAAATTGAGCGCTGTATGACATGGACCCCGGAACCGGGAATGTCCGAGGCTAAAATTAAGAAAGAGGTAAAAAAACAAGCGGAAATTTTCGAGATCAATGTTAAGAATGGCTTATATTCTGTTCGCCGAATGAAATTTTCTGAGTATGCCGCACTCTGGTTTGCAGAATACGCAGAAGTAAATTTGAAACCTAAAACGGTATCTGATTTTCGCGATTTACTTCCGCGAGTTAATGACAACATCGGACATCTGTATCTCGATAAAATTCGCCCAAGTCATCTGATTAAAATGCGTGACAACCTCATGCAAACACGGATTGTCCCTACATATAGAGCACGAAATCCCAGATTACTGAGGGATAAATGCAAACAGCAAAGCAGAACGCTCAAGGCTTTCGCCGCAGATGCACAGCTCAATTTAGGCGTAATCAAATACGCGATCAGCGGTAAGAACATCACCTTGCATAGCGCTACACAGATTGCAAAAGCCCTTAATACTAATGTGTCGATGCTTTTCTTGGAAAACGAAACAGACACATTAGATGCAAACACTGTCAAACATTATTTGCGCCTTACATCGACAATTTTATCTACAGCTGTTGAACAGCAGTATATATTAGAAAATCCGATGGAGCGCGTTAAAATGCCTCGGACGCAAGAAAAAGAAGTTTGCTGCTTGACTCGAGAAGAAGCTCTTGAATTGTTAACGTCCATACAGGATGAACCGCCTAAATATAGAACCGCTATAACGGTCTTGCTGTATACAGGTATGCGTCGAGAAGAAATTTTGGCGTTAAAATGGAAAGACGTTGATTTTACATATAATATCATCAATATCCATGCAAGCATCCAGTATATCCCCCACAAGGGGTTAATCTACGGTGAGCCCAAAACCAAGTCATCCCGGCGTATTATTAAGGTATCTAATGTAGCAATGCAAGCGTTAAGCGAGTATCGAGATTATCAGATGCAGCAATATAAGCAACTCGGTATGGAGTTCAATCCGAATTGCTTCATCTTTGAAGGCTATGACGGGGTATTGATGCGTCCTAATACGCTGACGCATCGTTTCCATAAAATCGTAAAAGAACATGACTTACCCCCGGTACATTTGCACAGCCTACGTCATACAATGGCAACTTTGCTAATCGATCAAAGTCTCCCTCTAACCGCGATAACGGCAAGTCTGGGACATAGTAGCCCGCATACAACGGCATTGATCTATGCACATGCGTTGCGGCAAAATGCAGCAAAAGCAGCGGAGGCAATGGACCTCATACTTCAGTAACAATTGATTGATTTAAGCACCTTCACAGGATTTGTGAGGGTGCTTTTATTTTGGCAAGAAATGAAATAGAGGAAGAATCGGTATATTTTACGTGTTATGCCCTGCTGGATAAATGTATAATATAGATGTACCGAGAAGATAAAGAAAATGATTCGGTACAGTAATCGTGTGGAGGTGACTACCCATCCGTATCCGTACAATTGCCGGGGCTGTGAAAGAAATGAAGAATGATGACCCCGGCACACACGTAACGGAGTCGTATCTCAGACGGCTCGTCAAGGAGGGATCCATCCCCTACGTTATGGACGGCACTCGTGTACTGGTTAATGTCGATACAGTGCAGGAGTATTTATTATCGGCAACAGCAATTTAAGGAGAAGTAATAACAATGATTAAAGTTAGTGATTTACTCGATCTGAACAAGCTCGGCAAAATGGAACTGGTCGAGGTTCGCCCTACTTACGCATATGTTGACGAAAAGCGCACCGATACTATTTCGGGCTATTCGTATTGCGTTGTTTTGACCGATCACAATTACGAAAAGATTTATGTCCGCATTCTCGGTGCACAACAAGTGGAAAATCCGAGCAAGGCAGTCCGAGTGCACTTTGAGGGGCTGCAGGCCAGTGTATATGTACATGGCAATTGGCCGAGACTGGCATTTAAGGCACTGAAAGCCATTAAGGATTAAGAGAGTTGGCGGTAGCAATGCACTCCGCCGTGGAGATGAGGTCCAACAAGACATCAGCACCAAGGCGGGGCGCATTGCTACCGCTTCCCTTTTGTTGTGCGTGGCAGCGGAGCACAAGGCACCTAGCCAAGTATTACCTAGGTGCCTTGTGTACGATTAGAGAAAAGCCTATACCTACAAGTTTTCCAGCGTACCCATAGCGCTGGGTACAATTGGGTATTGGGTACATTTCGAGCAAAAGGAGGTGGAAAAATTGCCTCGTGATACAGCTACGCGGAGATTTCAATTGACGTTTAACAATCCGAAAGAACATGACTATTCACACGAGAAAATCAAGTCGTTACTCGAAGCTGGTGGTAAAATCGGTTACTGGTGCATGGGTGATGAAATTGGAACGCAAGAGACATACCATACACATCTGTATGTAGAGTTTGTGAATCCAACGATGATTAAAACAGTTCAGAAACGGTTCTATGGTGCGCATATAGAGGTTGCAACATGGGGTACAGGCGAACAAAATCGTGCGTACGTGCGGAAAGAGGGCGAGCAGTACAACAAGCAAACGGATGGGCACTATTCATACGTGGACAAAAACGGGAAACTGCACGAGGGTGTCAATTACGCAGATACATTTGAGGAATACGGCGAAATGTCTAGTGGCGGTAGAGGCCACGGCGATAGAAATGATATGCGCCTGTTGTACGCTATGATAGAGGATGGGCTAGATAACGCAACAATTCTGAGCTCACACCCAGAATACTTACGTGATATTACCACGATTGACCGTGTGCGTCAGACAATCTTGGAAAAGAAATATCGCTCAGAATTTCGCATCTTGGATGTCACCTATATTTATGGTCCTACGGGCTGCGGAAAATCACGATCGGTCCGTGAGCAGCATGGATACGAACAGTGTTATAACACATCTGATTATAAGCACCCATTTGACGGTTATCGCCAACAACCAGTTTTGATTTTTGACGAGTTTCGGTCGGATTTAAGAATTGGCGATATGCTGCAATATTTAGACGGCTATCCCATAGAATTACCCGCCAGATACGCGAATAAACAGGCTTGTTATACAACGGTTTATATAATTTCAAACTTGCCATTGGAAAATCAGTATGTGACTACACAGATAGAGTCGCCAGAAACATGGCAAGCGTTTCTACGCAGAATTAATAGGGTTAGAATTTTTGAAAATGACGGAAGTTATGTGGAGTGGTCGGTCAAAAAATATTTTAGTCCATTCAGAATCACGTCCGTACCGGGAGAAACAAAAGATTGCCCATTTTAGGGCGAGAGGAGCTATAATGAAGCAGAAAATCAACGGCATTATGTATGATACCGAGGCGGCAAGGAAAATTCTTGTCATTGCGCAGGACAATGCTCAGAATGAGAGCGGCGCGTTAGAAGACACTTACGATGAGGTCTTGTATCGTACAGAAAATGGCTTTTATTTTGAGGCGATTAAGGTTCGAGACGATGAATACATTTTACCGATCTCTCAGCGCGAGGCATTACACTTGATTTTTACACGGTCGGTTCAACACTTAGAGACATATTAAGGAGGGCACAAAATGAAAACTAGTAGAGATGAATTGCTGCGGGAAACGCTTGTGCGTTATTATTGGCGTTTGGTCTGCAACGGCGCAAAAGCACTGGCGGATTCTGCACGGATGCACCCGATGGTTGTTGTACTCGGCACAATTGCAATTATATATATGTATCGTTTCCGCGATCTGAGTTATGTGTCTGACATGGGCAATGTTGGGCACATGATCGCCATTGCAGATACGGTTGCAATGGTTGTATTGGTATTGATGATTGCGTTGGCGGTCTCAATTGCGCGTCAGAGTCTACCGGGAGCAAAAAAAATGTACGAAAATCTGATGCGCGGAGGTGTAGTCAACGCATCGGGAGAAGCCCCATTGTTGGTTGCACGAGAAAAGGCCCCGAAGAAAAGCGGGCACTTGATGTTAACTTTTCAGATTGTCGGTGTCCCGCTGGAAAAGATGAAAGACATGTCCTCCGTTATCGCAGCATGCATTGGCATGTATGTGGTAGATATACAGGACGGTGCTGCACCGCATACCTACATTATAGATGTAGTTGCAGACAATGCTCTGCCTGCAATGATTGAGTGGACCGCAGAACGTATGCCGACAGAAGAAACAAAATTTGTCCTTGGCGAGGCTATCGATGGTCCTGTATATATTGATGTGCAAAACGACCCCGGTATACTTGTTGCAGGAGCAACAGGCAGCGGAAAATCAATTGAAACAAAAGTGATATTGGCACAGGCAATCTTACGTGATTACTTCGCGATTATCGCTGACTACAAATATGTCGAATATAGCAGCGTTTGGGCTGCGTCCGCACATATTGTACATGATGATGATAATCTGTTGTGGACAATGGAGCATCTTCTGGAGCGGTTGCATGATCGCCGAGATCGTTTTGCCGCTGAGGGATGCCGCAATATCGATGACTATAATGCACTTCATCCTGACAAAAAATTGCATCGTATCATTCTATGCATTGATGAGGCATCAATTGCATTGACAACGCGCGTAGCAAACAAGGAAACCAAAGAAAAACGTAGTAGAATCGTTGATATTTTGAATGAGATTGCATGCACGGGGCGCTTTGTTGGCATTTGCTTTTTAATCGCTTTGCAGCGGCCATCTGCAGAAGTATTGGCGGGTGAGCTTCGATCAAATATTTCTACGAAATTATTGGGAAAATGCGATAACAATCTTGCAATGCTGACACTGGATACAGCAGATGCGGCTAAGTTGGTGCCACAAAATGTGCCGGGTCGTTTCTATGTTAACGTTGATGGCGGAAAGCTAATACAGGGTTACTATTTCGAGGAACACATGCTAAGAGATGCCCCTAATCTAACGCTGTCAGTACATACCTTTTTGAGCAAAGGCGAGGGATTGACAGTGGAAAATTCCAACAGCCAAAATCCGTAACGAAATAAAAGGACTATTAAATCCTGACATATAACGTTTTTTCAAAGGCATAGCCGCGGTATAATATAAATATGGAACGAAACAAAAATGAAATGGTTTCGCAAAGGAGGCCGCTATATGCTGGAAAGGACGTCAGGATTATTGGCTGTCGATGATCGGTTAAAGGATGACATTGAGCAAGGATATTCTGTTCTGCTCGGCGAGAAAGTTGCGCTTGATTCGGTGCGCCGACTTATTGTGACACATGGATGTATGTCCGCCGAGAAAGTAGTCAGCGAGTACCTACTTGTCAGTACATCGGGCAATTGGTATTTAGTTCTGGAGATGGGAGGTGATACATATTGGACCGATATGACAGCCGGAGAAGCAAACATATGGCGGGAATGGGATCCCCCAGAATACGATGCCCTCCCGTTTTGATTTGTTAACATCAAGGAGAAGAACATGAGAAAGATTAGAATGTCAAAAAGGCTTACTGCATTGGGCCAAGCTATTACAGAGGAATATGAAAAAGTGCCCTGCGTAGATGATACGTTGCTGTATACCGACAGCGATGGCAATGCGCAAAAGGTATCTATAAGGGTAGATGCCTATCGCAATAATAAGCGAATTTGCGTTACATTGATGGTAGCACAGAGTAAAGAGCCGTTCTGCCGCCTGACACGTAACGTACCAGCTTGCGATTTCCCTGACAAAACAATGGCTGCTATTGGCATCAGCAATTGTATCGATAACATTTGCTTTATCGCGGAAAATCGTCTCGGCGAAGTGACAGATTCTATGGTAATGTCTGGGTATAACCTGTGCCCTATTGTCTGCTTTGACCTTGATGAGTTGGCAAAATATGACCCCCGTGGAGTCGAGAGGTTCCGCCAGTTGATCGATCTATAACCAGTACAACCAAGAACAGAACTAAGCAATTAAAAAGGAGAACAAAAAAATGGAAGATAACATGCAGCAAAAATACGAAAAATACATGAATGCAACAAAGGTTGAACGCATTTACACTCGCAGAGGTGACGACTCTATTTATGTTGATGGGACAATAGCTATTGATGATCGAATTGTTGATTATACGCTTGAGATCGAAGATGTTTGGTTCGAGGGGATTTACAATATAACAGTTGATGAGGATGGTTATAGTTTTAGGTTTCGCCAATTCGGGAACGAAAGAGATGTGAATAAAAGAGATATATATATTAGTGATGACGAAATGGCCGGGTACCTCAATGTAAGCGAGGGCTATAACGAGTCGGATATTACGAGTCCTCTTATCGCCAAGTTGGTAGATGACTCGGATTATATCTACAATGCAATTATCGCTAGGGCGATAGAATATGGTGAGAATGATCGCGAAACACATCTATTGTGGGTGCAGTTCTATTTTGCAACTTACTACTATGACAATACTAAGTTAGAAATAACGAATGTCAAAAAAATCGGTACTAGGTATGAAGGGCGTTTTTCTGTCCTAGACGTGAATTTTCGTTTTGTTTACGAGGAGGACGAACAATGGTATGAGATCACAAAACTCGCGTATGAAGACGATCCGTTTGAGGCTTGGGATGACTTCGAGGAATACCTCGGCAGTGCACGAGATTACATCTGGTCGAAAATCCATCACTATATCGCCGATTTAGAAAAGGAGAACGCACCAGATGAAAATATCTAACTGGGCAAAGCTCGATTTGCTCCTGTTGGCATGTCGTAGACAGATTACGCCGGAGGGAATATCTGTTTTCGATGACGATCAATGGGTGCAGTGCAGCGAAAAGTACATCCGCAGAGACGTCAATTTTTCGGGTGTTTGGCGAGTCGAAACATTATACAAGAACACCCAATACGATGGCTATTATATGCTTGAGGGTATGGGTGGTCCACACACCGCGTGGCACGAGCGCGAAGACGGGAAATATGTTATTGGCATGCATTATGTTGTTATGACAGCGGATATGTGCAAAAAATACATGGAGACGAGAATGATGCTTGACCAAGATGATGGCAAAAATTTGCCGTGTCACCCGTTTTAATTGATAAGGAGGGCGCAAAATGAAAAGTAATAATATCAGAGACAGCCCGCCTCCACTGCGGGACTACCAACAAGTCGATCTTGCAAAAATGCAGAATTACGAGGGTCGAGCGGCGTTGATGGTCCTGGCAACGGGGCTTGGAAAAACACGTATCTACACCGAGTACATCCGTTGGGATGTGCTCAATAACAACCACAACTGCCTGATTCTTTCGCACAGAGAAGAGTTAGTTTATCAACCGCTAACGTACCTAGAAGACTTACCCTGCGGCGTTGATTTGGCAGGAAAACATGCCCACGGAGAACCAGTAATAAGTGCATCAGTGCAAAGCCTTGTGGGACGATTGGATAAATACAATCCGTACGAGATTGACACAATCATTGTGGACGAGGCACACCATGCGGCGGCCCCAACATACCGCCGTGTGCTGGAATATTTTCCATCTGCACAGATTTTCGGCTTTACTGGCACGGCCCATCGAGGTGATGGCGTCGGATTGAGTTGTGTTTTTGATGACATCTTGACGGAACGCGATACTCTGTGGGGGATAGATAATGGCTATTTGCTGCCAATGGAGTGCCGCCAAGTCACGTTAAAATATGACATGGGCAGTGTAAAAATTGAGGAAGACGGTGACTATAACCAAGCGGACATTGCCCGTGTTATGTCAGGGACAGCGGCGGGCGTTGTGGAGGCGTACAGCAAATATGCACGTGGCCCCACAATAATTTTTGGCTCAAGCGTAGACGAAGTCAAAGACATTACTGCTATGCTGAACAAAAAGTATGGGCGTGGTGTTGCTGTTGCTGTAACTGCCAACACGCCAAACCGTGCGCAGATATTAGAGGCTTTTCGGCTTGGGATAGTTAAGATACTAGTCAATTTTGGTATTTTTACCGAGGGGACTGATCTCCCTATGATAGAGACGGTGTTGATTGCTCGTCCAGTAGCGCCAACTAATGTTGGGCTATATGCTCAGATGGTAGGGCGTGGATTGCGGCTCTATCCGGGTAAAACGTCCTGTATGGTGATTGATTGTGTCGGCATATCGGATAACCCTATTTGCACTGCCGCATCACTGATCGGCAAGGATGTACCTACCCCCAAGCCAGAAAAAGCAAAGCAAGAGAAAATTGAAGACGAGGAAGAAAAAATTGAAGTGCTGCGGGGGTCTGAAATCCCGGATACATGGATTAAAAAGGAACTGGAGGTGGATATTGTGGAAAAAGGCGTTGGCGTAGATTTGCACGATGTGGCGTGGATTAAGCTGGAGAATGGCGGCTATTTGCTCCAAATTCCGGGCGTTACATATCGTATCAGCAAACCGCTGATTGACGGCAATGTTTACCTGCACAAAAACAAAACGTGCTCCAAAATGCCCATGCCCACACAGTTTATTCTGGATTGGGTATATCAAGACCTAAAACAAAAGCATGCAAACGTAAGCTATCTATGGAATAAGAGCGAGCGTCGCCGTTGGGACAATCAGCTTGTTTCGGCAGAACAAATATCGCTGATTAAGCGGCTGGCTCCCGATTATAAAATCAATCCTAAGAAGATGACGCGAGGCGATGCATCGTCCATCATTCAAAATCTGCTGCATGTGCAGAAGCCGGAGGATAAACAGGATGCCTAGGAAAGCTCGGAAACTTTCGTCCTCTGGCGTGTACCATATTATGACGCGCGGGATCGATAAAACAAGGGTTATGCTGGATGATGCAGATTGTATTCAATTCCTGTGTTTTCTCAATTTTGTACAAAACGAGGGCTTTCAAGTCTTAGCCTATTGCTTGATGGGCAATCACGTGCACTTACTCGTTAAAACAGACAAAGCCAACATTGACGCGTTAGAACTGGCAATGAAAAGGCTGCTTGTACGCTATGTGGCGTACTATAATCGCAAATATGATCGTGTTGGCGGCCTTTTTCAAAATCGATATGCGAGTCAACCTGTGGTGACAACAGGGTACTTCTTGAGGGTACTCCGTTATATCCACAATAACCCTGTTGCTGCAAAAATCACAAAAACGCAAGCACAATATGAGTGGAGCAGCTATAGAGACTATTTTGGTGGACGCCAAACGTGTCTGTGTGAAGTGCAGACACAATATGCTTTGCAAATCCGCCCACTGGAATGGCTTAAAAATTGGCACGAGAAAAGCGAGCTGAATCCTGCAAGTTTTTCTGATGTTAACATCTCAAAAGTTAAGGTGGGCGATGATATCGCAATGCAGCTGATACAAAATAGAGGCGGCATATCAGCAATCCAAGTTCGCAATTTATCGGACGCGGACAAGGCCGTTCTATTTGGTCGCCTTGTGAATGAGGAAAGGCTGGGCTTTGCGCAACTGTCCCGACTTACAGGAATTTCCAAGGGAGAAATCAAAAGACTACTGCTGCAAATGGAGGATGATCTATGACGAGTGAAACACGCGAAAAAATCAATCGTGCGAGTATCATTATTGACAACGCAATGTACTGTGATGAGGACAAATCGCTCCGCGTTATTGGTCGCTTGTATTACGACGGCAAGGAGTATGGGGTAGGTATCATCGAGGCAAAAGAAAAGTCAGATACGCTGGATATTAAAACGCCGGAAACATGCCTGACATACAGTGGGGATTATCCCATCTGCGGTTCTCGGCTGGGCGGTGCTTATGTAAACGACATCGATCAGGCAATTGACGAGTTGTATGCCCTTGCAATTGGAGCGAAAGAAACCTATTGCGCAACGACGCAATCGGGTATGCTCGCCAAGCTGCGATACTTGATGCAGGACGCATTTGAGCCTTACAGCCCACACGGATATGCCAGTTGGTTCGGCAAAATCTTGCTGTGGGATATGCGCCCTCTTTTTAACGGTTGGTGTGGAACGGCACGGATTGACACATTGCGCCTCAACTATTATTACAGTGACGGGCAATTGGTATACCTCAATTTTGCGGGCAAACCATTGTCTACAGCGCAGGATTCGGCTATTCCTGACCCGATCAGAAAATGCATTGAGGGCGAGATCAAAGCGGAAATCAAACGGAAAGAAGAGAAAGAAAGAGCGGAACAGCGCAGGATTGCAGCCTACAGCCAAACGACGACAGAGGTCGAATCAGATGGCGACGAGTTTGACTTTGCAGATGTAGACGATCCTGCTTTTTGGCGGGAATTTGACGCAATTCAAAACAATGAATGTCCCGAAATATAATCGACGCCGAAATCGAAACATTTACATTTTTAATCCCTACTCGTTAGGGTATAATATAGATAAGGTCAGAGGGAACGAAAGCTCCCAATGACCTCGGCGTGTTGGAGGGTAGCAGCCTCCGATATGCTGTGTGCTCCTTGAAAGGTGAATAAGTTCTAGCGCCCATGATGCACGGGCATCCCGAAAGGAGATACTTAGATGGGATTGGCGACTAATAGGATACTTAGAGAATCCACAGCAAGTAGCCCCCGTACAGGATTGTGCATTGCACTCGTAATGGCCGAGGGACAAAGGAGGAAAACACAGCTCACCGCAAAGACTGTATTGGAATATTAGATTTTGGACAATATCAGCATATTATACGATTAGTGGTTATATATAGGTAGACACAATAGCGTACAGATCGTTGGCGCCGATACCTGAAGCGCGGTTGATATCGTATCCAGACGTGGAGCATTGAGACGCGCGGGTATTATACGACCTGTGTGCAAGCAAAGAGAGGGCATCACCTTGTGTGATACCCTCTTTTTTGTTGTGGTTTTGAATTGTAAACATCAAAATATAGGCGTCAGGCTTCTTCTTCATCGTCCAGATTTTCAAAGAGGTCTGATGAAAAGAAGTCAACAAAATCAATTCCGAATCCCTGACACAGCTTTTTAATCGTAACAACCCCGGTACTTTTGACACGAGCGTAAGAAGAAACGGTTAACTTGAGCGCGGAGGACGATACCCCGCTTACCTCCGCCAGATGATTGACCGTCATGTTTTTTTCGCGGCAAAGTTGGAGGATGCGCAGCCGTACCGCCTCTTGTATGCGCATCTCTATCACTCCCCGCCTATATAATTACCATAATGATAGCGGGTTTTTCAGAAAATTATCGACTATTTATAAACCGTGGATTGAAGAGCAACGTTCCGGGTGATATAATTTAAATAAAGGATGCTCCCGCGAGCCTTGCGCTATCGGGGACAGGGATGCCGCTTGCGGTATCCCCTGTCCCCATAGAGCACTCCATAGAGCACTAAAAATAAAAAGCCGTCGATCCTCAATAGATCGACGGCGAAAGGAGAAGAAACCTATGAAATTTTCAAAAATCCACAAATCACCCGGAACATTCACCCGTATCGCGTGCCTGATTATGGCAGTCGCGATGGCCGTCAGTCTGGTTGGCTGCGGCGTCGATATCACCTCAGTGGGGCTGCCCACCGACATTGTGCTGGAAAAGGGTGAGACCCAGCAGCTCAATATCGAGTATGGCACCGACGACAAGGCCGAGCAGGAAAAGATTGCCGAGGCAGCATCCAAACTGAATCTCACTTGGACTTCCTCCGACGAAACGGTTGCAACCGTCGATGAGACCGGTCTGGTAACCGCAGTCGGTGCCGGTGAGGCTGATGTCACGGTATCCGTTTCTGACGCAAACATTTCGTCTACGACCCATGTTAAGGTCGTAATTACTCCTACCGGAGTCGAGGCTCCCGATTCCATTGAACTCGTCACGAACGGCGAGAACAGTAAAGCCCTTGGAGCTAAGATGACACCTGAGGATGCGACCGAGGTCAAGCTGGCATATGAGTCCAGCGATGAGAACGTTGCAACCGTCGATGAGAATGGTGTCGTAACCGCAGTCGCAGATGGTGAGTGTGTAATCACCACTTATGTGATTGCTGATATCCCCGCTACTGCAGAGAATGCAGAAGCAAAGCCTGTTGTGGATGAAGTTGCTTCCTCCGAAGCAGAGGTTGCCGATTCCGCAGCAGATTCCGAAGCCCCTGACAACGCAGCTGCCTCTGAGCCGGAAGACACTACCGATTCTTCGTTCGGTGTTGTGCCTGATGGTCTGAGTGCTGAGACCAAGGTCACTGTTACTACTAAGGTCGAGCAGATTGCTTTGAGCAAGACCGAAGGTGTCCTGACCGTTGGCAACAGCGTTACCGTTACCGCTACTGTCACTCCCGACAACGCAACCAACACCACCATTAACTGGACGTCCAGCGACGAAAAGGTTGCCACGGTAGACAGCAATGGGAAGGTAACTGCAGTGGCTGCTGGGAATGCCACGATTACGGCAACCAGCGAGTCTGATGGGGATGTGAGTGCCGATTATGCGCTCACGGTAAATAAGGCTGCAGCTAAGCCTGCAACCCGTTATAGCGGAACTACCAGTTCCGCAGGTGCAGCAACCACGCCGAGTTACACTGCACCGTCCGCTCCTTCCGCTTCCACGCCAACTTATGTGCCTGAGCCTGCACCGGCACCGGCACCTGCACCGGCTCCCGCTCCCGACCCCGCACCTGCTCCTGCTGAACCTTCTCAGCCGAGCGGTGGTAATTCCGGTGGCGGAATGGGAGTAGGGAATTATGTTGACACAGCAAAGCCCGAGGACAACTTTGGTCAGTCCTCCGGTATTGACTGGACGCAGGGTGCGACTCGTTCGTAATTGAAAAGATTACGCACCGCAAGAAATTGCGGGAGAACTGACAATCCGATAGATAGGGATGTCTACCATAAACTCCGACATGCGATATATGACGAAAGTCAAATCGTGTGAAGCTCGGTAAAGTCGGCAGAAGGTTGACTCATGAAGCCAACTGATATGCCGGTGGTCCGTACCCATGGTGAGCATGACCGTTTCGGTCTGACGAACCTGCGAAATAAAGGGATACAGTCCATGCAGCGATGCATGTCGATGATGCAGCCAAGTAAGGACTTGCGTACGAAAGGCTGCCAAAAAGGTCATCGGTCCCATAGCAGGCACCTAAAGGTATATGTGACGGATAGGATTGTTGGAACGGGGAAATGTATCGAGCATCAATAGATGTAAACTGACGAAGAACAATAAGCAGTTGAATCGGTGCAGAAAAGTAGAGGTCGAAGTTATGATGGCACTTGTAATGAGTGTTGGAGCAATGGCCTCAAGTCGGTGATAAGTCACCGAGGGAGCGCCGTGTGCGATGAAAGTCGCATGCACGGTGCGGAGTGGGGGAAAACAAAGAAAACCGCATAGCCGACAACGACCATGCGGTACGAATAACATCTGGCACAGAGAGATGTTAGACGATATTTATATTTTACATGATTATGTTAAAACAGTCAACGATAAAATATCAGATATCGATACATCGCGCGTTATTCGTAGAATTGTTACCTATCACTATACAGTTCCAATGGTAGTTTGGATGGTGGTTGCGAAGGAAATTGCGACTAACCACTTGTGTGGTTAGTCGCAGCCTCGCTCGAGTGGACGGGCGAGGTCGCTCTACAAATATCAGTACCTCCTCGTGGTGTAGAGTGGAAACGAAAGACGGCTAAAACTGATATAAACAACGAAAGGTGAATAATGAAGCGTAAAACTTTACTATCGTGCTATGCAATATGTATGTTGCTAATGTCCGTTATCTTGATGTGGAGAGCATCAAGTGGGTATGTGTTCGCATATGAATACAATTCTATGAACGGCAAAGGAAATGCTGACGGCGAGACATACATGAATCTTTCCGTAGACATAGACAATCCCTTTATTGTAAGCACAGATTCCGATATTATAGCGGCAATTGACGGGGGATATACGGGATACATTTACTTTGGATATCCTACATGTCCTTATTGCCGAAATACGGTGCCTGTTCTTATAGATGAATTAAAAGAAAACGGAATCCGACGAGTTTTATATTGTAATTTAAAAAAATACAACTACCAATACAAGTACGATACGGATGCGGGTGTTATTGAAACTCAGCACGGTTCCAAGCCATACGATATGTTACTTGATATTCTGCATGAATACGCAAGTCCAAAGGTTGTAAAGGACATTGATGGCAATGTAATTCAGACCGGCAAGAATACTTTATATGTGCCAGCCATCGTTCGTTTCGAGAACGGTGTTCCAAGTGCTTGTTGGCAATATAAAGATGCAGGCATAGTCCTAAACGATAACCAATCCGTTTACGATGAATGGTCTGACGAACAAAAAAATATTATAAAACATAGCATAGAAAGCATTCTGTTTTAAGCAAAGTCCGCCCAGCAAGAAGGGTGGACTTTTTTGTATTTTTTCGTTCTTTATGATTGACTAATGCGTTTATTTGTGGCATAATATAGATACCGCCAAGTGTGCTGATTACGCAATTTTGCAAATGTATGTGCAGATATGTGAACAAGATTGCGTAGAAGTATAACTTGGCAATATTTTGAAACATAATGGGGACGGATACTTTTTAAAAATTGAATAGTTGACATCAAAAAGGGACAGCGCTGTCGTCAAAGACGATCGGCACTGTCCTTTTTTTGGAAAAAATTAGTAACGAGAACACGTCCAAAAGTGGGGATGACATAACGTTTTGTTAGGTCATAAAAAGCAAAAATTACTCTTGCAGCTTTTGAAAAATCACGTAGGCACTATCTTGATAAGCGATGCACCAGTTTTGTTTTTGCGCCATATAGCCAATGAGCATCATACTGTCTCCTCGGCAAAGTGTAACCATGTCAATATTGTACTTTTTCAGAACCGCCTCGGTGTAGTCAGGTGTGCCATCGGTAACAGATACCTTTCCCTTAATTGCGTTCATATCTTGCAAGAGTTCTTTGTCATACATATCAATGCGTGAGTCTATAATGACAGGAATGCCATTATATTCAAAAAAAGCTCCGGTATTTATGTCTGCATACATACGTTTAGGTGCATAGTCTTTTATAGCATTGATAACCGCTTCGCTGGGATATCTTAGAGGGCGGAGGCTGTGAATTTGGTTTATTGCCATATTTACTGTGCAGAACAAAGCGACTGCAGCGGAAAATACAGAAACAATAATTTGAGGGCTGTTGGCTGTCTCAGTATAATTTGTTTCTCGGTTTCCTACTGCATCTAGGATGTAGATAGCTAGTGCCGCAAAAAACCACGACTCAAAACGCACATGCAAGAGCATTAACGTACCCGCGACAATCACAGGAATAACGTGTGCTATAGATCGCTTGCGTGGGGATAAAGCCCCTATCACAAAGAAAATTATCAGCAACACTACGCCAACGCTTGATCTGATTGTGGCGGGGCTCCACTCTTTTATTGCTAGGATGTTTGCGTTGTCGGATACATGAAAAAGCCGTGTATAAATCTTGATACCAACAGGATTACATAGCCCTGCCAAAAGGGACAGCACAGCAGACAGGACCCTACCGACATATTCATTTTTCGTGTAACTTATAACTTCTACATTTAGTTTTCTAAAAATGGGCAACGAAACAATAAGATAAAGCAATTCCATTACGATCAATAACGGCATAGATGCACCATGCAAATTTGCCCATATTACAGCTAGAGGGATTGCCAAGTATGATACATTTGGCTTTCGGCTTTCTAAAATGCCAATCGAAACCACAAAACACGCAAGCGCCATAAGGTGCGGACGCGGATTTCCCTTTGCCATATATAATAGCCAAACACTAAAAAGAATGGCAGAAATACTTGTGATGGTGCTTCTTGCGGACGAGCCGATTTTTTTTATGACATTTCTGCCCCAACTAGCAAATACAATGAACGATGTTATAAATGCTGTGATAAGCATATACACCAGTGCGCCGAAAGTTTCGTCTTCCCGTATGCAAGATAATTTGTACAAGATAATATCGGACAGCAAAGAATAATTTGTGTAGGAGGTTTGATAAATAGAATTTGACCACACCAACGAATCATCAGCAGACAGCCCAGAAATGGCATTTTTGCCGAGCATAATATGCCAATAAAAATCACTATCGCCAATGCGATGTACACAATAATATCTGTATATGGTATAGGTTGTTATAATAGCCAGTGCCAAACAAGTGACGAGCCATAATCTGTTTTTTAATCGTTTATTCATCATAAATGCACTATATCATAAGTGGACATAATTTACAACAGGACAGGAACAAAGATTTTTTGAGGGGTTAACCTCAAGACAAAAAGGCCGCTTGCGGCCAAAATTTTTGAAACGAAAAAACCGGGGGCCTTCGGCTCCCGGTCCTTGTTATTGCACAACCATCAACATGTCGCAGTCTGCACACTTGATATTGACGGCTTTGGTGGCGCGTACGCTGTTGTGACAGCAGGGGCAGACATACTTGATGCTGTGGCTGTTAGCGCCCTTTCCGGGGCTCCCTGCGCCTCCTACGGCGTTTCCTGCCCCTGTTCCGCGTGAGGTATAGGCACATTCGATGCGGTTCATCTGAATGTCCTCCCAGCCCTGCTCCAAGATGAACTCACACAGCGCATCGGTCGGCTCGGTGATGCTCCACCCGATGCGCGGGTCGTAACTGATTTTCAGATCGCGGGCTTCGGCAGCATACTTGAACTTTTTATTGTGGTATTGCCCGCCTCGGCTGCAATCTTGTATGCCGTTTTGGATGTTCCAGAGATGGACGCACTCATGGAGGGTAGACGCCACCACGTTTTCTATTGGGCGTGCAAGCGTTCCTGCGCCGATGTTAAGCTCGTGGCGGGTTGTATCGCCTCTCTGCCATGCTTTGGCTACGGTGACGTGTCCGTAGGCTCTGGGCGTGCTTTGAATCGTGATGATGGGTTCTTCCAACTCGCCGTTGAAATACTTCGCGTTCAAAGCGCGGAAAATTTTCTCAAGGTATCCTGCAGTTCGGCTTGTTTTGACGGTTTCTTTCATTTTCGTATCCTCACTTTCGTTTTTTCAATCTCGGCATCCGTATCCCGGAGGGATAAGGGGTTGCGGGTTGTTCCGCGTTAGCGGACGAAAGCGAAGCAGGGAGGCAGTCAAGGTGATCGTGGAATACCGCAGCCCATTTGTTAAAGCGAGGATATGCCGCGAAAGCGCCTTTACTGGCTCCCTGATACGGTTTATGCTTGTTGCGGGAACAACAAAAAGCCTTTGTGCGGTGAGGATAACGGCCAAAATTAACGGCCAAAAAGTTTGTCTATAAGCGAATTGGAGGCTCTTTGAAAATTTTTAAAAGAAAATTGTTCCCTTTGGTTTCTTTTAAAAAAGTTGGTTGCCGAAGAACTGCACATAAGAAAAAAATTAGAAAACGGCCAAATAACGGCCAGAACACCCAAAGCGGCAAAAAAAATAACCACGATAGAACATGTAAAACACATTCTAACGTGGTATTTGTTGGCTGCCCCAGTCCGACTTGAACGGACGACACCCTGATTAACAGTCAGGTGCTCTAACCAACTGAGCTATGGGGCAATATTTATTTTGCGCTGTAAGCACGCCTGCTTGATTCAGCTTTTATAGTATAGCAACTGGGCAAGAGAATGTCAAGCATAAATTTCAAAAAAATCAAAATTTTTTAAAAACCTGTCGGGAAGTTTTTTCGGGGGCTGACAGGGTTTTGCATTTTATGCGCGGGTGGGGTGGTATCATCATAACACGCAAAGAGAACAGCGGCCGCTGCCTTTGGCCAGGGCGGCGGAGCTGTTCACAGCATGGTGCGGCGATACAAGCCGTCAGCCGGGCAAAGGGACAGCAGGGGCGCACTGCCGGGTACCAACGTACATATCCGCCATTGGCGGCAGGCAGGAGCAGGGGCGTCAAAGCAGAAACAGAACCCGGCGGGGCATGGTGGAGAGAATCCATAATAGCCGCCAGCCATGCAGCGCGGACAGGCATTGGGCTTGAACAGAGAGGGTGATCCCCGCAGGCGGATAAGGCGGGCTGTGCGGGGCTTCCGCTGTGGGCGGAATGGGAAGGAGGCTGACACAATGAAAGAGCGTGTACGTTTTGCTGTGGGAGCAGCTTCGATGGTATTAGCGGCGTGTTGCCTGATGGGCGCACTGTTTACGGCGTGGCTGCGCTGCGCAGCCGGGGCGGTGACCCAGGCGGCAGGCTGGGCGGTGATGCAGCAGCTGGATTTGAAGGAACAACCGTGGGCGGCTGGTACCGGCCTGCAGGCGGGGGGGACGCCGCACCGGGTAACGCTGGCGGTGGAGCCGGGCAGCTTACGGGGCAATGAGGGACTGCTGGATCAGGCTGCCTTGGGCGCACCGCCCGGAACGGAAATAGAACAGCCCGGAGATAAGAGTCAATGAAGCGGGCGGGGATCAGTCTGGTGCTGGTGGTGATGCTTCTGCTGGGGGCAGCAGCCCCGGTTCAGGCCCAGGCAGAGGAAACCGGGCTGGCGGCGGAGGCGGAAAGCTTTTACCGGTCGGTTCTGGCAGCGAAAGACCGCGAAACACTGCAAACCTATCTGGACTGCTTTTCGGACCAGCGCCGGGTGGAACTGCGGGCAGAGCTCCCCGCAACGCTGCGGCAGGAGCTGGATACCGTTTTGCAGCAGATGAAACTGCCGTCCATCACCCCGGTAGAGGAGAACACGCAGCAAAAAGAGACCGGCTGGCAGCTGGATGCCAGCACAACCTGGGACGATGCCGCGGGCAGCTACACCCTGCGCCTGGAAACCAGCAGCGAAGCGGGCGGGGCAGACGCGGTGATCCGCTATACCCTGGCATCGGAGCTGGATGCCGGCAGTGCGCGGCTGCAATACTGGGCGGTGGACAAGACCCCGCAGGGGTGGAGCCAGACGATGCAGAACTGCCCCAAAGTGGCTGCGGCGCTGGATAATGGGGTGTTGACGGCTTCCGGGTTTGATTTTACAACAGGCAAAAAGCTGGTGGTCAAGCTTGCTGGGCTGCAGCCAGCGCGCGGCAGCAGCTTTGGCGGGCAGGGCATTCCGGTGGGGGAAGGAGGGGTTCTGCAAACCGTACATGAAACCGATTATATAGTGCGATACCCGGCGGTTGGGATGGACCTGCCGCTGAATGCACCGTGCTTCCCGGTAGACCAAACGATACAGGACGGGCAGGCAGTGAACTTTGGCTACATGCTGCGCCCGCCGCACGGGGATAGCAGCGCCCTGCCGGACGGCACAAACAATGCGTGGTGCAACGCAGACTATACGGTAACGGATGCCAATGGCCAGGTGATGGGGTGCTTCCGCGTGGGGGCCGGGCAGCCCGTTGGCGCCGGGCGGTGGGATGCGCCGCTGCCGAAAATCTGCCCCCAAAGCGATACCCAATATACGGTGACACTGACCCTGACGGCGGTACAGGATGCGGCAGGTTCCGGCCCAAGCGGAACCGCGCAGGCTGCGTGCAGCAGCACGGCCCAGGTATTTGTGCAGCCGTAATCATTTGCAACAGACAAAAGCCCGCACGGCAAAGCAAGCTGCTGTGCGGGCTTTGTGCTGTATTGCGCGGGAAATTATGGTCAGGGTCTGTTTTTGGCGGCAAAAATATGCTACAATAAACACCAAAGGCAATACCGCATAATTCTAAGTGCCGATACGGCGAGCGAGGTGCGGCAGA
>OLQG01000909.1_pt1 | contig 21154 bp, 19 predicted proteins | sample 1672221 | NCBI WGS metagenome assembly OLQG01 (sample SAMEA3136660, study PRJEB25190) | human gut metagenome | biome: human gut; feature: human-associated habitat; material: faeces | place: Austria | collected 2013
GCTGGAAGAAAAAGAACTTCTTCCAATCTACATGCCGATGACACATGATGCAAAGGAACTTGAAGAAAATCATGCAAAAGGCGCAAAAGCTCTGGAAGCCTGTCTTGATCAGGGAAAAAATGTTGTTTTCCTGACTCTTGGTGATCCATGTGTATATTCTACTTTTTCCTATCTGCAGCATCGCGTAGAGGCAGACGGATATCACACAGAGCTGGTAAGCGGAATCACTTCTTTCTGTGCTGCAGCTGCACGACTGAACATTTCTCTGTCTGAATGGAACGAACAGCTTCATATCGTTCCTGCTGTCCATCGTCTTGACAGTGAACTGACAGAATCCGGAAACTACATTCTGATGAAATCAGGAAAGAAAATGAATCAGGTAAAGGAAATTCTCGCCAAAAGCGGCCGTGATGTCCTCATGGTTGAAAACTGTGGCATGCCAGAGGAACATATCTATCATGGAGTTGAGGAAATTCCGGATGATGCCGGCTACTATTCTCTGATCATTGCGAAGGAGCACAAATGATCGAAACAAAGAATCTGACAAAAACATTTGATAATTTTACTGCTGTGGATTCTCTGGATCTCAAAATTGAGACCGGAGAATTCTTCGGTCTTCTTGGACCGAATGGTGCCGGAAAGACTACGACGATCAGTCTTCTTTCTACGCTTCTTCTTCCGACTAAAGGAGAAATCCTGATCGATGGACAGAAGCTGACACGAAACCGACCGGATCTCAAGCGTAAGATCAGTGTAATCACACAGGAGTACTCCATGCGCCAGGACATGAATATGGACGAGATCATGGAATATCAGGGACGTCTTTATTTCATGCCCAGGAAAGAAATCAAAGAAAAAACAGAAGAACTTCTGGATTTCTGCGGACTTCTTCCTTTTCGAAAACGTACGGTACGTAAGCTTTCAGGAGGAATGAAACGAAAACTCATGGTATGCCGCGCTCTTCTCACAAGTCCCGAAATTCTTCTTCTGGATGAACCTACTGCAGGAATGGATGCGCTCTCCAGGCGGCAGATGTGGAATCTTCTCCGTCAGCTCAACGGAAAAAATCTTACCATTCTTTTAACCACTCATTATATGGAGGAAGCTCAGTCTCTCTGCAACCGGGTAGCGCTTATGGATCACGGCAAGCTGGAAGAGATCAACACGCCCTCCGGTCTGATCGAAAGTCTGGGTAAATATACCGTTGACCAGGAAACTCCCGAAGGTCCCAAAAGCCACTATTTTCACAGCAGAGCTGATGCTATTGCTTTTCTGTCCTCTCTGGACGGGCAGTGTACCCTTCGTGAAACAACTCTGGAAGATGTTTTTGTAGAACGTGCAGGCAGACACCTGATGCAGCGATGATCTGCCATATATCATATTACTAATAGAATGGACGATGAATATCATGGGAATACTTACTATTTTATGGGAAAAATGGGTAGAATTTCGAAGAGATTTTTATAAGATCACACTGGCTGCCATGATCGCACCTTTAATGTATCTTATTGTTTTCGGAATGGGAATACAGACCTCTTCCCACGGGGAACCTTATCTGAACTTCCTGATCCCCGGAGTCGTTTCACTGACTACTATGAACGGAAGTTTTAATGCAATTGCCCAAAACTTAAACGTACAGCGTCTTTACGAGAAGGCATTTGACCAGGTCATGATCTCGCCAACTCCTCTGTGGCAGTTTATTGCAGGTCAGATCATCGGTGGCAGTCTCCGCGGTCTTTATGCAGGCGGGATCATTCTTCTGCTGACTATGCCCATTGGAACGGGACTGGTCTTCAATGGATGGTCTTTGCTGGTAATGTTTTTAAATGGTGCTGTATTTTCCGCAATTGGAGTTGTCGTTTCTTTCCTTGCGAAAAATCATGCGGATGTGCCCCGTTTTTCCAACTATATCATTATGCCAATGGCTTTTCTGTGTAACACATTCTTCTCTACAGAAAAGATTCCGGGATTTCTCGGCAATTTCGTGGCTGCACTTCCTTTGTCGCAGACCAGCCATCTGATCCGTACCATCGCTTCCGGCGGTGCGGTAAACTACATCAGTATTCTGATCCTGGCAGCTTATCTTGTTGCATTCAGCATTGCCGCTTCCTGGTTTATCTATAAGAAGAAAAATCTGTAACCATGCTCTGCAACTGATGGTTTCTGCTCATTGAACAAAACTTGTCAAGCAGATATTCGCAAGCCATATTCGCTACTTGCTCATAACCGAATAACAATCATATATCTGACAAAAAATCACCGGCTTCTCTGAAGATTGAGAAACCGGTGATTTTTGTTATATCTTTGTTATCCTATTCCGTGATCAGATATCTTTTTTTCTTCTTCTCACAATTACATATCCGCCTGCAAGAAGTGATGCCACGGCAAGTGCTGACATTGTTCCGATCGGTGAATTATCGGCTGTAGATACCGCACTTCTGGAAGTACTTCCATTACCTCCATTGGAGGAAGTTGCTGATGCCTCTCCTGTTACCGTTGCATCCGGATCTGTACCTGTCTGACCGTCTGTACCATCCGCACCAGGAGTTCCCGACGGAGTTAACTCTGCAGATTTGAACTGATATACCGCAGACTCGATGGTATCAAGCGGCTGCCAGTTACCATTGGTGTAAACATATTTCTGGAAGAATACATACAGATTGTAAGTATCTGCTTTTTTAATTCCTTTGGTAGAGCCGATCTTCCATGCTGTATGCTGCTGTTTGGCAGTTGGATTGGCAGCAGTGCTCCAGTAAAGCGGAACCCACTTCACATCACCCTCATTTGGATTCGGATTTGTCGTTCCTGCACCGATAACCGTAAAATCATAGAAGGTATTCGGATAGAACTGAAGTGCATCATCCAGTCCCTGCACAATACTGTCTGTTACAGGCAGAATATTTGCTCCCGGTACATTAGTCGGAGATGGTGTCGGAGTTGCCGGTCTTGAAGACTGAGACAGTGTAATCTTAAAGGATTTTGCTGTTTTTACAACACCATTGATCGTTGGCTGTAAATCAATATCTTTTCCCTTGGAATCTTTCGCTGTGAGGTATACTTCAATTTCTTTATCCGGAAGATTATTAAGTTCGATATTAAAGGATTTATCCGCTTTGATATTTATGCTTCCGCTTCCACCGTCTTTATCGGATCCTTTTACTTTCCAGGTGTAGTTACATACACCATCTGCACCGATGATACAGGTAACCGTAGCGGAAGAATGATCACGCCAGCTTAATCCGGTCCAACGGAGAGACGCTTTCGTGGTAGTGGTTTCTTTCGGACGTCTGGATTCAAGCAGTTTGATCCTCTTGTAGACTTCCTGTTTGTCTTTATCCTCGAACCATACCAGAAGATCAATCTTGTTCTTGGAATCAAGCTTATCCAGCGGGATTGAGAAATTACCTGCTTTGGAAACATCAACTTTGTTCTTTTTATCATTTTTTGCAGTTTTACCACGTACTACCCATTTATAATAGCAGGTTCCTGCTTTGGTAGTATTCAGGGTTACGGATACCTTTGTACGGCCTGACCACTTGGAACCAACTGCTTTTATAACCGGAGCCGCAGTCTGTGTAATGGTCTTTTTTGCAGGCTCTGCATTTACAGATCCATCATTTGCTTTTACCCATACATAAAGATCAACTACGCTGCCTGTAAGGTTCTTAAGAGAAACGCTTGCTGTTTCTCCAGCTGCGATCGCTACGCCCTCAGTGGCGTCATCTATGGATGGAGCTGCTGCACCTTTCGCAACCCATTTATAGTAGTATGTACCGTCTTTATCTGAGGTGATCGTTGCTGTTGCGGTAGTTGAACCGTTCTCCCATGTAGAGCCTGTGATCTTAACGGTCGGTCTGTTGGAGACGAGTGCTCCTGTAGTGGTATCTACTTTAAAATTCTTATCTCCCTCATACTGTGGAGCCAGAACGCCAAGCGCTGCTTTAAAAGCTTCATCTGTGACATCTTCAGATTTTGCGATAGCAACATAATTCTCTGCCGCATTTTCTACAGAAAAACCGATCTTTGGAGACGTGATCTCTCCATTGACAACAATTTTTCCGTCTGTACCTGCAAGCACTACATTGGCTGCTGTCTGGCCGTCTGTCTTTGTATTTCCGGTGATCGTTGGCTCAGTATCTGCTGCTCCGTCACCTTTCTTTACAAGGATCATACCTGTACTGTAGACAGCTCCACCATCAGAATGATTGTTACTGATCTGACCGCCTGTGATCTGAACAGTTCCACCTTCATTAAAAATAGCTGCTCCTCTTGCAGTTGTCGTATTATTGGTAAGAGTAATGCCTGTTGTCATGGCAAATTTCGCACCGGATGCTACATGGACCAGAGAACCTGTCACCTGTGTTTTACCTTCAACGGAACCATCAACAGAGAGTGTTCCGGCTCCTTCCGCAACATCTCTCTTTGCCATGTAAAGGATACCGTTTACCTCGAAAAGATTGCCGGCATAGCTGTCCGCACGCTCAATTTTGGCATTCTCATCTTCTCCGACAATTGCAATTCCTTTATTTGCCGGAATTGTAACAGTGTTTGTAAGGAAAATCGTTCCACTGATAATAATCTTTGTAAGATCTGACTCCTGTACATTCGTCGTATCACTCAGTTCCGGAGCTTCATTGATAACTTTCTGAAGTTCTTCTTCACTTTTTACCACAGTTCCCTGCTCCGCTGTCTCCGCAGCAGCCGCCGCCTGTTCCTGTTCCAGCTGCTGCTGGGCAGCCTCGGCCTGAGCCTGTGCTTCTGCTTCTGCCTGAGCCTGCGCTTCTGCTGCTGCCTGGGCCTCAGCATCTGCTGCAGCCTGTGCCCCGGCATCTGTATCAGTCTGAGCATCCGCCTGTCCATCTGTATCTTCCTGCTGGCTGTCCGCTCCGTCTACATTTGTCTGGGCATCAAACTCTGTGCCATCTGCAGCTCCTGTATTCTCCTCTGCAGCCTGGGCCTCGGCAGCTGCTGCGCCTGTATCTTCAGCAGCAAATGCTGCGGCAGGTGCCATTCCCACTGTCATGGAACCGGCAAGCAGGACTGCAAAAAGTTGCTTTTTTTTCATTTATAAGTCCTCCTGTTCGAGTTGATCTGTCTATTCAATTCAATAATCAGAAAAAGTATAGCACACCGTCCAAAAAAAGTAAAGCGGATGCAACACTCCGCTTTACCGGGCATCCGCTTACGGACGGACCTGTCCGTTTCCGTAAATGATATATTTGGTTGTCGTCAGTGCAAGAAGTCCCATTGGTCCTCGTGCATGAAGTTTCTGAGTGCTGATTCCAATCTCTGCACCAAACCCAAATTCATTTCCATCGGTAAACCGCGTGGATGCGTTCACATAAACGGCCGCCGCATCTACCTCATCCAGGAATTTCTGAGCATGGCTGTAATCATTGGTAATGATCGCCTCTGAATGTTTTGTATTATATTTATTAATATGTGCAATGGCTTCCTCTACAGAATCCACTACTTTTACAGAAAGAATATAATCCAGATATTCTGTTCCCCAGTCTTCTTCTGTCGCAGGAACAGATTCCGGCATCAGTGCACCGGCATCTTTATCCGCACGCACTTCCACATGCTTCTCTTTCAGGCGCTCTGCCAGAACCGGAAGAAAAGCGTCCTTTACCTTGCGGTTTACAAGAAGAGATTCGCAGGCATTGCACACACCTACACGCTGTGTTTTGGCATTGATCACAATATCAGCAGCCATCTGAAGATCTGCGGTTTCATCCACATAAATATGGCAGTTGCCGGTTCCTGTCTCGATCACCGGAATCGTGCTCTGGTTTACGACCGCTTTGATCAAGCCTCGTCCTCCCCGTGGTATGAGAACGTCTACATATGCGTTCATCTTCATAAATTCTGCTGCTGTCTCCCTGGAAGTATCTTCGATCAGCTGGATCGCATTCTCAGTAATCCCGCAGGATCTCACGGCTTCACGGATACATTCCACAATCGCGGTATTGGAATGAATGGCATCACTTCCACCTTTCAGGATGACAACATTTCCGGTTTTAAAGCAAAGTCCGAACGCATCAGAAGTTACATTTGGGCGTGCCTCATAAATGATCCCGATCACGCCTAGTGGTACCCGTTTCTGTCCGATCATAAGTCCGTTGGGACGTTTTTTCATGCCGGTAACTTCTCCTATCGGATCTTCAAGACCTATAAGCTGGCGAAGTCCGTCTGCCATTCCCTCAATACGCTCCGGTGTCAGCATCAGACGGTCAATGAGGCCCTCTGACATCTGATTTTTTCTTCCGTTTTCCACATCCAGGGCATTGGCTTTCAGAATTTCTTCTGTGTGCTCCACAAGAGCTGCTGCTGCAGCTTCAAGGGTTTTGTTTTTATCATTTGTAGAAAGATTTCGAAGAACGGTCTCTGCATCTTTTGCATTCTGTCCCAGTTTTTCAAGCATTTCATTCATTTCAAATACTCCTGCCTTTCTTTCTGTCTCTTTATTGCATTTCAGCATTTTACTGCATATCGCGATAGATCTTTTCTTCGGTAACAACAACCTGTGGCCGGATATCTGTCGGTTCTGTGGGAACTTCCGGAAGGATCTGGAAGGAAAAACCTACCGCAACTCTGCAGATTCCCGGATGTTTCTCCAGAAATCGATCATAAAAACCGCCGCCATAGCCTACACGGTCACATTTCTCATCAAATGCAACTCCCGGCATGATCATCATGGCATCTTCCCATGAAACAGTTTCTCCGTCTTCCCTTGGCTCCGGAATTCCAAAATAACCGGATTCCAGCTGTGAAAAATCCGTCAGTTTATAAAATATCATATCTTTCCCGAATACCTTCGGTACAGCCACTTCTTTGCCATCTTTCCATGCCTGCTCGATCATATAACGGGTGATCACTTCATGATTGTAATCTGCATATGCCATGATCCGCTCTGCGTTTCTGTATTCCGGAAGTTTCGCCAGTGTCTCTGTGATCACATGGCTTTTTTCCTGAATCCAGGCATCATCATGTTCTTTTCTGGCTTTAAAGATTCTTTTTCTAATTTCCTTTTTTTCTTCCATATTTTTCTCCCAGGTTGGTGATACTGCCATCCTTTTCTTTGATATCGATATTATTCAGATGTGCACGAAGGCTTCCCTTTACCGCATCCAGATACTCTTTGCGCAGCTTCGCCTGTTCTACTTTTTCCTCTTCCGTGAGGCCTACACTTTTCTGTTTATGTGCCAGTGCGTTGATTCTGTCGATCTTGATATTGTCCATCATAATAATTATTCTCCTTACAGCAGTTTCTCAATATAATCAATGAGGAAGAATTCTTCTTTCTTGTTTCCAACAAACAAAGTTCCGCAGTTCTTACCCTCCACGATCCTGTGGATATTATGGAAATCATTTCCATTGGCAATAACCATGTCCGCTCCGGCTGCTGTTGCAATGATCGCAGCGGTAAGTTTGGTTGCCATTCCACCGGTTCCCACATTGCTTCCTGTGGAAGATTTTCCAAGTTTTCTCATATTGTCATCCATATTTTCTACAATGTCAATAAACCGGGCATCAGGATTGGAATTGGGATCGTCCGTGAAAAGTCCGTCAATGTCAGACATCAGGATCAGAAGATCCGCGCCGATCAGAGCCGCAACTACAGAAGAAAGTGTATCATTATCTCCGAATTTTACCAGATTCTGGAATTCATAGGAAGAGACAGAGTCATTCTCATTTACAATAGGGATCACGCCCTCTGCCAGAAGCTGATTAAAGGTATTCTGAGCATTCCTGCGGTTGGTATTATTGACCATAGTATTCTTGGTCATCAGGATCTGCGCCACCATCTGATTGTATTCTCCAAAAAGTTTCTGATAGATAGTCATCAGTCTGGCCTGGCCAACTGCCGCACATGCCTGTTTCTTTTCAAGCTCAGCAGGTTTTCCCTTCATTCCCAGAGCTGCTGCTCCCACAGCAATGGCTCCGGAAGATACCAGAACCACATCTTTCCCCTGGTTGTGAAGATCACTGAGTTCTCTTGCAAGGATCTCCAGTTTACGAAAATCCAGTCTTCCTGTTTCTGAATGGATCAAAGATGAAGATCCGATCTTGATTACGATACGTTTCTTGTCTTTCAGACGTTCTCTGTAATTTGCATTCATGTTTCCAATTCTCCTGATACCTGTATATTCACTGCATGATCCGGCCAACCATATTATTGTCCGGATCTGCTTTTTTCTTTATATGATACGGGCTCTGATTCGCTGTATACGCTTCCCGCTTTCTATTGATATGTGACAGAATCAATCCTGTCGTTCTGTACGATCTCAACCCAGGTAGTTCCCTGATTTAAACGGATCTCCTGTTCATTTCCATCATAATAATGAGTTATTCCCCAGGGTGAATCTTTCTCCCAGCGGATATCGATGGCTTTTCCTCTGGTAATAAACTTACCTTCTCCTCCGGAAATGGCATCAATGTTCAGATATCCGTTTCCGTCGTAAGCCGGGCATGAGGAATACTGCAGGATAATATTATCGCAGGTTATCTGCTGGTTATCCAGCTGATCTACATGTTCCTTTCCGAACTGGAACCGTTTGTATTCCCCGGATGTCTCATCGTATTCATACCATGGATGGTTATCTGTGAAATTATCCAGTTTCACTGTATTAGCGGTGATCCCATCCTCCGGTACGATTTCCACCCCATCTTCCGCAAAAAGATAATGTCCCTCGTAGTCTTCTTTATATTCCTGGCTGTATCCCATGGCATCAATACCAGCCTGAAGGTGTGCAGCATCTGTATAGGCATTGTGAGGTGCCTTCCTGTCACTGGTCCGGAAAAATGCCAGTTTTCCCATCTGGATCCCGTTGAGATTGTCGATCACATGCTGTTCCAGATAAGGCAGGGCATAAGCCGCCTGTCCATAATGCGCGTAAATCGCATTGAATTCATTGGCATAAAAGAGATAATAATCGCGGCAGCTGCGTACAGACCCGATCCGTTCCAGCTGATCGTAATCTTCAAGAATTCCCATAAGACGGGTAATGTTTCCCTCTACCGGAGCTTCATACACAACTCCGGCATGATTGATCCCACTCTGCGGCGCACCGGAACTGTTGTTGCCCATCATAACGGCAACCGGCCGCCGGCGTCCGATGCTCTCGGGAACATTCTCACCGGTAAGATAGCTCTTTACCTGTGTTTCTGCCTGACTGCCTGTATTCGGCTCAAAGCCTACCAGATCCTGCTGTGCTCCGAATGCAGGGACGCTCTGAGCGACACAGATGCATGCTGTCATAATACCTGCCAGAATACCTGTCTTTTTCGTTCTCATATATTACCTCCTTTTCTTCCGGCGGAAAGATCTTCCGCTTAACTTTTTTCGCGGTTACGCTGTCTTCCGATCTGTCTTATCGATTGATACCCAGCTCTTTAAGTGCATTCGCCTGCTTGGCTTCCATGACTTTCGCCTCATCCTCTGTCATATGATCATACCCAAGAAGATGGAGCATGCTGTGGGCAACCAGAAAGCAGAATTCTCTTGTAACACTATGTCCGTACTCCTCTGCCTGGGCAAAAACTTTCGGCACTGAGATCATGATATCTCCCAGCAGGAGTTCATCACTGTCCAGATCAAAATAAGATTCATCCTCTTCCACTACAGAATAGTCTGCCGGGGTTTCGAAAGGGATCATCGGAAAAGACAATACATCGGTAGGGGCCTGGATATTCCGGAATTCTGTGTTTACTCTCTTGATCTCCTCATTATCGGTAAGAACCAGATTGACCTGTCCATCATAAGGACATTTCTCCATTTCCAGAACCTTATCCGCAACCTGGGATGCAAGGGCAGCATAATCGATCCCGAGCTCCTGGTCTGTTTCATATTCGATATTTATGGTCATCTTCTGTACTCCTTATTCTTCACAGCATACCTGTCATCTTTCCGGGATTTGGCAGGTTTCTGTTTTTTCTCATAATCATCGTAGGCCTGCACGATCTGCTGTACAAGGGGATGACGTACAACATCCTTGCTGGTCAGCTGGCAGAACCCGATATCATCAATCTTCTTCAAAACCTTCATGGCCACATCAAGGCCTGACGCCGCATCTTTCGGAAGGTCTTTCTGGGAAGCATCGCCTGTGATGATAACCTTGGACCCAAAACCGATTCGTGTCAGGAACATCTTCATCTGTGCAGGAGTGGTATTCTGTGCTTCATCCAGAATGATAAATGCATTATCCAGAGTACGACCTCGCATATAGGCAAGAGGAGCAACCTCGATCAGGCCTTTTTCCATATTTTTTGCAAAGCTGTCTGCCCCCATGATCTGATAAAGTGCATCATACAGGGGACGAAGATACGGATCGACCTTACTCTGGAGATCTCCCGGAAGAAATCCCAGTTTCTCGCCGGCTTCAATGGCAGGTCTGGTAAGAATAATCCTGGAAACTTCTTCATTGCGGAATGCGGTTACTGCCATAGCCATGGCAAGATATGTCTTACCGGTTCCTGCAGGCCCCACTCCAAATACGATCATCTTCTTACGGATCTGTTCCACATAATCCTTCTGTCCAAGTGTCTTGGGTTTAATGGGTCTTCCCTGTATGGTATTACAGATAAAGTCCTTGTCGATTTCCTCCATCACGGAACCGATCTTCTCCATGGCAAGAGAAAGTGCATAATTCACATTCTGCTGTGTGATGGTATTGCCTCTGCCCGCAAGGGTATTCAGTTCCTCCACGATCGCCTTCGCCTGTGTAGCTCCCTCCTGGCTTCCCAGGATTTTAAGAGAACCATCCCGGAAGATCATGGTTACGTTCAGAGTTCTTTCGATCAGCTTCAGATGCTCGTCAAACTGTCCGAAAATATTCGCCTGGCGGTCTGCCGGCACATCCACATATAATTCGATAATGCTGCTAGCCATCCTCTGGTGTCCTTTCTTTCGGCTGCGTCTTTCTTTCTGTAGGGCCTTCCTTTCCTGTCTTTTCTATGACAGTAAGAGAACCTCTGCTGACGCAATCCTGATGTTTTATTTCTATTTTAACATTATTTTCAGATATTTGAACCCCTTTTTCTATTAATTTTTCTTCATAAATATAAAGCCTCTGAATGGCCTGTTTTTTTGCGGCCTTTTCTGTCAGTTTTTCTTTTCTGATCTCATATTTTCTGGTGGTAATGATTCCCGCGGAAATGGGGAGTCGAAAATTTTCAGAAGGTACAAACGGATATTCACAGATCAGACGATCCTCATTCTTCTTCGCAGCAGGAGACAGATCCAGGATCCAGTTTTTATTTCGGATAAAAAAACTCCGTTTTTCTTTTTCCCTGTAAACTTTTTTCTCTATAGTAAGTGGAAATGTATCATAATAATCAATGGTATAGCGTACATAAACATCTGCATCTGCCTGAACATACTCATAACGGACTACCTCCTGACTGTCATCTGTAATGTTGACAATACCGGAAATCAGTTCCTGTCCCTTTTTTACTTCTTCACCACTCTTGATCAGGGGAGTGCCCTGTCGTGTGACCACAGACTCTACAATTCCATCCACAGTTGAAAAAAGGCTGCAGGCAGCTTTTGATGTTTCTTCAGATAATTTCGTATCTCCTTCCCGGATTTCAAAACTCAGCCTGGTCCCGGAAAGTTTTGCCGATACCCAGGTAATTTCCGGAAACTCCCGCCGCATCTCTTCTGCCAGTGCATTGCAGTGGATCTTCTTTTTGGATACTCCACAACAGATGCCTTTCTCTTCCAGAAAGTCTACCAGCTGTGGCGTAGGATTTAAAATATTCCCCTCTATATGAATGTTCCAGACCCTTCCGGACAGAAAAAAAAGGACTCCGATCACCGTCAGAACTCCTGCCGGCAGGAGTTTATTCCGTCTGCACGCCAGCAGAAAAAAAACAGGTCCTCTTTTTTTCAGGATATGAATATGTACACCCGTTTTCCTCCGAAGAGGACCGATCAGAAAAAAATCTTTCACCCGCATTGTCAGCAGAAGTTCTTTTTCTCCTGTCTGAACGATTCTCCTGAACATTATCCCACGGCTTTTGCACAGATTCAGGAACCGTTCACGCTGTTCGCCTGTAACGGACAGTCTTACAAAACCAGGAATCATTTTTTCTTTCCCTCCTCAAGCAGAATGCTTTCGATCCGTCCGCAGACACACATTTCAAATGCTGTATAACAGGAAATTTCCAGGCGTTTTCCATGGATCACAAGTCTGCCGGACGGAGTCAGAATTATGATCTCCTCTCTTGTATAGCGCTGAAGATTCCTGTAATTTTCAACGATCGCCCGGCGTTTTCCGGTAAGGATCACCTGTGTTTCACGAAACGCCGGTTCCACCGGCAGATCCAGAAACTCCGACATTTTTTTCATAAAAAAATCCTCCGGCATTTATCATTAATCTATGCCAGAGGATTTCTTCATATGTATTATTTGCGGATCAGAACCATGGAAAACCAGAGAATGGTATTTCCCCCCAGATTATATTCCATCTGTTCCCGTTCCACGATCTCATTTACCACGACACCATAGCTTTCCAGACAGGGATGCATATGTTCCGGAAAACGGCAGGGTTTTCCATCCAGATACGCACATCGTTTACAGTAATCACAGGATTCCGTGGAAAGAGTAAAGGTCTCATATCCTTCTCCCTCCAGAAAATCCCGGACTTTTTCTGTAAGATCTTCGTGTGCCATTCGTGTGGAAAGCATCTCTTCCATGTTCATCATGTCCGATACTTCCGCCACACTGGAAAAAAAGATCGCCTGTGGAAAACTGTGGATCTTTTTCTCACATTCCGGAAGTTCTCCTACTGCCGGGGGACAGGCCCAGGTGCTGCCATAGCGCTCACATTCCTGTTTGCAGATTGTCCGTACACGTTCCTGCACTTTGATATCAGCTGTGTCCAGCAGACGATACTCAAAAATCGGATACTGGGCAATAAAATCTTCAAATTTTTCTTTTATATCCATACTTACAAAATCTCCTGTTCTCCAAAAAGGCTCATAACTGCCGCCTCATAGTCACCCAAATGCTGGGATTTTTTGATCTTTTTGAGGTATTTTGCGTAATTGGTAAATCCCGGTGCCATATAGCTCCACAGTTCTTTCATACGAAAAAGCACATTTCGTTCTCCGGAAAGGTACTCCTGATACTCCCGATAAAGACAGTCATGGAACTGGCGCATTTTCTGCTTATACTGAGACTGACGGTCTTCTTTTTTCATTCTGGTTCCGCACATAATTTCATCCAGAAGGTAAGGCCTTGCAATGATCCCCCGTCCGTACATGAAGCTGTCCGCATCCGGAAATTTTTCCTGAATTTCCTGATAAGCTTCCACGGAAAAAATATCTCCGTTGTAGCCCAGCGGAACTTTGATTTTTTTCCGCGCCTCTTCGTATAATCCATACCGCGGAGTTCCCTTATAATGGTCCTTCAGAAGGCGTGGATGGATGATCAGCTCCTTTATTGGATATTTGCTGTAAATTTCAAGAAGTCTTTCCCAGTCTTCCTCGTAATCGGTGCCCACGCGCGTCTTAATGGAAATCTCCATCCCTGTGTTAGCAAAGATCTCGTCCAGAAAACGGTCAAGCTTTTCCGGTTCTCCCAAAAATCCGGCCCCTTTTCCCTTGGCTGTTACGGTTCCTGAAGGACATCCAAGATTTAAGTTCACTTCTTTATGGCCATATTCATCCCGAAAAATATGTGCGGTTTTGACAAAGTCTTCCGCATTATTGGTCAGGATCTGGGGAACCACCGGAAGCTTTCCGTTTGTGTCAGGGGACACTTCTTTAATTTCCTTGCTGCTGAGTCTCTTGTTTGGCTTGGCGGTAATAAAGGGGGTAAAATATTTATCCATGGGATAAAAGCATTCATTATATGCATTGCGGTAAACCCAGTTGGTAACACCTTCCATGGGTGCCATATAATTCTTCATTACCGTTCCTCCTTCATACGGAAATAAATCTGTTTCCTTCCGCCACTGCCGGTAGGAATCCTGCCGGTTTCATAACTGCCCAGGGATTTGATAAACGGAGTCAGCTTGGAGTACCCGTAATTACGCACATCAAAATCCGGAAGACGTTTTCCCAGCTGATCGCCCAGCTGTCCGGAAGAAAGCCAGCCTTCCTCGTCAGAAAATTTCTCGATAATGGCATTAATTGCTTTCCGTACTCTTTTCAGGTCTTTATTCTTCTTCGAGCCGGAACTGTTCTGTTTATTATTCCCATTTCCTGCTTTCTTCGCCTCTGCTGCAGTTTCCAGATCTTCTTTTTTCTCTTCTTCCTGCTGATTGCGGTAAAGGAGATCCAGATATTTGAACTGATTACATGCGGAAATAAAAGGTTTGGGCGTCTTTTCCTCACCCATGCCCAGAACCAGCATTCCGGATTCCCGGAGTCTTGCTGCCAGTCTGGTAAAGTCACTGTCCGAAGAAACAATACAATATCCATCCACATTTCCGGAATAGAGAATATCCATGGCATCAATGATCATGGCCGAATCCGTGGCATTTTTTCCCGTAGTATAGCTGTACTGCTGAATGGGAATAATAGAATCCTCCAGAAGAACATTTTTCCAGGAAGAAAGCCTGGCACTGGTCCAGTCTCCATAGATTCGTTTATAGGTAGCGATACCAATGTTCGCCACTTCATCCACAATGATCTTGATATATTTGTCTGATACATTATCTGCATCGATCAGTATTGCAATTCTTAATTCATTGTCCATAAATCCAACCTTTTCTTTGTCAAGCGGATAAAAGCATCCGCATTCGGTTAATCTGTGCCGTCTCCGCCCCGGCGTCTTTTAAGAACAGTATAACTGAAATTTCCTCAGTGTTCCAGCATGATCTTAAGGATTTCTCGGTCTGTTTCTTTCATTCCATCTTTTCCGATCTGCCCCACACAGCTGATGGTTTCTGCTGTTTCTTCCTGAAGAATTCCCGTGTAAGGAGCATAGGACTGACCGTTCATGGCAAGATGATGAGCAAGAAACGCCGCATCCAGACTGGCCGCGATCTTGGCAGCACAGGAGATCTTTGCTCCATCGCAGATGATTCCCGGAATGTTCGCCAGAGTATTTTCGATAGTCTTTTTGATCTGGGAAATACTTCCCCCTACCATATAGGTGATGGCTGCTCCTGCCGCACAGGATGCAGACACCGCACCACAGAATGCCGATAGTTTGCCAATATAATATTTCTGATACACAGTAAGAAGATTGGAAAATACAAGCGCCCGGTACAGACTATAGTCCGGCAGCTCCATTTCCCTCGCATAAACGATCAGAGGGACGGAACAGGCGATTCCCTGATTTCCGCTTCCGGAGTTAATGACAACCGGCATGTCACATCCGCCCATACGCGCCTCGGAAGCCGCAGCGGTAAGGCTTCGCATTCTGGTAAGCATATCATGGGAATAATTTTCACGGATCACACGTCCGATCCCAAGTCCGTATTTTCCGGTCATTCCCTCATGGGCAATGGCCATGTTGCTTTTGATCTGGGTATCCAGAAGAGTTTTTACATCAGAAAGTTCTACGGTATCTGCAAACTCCCGGATATCCTCCAGATTTAAAAGACTGCGGTCTGCCGCTTCTTTTTCTTCCAGTGCCTGATCCGCATCCAGCAGGATTTCTCCGTTTTTTTCAATTCTGGTCACATTAATGTGATCGTATTTGATCTCCAGACAGACAGTATCTTCTCCTGCACACATTTCAATTACAATATGAAGTACAACCGGGGTGTCCAGAAGTTCCACTTTACAGATATCCGCATCCAGAAGTTCCCGGCAACGTTTTCTTCCCTCGTCTGTTACTTTTGAGAGAACCTCCATATCAAGCGATGCATCGCCTGCCACCGCACCAAGAACCACTCCTGCGGGAATCCCCTTTAATCCTCCGGAGTTTGGAATGATGACACAGCGCACATTCTTTATAATATTTCCGGAGCATTTTGCCACAATATGCTCCGGTTCTCTTCCAAGAACTTCTCTTGCCCTTGCCGCACCGTAAGCCAGAGCAATCGGCTCCGTGCAGCCCATGGCAGGAACCATTTCTTCCCTCAGAATGGCCAGATAATTATCATATATATTTTTTTCCACCTTTTTCTTTTCCCTTCTCATATTGTCCGAAATTCCTGATATCAGTATTTATGGCAGGCCACCAGATGTCCTGGCTCTGCTTCCCGAAGCAGTGGAACTTCCTGTCTGCATCGTTCTTCGCACCATGGACAGCGGTTATGAAACCTGCATCCGCCAATGGAACGTGACTGCACGCCGTTATCTGTTACGATCTGATCCAGTGTTTTTACTCTCGGGTCCGGTACCGGAATGGAAGAAATCAGCATTTTTGTATAGGGATGCAGCGGATTGGAATAGAGTTTGTCTGCATCTGCGATTTCCATAAGATTTCCCAGATAAAGAACTCCGATCTCATCACAGATCTTCTGTACCACCTGCAGCTGATGGCTGATAAACAGGTAAGTAAGTCCGTATTTTTCCTGAAGATCCTGAAGCATCTGAACAATCTGTGCCTGGAGAGAAACATCCAGCGCGGAAATGGGCTCATCGCAGACTACAAACTCCGGCTGTACGGAAAGTGCCCTGGCAATGGAAATTCTCTGTCTCTGTCCTCCGGAGAATTCATGTGGATATTTCAAAAGATCCTGTTCTTTAAGGCCAACAACCCGGATCAGTTCTTTTGCACGTTCTTTCCGCTCTTTTGGAGTATACAGCTTATGGATTTCCATAGGCTCGCAGATAATATCCTGCACGGTATGGCTTGGATCTAGGGATGAATACGGGTCCTGAAAAACAGACTGCATTTTTTTGCGGTATGGAAGAAGCTCTTTTTCTCCCATAGCTCCAATTTCCGCTTCTCCGTAAAAAATCTCCCCTCCTGTAGGCTTATGATAGCGGAGGATCGCTTTTCCAATGGTAGACTTTCCACTTCCGGACTCTCCTACCAGCCCGAAAGTTTTTCCCTTTTCAATGGAAAAGCTCACCTGATCTACAGCTTTCAGGATACCCGGCTTGAAAGACAGAAGTTTCGGAGATTTCTGTTTAAAATATACTTTCAGATCTTTTACTTCAATTAAAGAATTACTCATTTTTCCTCCTCCCTTCTGTGACAGAGAATCTTATGATTTTCCGAAGATTCATAATATTTCGGAAGACAGGCCTCGCAGGTTTTATCCGCATACTTGCAGCGGTTCAGAAACGGACATAAATTTCCGCTTCCGTCAGAAAGATCTCTTTCCAGAAACTGTTCAAAGGTTCCTCCCACACGTGGCATACTTGCGATCAGTGCCTGGGTATACGGGTGACCCGGATTAAGAAAAATCTCCTCTACGGTTCCCTCCTCTACCACGTAACCACCGCACATAACAGCCACCCGCTTACATGTCTGCGCCACAACACCCAGATCATGAGTGATCAGAATGATACTCATATTGTTTTTTTTCTGAAGTTCCAGAAGAAGATGAAGGATCTGTGCCTGAATGGTTACATCCAGAGCTGTTGTCGGTTCATCGGCAATGAGAACTTTCGGATTGCTGCTCATAGCCATGGCGATCATTACACGCTGGCGCATACCTCCCGAAAGCTCATGAGGATAACTACGCATGGCTTTTTCAGGATCTGTGATCCCTACTGCTGTCAGCAGCTCAAGCACCCGGGCCTTTGCCTCTTTTTTTGTCATGGAAGTATGGCGGCGGATCAGCTCCACCATCTTGTTTCCTACGGTATAGACCGGATTCAGTGCAGAAAGAGAATCCTGAAAAATCATGGCAATCTCACCACCACGGATTTCCCGGAGCTCTGCCTCACTTTTTTTCAGAATATCCTCACCCTGAAAAAGGATTTCTCCTCCCATAATCCTGCAGTTGGACGGGCCAAGACGGAGAATGGATTTCGTTGTTACACTTTTTCCACTTCCGGATTCACCTACAATTCCGAAAAAATCTCCCTCTTCAATGGCAAACCCGGCATCTTTTACTGCCTGTGTTTCTCCAAGATCCGTAAAGAAAGACACTTTCAGATCTTTTACTTCCAGTAATTTTTCCATTTGTGCATGTCCTCCTTACTTGGGCTCAAATACTTTTCTCAACACTTCTCCCAGATAGTTGAAACTGATAACCGTGATCAGGATCAGAATACCCGGAAAGATGGCAAGGTACGGAGCCTGCTGGATATAACGCTGTGCATTGCTGAGCATGCTTCCCCAGGAAGCTGTGGGCGGCTGGATGCCCAGGCCGAAAAAGCTCAGTGCGGACTCCATCAGGATCGCGTTTGCAATATTCATAGTTGCGGCAACAATAATGGTCGGCATGATATTCGGAAGAATATGATGCACAATTGTAGAAAGCTTTTTCTGTCCGGAAATCTTTGCATAGATAACATATTCTCTCTCATTCAGGGAAATCGTCTCACCGCGGACGATCCTGGCAATGTTCATCCAGGTCAGAAATCCAATGATCAGGACAATATTCTGTAAACCCGGTTTCAGAAAAGCGTTCATAACGATCATGATCAGGAATGTAGGAAGGCTCATCAGTGCATCTACCAGACGCATCAGTACCGCATCCACGGTTCCTCCTACAAATCCACTGATGGAGCCCACAATCACTCCAAGGGCTGTAGAAAGGATCATGGACAGAAATCCAACCAGAAGAGAAGCTCTTCCGCCATAAATACAACGTGCCAAATAATCCCTTCCCATATCGTCGGTTCCAAAGAGATGTGACATAGAAGGGGCGTTCAGTCTCTCTGTAGCGCTGATGGCATTGGGGTCCACCGGATACAGAAAGGCAAAAATAGAGATCAGTGCCAGAAGAAGGATAGCCACTGCTCCTGCAACTGCCAATTTATTTGTCTTAAAACCAAGTTTAATGTTTTTCCAGATATTTTCTCTCATGACCCTTCACCTCCTAACATCCGGCCTTGCGGATTCTCGGATCAAAGACAGCGTACAGAACATCTGCCAAAAGATTTCCGAGCACCACAAGAAGTGCTGTAAACATGGTAATGCCCATGATCAGGGGATAGTCATACTGCATAACGGCAGTAACCGCCAGCTGTCCGATTCCCGGCCATGCAAAAACCTGCTCTGTAATAATGGCTCCGGAAACCAGTGACTGCAAACTCATTCCAAGAACTGTGATCATGGGAAGCATGGCATTTTTCAGTACATGGCGGAACAGAATCCCGGACTCTTTCATTCCATAGGCTTTCTGCACCATAACATAATCTGAGGACATCTCCGTAATGGTACTGCTTCTCAGATACCGGATATACTGGGATGCATTGGCAAAAGTCAGCACCGCACAGGGCATCACCATGTGAAGCACCAGATCTCCAAAAGAGCGGTCCCCGTCTGAATGCATACCAATACTTGGAAGGATATGAAGATGCACACTGAACAGGTAGATCAGCATGATACCGAACCAGAAAGTGGGGATGGAAATTCCCACATAGCAGAAAAGACTGGTGATTTTATCCAGAATTCCGTTCTTATTCTTACCGGAATACAATCCCAACACAATGGCAATGAGAAATCCCAGTAACATACTGGTTCCCATCAGGATCACTGTTGCGGGAAGACGCTCCAGCATCTGTGTCAGTACCGGACGGTTATTCATCAGGGAATTTCCGAAATTCCCGTGAAAAATCCTTCCCAGCCACAGAAAATACTGTTCATAAAGAGGCTTGGTAAGACCCAGGCTTTCCCTTAAATTCTGAATGTATTCTTCACTCATATTCGGCTCCACATAAGTCAGGACCGGATCTCCGGGCGCTGCTTTTGTCAGTGCAAAACAGAGAACGGAGACAATAAACAGTGTCAGAATACACTGCACCAGACGGTTTGCGATTTTCTTCAAAATGTACCTCCTTTATTTTCCCCGAAAACAGGAAATCGGCTGGCGCAAAAAACGCGTCAGCCTCTTTCTGTTTCCGGTATTCATCCGCTATAAAATTATTTATTTCTCCAATGTGTAAATCTTGGAATAATCATAATAAATAGTTTTTAACAGACATTCATCAAAGCCTCCGAAATCTTTACTTACCGCATAGAAACCATTGGAATAAGCGATCGGATAGATATACATGTTATCATTGATCGTATTCTGGATCTCCTTATAAATCTCGCCACGTTTTGTCTCATCTGCAGTGCTGTTGCCATCTTCCCACAATGCATCCAGATCTGTATCCTTGATCCTGGAATAGTTGGAACGGCTGTCGGAAGAACTCATGTCTGCATAAAGGCTCGGCTCTTCTCCCAGAGTGTAGAAGCTCAGTACCAGATCATAATCTGTGCACTCCGTATCCTTTGTCTTATTCTTGAAGGTAGACTCATCTGTAGGAAGAAGATTGATGGTGATTCCTACATTGGCAAGGGCAGACTGTACATACAGAGCTTCACTCTCCATTGTCTTATCTGTGGAGATATACATCAGGTTCAGAGAAAGACTTGTCTTTCCTGCTTCGGAAAGGAGCTCCTGTGCTTTAGCCGGATCATTGTCGTAGGTATTGTCCGGTTTTGTATAGTAGAGTGTATCCGGTGTAAAAATAGAATCTGCAGGCTCTGCATAATCCTCGGAAAGGAAAGCAAACTGACAGAACTCCTCTTTATTCAGTGCGTATGCGATCGCCTGACGTACCTTTACATCCTGAAGATCTTCGTTCAGCTCATTCATGAACATGGCGTTGACACGTCCGGAATTATAGGTATTGATGTTTACGTTATCGTAAGCACTGACGGTATCGTAATCATCTGCGCTGATCAGACGTGCATCCAGATCTCCGCTTGCAAGTGCCGCATTGGCGGAGCTGGAATCCTTTACGATCTTGAAGGTGATGGAATCCAGATTTACATCATCAAAATAGTCATCGAATTTTGTTACTTTATAATACTCTCCGGATTTGTATTCCTCGAACTTAAAAGGACCACTTCCCACCGGTTCATTGTTGAGATCACTTTCTCCGATATTCTCCACGCCGTCATAAATATGCTTCGGAATACAGTAAACCTGGCTCAGTCCGCCAAGAAATCCTGCGGAAGATGATCCAAGGGAAATCTTGACTGTAAGGTCATCAACCTTCTCTGCCTCTACTGCCTTGTCATTAACGTATCCGTAAGAAGAATACGGAACATTCTGCTTCTCATCTACCAGCACCT
>OLQG01000920.1_pt1 | contig 20970 bp, 19 predicted proteins | sample 1672221 | NCBI WGS metagenome assembly OLQG01 (sample SAMEA3136660, study PRJEB25190) | human gut metagenome | biome: human gut; feature: human-associated habitat; material: faeces | place: Austria | collected 2013
TGAAATTTTATTTGGCGGATACGCCACACCGACGAAATGCGTAGCATTTTGGAGGCTGGCTCTGAACAGTTACAATAATATATTCAAGAAGGAATACTATATGAAAAGAGTAATTGGAACAATCATATTGATCATTGCCATCATCTGCTTTGGCTGGAGTGCCTTTTCCCTTGGCAAATACGCATGGCAGGCACACACAACCCAGAAGAACATTGACCAGCTGGCTGACAGAATTAACACTGATGTCACTGAAGCTTCCGATGATTCCGATGAAGAAGACCCTGTGGCTGAATCTGAGGCCATGATGGAGAAATACGGTGATTTATACAATGAGAATAAGGATTTCATCGGCTGGCTTTCCATTGAAGGCACCAATATCAACAATCCCGTCATGTATACACCGGATGACCCGGAACACTATCTGCGTAAGAACTTCAACGGCGATTACGATATCGGCGGTATGCTTTTTGTCGATTCCAGATGTACCTTCAACCCATCCAGCACTGACACCATTATTTACGGCCATCATATGAAAAACGGCACCATGTTCGGCCCGCTGATGGATTTCCAGGACAATGATTATCTGAAAGAACACTCTGTTGTTACTTTTGATACCATGTATCGTCCGGGCACTTACAAAATATTTGCCTCCTTCCAGTCCAAGGCCTATGACCCGGATTCAGAAGAATTCAAATACTATGACTTCATCAACGCAGAGACTGCCTATGATTTTGAAGAATATCTGAACAACATTAAAAACCTTTCCCTGTACTATGACGAGGAAAATGCACCGTCATTCGGAGATGAGATTATTACACTGTCCACCTGCGATTACTATACAACAGACGGACGATTTGCCGTACTGGCTAAACGGATTAAATAAGCGAGCCAATGTAACAAACTACCGCGAAATATTAAAATGGCGTGAAAAAGATTTTTTGTCTTCTTCTCGCCATTTTTAACGATTTCATTTCTACCATTCATCAAAATCATCCCGGCTTTTGCCATAGCTTCTCATCGCCGAACGCCATCTAATCTGATAATCACTTGTCATTGGGTCTGTTTCTTTTCCCTCCGGCACAAATGCAAGAAATTCTTTATATCTTTTTTCTGTAAACCGTACTCTCATTTTCTTAAATTTACCATTTGCAGTAAAAAAGATATAAAAAAATGCCGCCTCCGAACCACAACTGCCCACTCCTACTCGATTGATTTGCGACCACTCATAAAAAATCACTTTTTTACTCCGCCGTGTCGTAATTTGTATCCCAGTTCTGCTGACTATCCATTCGTTTCCCCATTCCGCATCCTCGCCATAAATAATCCATCCGGCAATTGCCGCAATAATCAATAATAACCATGCATATCGAAGCAATGAACCATATTCAAACGCCAAAATAACATACCAACCAAACAGCATTAAAGCTATAACAATCGCAGATAACGGCTTTATCCCGCCATTTAATTTTTTCCCATAAAACGTCTGGTCACTAATTTTCAATTCACCCTGTACATCTTGCAAAGCACAAATACTTTTCGGATTTTTCCTTTGCTGCTTGTACCAAATCTGCTGCAAATCCGGTTCCAATACCTTAACACCATGCCGTGCCATATAAACACTCATCTTGTCCCATATTTCCGGCGTATAACTTATTTCCAGCACAGAGCCGCCAATATCTCTTGAACAGGTGATTTTAGGGTAAATCAGACATTCCACCCCCAGACAATCACATTCCCCCCACCTTCTGACCGTTCGAAATACACTGCTGCGATATCTTATGGTAATCCCATTTTCATCCAACTTATAATCATGTCTGTAACTATCCCCAATTAACAGCAAACCAAACGGAACTCCGCCAATAGAAAATGAAAATATCCACAGAAAAATTTCGGCTATTAAACTTTCATCATAAACCGAACCATGCCACCACTGATTATACGATATCACTGCAAAGGATACGATAAGGCACAGAAGCGCAATCAAACATATATAAAATCCAATCTTAAAAATTATCTCATCCCGCCGAATGATCAAAGGTTCTTCCATCCGCACATCATCTCCCCAATAAATCCATTTTTTTATTCCTATTCCCATTCCGATATTTTTATTTTACACCAACAATCTAAATCTTTCGAGTCCAATATTATCTATGCGGGCTGCTCAAAAACAAATTGTCAGCTCAAATACCCTCAAAATGGGATTCAAATGAATAGCGTACAGCCAAAAACTTCAAAAAAGACTGACAAATGAACCATTCAAACACAGGTGTTTCAGACACGGCCGGTACTTAAATCCTGTCTTTTAGGACCTTATGTACTACTGCCAGTGTCTGTCAACGAAAGTGTACCTGTGTTGAACGGTTCATTTGCCAGTCTTTTGTCGATATTCTATGTCTGCGCGCTGCTCATTTTAATCCCGTTATCAATACTTTTTAGCTGCAGGCCAATCATTTTTCAAAGGCAGCCCACCTTTTTAGTGCAGCGCTTTCAGTGTATGGAACGCCTCTTTCATATCCTGTTTCACCAGTTTTTTCTGCAGTGCATACTGTTTAGCGTAAAAATCATGATTTTCCGCATTGGTATAATACAGTTTCTTAATCTCCAGACTTTCTGTCAATGCCGCTTTCATATCAGTGATATGTCCCAGTGCATAGGCACCGACGATACAGTCTGTCACCACAGCGCCGCCGGCATTCTTCAATGTGATCACTTCGCTGCCCAGCATGTCGGATTTCATCTGGTTCCAGATTTCGCTGCGGCTGCCGCCTTCTGTGATGGTGATACGGCTCATATCCACACCGGCACCACGGTACAGGTCTGTAATTTCCATATAGTCATAGCCGATAGCCTCTAATACCGCATGCCAGAGAGTAGCCTGATCTGTATCCAGCGTCATGTTAAGGAAACAGCCTGTGGCCTCTTTCACGTCATTGGTACCGCCCGTCAGATACGGCAGGAATAATACACCATCAGAGCCTGCCGGGACATCTTTGGCTGCATTGTTCAGTACATCAAAATAATCACCGTCTTTTTCCTGCCCGCAGACAGAGTCCTTGAACCAGCGCAGCGCCAAGCCGCCCGTACGGATATAGCCCCAGTAGAAATAGGTATCCGGCAATGTACCGCTGTTGAAAATCAGTCCGGCCCCCTTCTTACTGAGTTCAGGAATAATGCCTTTTGTGGAAACGCAGAACATAGAACAGGTGCCTGCCACATCCACAGCCTGTCCTGCTCCCATATTGCCGCTGCCAAGCATGGACTGCATCGTATCGCCAGCGCCGCCGCAAATCGGTGTTCCTGCTGCCAGTCCTGTCTTCTCTGCCATTTCTTCTGTCAAATGTCCGACAATATCCCATGGTTTGACAATCTTCGGCATCATGGATGCCTCAATACCAAGAATCTTCAACTGCTCCGGTGACCAGCATTTTTCTTCAACCTTATAGCCCATGCCCCATCCGGACATAGCGCCCCAGTCGATAAACATATCCTTTGCTTTCAGCCCCGCCAGATGTGCCAGTACATAAGGCGCATTATGGATAAACTTTGCTCCGCGGGCCTTAAAAGCTTCATTATTCTTCAGCAGCCACCTGGCAAACAGTGCCGGAAACATGCATTTTGCCTCAGGATTGCCTGTTTCCCTGCCCCAGATATCCAAATCCCAGCTGTTGATCAGCACTTCATCCTCCTGGGTTCTTGAATCCAGATAATTAATATATGGTGTGATGGCATTGCCCTCTTCATCCACACCTGCAATTCCGCAGATGATACCATCCCCCATAATAGACTGGATCTGTTTCGGATCCAGGCCTTTCTCACGCATCTGCCAACTGCATTCAGCCATGCCGTTTATCGTCAACGCCAGATATTCATCCACATCCATATCCACCCATCCCGGATGAGGGTAAGTCAGTGTTGTCGGTGCTGATGTAGATGCCACGCATTCCATTTTCTCATTATATACGGTTACTTTTACACTCTGTGTTCCTGCATCAAATCCAAGATAAAACTTTTCCATTTCCATACCTCCGATACATTCTTGCAAGTCAGTCATCTGCGACTCTGTTCAGCATTCTTTTCATGGAGATTACATTTTATCAAAAGTCACATCAGGAAATTCCGGCGAAGGATCCTGTCAGAATTTTCTTTTTCATATTTCATAAAGAAAAAGCCCTGAATCCTCACACAAAGAATTCAGGGCATACATACAAAGGTCAACATTCAAATAAAATGCAAATCTTCTTCTCTCTCATCCAGACTATACTGTCGGCCCCGGAATCTCACCGGATCATGCATCAGAAAAATAATCATGCCGTTCTTCTTCGCTCGCGGGCTTTACCGCCGGTAGGGACTTGCACCCTGCCCTGAAAAGATGTTTTACAACATAGACATTATAACGCTTTATATGTCCTATTTCAATATATTTTTAGTTAAAATGCCTAAAAATATACATTTATCATCGAATGTACAAAAGCATTTCTCAGATTGCACTGCACTTTCTACAAATCTGCCACGCAGGCTTTCAATACCTTGCCAATGCTGTCATGGATCAGCAGGTTGGCCTCATGATCGTATGGTGTCTCACTCTTATTGATCAGTACCAGCTTATTGCCATGGTAGTAATTAATAAAACCGGCTGCCGGATAAACATTCAGTGATGTACCGCCGATAATCAGCACATCCGCTTCCGCAATGGCCCGCACACTCTTGCTGATGGTGGTATCATCCAGACCTTCTTCATAGAGCACAACATCCGGTTTCACCATACCGCCGCACTTCTCACATCTCGGCACACCCTCGGAAGCCGTCACATAATCCAGATCATAGAACTGACCGCACTTCATACAGTAATTCTTCATAATGGTGCCATGGAGCTCATAGACTTTCTCTGAACCGGCTTTCTGATGCAGTCCGTCAATGTTCTGTGTAACAACTGCTTTCAGCTTACCGATCTTCTCCAGTTTCGCCAGTGCCTTATGGGCTTCATTAGGTTCTGCCTCTCTGTAAACCATGGTTGACTTGTAAAAATCATAGAAAATCTCCGGCTTTCTCATAAAAAATGTATGAGAAAGAATCTGTTCCGGTGAACAGCCGTATTTGTGAACGGTATTATAGATACCTGTCTCACTTCTGAAATCCGGAATTCCGCTTTCTGTAGATACCCCTGCACCACCGAAAAATACAATATTATCCGATGCCTCAATCATTGCTTTTAACTTGAAAATATTTTCCTGTTCACTCATGAAATCCGCTCCTTTCATTCCGCTGGCAAGTGAATGGTGTAGTTATTTCGAAAACGATGTACTAGTTTCTTCTGTTAACCCCGAACCCCTCTGGCGCTGACCGGCGGCCACCTTTGCTCCATGTCTTTAAGGTTGATCCCGGCCGCATCCAGAAGTCCTTTGTCGCTGATCTTCTTGAAACAATCCAGTGCATCATCCGGCTTTTCATCCAAAAGCCATGCCCGGCCTTCCAACATCAGATAATCATCATCTCCACTTTCATACCAGGCCTTGTGAAACCACTGTGCCGCTGCATCAGCCTTTCCCATACTCACAAGGAGCTGTCCTTTGAGCGCCATCAGATCCGCCCCCTCCGGTTCGATACGAAGGGCTTTCTCGATGGCTTTCATGCCCTGTCGTACTCTGCCCAACTGCTCATCCGCCATCGCTTCATAATAATAGCCGTCTGCTTCTCTGCCGTTCAGCACAGCCGCCTGCCGTCCACACACTTCAAGCCGCTTGATTTCCCTCAGATCCGTACATGTCTCACACATCAGCGCCGAAGCCAGTCGTTCGCATTCTGCCAGACACGCCTCATACTGATTCCGGATGGTACTCTGCAGAAAGATATCCACACAATCATACCGCAGCAGACTGTTTTGTCCAGGGTTGTCTGTCATACACGCCATCAACGGTTGATAACGGGCATCATCATCTTCTACAACCTCATAATACCGCTCTCCGAAATGTGCTGCAAATATCTGCTTCCGCTCATCCTCAGAAAACAGCCATGCTTCTCTGACGTCTGCCCGGATATTACCTTCAAGGAACAGAGACGGACGCATGATCTTCTTGCGCACTTCTGCCCGCTTATAGTACCCGATCACAGCCCAGCCGCCATCCTGTGCTTTTACAAAGACCACCGGTATGTCCTCCAGACTTTCGCTCTGAACCGTTCCCTCATAAAAATCCTCAAGGTTGATACAAACATCCGTATTCTCTTTCCTTGAGCGTGTCAGGGCATAACACCTTCCGTTATAGTCAAAAAACTCATTCATTAAAAGGGTTGACACATCTTCAATCCGCACAACAAGAATCGCCATCTCTCACCCTCCCTTCTAAAAATGGCCGCCCAAAATGCCGCAGATCACTCTGCGATAACGGCATCTTGCGGCAGCCATACTCAGCTGTTGCTTATTAGCATTTCTCCGGTTCCGGATAAGTCTCACCGAACAATTCCACTGTCATAGACTGGATCTTCTGCTCTTCAACCGGTTTATCCTGCCATCCTGTTCTGACAGATGCAATCTTATCAACGACATCAAGACCTTCAACAACCTTGCCGAATGCTGCATACTGTCCATCCAGATGCGGTGCATTGGCATGCATAATGAAGAACTGTGAACCTGCTGAGTTCGGCATCATGGAACGTGCCATAGACAGAACACCTCTTGTATGCTTCAGATCATTTCTCACACCATTCATGGCGAATTCACCCTTAATGCTGTAGCCTGGACCGCCCATACCTGTACCCTGCGGATCACCGCCCTGAATCATAAAACCGGAAATAACTCTGTGAAAAATCAGGCCATCATAAAAGCCTTTCTGAACGAGGGAAATAAAGTTATTCACTGTATTCGGAGCGATTTCAGGGTATAATTCTGCCTTCATCACATCTCCGTTTGTCATTGTAATTGTTACAACTGGATTTGTCATTGTATATCTTCCTTTCATTATCATTCTGCAGCCCTTCAACCTCTTTGCAGCTGCAAAATATCTTATTCTTCAATAGTTCCATTGTACAGAAAAAACCCCTTTCTGTAAAGGGGCTTTTCTTGTTGTATCTGTTTCTTGTTGTACCGGTTTCCCGTTACATCAGTTTTGTACTTTCAAGTTTTTCGATAAACGCTTCATTGAGTCGGACAATCGGCTTTCTGAGAAGCAGACCGAGAAGCAGTGACGGGATCAGATATAATGCCATCTTAGCCATCTCAACCATGTAATAATTGCCATAGAATCCGGCAATACACTCACGCATCGCATTCATACTGTGTACGAAAGGCAGCAGTGGATATACAACCCGGAAGAACTTCGGTGCACATTCGATTGGGAATGTACCGCCGCTTCCGGCTACCTGCATAACCATCAGCACAACAGCAACTGCCTTACCGATATCGCCAAAGGAAACCGTCAAAGCATAAATAATATTGACATAGATCAGACTTGAAAAACAGCCCGTGATAATAAACATCAACGGATGTTCACACTGAATACCGAGGAAATACAAATCTCCCAGACAGATCAGTGCACTCTGCAGAATACCGAGGCAAACCATCAGGATCATTCGTCCAAAATAAAGCTGATGTTCCTTTGGATTCTTTAGTCTCTTCTTCGCATTCTCTGACACAGTAACTTTCAGCATAGCCGCCATTACAACCGCACCAACCCAGATGGCCAGTGTTGAATAGAACGGTGCCATTGCAGAACCATAGTTCTCAATCGGATAAATCTGGTTCTCATGAAGTTTTACCGGAGAAGCAATGAATGAAGCCATGCTCTCAGGACTTTCCTCCAGAAGATCGGTCAGGGCATCCATACTGCCGCTGTCTGATACTTTCCTGGATGCTGTGGTAAGTTTGTCAGAAGCATCTTTTAACAGATTCACCGAATCTTCCAATGTTTTCTGAACATCCGACAGATCCCCGGATGCATTGTCGGTGACACCTGCAATATCCTGGACACTGTCATTCAACGCTGTGAACATAGATGTAATGGAGGAATCTGTGGATGACAGACTGCCTGCCAGATCATTCAGACCACTCTTGACATTCTCTTCATAGCTTGTCTTTACTTCTTCAACGGAATCCGTTGTCTGTGCGATCAGATCATTTATTTCTTTCTTGAGATCCGATGCATCCCCTGTTAGTGTTGTCAGACTGCCGGCGGCTTCATTGATCTTGTCCCGAATGGCTGTCTGTCTTGCAATCGCCGTATCGATCAAACCATTGATATCTCTGATAGCTGTGTTTAAAATCTTCAGGGAATCCAAATCATTGCCAATGTCTGTCAGGGAATTTTCTATCTCTGTATAGCGGTCGATCACATCCTGGATTCTGTCTGATACGGAATATAAAGCATCTGCTGATGCCTCCGCATCTGTATTATAAGAATCCAGCGCTTTGCCCACCGCATCTGACACAGCTGTATAGAATTCCTTGTTCTGTGCCAATGCATCAGAAATCGTCTTTGTGGTACCTGTCAAAGCACTGTTTAATGAATCAATGCCTTCACCGGCTTTATCAAAAGCCTCGACACTGTTTTCTGCACCGGAGCCGGACTGCTTCAGAAATTCAGTGGTTGAATCCAACATCAGCGCACCTGATTGCATCAGATTGGCAAAGGTCTGCACCGTATTGGCCGCACTGCTCAAATCAAAAGCTGCCTGGTTCAGGGTTTTTGACAGTTTGTCTGCCAACTCCTGATCATCTTCATCATCAGCAGCATTGCTGACAAGCTGGATTGCCTCCAGCGCTGTTTTGGAAACGGTTTCAATGAAAGTGTCATTCACCTGCTGCTGTACAGCGTTGGCACCCTTTTCAGTAACCTTTGGTGCAATGGCATTTTCCTTCTCATTAATATAATAAATAATCTGAGGATGTGTCACATCACTGGTAAAAACACTCATCATATCCCTGGTAAAATCCCCAGGAATAACAAGGGACGCATAATATTTGCCGGATTTAACACCATCAGCTGCATCATCTGCATCTGTAAAGACCCAATTGAAATTGTCATTGTCCTTCAATGCCTTAATGACATCATCACCAAGATTCAGATTCACTTTGATCAGTTCACTTGTATAACCTGCATCCTCGCTGGCCACGGCGATTTTCAGGCCATCCGTACTACCATACGGATCCCAGCTGGCTGCAATATTGAACCATGCATAAAGAGTCGGAATAACAAGAATACCCATGATAACGATCATGGCAATAACGTTGTTATGAATCTTGTTTAAGTCATTCTTAAAAACACGCAGAATATTCTTCATTATTCCTTCCCCTTTCCACGGAATTTCTCAAGCATTTCTTCAAAAGACATACCTGCAATCTTCTGCTGTTCCTGCAGATTATTGTGAATAAACTCGACAACGATCAGCCATACAGCGATAATAATGATTGAAAGGATCCACAGGACAAGGAATACGATCTTCGATTCCAGACTGAACATCAGAACAAGGAAAATCAGCGGAATAATGATGATCGCCAGGAATCCGAAACGCACCATCTTCTTATAATTGCCTTCAAAAGCCTGTGCCTTTGCAGCTGTCTCTTCTCTCAGATTGTCAACAGACAGAGATGCCTTCAAAAGCATTCTCAGCTGTTCATGACGGCTGAGTGTTTCATCCGGTTCTTCACAGATCATAAACTCTGTCTCTGAAAGCTTTCTGTCAAACAGGCGATTCAGTCCGGCAAAGGCCGGCCTGAGACCAAGTCCGATCAGCAGTGAAATCGGCACATAGCATAATAACAGAATCAGTATATCTTTCTCATAGACATGTCCATATACACCTGCTACACATTCTCTCATAGCACCGACGCCATACGTAAACGGAAGAAACGGATGCAGGTTCTGGAAGAATGCCGGTGTCATTTCAATCGGGTATGTACCTGATGATCCCGGAATCTGAAGAATAACCAGGATAACGCACAATGCCTTGCCGATATGCTTGAATGAAATAGACAATGCATAAATAATATTAACATAGACAAACGAAAGAATCATACCGAGAATAACCATCCTTACCGGATGCACGACCTGCGCCCCCGGAAGCAGCGTATCACCCAGGCACACAATAAAGCCCTGAATGACACCGATCACGACATACAGCAGCCATCTGCCCATATACATCTCTGATGCCGTATAATCCTTCATAGTTTTGTCTCTGTCTACTTCCATCTTAATGATCGCGATCAGAACAATACCGCCCACCCAGATTGCCAGGTTGGAATAGAATGGAATCATGGAAGAACCGTAATTCTTCACTACAAAATAAGTCTCTGTATCCAGTTCAACCGGTGATGCCATAAACTCAGAAATCTGGTCAGCATCAATACCTTCCAGTTTGAGCAGTTTGTTATATGTATCGGAACTTACAAGCGCATTCATATCACTCTGGATGTCATTCAGCTTGCCGCTGACACTTGTCAGTGCAGAGGTCGTACCGCTTAAAGCGTCCCTGATATCCGCAAGACTTGTATCCAGCTGATCAAAAACCGACTGAAACTGCTCGGAAGCTGCCGGTACGCCATTGAGCAGACCGGACAACTCACCCGTCAGACTTGAGAATGTATCCAGTGTTTTGTCCAGTTCAGGAATAACATTCTGAGCCATGGAAATCCTGAAAGCATGGATACTGCCGATACTGTCAGAAGCAATTCCTGACAGCTGTTCACGTGTTGTGGATGTTGTGGAGATTGCATCCGAAATGCTGTTATTGCCTACAGTCAGACTGTCGATCAGTTTCTGATTCTTGTCATTCTGCTCCTGAAGACTGGCAATATTGCTGTTCAGTCTGTCAATGATATCATTGGCAATCTGTCCATCCACTTCATCAGTCACTTGATTCACAAGATCCTGCATATTATCCAGGATCTCACCATTTAATGATACAACAGAATTGGCTGAATCCAGTGCATCGCCAACCGTCGTATTAATCTTGCCTGCCTTGGCTTCCAACTCTGTCAGCCCCTCTGAAGCAGAACTATGTGCCTGGTTCAAAAGTAGCTCTCCATTGGAAAGTGACCAGGACAGGATGGCGGAAAAATCTCCGGCTGCTGTTCTCGTATTCTGAATGATCGTATCCGCGTCATCCAGAGCAGATGCGCCTGAGGCCGCTGCGTCATCCAGTGAACCTGCTGCCTTCTGGGCATCTGAAATCAGATCCTTGGTAGAATCAGAACTGTTGTTAAACTTGTCCAACAAATCTTCGTACGCCTGAATATTGGCATCTGCCTTCTTCAGCATCTCATTGATGTCCGTATTCACATTGCCTACAGCATCTGCTACATCTGTCACAGAATTTTTAACAACATCCGACACAGACTCTGCTGCAACCGATGAGAATGTACTGTTGATCTGAGACTGGATCGTACTTGCACCCGTACCCGTGATCTTCGGTGCAATGGCATTGGCTTTCTCATTGATATAGTATTCCAGTTCCGGTGTATTAAGCTTGCCTGAAAGGACACTTAACAATGATTCACTGAAATTATCCGGAATAACAATCGCTGCATAATATTTTCCGGATCTGACGCCTTCAACGGCTTCATCTTCCGACACAAAGGTCCATCCCAGCTGATCATTTTCCTTCAGATTCGTAATGATCTCGTCACCCGCATTGATCGAAAGGCCATTGCTCGACGCCTCCTGATCATTATTGGCAACAGCTACCTTAATACCAGAGGTGTTGGCATAAGGATCAATGTTTGCAACAATATTGAACCATGCATAGAGCGACGGAATGATCGACACACCTATGATGACCAGTAATGCTGCCGGGTTGCGCAAAATCCGCTTCAAATCCCGGCGAAAAATCCGAAATGCATTTCTCATAAAAATGCTCCTTTTTCATAAATTGTTCCATTAATAGATAACATGTTGATTTTCTCATAAAAAATATTATATTAATGGACAGCATAATTTACAACCATCAATCGTATATTTTTTGTTCATTAATGGTCACTTGTCTTAAAAAGTGTCTAATTGTGATTTTCGTCATTCAACCGGTGCCTTTGCGTGCTGCTTACAGCTGTGTTTTGTCCAGTTTTTCGATGATTTTCTTATTCATCCGGTCATAGGAACGCCACGACTCCTGACTGTCTGCAATGCCGACCTTCTCACAGATATACCTGATAAGCCACATCACATATTGCATAAAGCAAAAAAGGAATCCACTTGGTATTCCTTCTCTACTCAGGTTTTTATAAATCATGCAGAAGATGGGAGTTGAACCCACACGAGTGTTACCTCACTAGAACCTGAATCTAGCGCGTCTGCCATTCCGCCACTTCTGCGTGCTCACTTATAATACCAGATGCTTTTGAAAAATGCAAGCCTTTTTTTGAAAAAATTTAAATTTTTTCAAAAATAATGACTTTTATCGTATCAACGGACTGCTGCGCTCCGGGGAAATTATTCTTTGAATGCGAACATACGCTGTCCGATATAGTTAAATCCGGTGAACAGACACATACCGGCAAGCATGGCTGCATTCTCCTGAATCTTCTGACCGGCACCGGATAATATGTACATAACAACCGGTTTTGCAATACCATAGGCCAGCACATAGCATACCGCTATGTTAATGATAAATTTCGCCACCTGCTTCCATGAACGTTCTTTATTCTGGAATGTAAAATACTTGTTCAGGAAAAAGCTCAAAATACTCGTCAAAATATAATTGGCTGCAGATGACACCCAGTAACTGCAGGATGCCAGATTATACAGACCAAACATGATGGCCGTACCGACAACGGTGTTAATACAGCCGACAATGATAAATCTCAATAATTTCTGATCAACCAGACTCAATATCTTTTTAATCATTCTGCTTCTATGCCTCCTTGGTTTTGCCGGATTTAAACTGTTCTGCCTCCTCAATCGGATGCATCAGCCCGTCTTCCACCCACACATTATTTTCCAGATGAATTTTATAAACACAACAGTTTGAAAGTCCTGACCGCCAGAAGTCTTTCAATTCACAGTGATTGATACAGCTCATAATACCTCTCAAAGCAGCCCCATGAGAAGCAGCCAGCACAGTATGTACACTTTCATCTGATGCCGCCATTTCTGACAGCATATCCAGGAATTTCTGTGCACGGGTCTGCAGTTCTTCAATACTCTCTGCACCTTCCGGAGGAATATAAGACTCCGGTGCATCAAATAAATCCTTAATCAGCGAATACGGCTTGCCTTCATCTACACCAAAATCCATCTCACGGATTCTTGCATCAGGCTGCACTTCTTCAAATGTTCTGCCCGAAACGATGGCTGCCGTCTTTCTTGCCCGCACAAGTGGACTTGCAAAAACTCTGTCGAATGTAATATTCTGCTTTTCAAACCACTCCGCCGCAATGCCTGCCTGCTGAATCCCCTTGTCATTTAATGGAATGTCGCTCATTCCCTGTATGAGACAGCGTTTGTTGAAATCTGTCTCTCCATGCCGTATAAAATATACAATCATCTTCTATTTCCTCTTCCTGTTGTTGTTTACATAAACCAGATTTCTTTATTTGTCGACGACACACTGACAACGCCTGCCTGCAAAAGAGACATCACATCTTCCTTGTCCGACACAAGCCCTCCTGCAATAACCGGAATCTGCGAAATTCGACAAACTCTTTTCACAACCTTCGGCATCAGTGCCGGCAGTACCTCAATGACATCCGGTCTTGCCCCCTTCACATGCTTCTGAATATTCTCGTAAGCCATGGAATCGATGACAAATAAACGCAGCACCGATGTAAGTCCAATCTCGCCTGCATGTTTGATCAATGCAGGTTTTGTCGAAATAATACCATCAGCTTTTGTATATTTTTTTATAAAATCAACCGCTACATCCTTGGCAGAAAGGCCATTGATCAAATCCAGATGAACCAGTGCCATCTTTCCTGCCTGTTTCACTGTATCTACAATATCCGCGATATTGCAGATATCTCCATATAAAATAAAAACAACTTGAATGTCACTTTTCAGACATTCCTTCAGGCCATTATCATCTTTTATGGCTGCTATAACCGGAGAATCCTCCAGTGCATCTTTGAACTCTCTGTTCATTATTCTATCCCTCATTCTGTCATCATTCCTGTTTATGCTGTCTCAGAACAATGCTCATCCTTCCTCATCAAAATCTATGATGCCCTATGACGATGACACACTTCTTGCTAACGCTCATTATATAATGAAATGTCCTGCTTCGCAAGACGAAACGCCAAAAAGACTGAGGCTTCACAGCGTTATTTTTTTTACATCTCCCGTATAAGCCGGTGCTGTACGATCCAGTGTTCCCTCTGTGGATGCCACACAGGCTGCCACAACTAGGTCACCGGTTGCATTGGTTGCTGTATGAATCTGGTCAATAATTCTGTAAATACCTGTTACAAGACCAATAACTTCAACAGGAATTGTTTAAAGAATTCCATCTTTAATCTGACTGAAAGCTCATCCTACAAATGAAGAAATTAATAAATTGTAAACAGTTATACTCAAACCAATATTAACAAGAGGAATCCTGTTTACAAAAGATAAAACAGCCGGTACATGTTGATCCTAAAATCAATATATACCGGCTAATATTTTATACGGCAGCATTCGCAATCTTCAAACATCCCACTCTGAATGTACCTATGTATATTTACCTCTTCTACAGCCTATTCTGCCAACGTATATATTCTGATGTATTCCTCCTCACTTTCATCTTTAAGATTACAATAATGCCCTTTGATATCCAAAGACTGAATTTTTCCTGTGTCGGCCAGTCGATTAAATACATACCATGATTTTCCGTTGTCTTTAAAACTTACAACTGTATTATAGGCATCTTCTCCATCAATGACATATTCAGTTCCATCTGTATACTTCAATATGCTATTTTTATCCATTCAGTTTTTATTCATTCTATTATGCCGCCTCGACTGCGCCTGCTGCCACAATATTGACGCCTGTACCTGCCACATTTTCAAGGACAACATCACCGATAGCCACCGGTGCCTGAATTGTCACGCCTTTTAATGCTGCTACACATTCAAAAATCTTATCCTTCGGAATATCGGACTGTGTTTTGACATTGATCATCGGAGCAGCGCCGCCGCTGACTCTGACAGTTGTCGTGACGATACGTGTCGGATTAGTGACTTCTTTTCTGGCATAAATATCGCCCTTTTTGCAAGTGTTGCCTTTGACTTCTACAACTTCTTTACCATTCATTGTCACTGTGAGAGCGCATCCCAAAGGACAGCCGATACAGGTTAATTCTCTTGTTTCCATTCGTTATGCCTCCTCAATTTTGATTGTAATATGCTTCAAATCAGGGTAATCTGCCAGTTTGGATTTCTGCAGGATCACCTGCTCCATTTCTCCCGGTGCCATGACCGGACGTTTGCGTTTGCTGATGAGTTCATCATCAAAATAAGTCGCAATGGCACAGTTTTTATAAACATCTCCCACACGGAAACGAACTGTCAGAGTATCTTCCATTTCTGTCGGGCGGATATATTTTGGCACTGTGTAACGCACGCCATCTACCGGCAAAATTTCAACAGTTTTTGCATCGGCTGTCTTGCCCTCCTTAATATAAGCTGCAGCATTCTTTCCGGCTGTTCCGGCTTCCTGGGAAACATAATCCACCAGGTCATGCACATGCAGCACGTTGCCGCAGGCAAATACGCCGTCGATATTAGTTTCCAGACTGTCATTAACAATCGGGCCGGATGTAATCGGGCTTAAGTCAACACCGGCACTCTTACTCAACTCATTTTCAGGGATCAGACCACAGGACAGAAGCAGTGTATCACATTCATAGCGTTCTTCCGTGCCCGGAATCGGACGGCGGTCAGGGCCAACCTCTGCAATTGTAACAGACTTTACACGGTCTTTGCCTTCAATATCAACAACTGTATGACTAAGTTTCAGCGGAATATCGAAATCATTCAGGCACTGAACGATATTTCTCTTTAATCCGCCGGAATAAGGCATCAGCTCTGCCACAACCTTCACTTTGGCACCTTCCAGTGTCATACGTCTTGCCATGATCAGGCCGATATCACCGGAACCAAGGATAACCACTTCACGGCCCGGCATATAGCCTTCCATGTTCACCAGACGCTGTGCGGTACCTGCGGAGTAAATACCTGCCGGACGATAACCCGGAATATTCAAAGCACCTCTTGAACGTTCACGACATCCCATGGCCAGAATCACGGCTTTGGCCTGAAGAAGAATCATGCCTTCCTCACGGTTCATGGCAGTGACAACTTTTTCATGGGAAATATCCATGACCATTGTATTTAATTTATATTCAATCTTTCTCTCTTTGACCTGTTCGATAAATCTTGCTGCATATTCAGGCCCTGTCAGTTCTTCTTTAAATGTATGAAGACCGAAACCGTTGTGGATACACTGGTTCAGAATACCGCCAAGCTGTTTGTCTCTTTCAAGAATCAGAATACTTTCAATACCGTTGTCTCTTGCAGCAACAGCGGCTGCCAGACCAGCAGGGCCACCGCCAATAATAATCAAATCATATGCTTTCATCATGCGCCCTCCTATAATTCCTTGTTGGTACCGATAACGATATTGGAACCAACACCGTTCTTTGTAATGTCAAACATGCTCATTGGCACTTCACGCTCAAGAATTTCCATCGTTCTCGGTGAACAGAAGCCTGCCTGGCACCGTCCCATACCGGCTCTTGTACGACGTTTCACACCATCCAGGGAACGCGCCCCCAGCGGACGGTGAATGGCATCCAGAATCTCACCCTCCGTGATCATCTCACAACGGCAGATAATATTGCCGTATGCAGGCTGTTTCTTAATCAGTTCATTTCTTTCTTCCAGTGTCAGTGTATCCGGATGAAGAATGCCTTTTCTGATCGCGTTGAACTTGTCGTTAACTTCAGGATTCAGCATCTCTTTCACCCTGTCTGCCACCATCACTGCAATAGCCGGTGCAGATGAAAGTCCCGGAGACTCAATACCTGCCACATTGATAAAACCTTTGGCATCTTCTGCTTCACCAATCACAAAATCATCACCGGCTTCATGGGCACGGAGACCTGCAAAAGATGTAATCACCTGACGAAGGGGTACATTCTTCACACTGAGAGAAGCGGTACGTCCGAGGGAATCCAGTCCGGCCTGGGTTGTATTAACCGCTTCTTTATCTTCCACATCTACGGCAGTCGGTCCAACCAGCAGATTGCCGTGAACCGTCGGGCTCACAAGAACACCTTTGCCCATCTTGGACGGCAGCTGAAAAATGGTATGAGATACATGCTTGCCTGCATCTTTGTCCAGCAGCATATATTCACCTTTTCTTGCTGTAATATGCAGCTTATGTTCGCTGACCATATTATTCAGTGTATCTGCATAAACACCGGCTGCATTGATGACAACTTTCGCTGTTTTTATCTCTTTTTCGCCGCTGTCTGTATGGGTCACTGTCAGTTCATAGCCTGACTCTGCTTTCTTAATATCATCCACCTGTGTATTCAGGAAAAATTCGACACCGTTGCTGCATGCATTTTCAGCATAGCCCATCGTCATATGGAAAGGACATACAATGCCGCCTGTCGGTGCAAACAATGCACATACAACATCATCACTGAGATTCGGTTCCATAGCGATCAGTGCCTCACGGTCAAGAATCTGAAGATCCGGCACGCCATTGGCCTTGCCTCTCTCCATCAGTACTTCCAATCCTTTCGGATCCTGGTCTTTTGTGCATACAACCATAGAACCATTTCTCTTAAACGGAATATCCAACTCTTTTGCAATCTGATCCATCATGGCATTGCCTTTGACATTAACCTTTGCCTTTAATGTGCCGGGTACAGCATCAAAACCCGCATGAATAATGGCACTGTTGGCCTTGGATGTGCCGCAGCAAACATCCTCCTCACGTTCAATGACACAGACATTTAACTGATATCTTGAACTCCCTTGCGATGGCGCTTCCTGTCACACCGGCACCGATAATCGCTACATCATACATAAACCCAATCTCCTTTCTATTTCTGCTTAACAGCCAAACGGGAAAATAAAAAGCAAGGGAAATAGAGCGATTGTCTCGCTCTACTTACCTTGCTCTAATCTCCCGGTAATCACTTTATTGATTTGCTGTCTTTATGTTACCACCCTCTGAGAAGAATTGCAACCTCTTTTACGGGAATATTATGTATAATTTTTTTATCAAATCCATGCGTTTTTAGCGCATTTTTTCATCATAGGCCTCCATTTCCATGATACCGTCCACGATTATTTGCTCTGTCACTGTGTATGGATAAACCCTTACATCAATACCCGCCAGTGCCTTAGCTGTGACTTTTGCCAGATCTTCTGCTTTGGCATGGATATCTGCCAGTCTTGTTGGCAGACCGATGGAACGGCTGAATTTATACAGGGTATCCCTTTCTGCATACTGTTTGTCGATGGTCAGCATAACAAGGATACCATAGGAAACAACCTCGCCGTGAAAATGACCGTTTTCTTCTGTGCTTGGCAGTACTGTGAAACCATTGTAAATGGCATGGGCCAGACCGGTTGTATAATCCACCTGAACGAAGTTCGACACAAATCCTGTGGAGATAATGATACCGAGAATAACTTCTGTCAGCTCATCGGATACCTGATTGGCTTTGCAGTCGGCCAAAGCCTTTTCGCCCCAACGCATGATCGGTACGGCACACATGGAACTTAAAGCAATACCCATGGCATCACTGTGGGCCGGAATATCATTTCTGGAAGAAATCGTGCACTCATAATGCTTGGCCATTGTATCACCCATACCTGCCCACAGGTAAATATCCGGTGCCTCAGCAATAATCTGTGTATTAATAAAGATATGGTTCAGCGGAATTTTTGAAAAAGAATATTCTCTCAAACTGCCGTCCGGATGATACACAATGCCAAGGCTTGTACAGGAAGCACAGGTTGAAGCAATTGTTGGAAATGTAAAAAACGGACGATTCGTTGAATGCGCCAGAACTTTACATGTATCAATGGCTTTACCGCCGCCGGCATGAGCCGAAAAAAGAACGGCACCCACCGAAAATGCCAGCATAAACGGTGTCTTGATTTTTCCTCTGTCTTGTTCTCTCATTCTCATCTTCCTCCTGTCGTAACATGCGTATCCTAAATGCGTGTAGCCTAAAACAGGATTTTATCCTGCTGGGAATTCAGGGCGAAATGATGACTCCTGAAAATTCCATACAAAAATTTTATTGCGTAGGGCATAATTTGCTATGCAATAAAAAAAATCCTCCATCTCCTGGTCACTTGACCCAAAGAGACGAAAGATTACTTCCGCGGTACCACTCTTCAATTATCCCCCTGTTCTGAATACAGATGCATATTATGCAATCATAATCCCCAAAACAGCTCAGGAATCTCTCTGTGGATACAATCATATCCCCGCTGCTGTAACGGGAACACCCGTCTGCGCCTATTCTGCATAGCTATAACATACTTCTCCACCGTTTCCTGCAGACAATCTCACGCTCTATACATTTTCAGCACAGCCGCTCTGCAGCGAGTTCGACCTATGAATAAATCAAACATTTTCATGCATTTTTATGCTTTTTGGTTGCCTATATACTGTTTTTTTTCATCGAACATTTCCTTTTTTCCCCTTTTAATGTCAACATTTTCCTGTTAAAATAAATACATTAAATTAGTTTCATAGGGAGTGTTGTGAAATGAATATCAACTATCGATGTCTGCGTGAACTTGAAATCAAGGGATTGTTCGAAACCCCTGAACACCGAAGCCGATTTTCTGAATTGCTGAACTGTTACTGCAATTATCCTTTTTTCAACAAGGGCCTGTGTAAATGTATGTATCTGTCCAGCTGGGATATGGAACATTTCATTGTTATGTTGGATATTTTAAACGATATGACCATTGGCAAGAATCAGAATCTTCAATTAATGAAAGACAATGGCAAGGTTCTGGAAAATATGTCCGACGGCTATGATCGTTATATCTTCCAATTAGCCGGTGCCTTTCTGACCAGTCAGGATTTCCAGATGCCTTATGTCTCGATTGCCAAAGAAGGGCAGCATATCATTCAGCGTGCCTTAGAAGCAGCTGAGGTAATTGAAACAGTTTTTAATGCCGAATAAAAATATGGAGCAGTACACATATCTTATATCTCTTGATAATAAAATATGCATACTGCTCTTGTTTAAAACCCTAATTTTTCTAATAAAGCTGTACACCCTTCATAGACATCTCTATACGTCTCCTTAAAATCCCCTGTATACCACGGATCCGCAATAGACCTTCCCGGCCTGTCTGTAAAATCCAGCAAAAGCTTTACTTTTCCTTCTTTATCCGGACCAGTAATCCGCAATGTATTTCTGATATTATTGCTGTCTGCACACAACAGATAATCATAATACTGATAATCCTGTTTTGTCACCTGTCGGGCACGCTTACCGCTGAAATTCGTATAGGCGGTTTCACCAATGCCGTGTCTTCTCAATTCTGCCTGAGCCGGCGGATAAATCGGGTTACCTTTGCCATTCCATATTTCTTCCGTACTGGTTGCTGCTGAAGCAATCTCAAACGCATCGGTTAAACCGCGTTTCTCCACCATGTCCTTTAAAACATATTCGGAAATCGGCGACCGACATATATTGCCGTGGCAGATAAAAAGTACTCGAATCATTGTTTTTTCTCCTCTCAAATTGCCGTGAAATGCCGTATTTTGCAAGGTTTTATCAGCATTTCATGGCATCGTAGTTTTCTTCTCATTTACTACATTTTTTGCAAAAAAGTGCAAAATACAGCAAATCACTTCCATCTGTAGTAGTCAAATCGTAGTCAGTTTAGGGAGTTCAGACTACTGCTTATCATTAACAGCAATTATACTGTTCCCCATTTAATTTTAATAAAATTGGTCCTATGTCAAGATTTAGTACAAGTTAAAATGAGAAATTTCTCCCCATTTTAACCTGCCAGAAGCT
>OLQG01000932.1_pt1 | contig 20707 bp, 15 predicted proteins | sample 1672221 | NCBI WGS metagenome assembly OLQG01 (sample SAMEA3136660, study PRJEB25190) | human gut metagenome | biome: human gut; feature: human-associated habitat; material: faeces | place: Austria | collected 2013
CAGTGAACTTCATAAGCCATATTTGTGGTCTCGGAGCAAGTGTTGGATGCGAGCGTGTGGAGCGAACATTCAACACGCCACGACTAAAAGCACAAATATGGCTTATGAAGTTCACTGGCTTCGTCTGTAGTTTATCTAATGAATTAAACAGTAATAAGAAAGGCGTGATTTTATGGGAAATTATATTACTACATATACGAGAAAACATTTTGATCCGATAAATCCTGATGCAGAATTAATTTGCATTGAGGATATTGCTCACGCACTTCCGATGATCTGTCGGGGAAATGGACATGTCAGCTCATTCTGGTCTGTGGGAGAGCATTGTATTTTATGTGCGAAGGAAGCAGCGGCAAAGGGATATTCTAATCGACTTGTATTGGCAGCTTTGCTACATGATGCGAGTGAGTGTTATATGTCAGATGTACCAAGACCTTTAAAACAGAATATGAAGAAGTATAAGGAATATGAGAATCATTTATTAGATGTTATTTATACGAAGTTTTTAGGTTTCACGTTAAACATAGATGAGGAGAAGTTGATAAAAGAGATTGATAATGCATTATTGTGGTATGATTTAAAGTATTTATTGGATGAAGAATCAGAAGAAAAGCAGCCAAAGCTGCATGTGAAGGTTGATTATACGGTGAGATCATTTTCTGAGGTGGAAAAAGAGTATTTGGGATTGTTCGAGAAATATAGAGAGGTATAGAATATAAGAAAAATACTATTAAGAAATATATTCAAAAATAAATATAAATGTAATCAGATATATTTGAAGATAGTGAAAAAACTATAATAATATTGCGAAGGAATAGAGAGGAGATTGAGATGAACGTACAGATTTTTGGGACGAAAAAGAGTTTTGACAGCAAAAAGGCAGAGCGCTATTTTAAAGAAAGAGGAATAAAATATCAGTTTGTAGATATGAAAGAAAAAGGACTTAGTAAGGGGGAGTTTCATTCTGTATGTCAAGCTGTAGGTGGTTATGAAAAGCTGATTGACCCTAAGTGTAAGGATAAAAACTTACTGGCATTGATTCAATATCTTTCTGAGGAAGATAAAAAAGAAAAAATTCTGGAAAATCAAAAGATTATAAGAACACCGATTGTCAGAAATGGAAAGCAGGCGACAGTCGGCTATGAGCCGGATGTTTGGAAAGATTGGAAATAGAAAAGATAGTAATAAGAAAATGAAAAAAGGATTGTTGTAAGATAGTTCTAAGAAAGGGTGTGAGCTACTCATGTGAGTTGTTTCGCACCCTTTAAATATACAGCAAGAAGACTCCGACCTCTAAGGTGGGAGATGAATTGCGTCTGCTACCTACTTGATTTAGTTCGGTATTATAAGTCTGATACTGTGAAGAAAAATCTGTAAATAGAATTTTTCTATAATAATGATAAGCGGAAAGTTTTAAAAAGACATATATTCCAAGTATAAATCATTAAATGCTTTATGATTTGCAAGGCTGATTTCTTCTGAAATTTCTGGAATATGTGTAAAGCGATGGGATAATTCAGAGTTCATCGCTAACATGCCTGCGCCTGCGAGAGAGCTGTTTCCGACGGATATGATTCGGTCGTTCAGTTCTTTGGGCAGCATACCGATTCCGACAGCTTTGGTATAATTGATTTTTTGCCCAAAACCTCCGGCGAGGTATAGATGTGCAATCTGAGAGTAATCAATACCATAGGAGGTTACGAGGATTTCTATACCGGCCCGAATAGCCGACTTTGCTAATTGAACCTCACGAATATCCTTGTTAGTAAATGAAATATTCTCTGTCAATGGATATCCATTATCGAAATATTTATCAGCAATCAATCCTGTGTTATCAACAATTTTTTCTTTTACAAGTTCATAGACTGTTTCAATGACTCCTGTTCCACAGATGCCAATTGGTTTTTTATTTGAAATAGTAGAAATGGCTGGATGATTATCGAAAATAGTTACGGTATCAATTGCGCCTGGAACACCGGCAATACCGTAGCGGATATTGCCGCCTTCAAAAGCCGGACCTGCTGCGGTTGAAGTTACGAGGAGTCGATCTTTATTACCGATAACCATTTCCCCGTTTGTACCAAGGTCTACGAGAAGTGAAACTTCTTCTTTTTGATCAATTCCGCAGGCTACAATACCACTGACAATATCGGCACCTACATAAGTACTGATCCCCGGAAGAATCGTCATGTTTTTGTAGGAATGCATGGAAATATCAACAGGGGTGAAAGGAAAGGATCCAAGACTTTCACAGGATAATTTCTGAAGTAAATGCTGCATAGTAGAGTTGCCGGAAATGATGACAGGAATAGAAAGTTTTGTGATATCTTTTCCTAGCTGAAATTGTTCGCAGATAGAATCTAAATCGTTTAATATAGTTCTCTGAAGCTCCAAAAGTCTTCCCTGATTGGCTATATCAATTCGTGAAAGGACATCGGTACCAAATATTCGCTGATGATTGATACTGGTTATGGTCTGTAATACTTTTTTTTGATTTGTATCAATGAGATTGGAGGCAATGGTTGTAGTTCCGATATCGACAGCGAGAGCAAGAGAATCATAACTGGAAATTTCGTTATGAGTGGATGAAGATGGAGCAGTAGCAATTTTCGAATCAGATTTTTCTGAAGATGGCTGCATTGAGATGTGTTGAACTGAGGCAGATTTAGATGAAGAGTCAGAGACAGTATCCGACGCAGTAAACTTATTTGAAACAGATTTATCTGCCGACAGATTAAATGCAGAGGCAGCCTGAATCTGGTCTTCTTCATAATCTTCTATCTGAATAGTAAACTGCCCTTTTACATAAGCCTGACATGCCAGCCGCCAGCCTTCAGAGAGTTCTTTTGCTGAAAAAAAGGCAGCGTCATATGTAGTATGGGCTGGTATATTATTTAAAAATTGTACCTTACATTTTCCACAGGTTCCTCTACCGGCACAATAGGCAGGTAAAAATTCTCCATTTTCCTGAAGGTGTGTAAGTAAAGATTTATTTTTATCGGAAATTGATAATTCAATTGTTTTCAATGGTGTTCCTCCTCAATTATTAATAACCATATTATAATATAATAATAGTTCGAGTGTAAATCCTTCAACTCGTAAACGCCATAAGCATCTGAAGCCACTCACAGATAAAATATCAGGGCAGTTCTTTTTGCGTCTGTTATCGCAAATGAAAATTACTTTTCAATAGCAAACGGTTTGCTATACCATATTTTGTGATAGTTGGCGGTATCCTTATTTAGAATATCATTAAGCAATTTGCAGATATAAGATATCTGGTCATTTGTGCCATTATCTACAGTTCCATAAATTTCTCCAGCTTGTATTTTCTGATTCATCTCTGGACTGTTATTAATTCCGAGAATAAGGGGGAGTTTGAGATTATGCTGTTTATAGTAATCGTAAACTCCAAGTGCCATGTCATCATTATTGCAGATAATGGCTTCTGCAGATTGGATAATGCTAGTATCCAGTTTTGAAAATTTCATGGAGGCAAGGTCTCTCTGCCAATCTGCGGAGAGATTAGTAAGCTGATTTAGAGGGAGGTTCTGGCTGTTTTCTAAAAAGCCATTTGTCCTTCTTACAGCATCAAAATGTGTCTGTTCTCCTTCGATTAGAATATAGTCCAGTTTATTATTTTTGTTTCGGTCCAGGTTTATTTTGCCTGTATTCCATACATTCTGGAGCATGTCTGCCTGAATGGCTCCTGCTTTTTTTGCCGCTGTTCCGACGTACCATGTCTGTTTGGAGATGGATAAGTCCTTTTTATCCGCTTCTCTGTTAAATAAAATAACAGGGATATCGTGGTTTGCTGTCTCGTTTAGGACGCTAGCGGCAGAAGATGGAGTTACAAGGTTAATAAGCAGGGCGTCGAAGTTTTGGGTATACATATATTGGAGCTGGTGTTCCTGCCGGTTGGCATTTCCTTCTGCATCAAAGATTTCGTAAAGAACTTTTTTGCCAGAAAAAGAAGAACGGTCAATTTTGTTTTGGAGTTTGGTTACATAGTCGTTTATGAAAGTGTCGTCCATATCATAAACGGCGACGCCTATGTGGGTGTATCCATTCTGCGTTTGAGGTAATTTCCATATGGTTATGGTGCTTATCAGGATGATGATTAAGGTAAACAGGATGGAATTATAGCTAAAAAGATTTGTTTTCATAACGGAAATCCTTTCGTGTTCTGTATAATTTATTATCTGTAGTTGATAAATATTGACTAAATTTTTGGAAAACTATTATGTTTAGAGAGTGTTTGAAAAATCATTCCTGCAACCTGCACGCTCTAATTTACGGTATATTTTGTATTCATTCAGGCGAAATATACCGTAAATTGGGGTGTGTAGATTGAATTAAATCTACTCTTCTAATTTGTCAGTAGTGCATCTAATTCCCCGCTCTCAATAGCTGCCTTATCTACTTTATGACATGGAATAGATATATCTTTCATATATTTATTTCGTGAGTAAGTATCCAGCATTTGAATGCTTTCATAGCCAAGTTCGTATGTGTTTTTTATGTAAATGCAGTCTGTTTTGCCGTCTTGGATTTTCTTTATTACCTGTGCAGAAACAGGAAGAAGATAGCTTGAAGAAGGGCTGTTTTCAAAGGATGCATAGTGAGAAAAGGCAGTTTGCATCGTGGCGGTAATTGCCAGTACATTATTGTAATCGTAGTGTTTTTCTTGTTGGGTTAAATAGTTTTCTGGATAAATTAACAGGATGCCAATTGCATGATTTTGTTCTTCATTAGCGATGATGGAAGATAGCTCATTTGAAGAAAGGCTTTTTTCATGCCACACGTCAAGTATAATAGAATTATTGTGAGCGTAATCTCGGATGGCATCTAATATACGGGAATTCTCTTTATTATAAGTGTAGGGAAGGATTACTGCTACCGTTTTTTTACTTTCGGTGTTTGTGCGTGTCATCATACATTGCGAGGAAAAAAAGGCAATGAAGAGTATTAAGATGATTACTAAAGCATATTTTTTCTTATTATTTTTCATCAGTTTCCTCCTGATTTTAATAACTTCTTTTAATTTAGTGTTATTGGCTACTGTCTATTTGGGCAGTTTTTTGTAATATATATTATAGATTTAGTTCAGTGTAGTATTGTTAGATTATTACAAGTTGCTGATTTTCTATAATTTTGTTTTATTGGATTCATCTGAATTTATCTCTGCAGTCTCCTCCAGTTTCGGAATAATTATCGTTGCGGTTGTTCCTTCATCTAATTCACTTTCAATAGTGACACCATACTGTTCACCGTAAATAAGTTTGATTCGCTCATCGACATTACGCACACCGATTCCAGAGCCTCGTTTGCTGGAAACAACCCGGTTGTGCATGATGTATTCCACAACTTTTTCTGGCATACCAAGTCCGTTATCGCTTACGTCAATGTGAATAAGGTTATCTTTTTCATAAACAGAAATAGTGATTTCGCCATCATCGTACACACCTTCCATACCGTGATAAATAGCATTTTCAAGTAGAGGCTGGATAGAAAGTTTGGGGCAGAGATAATGAAGAAGTTTTTTGTCTGCCTGTACGGAAAATTCAAACTTGTCCTTAAAACGGATATTTTGAATAGCGAGGTAACTTGTTGCGTGTTCCAACTCTTTTTCCAGTGGGATAATGTCTTTTCCCTGGCTTAAAGAAATGCGGAAAAACTTCGCGAGGGAGGATACCATTTGCTCGGCACCTTTATATTCGCCACTCTGTATCATCCAGATGATAGAGTCCAGCGTATTATAGAGAAAATGCGGGTTAATCTGAGACTGCAAAAGTTTTTTCTCCATTTTTCGTTTTTCCCGTTCATTTCTACGGATTTCGTCCATTTGGTTTTGTAATTTTTCTGCCATAATATTAAAATGTGCACTTAATGTTTTCAGTTCACCAATTCCATTTTCTGCGGCTTTTACTTCATAATTGCCCTTTCCGAATTCCTGCATGGTATCGAGTAATTGGTAGACAGGATTTGTGAAGTCATGGAACAGCAAAATGTCAGTGAAAACAAGAATAATTCCAACAATAAGCAGAAGTAGCCAGATTACATAATAAATACCCATATTTTCTGTGTGAATATTAAACAGGGAACTGACAAGGACGATATTCCAGCCGGTATAACCAATCTGCTGACGTTCGATCAGCCACTTTGTACCATGTAGCTTTTTGATGCTGTAATTGGTGCTGTTTAGAGCAATTTTAGTAGTGTTTTCTTTATATAAACCAGAAGAAATTTCTTTTATAAACGGATGATAAAGAAAGTTCGATGTATTATCAAGCAGGTAGCAGTAAGAGTTTTGCGTATTCTTATAATGCTCTAAAATTGCATCGATGGAATCGGTATAGTACTGCATTAAAAGAACACCGGATTTCATTTTGCCGTGATTAATGTACTCTACATAGCGGCTTATCTGAAATACCTGTTTTACGTTGTCGGGATAAACAAGTTTTTTTGAGCCGTAACAAATAGTTTCGATATTATCTTTTGCCTGAGTAAACCAGCTTTCATTTTGCATGGAAGTACTGGTTAAATTGTTAGAGTGCCATAAGTTTTTGCCATCTGTATCATATAAAGCGAGTCCATAGATTGTTTCTGAATTGCTGGTGATTTCATTTGCCAAAATAGTTTTAAAGTTCTTGTCCTGAATATCATATTTTTTGATTGTGTTGTAGTAAATGTTATTCATAATAGAATTGATTGAATCTATTTCATTTTCAATATTTTGTGCAAGTACATTTTTCTGCCTGCTGGTTTCTTCTATTGTTTTACGGACAAGATAGGTAGAAATATAATGAGAAAACAGTATCATGCAGCTTAAAATACAGAAGACAATCGAGATGGACATTATTAAAGGAAAAAGAACACGAATGCTTAATTTTTTATTGTTCATAAATAAATCCTTTCGTTTGTCAGGGAAGAAAATTTCCCGTAAATTGTGACGTACATCTTGCAAAAAGCATTTTTTAAACATACTCTGGATGCCGGGAGAAGGTCCTTTTAGTTATTTTCCCCTCCAAGTTTTCGGTATTTTACCGGAGAGATACCACAGTGCTTTTTAAATACATAGCTAAAGTAATTTGGTTCGGGGTATCCGACCATTGTTCCGATGACATGGCTTTTGTAGTCGGTCATTTTCAGTAACATTTTCGCTTCTTCCATGCGGCGTCTGATGAGGTAATTTAAAAAAGTAGTTTCCGTTTCCTGCTTAAAAATCTTTGAAAAGTAGGAAGAACTCACATGAAGTTCCTTGCAAATGGACTCTACGGAAAGGTCAGGTTCACGGAAATGTTCCTCCACTAATTTCTTTGCATTTTCTGCTAAAATAACGTTATTATCTACCTGCTTTTTCTGAATCAATGTACGCATGAGCTGAAAATAATTAATAAGCCAGTTGTCGAGCTCTTCGCCAGTGTTTAAAGAAAGAATTTTTACCGCCATTTTTTTGGAACCGGCAAATTCTTTATCAGAGGTAATCTGATATTTTTTATAAAGACGGGCGAGGGAGAAGGAAATCTCTAATATGACGATCTGGTATTCATTTAAGTTGTAATGGGCTTCATGTAGATGTTCAAGCATATTTAAAACAGCAGTTTTCAGTTCTTCTTCAGAACAGTGAGTTATGATCTTCTCAATGGAATCTACTTCGGAATTCCAGTCATCGTCTTTTTGAAGCGGTGCATCCTTTTGGAGCGGAAGGATGTCATTATAGTAAGTATAGCTCTCATCTTGAATGACTACATTATAATCAAGTGCTTCTAGAGCCTGCTGATAGAGGACAGGAAGTGCCCTTAAACTGGTACCGCTGGAACTGATGCCGCAGGATATTTTCGTGTGAAAAATACGTTCGATAATGACGGAGGCCTCCTGTATAGTACGGGTAATCCGTTCAATATCGTGCTTTTTATTGCCACATAGAAAAAATACTTCTCTGTCAATCATACCGAAATGGTAGAGGTCCGTTATTTTTTCGAGAGATTCTTTAATCGTTTCCTTGATGGAAAGTTCGGAAAGAACATCATTTAAATCATTTTCACGAATCTTTACAGTAATGATGTGAAAAACTTCATAATCAAAATTCAGTTTTAAATTTTTCATTTGAAGAGTACAATAATCTTCGGTAAGAGTTTCTGTTAAAAGCTGTGTAAAAAACTGCTGCCGAAGAAGAGGAATACTTTCTGTGTAAATGTTCTCCAAGCGGGTGCGGTTCATTTTCTCGGCATATTCTTTTTCGAGTTCCTCATGCATTGTAGTGAGAAGTTTCTGCATTTCGTTGTAGTCGATTGGTTTCATGATGTATTGTGAAACTCCATAGCTGATAGCGGTTCTGGCATATTCAAAATCATCCCAACCGGAAAAAAGAATAATTTTTGTGTTTATGTAGTTCTCATGAATGGTTTTAGAAAGCTCTAAACCGTCCATAAATGGCATTTTAATATCACTGATTAAAAGGTCTGGGTGATGTTCTTCAATGAGTTCTAAGGCCTCTTTCCCGTTTTGTGCCGTACCAACAACGGAGAAACCAAGGCTCTCCCAGTCGATGCCGTTTTTCATTCCATATAATATTTGCTGTTCATCATCGGCTAAAATAATAGTAAAGTTTATCAAGATTTTTTCCTCATTTTTCCTGTAGTTTATTTGTGGTTATTTATATGGTATTTGCTTTTAAGTTTGTTTTTTTATAGTTACGTTGTTGTTTATTTTGAAATTTATTTTTTATAGTTGTTTTTCTATTTATTGTGTTATTTATTTTTGACATAGTTCCTTTGGTATGGATTTTGCTACTTATTTTATTATTTTGCAGCCGTTTAGATTGTACCATAAATAAGAGCAAGTCGATTACATTTTATATCAATCAACTTGCCCTTACTTATTTGCCCTATAATGTTTTATAACTGTTCCGAAACATAGAATTTATTTGAAATGTAAGTTTGTAAATTTAATGAATCGGAATAGTTAGTGTTATATACTTTGCACAGTATCCTGTTGTTATATTGCAGAAAGCCTTTTTCAAACACGCTCTAGTCTTATACCTTGTGTAATATTCTGCGATTATTCTTCAGCTTTACCACTGATCTTAGCAACTACTTTTTTCATAAACTCATCATTAAGCTTATATTTAGTCTTAAATACAACGTAAGCAAGAATGATGCCGAGAGCTGGTACAATGCACATCAGCACACGGATGGAGTTCTGTGTTGCTAAAGACTGTACTGCATTTGGAACGTATCCAGTTAACTCTAATACGAATCCGATTGCTAAAGCTGTAAAAGCTGCGGTCAGTTTTACGATTAATGTCTGAAGGGAGAATACGACACCTTCATTTCTGACACCTAATACATATTCGCCATAATCAACAACGTCTGCAAGGAAAACGGTAGCACATCCAAGTTCAAGACCTGTACCAGTTTTAACGATAATTCCCGCAATTGCAGTTAAAGGAATATTAGAAGGACATACAAATCCTACAATGAGCAGTAAGATAAGGCCGATTGGTGGAAGCGTACAAGCCATTAAGAATGCCTTTTTTCTGGATAATAATTTTGTGACTTTAGGGAAGATTAATAATCCAACTACCTCTGCAACAGATGCACTGATCATGAAAGCAGATAACATTCCGGCATTATTGCAAACATAGCTGAAATAATATGTAGCAACACCCATGATAGCCTGAATTCCAATATTGTATAATAAAATTAAGAGGACAGCCCATCTTAACTGGTCATTCTTTTTGATTACAGTGAAAATATCTCTGAATTTCATTTTCTCTGCAGTTCCGGTAGCCTGCTGTTTCTTTGGCAGGTTGATAACGCAGACAGCCATTGTAAAAATAAAGGTTGCTGCGATAATTAATGCGAATCTGTGGTAACCAGTATAGTTGCCGCCAAGTCCTTTGATAATCTGAACACCGAAGCCGGCGATGATAAGAGACTGACCGATGCTGGCAAAAATTCTTGGTAAAACAGATACTTTTTCACGTTCTTCCGGATCGGAAGTTAAGTTAGGAATAATAGACCAATACGGAATATCCATAATCGTATAAGTCATTCCCCATAAAACATAAACGACAGATGCAAATACACAAAGACTTACACCTGATAAATGAAAGTCTGTAAATACGGTAATGAATACAAAAGCGTTAATCAATGTACCGATAACAAGCCACGGAACGAATTTACCCCACCGGCTTCTCGTATTATCAACAATCATACCCATAAATAAATCGTTAAAAGCATCCCACAACTTTGCAACGAAGAACATACTTCCGATAAATGCGGGAGCAACTTTAATAATATCTGTAAAATAAATCATAGAAAAAGTTGCAATCATTCCATAGATTAAGTCTTTTCCTAATGCACCAAAGGCAAAGCAGTACTTCACACGATTTGGTATTTTTCCCTGGTATATAACACCACTGTTACTGTTGTTTTCCATTTTTCCTCTCCTCTTTTTTTATTTGCGTGTTTCTTAACTTGATTGGAGTTTAGCATTTTAGAAAAAAGAATGACATTTGATATTCTATTTAAAAAATATGAATTTCTATTTTGGAAGATTGGATTAGAAGTGGGATTATGGTAGACTAATTGAGAATCACAGGAAATATTCTGAGAAAGAAAATGAAAGAAAATAGGAGAATATAAGAGAAAAATAAAAAAAGGGGCAAATAAAAAATGAAAGAAGATATATATGAAAATAAATGGGATAAACTACTGAAAATCCATACAATGGGACGCGATGATTCCAATGCAGGACAATATTATTATCCCTATGAACCAACGCCATATTCTGTATTAGAAAGGCTGGCAAACACAGGAATCATAAGAAAAGGCAATACACTTCTTGATTACGGGTGTGGAAAAGGCCGTGTAGACTTTTTCCTTGCCTATCAGACCAGATGCAGGTCCATCGGCGTGGAATATGATGAGAGAATCTACAATAAAGCAATAGAAAACAAAGAAAAAGCCATTTCAGCAGGAAGAGTAGCATTTAAAGCGGAAAATGCCGAATACTTTTCTGTACCAAGAGAAGTAGATAGAATTTACTTCTTTAACCCATTTTCACTTGAAATTTTGCAAAAAGTGATACACAGGATACTAGAATCCTATTACGAAAAACCAAGAGAGATAAAACTACTGTTTTATTATCCGTCAGATGAATATATTTCTTATTTAATGACCGTAGATGAATTTTTGTTTGAAGACGAAATAGATTGCAGAGATTTATTTCCGGGAAATGATATGAGAGAGCGGATTGTGATATTTGGATTATAAATACTTCAATGAGAAAATGATATTACTTATCTATTATATTCGGTAATGAAATTGCGGCGTTTTTAATATCATTTTCATATAATATTATTGCAATGAGTAAAATAATTGCTGGAATATATCTTTTATACGATTTTATAACATTAATCTTATATACATTGATTTTATTTTTGTAATCTTCTCTGCTATCTCTCTGGATATTACAAAATTCAAAATTACCACAAATTTTAATAATACGAGGCAGGATAAAAATGGAAAATAAACATATTCAAAATAATAGAAATGAAAATAATAAGAAAAATGACACAACAAAAAAGATAGGGAAAATACATATTCAAGAAAATGAATATATAAAAAATCGAAATAATTTTTACAATCAGGAAGATATTCAAGGAAATGTACACTATGACAGTACACATAAAGAAGGACATTCTCATAAGCATGAGGAATTGTCAGAACATCAACATATTGGTAATTCAGAAAAGTCATCAGTGAATCAGCACACTCATAAATCAGGAGAAGCATCAGTGTGCCAGCATACCCATACCCATGTAGATGCAAACGGAAATGTTTACACTCATACACACACCCATTCGCCCCAAATCGTGAAAAACGAACTAAACCGCATTGCCCGGATTATAGGTCATATGAAGTCTATAAAAATTATGATTGAATCTGGAAGAGACTGCAGCGAAGTGTTAATCCAGCTCGCCGCTGTAGATGCCGCAGTCAAGAGCCTTAGCCGGGTTATATTGAAAGAACATATGTCAACTTGTATTGTTGATGCGATAAAAACGGGGGATGATGAGGCGATTGAAGCATTGAATGAGGCGATAGACAAGTTTATGAAGTAAATTCTGGAGTTCGTCTGCCTCGCCAGCTCGGCAATTCAAAATTCACCATTGACATTTGGAAAGAAAAGGATTATTATATGCAAACAAGTTCGTTAGTGAACTAATTGCCGAAAGGCAACCTAAGGAATATGAAAAAGATACATAACAGGAGGATAAAACTATGCGGGATTCGTTAATTAATACCTGTGGAATGAAGATGCGTAAGCTTCTTGATAAAAAGTCAGAGGTGTTTGCACAGAAATACGGAGTGAGAAATGTAGAACTGGAGATTCTTTTATTTTTATATCATTCACCATGTGGTGATACAGCAAAAGATATTGTGGAGGAGAAGAATTTATCCAAAGCACACATTTCAAAGTCTGTAGATAATTTACGGGCGAAAGGTTTTGTCGTTTTGACAGAGGATGAGAATGACCGCAGAAAGAGACACATTGAGTTGACTGAGAAGGCTGTGGAAGCAGCGAAAAATATGCTGGAGGTTCATAATGAATGTAAAGAGGTTGTCATGCGTTATGTGACGGATGAGGAGAAAGAACTTATGAACCAGATAATGCAGAAGATGCTTCGCAGTCTGGATGAGGAACTTCAAAAGTAACAGAATTACTTTACGGAAATATTTACAGATAGCATTTACAGGAAGTATTTTTAATGGCATCGACTGATAATGCCACTGGAAAATGACCGGGAGAAATTTTAGATAATTTTTGGAGTATTGATGAAGATGATGACCAAAGAGTTAGTCAGATTAGAAGAAAGGAATGCAGTATATGAAGTCAGTGGCAATAGAAAGGGAATTTGGCAGCGGAGGACGGGATATCGGAATTCGCATCGCGAAAGAGGCACAGATTCCTTACTATGATGGACAGTTGCTGATTGAGGCCGCGAAAGGATATGGCATAGAGATTGCAGCTCTTAAGGAGTTTGACGAGAATAAAGTAGGAAGTTTTCTCTATAATATCGCGATGATGGCAGGCTATAATCAGTATGAAAATATGGCGAAAATTAATGAGATTTTCTATGGAATGAAAGAGACAATCAAGAATCTTCATGCAGAAGGTCCGGCGGTTTTTATCGGAAGATGTTCTACAGAAATTTTGAAATCTTGTGAAGATGTTGTGACAGTTTTTGTTCGCTGTAGTGATAAGGAGAAGAGGGTACAGCGCATTTTTGATAAGGAAAATGTAGACACGATGCAGAAGGCACGTCGTTTAATGGACAGAAAGGATTGGGGCAGGGAAAAGTATTTTAAGTTCTGGACGAAAAAGGACTGGAAGGACGAGAAGAACTATGATCTGGTTCTTGATACAGCGAAGTTTTCTTTGGAGGAGTGCTCAGAGATTTTATTGAAGAGGATGAACGAGTAGGCATTGGAAAGTATAATAATAAACGATGCTGATTTTTGATGAACATAGTAGTCAGAGTAAAATTGTTTTGACAAAAAGTAGTTGGAGGACATAAAGAATGACAAAAATATTTAAAAATATGGCCCCATACTGGTATATGATCGTTGCGATTGTGCTGTTGCTTATTGTGCAGGCGTTTGGCGATTTGTCGCTGCCGCAGTATACGTCAGATATCATTGATGTGGGAATTCAGAATAAAGGTGTGGAGCATATTCTTCCTGTGAAAATGACGGAGGATGAGTATGAGATTTCGCAGTTGTATATGACTTCGAAAGAGAAGAAAATATGGAAAGATACTTATGAGAAAAAAGGTGAGTATTACATTTGCAAGGCGGAGGATGAGGAGAAGCTGGATCAGTTAGATGATACATTTCTTACAGCGATTTTCTTAAATCATAACATGTCAAATGTAAAAGAATCGCAGTTTAAGAAGATGATTAAGAATTCGATTGCTTCGAATCCTGCGATGGCTCCGATGAAGGATAAAATAGATGATATGAGTGTCGATGAGATTGGAAAGATGCTCAACATGAAGTTTAAAAGCTTTCAGGAGGAAGATGATAACGGGAAAAAGGTTATTTACGTTGATGTGCGCCCAATGCTGTATCAGATGAAGCAGACAGGAATGATGAGTGCCAAAGATATCCAGAAGTCCAGAGAAGAAATCGAAAAGAAAATGAATGATATTGGAGAGAGTACTTTATTTTCTACAGGTGTTGCCTATGCGACAAAATGTGATAAAGCTGCAGGAGTAGATATCGATAAGATACAGACAGATTATCTCTGGAAAGAAGGCGGCCGTATGCTTGGAATTGCATTTATGATTCTGGTAGCGGCGATTGGAGTCGGTTTTCTTGCTTCTAAGGTAGGTGCGAGTATTGGCAGGGATTTGCGAGGAAAAATCTATAAAAAGGTTATGGGATTTTCAAATGCGGAAATGAACCGTTTTTCTACAGCATCTCTTATTACAAGAAGTACAAACGATATTCAGCAGATTCAGATGGTTACAGCAGTTATGCTGAGACTTCTTTTGTATGCACCGATTATCGGAATTGGTGGAATTATTAAAGTGTATCAGACCGGAGCAGGAATGGAATGGATTATTGCTCTTGCGGTTGTTGTGATTCTCGGATTTGTTATGCTGCTTGTTTCGATAGCGATGCCGAAGTTCAAAATTATGCAGACATTAGTAGATGGTCTTAACCTTGTTTCCAGAGAGATTTTAACAGGACTTTCTGTTATTCGTGCATTTGGCAGAGAGAAAACAGAGGAAGAGCGTTTTGATGAAGCGAATAAAAAGTTGACAGGTACGCAGCTTTTTACAAACCGTATTATGACGTTTATGATGCCGGGAATGATGTTTATCATGTACAGTGTTACCATTCTAATCACATGGGTTTCCGCACAAAAAATTGATGCGGGTACGTTACAGGTTGGTGCGATGACAGCGTTTATTACTTATGCAATGCAGATCGTTATGGCATTTCTTATGATGACAGCGATGTCTATTATGGTACCAAGAGCGGGTGTTGCAGCAGATCGTATTGATGAAGTTCTTAAGACAGAAGCTTCTGTTCAGAATGTGAAGAAGCCAGAAACGCTTAAGGAGCATAAAGGTGTTCTGGAATTCTCACATGTGGATTTCAAGTATCCGGGAGCAGAACATAACGTGCTTTCTGATATTGATTTTAAAGTGGAGCCAGGCAAGACAACGGCAATTATCGGAAGTACCGGCTGTGGAAAGTCTACGCTGGTTAATCTGATTCCAAGATTTTATGATGTGACAGGTGGACAGATTACATTAGATGGCAAAGATATTCGCCGGATTTCTATGGAAGAACTCCGAGAGGAAATCGGATTTGTGCCACAGAAAGGTGTTCTTTTCTCAGGAACAATCGCTTCTAACCTGCGATTTGGAAAAGCAGATGCGACAGATGAGGATATAAAAGAAGCAGCAGAAATTGCCCAGGCGACAGAATTTATTGAGACGAAAAAAGAAAAATACGACAGTCCGATTGCCCAGGGCGGAAGTAATGTATCTGGTGGACAGAAACAGCGTCTTGCGATTGCAAGAGCGATTGCGAAAAAGGCAAAAGTACTTGTATTTGACGATAGTTTTTCCGCACTTGATATGAAGACAGATGCAGCACTTCGTAAGGAATTAAATGAAAAGGTGCAGGATGCATCTATCGTAATTGTAGCGCAGAGAGTCAGCACGATTTTACATGCAGATCAGATTCTTGTTTTGGATGATGGAAAGATTGTTGGAAAAGGAACACATGAAGAACTGCTGAAAAACTGTGAGGTATATCTTCAGATTGCTAAGTCACAGCTTTCTGAAAAGGAGCTTGGACTTGAGAAATTAGGTTTGGCAGAAGAAAAAGCAGAGAAGGAAACAAATAAGAAAGAAATCCTTTCTACAAAAATTGATGAGAAAGAAAATAACAAATTAAAGAAAAAGTCTGATGACAGGAAGTTAAAACATAAGAAAGGAGGTAAGTAAAATGGCTGAAAATAAAGCAGGAACATCAAACAGAGGCCCAATGGGTGGTCGTGGTCCGATGGGCGGCGGAAGAAGAATGATGCAAGGTGGAGAGAAGGCAAAGAACTTCAGTGGTTCTTTTAAGAAACTCATTCGCTATATTGGAAATTATAAATTTGCGATTCTTGCGGTAATGATTTTTGCGGCAATATCTACAGTATTTTCAGTAGCTGGACCAAAGGTTATGGGAAAGGCAACTACTGCGCTGGCCGAAGGCCTGATGAAAAAGATTGCCAGAACAGGCGGGATTGATTTTACCCGTATCGGAAAGATCCTTTTGCTTACTTTAGGATTGTATCTGACAAGTACAGTGTTTAACTTTTTACAGGGATGGATTATGACAGGAATAACACAGAAAATATGTTACCGCCTTCGAAAAGAAATCTCGGAGAAAATTAACCGTATGCCGATGAAGTACTTTGAAAGTCGTACTTATGGTGAAGTTCTTTCAAGAATCACCAACGATGTAGATACATTAGGTCAGGGATTAAACCAGAGTGTAACGCAGGTTATTACTTCAACAGCAACGCTTATTGGTGTCGTTGTAATGATGCTCACCATTTCACCGTTAATGACATTAATTGCATTTATCATTTTACCGGTATCGGCAATCTTAATGTCTACAGTCGTAAAGTTTTCTCAGAAATATTTCCGCACACAGCAGGAATATCTTGGACATATTAATGGACAGGTAGAAGAAAGTTATGGTGGTCATCTGGTCATTAAAGCATTTAACAAAGAAAAAGATATGGTAAAAACATTTGATGAAACCAATGGAGTCTTATATGAATCCGCATGGAAATCTCAGTTTTTGTCAGGTTTAATGCAGCCAATCATGGCATTTGTCGGAAACCTTGGGTATGCCGGAGTTGCTATTTCCGGTGGACTGTTAGCAATTAGAGGAACGATTGGTGTCGGTGATATTCAGGCATTTATTCAGTATGTAAAGAACTTTACACAGCCAATCCAGCAGATTGCTCAGGTTATCAATCAGGTACAGTCCATGACAGCAGCCTCCGAGAGAGTATTTGAATTCTTAGAAGAAGAGGAAGAAGATCAGGAACACGAGGGAGCGGTATCTGTAGAAAACGTAACAGGAGAAGTGAAATTCTTTCATGTGAATTTTGGCTACAATCCAAATCAGACGATTATCAACGATTTTTCTGTAGACGTAAAGCCGGGTCAGAAAATCGCAATTGTCGGGCCTACCGGTGCAGGAAAAACAACAATGGTGAAACTGCTTATGCGTTTCTATGATGTAAATAGTGGTCAGATTCTTTTAGATAATCATGATGTTCGTGATTATAACAGACGTGATCTTCGTAAAGCATTTGGAATGGTGTTACAGGATACATGGCTCTATAAAGGAACTATTATGGAAAATATCCGTTATGGACGTTTGGATGCAACAGATGAAGAAGTTATCGAGGCAGCAAAAGCAGCTCATGCAGACAGCTTTATCCGAACACTTCCAGGCGGTTACAACATGGAACTTAATGAAGATGCAAGTAATGTGTCTCAGGGACAGAAACAGCTCCTTACTATCGCAAGAGCTATTTTGGCAGACAGCAAGGTAATGATTCTTGATGAGGCAACATCTTCTGTAGATACTCGTACAGAGGCTCTTATCCAAAAGGCTATGGATAATCTTATGGAAGGCAGAACGAGTTTTGTAATCGCGCATAGATTGTCTACGATTAAAAATGCAGATGTGATTCTTGTGATGAAAGATGGAGATATTATCGAACAGGGAAATCATGAAGAGTTACTTGCGAAAGGTGGATTCTATGCTCAATTGTATAATTCACAGTTTGAGAAAGCTACAAGCTGTGCATAACATTGGAAGAGCGTTCTGGAGAAATGCTTGCATTTCGACAGAATGCTCTTTTAATGTTATATACGGCGCCAGCCGTCAATCGCCGTACGCTTGTGTGCGGCGATTGTAGCACAGCGTAGAAGCGGAAGACACATAAGCTGTTAGCGAGTCGGAACGAAGTAGAGACAGTGGGCGCAGCGGAAGACAAGTAAACTGTTAGCGAGTAGGAAGATTTATCGGCTTTTATTTTCAGCATGTTTATGATAAAATTATTTGAAAATATAACCGGGAGTAAAGTTGCACAAGGAGGCGATCTGCAATGAGAAGAGTAGATAGGGAAGTTACTGATTTTTTGAAAATGACAGATATCATGAAAAATTGTGAGTGCTGCCGTTTAGGGTTAGTGGATAAGAATGAAGCCTATATTGTTCCAATGAATTTTGGGATTGAGATAATTGGCGAACAGGTTATTTTATATTTTCATTGTGCAAATCAGGGGAGAAAGATAGAGTTGATTTCCGGACAGACGATTACATCTTTCGAAATGGATACAAAGCATCAGTTGATAAAGGGAAAAACAGGGTGTGATTTTTCTTACCTATATCAATGCATTATGGGAAAGGGAGAATTGCAGATCGTTTCAGATAGGGATGAAAAAAATTATGGATTACAGAGGATAATGGATCATTATACAAGTGAAAAGCAGTGGGAATTTAATGAAAAGCTTTTAAAGAGAACGACAGTTTTAAAATTATTCGTTAAAACTTGGTCTTGTAAAGAACATGGAAAAGGGATTTAACAATACTAAAAAAAGACACCATTGACATGATGATATGCTCCCTTTATGAAAGACAGTGAAATATAAAAACACTGTTAATCGTAAAGGGGGCATTTTTTATGTCTAGGAGTAAAGTGACTCCAGAACAAAGAATAGAGGCTGCATTGTCTTATCTTAATGGCGAAGGTAGTTATAAATTTATAGCTGATAGATATGGTGTAGAACAAACACGTATTAAAGTTTGGGTCAGGCAATATAAGGCAAATGGACCATTAGCATTTAAAGAACAACAACACAATACGGTTTATGCCCCAGAACTGAAAGCTAATGCTGTCTTAGACTATCTTGCAGGCAACGGCTCTATACAGACAATTGCTGCAAAGTACGGTTTGCGTTCACCTCAAACACTCGAAAACTGGATTAAGGTGTATAATAGTGGTAAAAACTTCGAACATAAGATGTCAGGAGGAAGCCAAATGAATAAAGCACGAAAAACAACATTCCAGGAACGCATTACCATCGTAAAAGATTGTCTTGAAAATGGCAGTAACTATGGGGAAACTGCAATAAAATACAATGTCAGCTATCAGCAGGTATATACGTGGGTGAAGAAATTTAGTCAGTTAGGAGAAGACGGTTTAGAAGACAGGCGTGGAAAAAGGATTCAAAAACAAGAAGCTCGTTCTGAAATTGAGGAATTAAAAATTAAAATGGCTAAATTAGAACATGAATTGTACATGACAAAGATGGAACGAGACTTATTAAAAAAACTCGAGGAATTAGAAAGGGGAGATGCTTATCGCAAGTAAAGCAAGCGCATTTATATCAGAGTATTCTGGAATGTACAAAACAATTAGGATATCCAGTAGAACAAGCTTGTAAAATTTTAAAAGTATCCCGCTCAGCTTATTATAAATGGCTAAATGGTTCTAAGTCTGCTAGAGAAACAGAAAATATCCGGATTGCAGATATTGCCGAGCAAATTCATAATGAAAGTCCTGATAAGGGATACCGAAGAATTCGGGATGATCTAGAGCGATATCATGACATTAAAATCAGTGATAAAAGAATGTTGCGAATCTGTCGTAAACGAGATATCAAATCAACCATAAAATATGCGAATAATGGTTGTACACGGAATTCTAACAATCCGCAGTATATTGCAGAAAATCTTCTAAATCGTGAATTTCATGCAGATAAACCAAATGAAAAATGGCTTACGGATGTTACTGAATTTAAATGGTATGAGGGGATTGAAGTACATAAAGTTTATCTCAGTGCTATTTTAGATCTCTATGATCGAAGAATCGTGGCCTACATGGTTAGAGATAGGAATGACAATTCATTAGTTTTTGACACTGTAGACAAAGCGATTGCTGAAAATCCAGATGCTCATCCACTTTTTCATTCCGATCGCGGTTTTCAGTACACTAATCGAGTATTTCATAGTAAGCTGGAAAAGGCAGGAATGACACAAAGTATGTCCAGAGTTGCTAAGTGTATTGATAATGGACCAATGGAAGGTTTTTGGGGAATTATAAAACGAGAACGATATTATGGTAAAAAATTTATGGATAAAGAATCTTTAATAGAAATGATAAAAAATTATATTCGATATTATAACACCAAAAGGCTTCAAAGAAATCTAGGAATAGTTACACCAATGGAAAAATACGAAATGTATTTAGCTGCATAAAAAATCCAGCCGGTACCTTGGCGATATCGGCTGGTAAAAAGAGACTATGAAGAAAAGTCTGTAAATAAGATCTTCTATGATAATGATAGGCGGAAAACTGGAATGAAATCAGCTTTTCGCCTTTGTTTTATATATAACAGTTACAAAATTGCATGTCAAGAGCGGGCGGGAAATCCGCCCGTCTTTTTGACCTTTTTTATTATTCCGGTAAGCGTCCCTCATACATAATGCTTAGTTCACCATAGACCTGTGCCCAGTTCCGGATCGTTGCTGTCCATTTTTTCGTAGCTTCAAAGGTAGCCAGATAAAGGGCTTTTAAAAGGGCTGTATCGCTTGGAA
>OLQG01000936.1_pt1 | contig 20652 bp, 17 predicted proteins | sample 1672221 | NCBI WGS metagenome assembly OLQG01 (sample SAMEA3136660, study PRJEB25190) | human gut metagenome | biome: human gut; feature: human-associated habitat; material: faeces | place: Austria | collected 2013
TACCGCCAATGGCGAAACCAAACGGGCTGGGATGCTTATGTGCAATCATGCAGGGCAATCTGGAATGATGTAAAATATTTCCCCATCCCGCAGTCTCTGGATGATACCGAGGATAAGATTTCTTATGTTGATTCCTGGATGTTTGAACGAAATTACGGAGGAAAACGGGGGCATGAGGGAACAGATATTATGGCAGAGAAAAATACGCCCGGGTATTATCCTGTTGTAAGCATGACGGATGGTGTCGTAACCGAAAAAGGCTGGCTGGAAAAGGGCGGCTGGAGGATTGGGATCACGGCACCGACGGGAGCGTATTTTTATTATGCACATCTGGATTCTTATGCGGAGCTTGAGAAGGGAGATCCGGTAAAGGCAGGAGATCTGCTCGGCTATATGGGGGACAGCGGATATGGAGAGGAGGGAACAACGGGGGAGTTTCCGGTGCATCTCCACCTTGGAATTTATCTGAAAGAAGGAACGGAAGAAATCAGTGTAAATCCGTATCCGGTGCTGCGGTATGCAGAAAATGCCAGAATAAAATGTGTGTATTCCAGGTAGTCTTACTATAGGAATTATGGTATAATCATGTTCATGTGGAGGAATGAATATGAATTTACCAAATACATTTGAAGAAAAGATGAAACATCTGATTGCTGAAATTGCAAACTTTTTAGGGGAACCTGACCATATGAGATAGAAAGAAAATTCCTCATCGATGCACTGAGAAAAAATAAAAAATCATAGGAGTATAGGGACAATGATGAGAAAGAATACTATGTTTCGCAAATATATACCATCGCTTCTGTTATTTTTGTTATTTGAGCTAGTGGCGATTACGTTGTGGATTGCTAAGTATAACATATTTTATCTGTTGAATTTCAGCTACATAGGAGGATGCCTTGCATTAGGAACAGCACTTTTTACTGCCGGAAAATGCTATGCCAGACATTTTGTGCAATTGGCGGTAGGAAGTTATATGTTATTGTATCTTGGTATAATCTCCTGTGAAAATATGCAGATTGAGGGTTTTTGGTATTATTTGTTCCTGGGCGTTTTTGAGGCAGCAACAATCCACTATGCAGTAGCAAAGATTTTTGGTCCTTTGCTTTTTGGTCGAGGATGGTGTGGCTATGCCTGTTGGACGGCTATGGTACTGGATTTTCTGCCTTATAAGCAGCCGAAAAAGCCGCGAAAGGAAAAGTTAGGTGTTCTGCGGTATGTGATGTTTGTATTATCCCTGGCAGTGGTTCTCAGCCTGTTTTTGATGAAAATCGCGAATCTGGAGAGAATCATGTTCTGGATCTTCCTTGTAGGAAATACATTTTACTATATTGTAGGTATTGTGTTGGCTTTTGTATTTAAAGATAACCGCGCATTCTGCAAATATCTGTGCCCGGTTACTGTGTTTCTCAAGCCAATGAGCTACTTTTCGCTTTTGCGTGTCCATTGCGATGAAAATAAATGCATCCATTGCGGCAAATGCCTGAAAGTTTGCCCCATGAATGTTGAAGTCAATAAAGAATCCCGTAAGCGAAAAAATGGGACAGAGTGCATTTTATGTTATGAATGCACGAAAGTCTGTCCAACCAAAGCGCTGCATTAGAGCGTATTTGAATCGAGAGAATAATGTCCATCATAAATTAGCTATACTTGAGGAACAGATACATATTGAAAGGGAAGGTACTATAGAATATGTACATAAAGAAAAATAGTATATATGTGAAAAATATAAAAAATTCCTGGTAAATATGAATAAATCACAGAACTTTTTGAGTTGGTGAGCGGATGATATAATAAGCGCAACAACAAAACTCAAAACGAAAGCAGAGGCGTATAAATTATGATTACATTGTTTGTAATAGGAATACTGATATTATCAATTAAATTCATTGTTTTAGCATGTAAAGCTACATGGGGAATGGCAAAAGCATTATTATTTATTATAGGTCTGCCAGTGATTTTAATTGGATTGCTGATAGCAGGATTCATATCATTGGCAGCCCCTCTTTTAATTATAACACTGATAGCAGTATTTATCTGGAGTTTTGCGAAACAATATTAAAGCGCTCTTAACTTCTCCGCATAAGCCAGAATTCTCTTTTCAAAATCACTGTTATTCTGCATTTCTTCTACAAGAGAGTAGACTTCTTCTGAATCAGAGCGGGTGATAGTGATAAAATCTGTTTCCATCTCATCAGACTGCCCGTAAAGAAAGTCAAGATTACAATGGAAATTGTATGCAATATAAAAAGCGTACTGATAAGAAGGTTCGCGTTCCCCTCGTTCGTAGCGGCCATAAGCCATCGCAGAGAGGTTTAAGCGTCGTGCAGCTTCAGCTTTGTTGATATGTAATGATTCTCTCACTTGAATTAATCGTTCGGGACAAAAATGCATATGAATTCTCCTTAAATATTGATAAAAGTTATAAGTTTATTAAATATAAATATTACCTTTATTATAAAGGATAATGATTCATATAGCAAGAGGAGGTTCTGATTTGCCGTGGGCGGAGTAGGCGAACTCAGGAAGGTAAATAAAGCATATTTGTGGCCTAGGAACAAAGGTTGAATGTTCGCTCATGCGCTTGCATCCAGCCTTTGCTCTGGGGCCACAAATATGCTCTGGCATAAATATGAAAGAATCATTGACGCAACTTTCATTTTGGTATACACTAATTTCTATAGCAATTCTATAAAATACAGTAAGGAAGCCAGATCGTGTTTGAACAATCAAAAGGCAATCTGCATGCATAATTTGCAGAAAGTATTTTCAAACATGCTCTGGATTTGTTTTATAGATTGTTACAGATTTGTATATCTGAAGATATAGATTTTCACGAAATAGTTGTTAAAGTAAGCAACTTGTAGTTCTGGTTTGTATATCTAAAGATATAGATTTTTACAACAAGAAAAGTGAGGAGAGTACAAAGAGATGAAAGGTTTTTATCAATGGTACAGAAAGCACATCACCGGAGCGATTTTTGCCGGACTGATTCTCGGAATTCTGACAGGATTATTTCTGGCAGATAAGTTTGAAGTTGTGCTTACTGCGACAAGTGCATTAGGAAGCATTTATATGAATGCACTGAACATGATGATTTTTCCATTAGTATTTTGTTCTATCGTGATGGGAATTGCCAGTATTGGAAGTGCAAAAACAACAGGTAAGATTACAGGAGCGGCTATGCTGTTTTTTCTGTGTACAACAGCACTTGCAAGTTTTATGGGATTAATTATCCCAAGACTCATTCATCTTGGACGAGGCGTAAAGTTTGAGATGGCAACATCAGATATTCAGGCAACAAAGATGGACAGTATTTTAGATACGGTTAAGAGTCTGATTCCATCTAATCCAGTGAAGGCATTTGCAGAGGGAAATATGCTGCAGGTACTTGTATTTTCATTGGTTATCGGATTTACATTAATTGCAATCGGTGAAAAGGGAGAGCCATTATTAAAAGTAATCGATTCTCTCAATGAAGTGTGTCTTAAGATTATCAGCACAGTAATGTATTTCACTCCAATTGGAGTATTTTGTACGATTGTACCGGTAGTAGAGGCAAATGGAACAAGCACAATTGTATCTTTAGCAACACAGCTTGTCATTTTATATATTGCATTCTTTGGATTTGCATTAGTAGTATATGGAGCGGCAGTAAAAGTACTTGGAAAGACAAGTCCAATTCGTTTTTTCAGAGCGATTATGCCTGCTGCATTAAATGCGTTTGGAACCTGTTCCAGTTCTGCAACAATTCCATTAAGCAAACAGTGTGTGGAAGATGAACTTGGCGTATCCAATCAGGTTTCCAGTATCACCATTCCACTTGGCGCAACGGTAAATATGGACGCAGTATCAATCTTAATGTCATTTATGATCATGTTCTTTGCCAATGCATGTAATGTAAATGTCAGCATTTCCATGATGGTACTTGTACTCTTAGCAAATGTACTCCTATCCGTAGGAACGCCGGGAATCCCAGGTGGAGCGATTGCATCCTTTGCGGCCCTTGCGACAATGGCAGGACTTCCAGCAGGAGTCATGGGCGTGTATATCAGTATCAATACGTTATGTGATATGGGAGCAACTTGTGTCAATGTAATTGGAGACATGGCAGGATGTGTCGTATTGCAGGAACAAATTGATATAGAAGCATAACTTTTAGTTTGCCGCTGGCAAGAGAGCCCCCAAAAAAAGAGAGAATCTACCCCATATATGTTAGTCGCAGCGGTTTGAATGCTCACTTTTGCGCTCGCATCCAAACCTTGCTCCGAGGTCACATATATGGGGTATTCTTGAAGGTAAAGAATTTTAAGCTTATTGCTTACCTTTTTTGAACATTAGCATCATTTCATTTGTCAGACTGAAATCATCAGGCTGTAATACGATATCTTCTCGTTTCTTCCATTCTGCGAGTTTCAATTCAGATTCATCCATCTGGATTTCAGTATCGCCATCAACATCGCAATAAAATCCAGCAAGAATATCATCAACAATTCCCCAGGGCTGAGATTTATAATAACGAATATTTTTTACATGAAGTCCAGTCTCTTCCATAACTTCTCTTTGAACAGTTTCCTCTAAAGTTTCTCCAATCTCCGTAAAACCAGCAACCAGTGCATAGTGAGCAAAGCCGGTACGATATTTCGTTACAAGGATTTCATCTCCATTGCAAACGCCCACAATAACTGCGGGTACAATTCTTGGATAAATAACATGTCCGCAAGAAGGACACTTTAAGGCGCGTTCTGTAGTGGAATGAACTGTTTTGCTTCCGCACCGGCCACAAAAACGATTATTCTTATACCAATTACTAAGCTGAAATCCTGTAATTCCAGTAAAAATACGATATTTAGGATGCACTTCCTTCGTTCGGAGTTTTCTGACAGGAGCAAAATCATATCCTTCTGGTAAATAAGCAGGTTCTTTTTCCAGTAAAAAGTAATGGGCATCATCAACAGAAAAAAGATAAGTAAGATCATCTTTTTCAAAAGGGAACTCATCAATGTCAGTAGTATCACTGGGAAAATCACGAACCGCAGGGAAAAAGAGATAGTTATCATACTCCTTATATTGACCGAGCCGGTGAAGAACTCCTTCTTCCGTAAAATACAAAACGATACTGTCCATATCTGGTACGGCATTTATATCATAATGATTATCTAATTTATGTGGGTAAATATCTTGAATCATAATCTAAAACCTCCTGCAAATATAATAACACAGATTATTATTTAATTCATTAGACAAACTACAGACGAAGCCATTGCCCCCAATAAGGCATATTTGTGATTTTAGTCGCGGCGGTTTGAATGTTCGCTTATGTGCTCGCATCCAAACCGCCGCGACTAAAGTCACAAATATAGGGGATCGGTTCTCTTCCCGGGCGTCTGTCTCTTAATGAATTAAATAGTAATTTCCCACATCTTGTGATACAATTATATGATAATGTCTAAATTTAAGGATTTATTTCTGATAGTAGAGGGTGGACATTTTTCAGATAGAGAAATAAAGAAAGAGAACAAAAAGAAAGTTAGAGGAAAGGATATGACAAAGTTTTTTGTGAAGAAGCCATATTTTGTATTGGTGACCGTAATCATTGTCCTGGTTATTGGTTTTGTCAGTCTCGGTGAGATGCAGACAGATCTTTTGCCGAAAATGGAACTCCCATACATGGCTGTGATTACAACGGAAGTGGGTGCTTCTCCGGAAAAGGTGGAAAGTGATGTTGTTAAACCGATGGAGAGTACGCTTGGTACGATTAACGGCGTGGAGAAGCTGACAAGTACTTCGGCAAATAATTATGGAATGTTGATGTTAGAGTTTGCAGAAGATACAAATATGGAGGCAGCTTTGGTTCGTGTATCGAAAGCGCTGAATTCATTAGATTTGCCGGAGGGCTGCGGAACACCCAATATCATGGAAATCAGTGCGGATATGATGGCAACGATGTATGCCAGTGTCAGTTATGAGGGAAAAGACATTAAGGAACTGTCCAGTTTTACGGAGCAGACGGTAAAGCCGTACCTGGAGCGTCAGGATGGTGTTGCCAGTGTATCTGCGAATGGCTTGATACAAGATCATGTGGAAATCCGACTGAATGAGAAGAAAATTGAACGGATGAATGATAAGATTCTCGGACAGACGAATGATAAGCTCCTTGAGGCGAGTGATAAGATTGAGGAGGCGAAGGCTTCTTTAAAAAAGAGTAAGGAACAGTTAAAGAAGCAGGAAAAGACGCTGAGCAGCAAGCAGGAAGAGACGAATACAAAGCTTGCAGAGGCACAGACAAAGCTCGCAGAAGCGTTATCCCAGAAAGCAGCATATGAGGCGGAACTTAACAGCTTAAAAGCGAGTCAGAGTGCATTAAAAGCGGAGAAGAAAGCATATAAAGATGCAGGTTTAGAGAAGACGTATAAGACGCTGAATAACACATTCAAAAGTTTAAATGCGACAATGGGAGAGGCTGCAAAGCAGATGGGAATTACGATTCCGTCTTCTGTAAAAGAAGCAATACAACATCCAAAGCAGTTTGAAGCCTTTGTTTCCTGGATGGAGCAGATGGGGTATGGTGAACAGTTTTCCAAGCTGACAATAGATTCATTAAAACAGATGTATAAGGCAGTGGAGGTTCGCCTGCCACAGATTGATACTGAACTTTCTAACTTGCAAGTAAAAATTAAGGTACAGAAAGCGATTATTGATAAATTAAATGAACAGATGAAAGGCTTAGATGAGCAGCAGTCAAAGCTTATTGCAGGCGGATATTCAGCCGCTGCAGGATTTGGTTCTGGACAAGCACAGATTGCGGCAGGTAAGACACAGATAGAATCTGCGGAAAAAGAGTTAAAGGATTCAGAAGATAAACTGGAAGATTCCCGAAAGGCGGCAAGAGAGAATGCAAATATTGATACCCTTTTAAGTCTCGATACGCTGTCTGCGATGATTTCAGCACAGAACTTTTCCATGCCGGCAGGTTATATTGAGGATAAGAGTTCACACCAGTGGCTTGTGGAAGTCGGAGATAATTTTACCAATGAAAAGCAGCTTAAAAATCTTGTTCTTACAAAGATTGACGGAGTGGGAAAGATTCGGGTAAAAGATATTGCTGATATCACAGTAGTGGATAATCAGGGAGATGCTTATTCTAAGGTTAATGGAGAAAATGCGATTCTTTTATCAGTATTTAAAGGAAGTACTGCAAATACGAGTACCGTATCCAAGGGAATTCAGAACTCTTTTAAAGATTTAGAGAAAAAATATAAAGGACTTTCCTTTACCACGATAATGAATCAGGGTGATTACATTAACATTATTATAAAGAGTGTATTGAGCAGTATCCTTTTAGGAGCAGTACTTGCAATTATTGTACTTGCTCTTTTCTTAAAAGATATCCGCCCGACAATCGTTGTTGCATTCAGTATTCCGTTTAGTGTATTATTTGCCATTATTATCATGTATTTTACGGGAATTAATATTAACGTTATGTCGTTGGCCGGGCTTTGTCTTGGTATCGGTATGCTCGTAGATAACTCCATTGTAGTAATGGAAAATATTTACCGTTTTCGAAATGAAGGAATGTCGGCATCAAAGGCAGCGGTGAGGGGAACAGCGCAGGTAGCAGGGCCGATTCTTGCATCCACGATTACAACAATCTGCGTATTCCTGCCGATGGTATATACTTCGGGTATGGTAAGCCAGCTTTTAATGCCGTTTGCATTTACCATTTCCTATGCATTAATTGCTTCTTTATTAGTGGCACTTACTGTTGTGCCGACAATGGGTTCTGTGCTTCTTAGAAAAACAAAAGATGTAAAACAGCCGTGGTTTGATAAGATAAAAGATGTGTATGGAAAAGTGTTAGAACTGGCTCTCCGATTTAAGATTGTTCCGTTAGCGATTTCTATTGTACTTCTTGTACTTTGTGTGATGCAGAGTATGCGGACGGGAATTGTTATGATGGATGACATGGACAGTAATCAGATTGCAGTCAGTATGACATTAGATGATAACGTAAAAAAAGAAAATGCTTACAAGACAGCAGATGAGGTTATGGAAATTCTAACTGGAGTAGACGGCATTAAAAAGGTTTCCGCCCTTGATGGGAATGCCAGTGTAACTTCCAGTATGCTCGGAACAGGAACGACAGATAATTACACAAGCTTCAGCTTTAATATCATCACAGAAGATAATATAAAGACAACAAAGGAATTTCGCAAAATCCGAAAAGAAATCGAGAGCAAAACTAAAAGAGTAAAATGTAAGGAAATCACGGTTTCTTCTTCTGCAATGGGCGATATGTCAAGTCTTTCCGGTGGCGGGCTTTCTGTCAACGTATATGGAGAGGACCAGCAGAAGTTAATTAAAATCAGTGAAGATGTTATCAAGATGATGAAAGAGATTTCCGAAGTAAAAACAGCGTCAAATGGTATTGAGTCCGCTGACAAAATGCTTCATTTGAAAATTGACCGCAATAAAGCGGCAGAACATGGACTGACTATCGCACAGATTTATCAGGAAATATTGAAACATACTACAACGGAGAAAAATGCGATTACGCTCAACATGGATGAGAAAGATGTGGAAGTCAACCTCATTAATGAGACGGACAAACTCACCTATGAAAATATTTTAGATATGAAAATAGAAACAACCGAGAAAAACAGTGATGGTGAGGATGAAAAACATACATATAAACTGTCTGATTTTGCTTCTGAAGATGATGGATACAGCATGGACAACATCACCAGAGAAAACCAGAAACCATATCTTACCGTAACGGCAGAAATTGATGAAAATGCAAACGCAACCCTTTTATCAAGAAAGTTACAGGATAAGATTGATAAATACAAAGCGCCAGGCGGCTATGAAGTAGAACTTTCCGGTGATGCCACACAGACAACAGATATGTTAAAACAGATGGGAAAAGCATTAGCACTTGGATTCATGCTCATTTATTTAGTAATGGTTGCACAGTTCCAGAGCCTTTTATCCCCATTTATCGTTATCTTCACTGTACCATTAGCGTTCACAGGAGGAATGATCGGACTTGGATTTTTTGGAATGTCCATCTCCGCAATGGCGTTGATGGGATTCATGATTTTAATGGGAACCGTTGTAAACAATGGTATTGTGTTCGTTGATTACGTCAACCAGCTGCGAATAGGTGGCATGAGTAAACGGGAAGCCCTGATAGAAACAGGAAAAACAAGAATGCGCCCCATTCTCATGACTGCACTCACCACAATTCTCTCCATGAGTGTTATGGTATTTTCACAGGATGCCGGAAATGCGATGCAGAAGGGAATGGCAGTGGTAGTTGCATTTGGACTGCTCTATGCAACATTGATGACCCTATTTATCGTTCCAGTCATGTATGATATTCTCTACCGCAAACAACCCAAAGTGATTGATGTGGAGGATTCTGATTTGTAGCGTGGGCTGTCTTTGGCTGTCTATATAAATTCAGAACTCATATTGGAGGGATTTGAGGAAGGCTTTAGAGGGGTATGGCTTTCTGGAAAGTTGGTTTTAACTATTAGTGGAAATCATAAATCAATGTGCTATTATAACAATAGTTTAAGTGTCAACCTTATGGTATTTCATTTCTTGAATATTCTATATCGCCAATCTCCTTCCTCAAATTTCTCAAAAATAATTTCTGAATTTCCTTTAACTGTCAAAGACGATCCTTCGACGGATTTGCAAATTATTCCAAAATAGATTGCATTTTTTCTTGCCCATCCAAAGCACAGCCCACAGTAAATAAAAGAAACTATATTTGTGGCCTCGGAGCAAGGTTTGAATACGAGAGTGTAGAAGCGAGTATTCAAACCGCCGCGACTAAAGTCACAAATATAGTTTCTTTTATTTACTGAGAGCGTCTCCTTTGCTGCGCAAAACAAATCCCTAAGCTTTTTTTATGAATTTATTTCCACATTTTGGACAGGTAATCTCCACCTTTCCCTTTCCTTTTGGAACTCGGAGTTTCTGCTTGCAAACTGGGCATTTGAAGAAGCGAAATAACTTGGCCTCTGCCTGTTCCTCACGCTTTTCAATAATATTCTCACACAATGGACGAGCCAGCTTAAGGAAGCATTCATTTTCATGCGCTCTTCTTTCATGGTTGCGTGAAAATACCCGAAAAATGCAGCCTAACAGCGGAAGATAACTAATTAAATTAAAGTTATTTACTGCCTGCGACGGCCACATGCCTGTAACCAGATTCAGGATAACACTAATGAACAGCAAGAAGCTGGACATTCCATCAAAACCGTATATTTCATCAAAAAAACTTCCTAACCGTTTCATCCCCAACAATCTCCTTTTGTCTATTGAATCAGTGAAAAGAATCCGGCACTTAATGTCATCATAATGACTCCGGCAAGTAAAACTCCGCACATAGCTGCGAGTACGCTTGATTTAAAGTTCATCTTTAAGAAACTTGCTGCCAGTGTTCCTGTCCATGCTCCAGTTCCCGGAAGTGGAATTCCTACAAATAAAAGTAATGCAACAAAGAGTCCTCTCCCTGCAGTTGCCTGTAACTTTTCTCCGCCTTTTTCGCCTTTTGCTGTGCACCAGCGGCAGAACTTACCGATTATACTTGGCATATTGCTTCCGATTTCGAGTACCTTTCTTGCAAATAAATAGATAACTGGTACTGGAAGCATATTTCCTATGATTGCAATGACATAAGAAGGAATCAGTGGAAGTCCTACTGCCTGTGAATAAGGAATCGCTGCTCTTAGTTCTGCAATCGGAACCATTGAAATTAAAAATACTGTTAAATAATGTTTGATCATCTTATCTTCCTTTTTTATTTTTTTACTATTCCAAATCATACAATTACAGACAAACTATTTTTCCTTTTAACCCAACGGTATTTTGAAAATTAGTAGTTCGGATAGTTATATCCAAAATTGCCTCACTTTTAAGATTTTGAATGATTTCACGAATAGTATCATCAGACTTTATGATTTATATATCTGACAGAGATTTGCAATGTTTCGCTCCAAATAATACTACACATTATTCGTCCCGTCAATTACAGTAGTTTACGAATTATGTCGGTATTAGAGCTTTATTTTATACATACATTACAATTTATATTATTTTTTCAACAAAGAATGCTTCATCACCTGAATAAATTCTTTATTATTTTTTGTCCGTTTGAAGAAGTTAAGTATCTGCTCCATATTTTCTTCTGCGCGGTTTCCGGACATTTCTCTGTGAAGGGCATATACAATTTCCTGTTCTTCTTTGGATAAGAGAAGGTCTTCTCGTCTTGTTCCAGAACGCTGGATATTGATTGCCGGGAAAATTCTCTTTTCTGCCAGTTTACGGTCTAATACAAGCTCCATGTTACCGGTTCCTTTAAATTCTTCGAATACAACGTCATCCATCTTGCTTCCAGTCTCAACAAGTGCGGTTGCAAGGATAGTAAGACTTCCGCCTTCGCGCATATTTCTTGCTGCTCCGAAGAATTTCTTTGGCATATAGAGCGCTGCCGGATCAAGACCACCGGAAAGTGTTCTTCCACTTGGAGGTACAAGAAGATTATATGCTCTTGCTAATCGTGTAATACTGTCTAATAAAATAACGACATCCTGTTTATGTTCTACAAGACGTTTTGCACGTTCTAATACCATTTCAGATACTCTTTTGTGATGCTCTGGAAGTTCATCAAATGTGGAATAAATGACTTCTGCATTTGGTCCCTCAATGGATTCTCTGATGTCTGTTACTTCTTCCGGGCGCTCATCAATAAGAAGAACGATAACTTTCATATTTGGTCTTGTTGCTGTGATGCTTCTCGCAATCTGCTTTAATAACGTAGTCTTTCCTGTCTTTGGCTGAGAAACGATCATTCCTCGCTGTCCCTTTCCGATCGGAGAAAGGAGATCAACCATACGCATGGAAAGCGGTGCATTTTCCGTTTCAAGACTTATTCTCTCATTCGGAAAAACCGGTGTTAAATCTTCAAAGTTCTTTCTTTTTGCTGCGTCAAATGGTTTATATCCATTGACAGACTGTACATATAATAAGGCACTATACTTTTCATTTTGTGTTTTAATACGGATATTTCCTACTAAAATATCACCGGTCTTTAAATTGAAACGGCGAATCTGTGACGGAGAAACATATACATCATTCTCTCCTGGCAAATAATTCTCACAACGAATAAATCCATAGCCATCCGGCATTACTTCCAAAATACCGTTTGCCATATTTCCACTGTCTAAACTGGATAATTCGCTTTTCTTATTTTCTTTTCCTGCATTTTCATCATTCGCACTATTTACACTATTTCCATTTTCTCTGTCATTATGGTGATGTACTTTTTCTTTTTTCTCTGATTCCTGCGGTTTTTGCTGTGTTTTTCTTATATTATCTTCTGTTTTGCTATTCTCTTCTGTTTTGACTCTCTTTTCCGCTTTAGGTTCTCCTTCTGTTTTTATACCATTTTCTGATTTAGCGTTTTTCTCTGTTTTTATACCATTTTCTGATGTGGTATTTTTTTCTGATTTTATACTTTCTTCTGCCTTTGTCTGTATACTTTTATTTTCACTCGCTATAATCCGCTCTATTAACTGATTCTTTTTCAATGTACTTACCCCACGGATACCTTTTTCCTTCGCATATGCCTTCAATTGAAGGAGTGTCATTTCTTTAAAATTCATTCTTACCTCCTAAACATTTAAACATTTTCCTGTAAAGAACTTTATAATCAAATTTTGATATTCAAACGACCAAAGATTCCCACTTGATTTTCTTAATAACTTTTATATTCTTCTAATTATTTTATATTTTTTGTCGCAAAAAAGCTACTTGCTCCTATGCCTTTCTCTTTGTAAGGCCAATTTATCTTTATTATCACTAAATTCAGCATTTTCTCTACTCTGATAAAGCATGAAAGTCCTCTTCCTATGCATATATACAACTATCATTTTAAATCAATTGGGAAATCAAAAGATTGTAACTAAAAATATGATGTAAACTCGAAAAAAAATCTCTTCTTCGCATCAAATTATTAAGACGAATCAGAATTGTCTTTTCTATAATAGCACAAACTGGGAAGAAAACAACCTGTTTTTGAGAAATATTTGATTGCAGAATGCGAAAACCGATGCTAGAATATATTTTGGGAAAGGACGGAATTAATTATGACAAATAAAGAAAAAGCTTTAGAAATGCACAAACAATGGAACGGTAAACTTTCTGTAGAAGCCAAATGTCAGGTAGCTTCCGCAGAAGATCTCGCGATTGCTTATACACCTGGTGTTGCAGAACCTTGTCGTGCTATCGCAAAAAACCCAAAAGAAGCCTACACATACACAATCAAGTCAAATACCGTTGCCGTTGTATCAGACGGAAGCGCTGTACTTGGTCTTGGTAATATCGGTGCCCTTGCTGCCATGCCTGTTATGGAAGGAAAGGCTGCCCTTTTTAAAGAATTCGGCGGTGTGAATGCATTTCCTATCTGTTTAGACACACAGGATACAGAAGAAATCATTGAAACTGTTGTAAGAATCGCCCCTGCTTTTGGCGGTATTAACTTAGAAGATATTGCAGCTCCACGCTGTTTTGAAATAGAAGAATGTCTTGACAAGATGCTTGACATTCCTGTTTTCCATGATGATCAGCATGGTACAGCCATCGTTGTTCTTGCAGGAATTATCAACGCTCTTAAAGTTGTCGGCAAACAAAAAGAAGATTGTAAAGTAGTTGTTAACGGTGCCGGTTCTGCCGGAATCGCTATCGCAAAGATGCTTTTATCTTACGGATTTAAAGATCTTACGCTCTGTGACCGTCAGGGAATCTTATGCTCCGGCGACCCATCCTTAAACTGGATGCAGGAGAAAATGACACAGATTACCAATCTTTCTCATAAGACTGGGACTCTTGCAGATGCGATGAAAGGTGCCGATATTTTTGTTGGTGTATCCGCTCCTGGCATCATAAGCCAGGATATGGTCCGTTCTATGGCAAAGGATTCTATTTTATTTACTATGGCAAATCCAGACCCTGAAATCCTTCCTCACCTTGCAAAAGAAGCAGGGGCAAAGGTTGTTGGAACTGGTCGTTCTGACTTCCCAAATCAGGTAAATAACGTGCTTGTATTCCCTGGAATTTTCAAAGGTGCTTTAGAAGGCCACTCTACACATATCACTTCCGAGATGAAACTTGCCGCTGCTCATGCAATTGCTGGTCTTGTTCCTGCAGAAGAATTAAGTGATACAAACATTCTTCCACACGCATTTGACCCACAGATTGCTGACGTAGTCAGTGCCGCTGTCAAAGAATATATTGATTAATTTTTATGGAACGCTATTATAGTTACAGTCGCTTTATTAAAGAATATTTTGGAGAAAAACTCTATAAGATCTGCATAGATGGCGGTTTTACCTGTCCAAACCGTGATGGGACACTCGCAACTGGCGGATGTATCTTTTGCAGCGAAGGGGGAAGCGGAGAATTTACAGAGAACGCTTCCCTCTCTGTTTCCGAACAGATTCATCTTGGTAAGTCACAGACTTCCAGAAAATATCAGGGCGAACATTACATTGCTTACTTTCAGGCATTTACCAATACTTATGCCCCTGTAGACAGGCTTCGCGCCCTCTACGAGGAGGCGATCACTGCCCCAGAAATCGTTGCTTTATCCATCGGCACAAGACCCGACTGTATTACTCCGGAAATTTTAGATTTATTAGAAGAATTAAATAAAAGAAAACCTGTCTTTATTGAAATGGGATTACAGACCTCTCACGACAGTACGGCATCCTTTTTAAACCGGGCATATCCGACTGAAACATTTACGAAAACCTGTCATGCCCTCGCAGAGGCAGGTATTCGCGTGACCGCACACATTATTCTCGGCCTTCCCGGTGAAACTTTAGACATGGAACTCGACACAATCCGTTACCTAAATACACTCCCAGTAAGCGGCATCAAAATTTCCATGCTTTATGTACTGAAAAACACCGTACTTGCCAGTTACTACGAACAGCACCCATTTCATATTCTTACCATGGAAGAATATATCAACCATCTCATCATCTGTCTTAGTCAGCTTCGCAAAGACATTGTCATTGAGCGAATGACTGGAGATGGCCCGAAAGACCTTTTAATTGTTCCAAAATGGATTGGACACAAACGACTCGTCTTAAACACCATCCATAAAGAAATGAAGCAACGAAACTTTACGCAGGGAGGAAGCTTATGTCGGAAGAATCTTTAACATTATATAAATTAATGATACTGTTTATGCTGGATAATCTGGATTTTCCACTGACAAATTCCCAGCTAAGTGAATTTTTTGTAAACCACGGATATACATCCTATTTCCACTTACAGCAGGCAATCAATGAACTGGTGGAATCAGAATTTGTCCGTGCCGAAACAATCCGCAACACTACCAACTACCACCTTATTTCCTCAGGAAAAGAAGCACTCTCCATGTTCCACACTCAGATTTCCGAGCCAATTAAGAACGATATTCTCGACTACTTTGCCGAGAAAAAATACCAGCTTCGAAAAGAAGTCGATATTACCGCAGACTACTATCCACTCAAAAAGAAACGTGGTGAATATATGGTAAAAACCCAGATTAAGGAAAAAGGCTCTCTTCTTTTAGAACTGAACATCAACGTCGTGTCAAAAGAACAGGCGATTGCAATCTGTGACAGCTGGGAGAAGAAAAGTGATGCAGTATATGGAAAATTGATGGAAATGTTGTTGTTGGATGAATGAGTTTTTGCGTTTTAACAGATGAAAAATGGAATCCAGGAAGCTAAATAAAGCATATTTGTGGCCTCGGAGCAAGGTTTGGATGCAAGCGTATAAGCGAACATTCAAACCGCCGCGACTAAAGTCACAAATATGCTTTATTTATCTTCAGGAGTTCGTCTGCTCCGCAGACGCACAAATCAGGATTAATCTACTAATTTATCTAATTCTTTGACGTACTCTGTTTCAGTAGCCACCTTATGATTAGCCTTTGTAGCATAAATCTTTACAGCTCCCTGAGACTTTTTAATTGGCTGCATTGTTCCAGCTCCGGCTACACAGCCGCCTGGACATGCCATACCTTCTAATAAGTAACCGTTATATTTGCCCTTAGATGCTAACATCATAAGCTTGCGGCATTCTTCTAAGCCTTCTGCATTGGCTACTTTAATCTCTTTATCTGGATATTCTTTCTTGATTACATCTACTACAGCCTGTGCTACTCCGCCAGATACGGCAAAGTTTCTTCCGTCTGTAGATACATCATTGACACCATCTGCATCTTCATGCATATTTTCAAGATCTAAGTCTTTTGCTGCGAAGATTCCGCTCATTTCCTCGAAAGTAAGTACAAAGTCTACTTCGCTTCGAACAGTTCTTCTCATCGCTTCAAGCTTCTTCGCTGCACAAGGTCCGATAAATACGACTTTGGCATCTGGTGTATGATTTTTAATCAATCTTGCTGTTAATGTCATTGGTGTTAATGCCATGGATACACAGTTTGCATACTCTGGGAAGAGCTTCTTCGCCATTACTGACCATGCAGGACAACAGGATGTTGCCATGAATGGAAGTTCTTCTGGTACTTCTTTTAAGAAATCTTCTGCTTCCTGTTTTGCACATAAGTCTGCTCCGATTGCTACTTCAAGTACATCGGCAAATCCTAGTTCTTTCATGGCCGCACGAAGTTTTTCTGGTGTTACCTTTGGTCCGAACTGTCCTACGAATGCAGGTGCTACTGCTGCGTATACCTTTTCACCGGACTGGATTGCCTTGATTACCTGATAAATCTGAGACTTATCTGAAATTGCACCGAATGGACAGTTTACAAGACACATTCCACAGGATACACATTTATCATAATCAATTGTTGCTTTTCCGTTCTCGTCAGATGTGATGGCTTTCATACCACAGGCTTTTGCACAAGGACGTTCCTGAACAATAATCGCATTATAGGAACATACTGTTGCACAGCGTCCACATTTGATACAGGCATCCTGATCAATAATGGACTTACCAGTTACACGGTCAAGAGAGATTGCCTTCTTTGGACATACTTCCATACAAGGATGTGCCAGACATCCCTGACATCCATCTGTTACATGTACTTTCTTTTCATCACATGCATTACATGCGAACTTGATTACATTAATGAGTGGTGGAGTGTAGTAACCTTCTGGCTTATCTGCTTCCATAATTCCATCAGATACTGGTGCTGGTTCTGCTGCTCCTCTATATGGCAGGCCCATTGCCATTCGAAGCCGCTCTCCTACGATTGCCCTTTCAAGGAAAACATCATTTCTGAAGTTCCCAGTCTCTCCTGGAATGATTTTGTAAGGCAGTGCCTCAATCTTTTTATCAACAGGTCCCTCTTCGTAAGCCATCTTGGCTACTTCAGTAAATACAGCATGTCTGATTTCCTGAATTCTTGTTTCTACTCCTCTCATAGATACCTCCCTATTTGGTTAAAGTTGTAATTGCCCTTAATGTGTTAATTATATCACAAGGAAATGCATATGAGAATATATGTATCCAATTTTGTACAACTTTTTTGTTATGTTCTTCATTTTATCCAAAAATCTCCCCTCTTTCAACCACAAAAAAAGAAAGATATCGTTCCAGTTTTAACACAAACTGCAAAAATATCTCTCTTTTCAAAATATTTGTTATTCTTTTATCTATTCTGCAAAATCTACCACAACTTAAAAGCAGAAATAGTTTTTAGCTTTATTCCATCTCGCTAAGAAATTTTTCTACTGTTACAAGCTTTGTACATATTACAAATAAATCTGTTGCAACCTTTAATTCTTCTATTGATGGTAATGTTGGTGCGATTCGAATATTAGAATCTTCCGGGTCATTTCCATAAGGATAAGCTGCACCTGCTCCAGTAAGTACAAGACCTGCCTCTTTACATTTAGCTACGATTGCTTTCGCACATCCCTTTTCTGCGTTAAAGGAAATGAAATATCCTCCAACTGGTTTACTCCAGGATGCGATTCCTAACTCGCCAAGTTCTTTTTCTAATGTCTCTAATACTGCCTCAAACTTTGGACGGATGATTGCTGCATGTTTTTTCATGTAGTCTTTCATTCCATTAATGTCTTTAAAATATCTCACATGACGAAGCTGATTAATCTTATCTGGTCCGATTGTCTGCCATTTGAGTTTAGACTTGATATCTGCGATGTTTGCTTCAGATGAAGCCATTGCTGCCACACCTGCACCTGGGAAGGTAATCTTTGAAGTGGAGCAGAATTCATAGACGATATCTGGATTACCAGCCTTCTCGCACTCTTCTAAAATATTTAAAATATGTGGCTGTTCACTTTCTGGTCTGTCATAAAGATAATGGATACCATATGCATTATCCCAGAAAATACGGAAATCCTTTGCTGCTGGTTTTAAGTTTGCAAATCTCTTTACTGTCTCATCTGAGTAAACAATTCCGCCTGGATTGGAGAACATTGGTACACACCAGATTCCCTTTACAGCAGGGTCATTATTCACATAATCTTCTACGACATCCATATCTGGACCATCTTCTGTCATTGGCACGTTAATCATCTCAATACCAAACTGCTCTGTCACACCAAAATGTCTGTCATAGCCTGGCACTGGACATAAGAACTTTACTTTGTCAAGTTTAGACCACGGAGTATTTCCCATGATTCCGAAAATTTCTGCTCTTGCTACACAGTCATACATAATGTTAAGGCTGGAGTTTCCAAGTACAATCATCTGGGAAGGCTTTGCACCTACCATACCTGCCATGAGTTCTTTTGCTTCTGGAATCCCATCTAACACACCATAATTTCTTACATCTGTGCCATTCTCACTTGCAAGAACAGACTCTGCATTTAAAACATCCAGCATAGGCATAGATAAATCAAGCTGTTCTTTTCCTGGTTTACCTCTTGAAATATCCAGATTCAGGCCCTTTTCTTTCTCCGCATCGTATTCTGCCTGTAATTCTGCCTGTAATGCCAGTAATTCTTCTTTGCTTAATTCTCTGTATGATTTCACTTCGTTACCTCCCAAAATTCCTCTAACGTAATTTCTAATCTAATTTTAAAACAAAAGAAAATTAACTTTCCCTTCATTTTTCTTTACTTATTTCATATACCAGTGGTAATTGTATTCCATTTTTGAATAAAAAGCAAGTCACTTTTTCATTTTGTCCAAAAAAATCAAGAAAAATGTTTTTTAACCCTATTTTTTATGAAATATTCACATTTCAATCCTGCTATTCTATTGTTCTTCTCTGGAAATCTCCTACATTTTCCTGATTCGCAGAATTTTTTTACCAGAAAAGAAACATTCTCTTGATAATGCATACTATAAACTGTAATCAAAAAACGGGGGTATTTCCCATGAGTGATTTAGCTGCTACAAACTGCCAGAATTCCTGTTCTTCCGGTTGCGGATGTGGAAATGACTTTGGTTTTAATAACTGCTTTTGGCTGATCTTAATTCTTTTATGCTGCAATAATGGCAATGACTGCGGATGTGGCAATGATAATCTGATCTGGCTCATCCTTATTCTCTGCTGCTGTGGCAACGGCTGCGGTATCGGCACAAACGGAAATGGCTGTGGATGCGGCTGTTAGTTAGCCCTGTATTTTCTAATCGTAAAAAAAGGACTGTCACATACGGCAGTCCTTTTTTGGCTGATAAAATCCCATTAAAATTTGTCATATAATCTGTAAAACACAAATTTAACAGACATCTTATTCATATTTTTACTTGTATTACTATTTTATCTATTTCTCCTTTGCATTTTTTGCTTTTTAGTGTTTTCTGTTTCCACTTTTTCGCCCGTTTCTCCCTGACACTTTCTTTTTTTCTTAAGACATTCCGGGTCTATCTCATAAATCGTATTGTCTTCCACAATGAGATTTTCATTCATAATCCTTTTTCTCCTCTCATAAGATGGAATAATTACAGATACTTCTACCTGTATATTACAATATATGAAAACTTCACAGGTAGCTTTCCTGTTTTAAGGAGGTTTCTATGCCAAATCGAAATGATTCTTCATCCCCTCTCTCCCGTCTCATAAATGATGACAATCTTACCATTTTAGAAAATGTCATTCCCTATTGTAATACAAATCTTGGAAAACTTCTGGCTCTCTGTTTAAAGTTTTCTGAAATGCAAAAGATTATAGAAGGCTTTGATGACAGTGAACGCCTGAACGCCTGTGGCTTCGAAAATAATTCTACGGATATAGAATCTATCCTTCGCTCCGTTCGAAGTTCTGTCTCTGAAGAAAAAGCCCGCCAGATTGATAATATTCTACAAATCCTGAATTTTTCCAGATTCTACGAAAAATATAACCAGATACTTTCTGAACATCCCGAACTCGTCCGTCCACCTGCACCAGCGGCTGCTGAAACTCAAAATGCTCCTGAAGCAAATCCATTTTCTGATCCCTCATTATTTTTTCTCTTAAATTCTCTTATGAATAATTCGGATGGAAATCAAAATGAGAAATTGAAACAGGTCATGGCGCTGGCACAAAATAGCGACAATAAGGATATGGAGAAAATTCTGTCCACATTGTTAAATTCTGGTTTGTGAGGCTGCGGAGCAGACGAACTCCTGAAGCTAAATAAAGCATATTTGTGACTTTAGTCGCGGCGG
>OLQG01000939.1_pt1 | contig 20621 bp, 29 predicted proteins | sample 1672221 | NCBI WGS metagenome assembly OLQG01 (sample SAMEA3136660, study PRJEB25190) | human gut metagenome | biome: human gut; feature: human-associated habitat; material: faeces | place: Austria | collected 2013
GTCTGTGCAAACCTGTCGTAGAAATACGATAAGGCGGCACTTTCCTACTCTACTATGTGGGCGGCGGAATGATGATCCATGCGGGCGACCCTATTAAATACGCCAGTATCAATACAAGTTACTGGCAGGAACACTTTTACGCCTTTGGGCGCTTGAACTGATTTTCAGAAAGGAGCTATCCATGACCAAACTTGAAAAAATCGACAAAGAGCTATCGAAGGCCCGTGAGAAAGCCGCAGAGTGGCAGACCAAAATCCGGGATTTGGAGAAACAGCGTCAGGAAGAAGAAAACAGCATGATTGTTCAGGCTGTTCGTTCTCTGAAACTGACGCCCGCCGAACTGGCTGAGTTTTTCAGCAATCCCGGTATTACCGCTTCGGGCCAACTTGGCCCGAAGTCTGATGAAGCAAAGGAGGATACCAAACATGAAGAATAAGTTTTTTCGCAGGGCTGCGGTTTTAACTGCCGCCCTGTTTTCTTTTACCTGCATGAGCGCCACGGCCTATGCCCAGAGTAACGAGCCCGTTGCAGAAACCGAGCCGCCTGCCGCCGAGGAAACCACTACTAAGCCCTTCACCCCAGATGGAACGGGTACGGTGGTGGATAATGCCACCGACGAGGACGGCAAGGAGTTTTTCACGATTACCACCCCCAGCGAAAATGTGTTTTATCTGGTCATTGACCGTCAGCGCACCGAGAACAATGTGTATTTCCTAAACGCTGTCACGGAAAAAGACCTTCTGGCTCTCGCAGAAGCAGACCCGGAGCCCGAAGTAACAGAGCCGGTTGTCCAGCCCGAACCTGCCCCGGAACCTGTTCCCGAGCCGGAGCCTGAACCGGAAAAAGACACAGCCTTTCCTGTCGGCAATCTTCTGATGGTTGCCGCCGTGGCACTGGTGGGCGGTGGTGCGGCCTACTATTTCAAGGTCTACCGCCCGAAGCATGAGGTCGCCGGGCTGGACGAGGACGATTACGACTATGACGAGGCCGACCCCTATGGAGATATGGAGACTGAGGAAGAAACGGAGGACGAGGAATGAACTTTACCAACAGCCCCTACGAAAAGATGATGAAAGAGATCCCCCGCCCGGGTCGTGGCGGCGCTGACCGCTGTGCCGGATGCCGTCACTTGAAAGAGTGCGGCAACAGAAAAGACCGTTGCCGCAAGAAATTTCGCCCCTCGGGCCAAGTTGGCCCGAAGTCCTGATGTGCCGGGAACTGACCCGTGACGAGCGAAAGGGTATCCGAAAACTGGTCACGGAGATGTGCGCCAATTATGACCGGGAGTATGGCTGCCTGCCGCTGGATTGTGAGTGTTATATGCTTGGCAAGTGTTGGACAGGGGCCTATTGCCGCTACTTCCGGGAGGCCGTTCTGCCCCTTGACCCGGTGCTGGAAGCTTCCATCTGCGAGGGCGGCCCGGCCCCGGACACCCGCCTGTGCGCTATCTGCGGGCGGCCCTTTCTCCCGGAGGGGCGGCAAGCCTACTGCTCCGAAGCCTGCAAGGCCGAGGGAAACCGCAGAAGGAGCCGGGAGCGCATGAGGAAAAAGCGTGATAAAAACAAGTAGCCCCGTTACGATTTACCTCTTGAAAAAGCCCGGAATATCAGGCTTTTTTGAAACACTTTTCCGGGCTTGAATATCCTAATACCTTTTGCCTCGGTTTTGACGGGTATTTCGTAACACTTCATAACCTCGGGCCAACTTGGCCCGAGGTCAGAAAGGAGGAAAACACATAGAAAGCAATCAAAGTTATGAGATTTTGAAATCTGTCACCTTTGACAATGGCCGGGGCTTCTCTTTGGGCTTTGACGAAGCGGCTCCCAGCCCCTTTGTCACATGGCAGTTTACCGAAACGGAGAACGGCCAGAAGGACTACTATTGGGGCCACTACCACAGTAGCAGCCAGACAGCGGAGAAGGACTTTGCCAAGCGTGTGGCCGATTACAAGGAACTGTTTGGCGTGCATGAGCGCACCGAGGGCCATGAACAGGCGGAGTATTACCGCTATTACTCTACCCAGCGACCCGTTGACCTCGGCACCTTCCCGAAGCCGCCCGGCAACGCTCCCGTGGAGATCATCAACTTTGACGAGCGGCGTATGGTGGAGGGCGGCACTATGCGGGCATGGGGCGAACTGGCTTATTTGAAGCCCCTGACGGAAAAGCAGATGGAGGACTACGAGCTGCGCCCGGCTCCCGGAAACCCTGATCGGGCGGCCCGACCCTCCATCACAGCCCAGCTCAAGGAGGCGGCCCGCAGAGCGGAGCCCCCGAAGGAGCCCGACAAGGCCAAACACAACAAGTCCCGTGAGGGCAGATAGGAGGACGCTATGAACGAAAAAGACAACCACCTGCTGACAGTCGAGCTCTCCGAGGAACAGAACGGCAATATGCTGGACGGCATTTTGAACAACCTGCCGCCCTCGCCGCTCCCCAAGGGGCCAGAGGAAAAGGAGCTGGACAGAGTGAAGGAGCCGCCCGCCCACAAGCGGAGCCGGGAACGGGAGGAACGCTGACGGCCCGGCGCAAGCGTGACAGGCACCTTCATGTGATGGTCACGGAGGACGAACTGGCCCAGATACAGCGGCGCATGGCCGAGGCGGGGATTACCAACGCCGGGGCCTATATGCGGAAGATGGCCTTAAACGGCTATATCCTCCATGTAGACCTTGCCCCGGTCAAGGAGCTGGTATCTTTACAGCGGCGGTGCGCCAACAATCTTAATCAGGTAGCCGTCCATGCCAACACCTTCGGCGTGTACCCGGAGGAGATTGCCGGGCTCCAGCGGGACTATGAAAAGCTCTGGGGCCGGGTGTCCGATGTACTCACGGAGCTGTCTGTGCTGGTGGGAAAATAACCTTGCGGGGTGCGGGCCTTTATGGTCTGCGCCCCGCCTTTTTTGTGTCGTGCAGTTGTTATTTTGGGAAAAATGTCGTATAATACTTAATAAATTTGAGAGGGTTGATGATATGACAATGCAGAAGAAAAATATATTGAATAATTTCAAAGATGTATTAGGTCAGTATTGTGCTATCAATCAATTTATCGAATTATCAAAAAGGTGCTTTGTTTTAGACCACGAAAAAGATATGGCAACCAGAGAGAATTTTATTGCCCTTGCCACTCGCAATTCGGTAACTCTAACAGACTATAACGCAGAAAATATGGTTAATGCTATTTCAAGAAGTTATATTGTTAATGTCAATTTGTGCTTTGAAACATTCCTGAAAGATGCTTGTACTCAAGTAAGGAAATACGGAAGGGGAACCTACCAAGACAAGGTGCAAGAGCAATCATGGTTAAAGTGTGCTACTAATAATATAATACAAGACAAATTACCTGCGGATAAACAAGCAATATATGACTTATGTGAATACTATCGCCTAATCAGAAATTCGGCAGTACATGATTTGTGCGAGGTTGATGACCACATAAAAGAGTATAAAAAATTGCAAAAATATGATTTTAAGGTAGAAGCTAAATTTTCCAAGTTGTCAGCGCCAAATGAATATGATAATATTTCTTTTGATGATTTTGTGATGTTTGCTCGTTCGTGTGTCGAATTGGCTACATACCTTTTTAATCATATTTCATATGACTATGAAAAGATTGTATCGGACGCCACAAATCCCCAGAAAGCGGACTGGAAAAAATATACGAAAGAACGGCGTGAAAAGGCTATTCTAAATTACATAAACACTCTGTTTAGAGTAGATGATACTTTAGACGCAGAAATAGCTTATTTAGCAGATATAGTAATGGCTCAATAGTCTAATTGGAAAGACGCCCCCCTTCATAAGTACATTTGATAAAGTGTATTTATGAAGGGGGAAACTGTGGTTCGAGTCCACATTGAGCCGCCAGAAAATGAGGGAGTACCAATTTGGTACTCCCTATTATTTTTGGACAAGATTTACTAACTGTCTGCAACATTGTTGCCCCTGCGCCCGCATGGTAAAATATAGGTAGAAAGATAGAAAGGGGCTAAAGATATGAGACTGATATTAAAACTGCTTGCTGCGCCGTTTATAGTTTTGCTGACCGTCCTTGTTGCCGTTCTGTTGTTCCTGTTCTCTGTGTCCTCCTTCCTCCTGACTGCGGCCTCGGTTATTATGGCCCTGTTGGGCGTGGGGCTGTTCTTCATCAGTTACCCGGTGGGCGGCGTCGTTTATCTGGGAATTGCGTTCCTGCTTTCGCCCTTCGGCTTGCAGGCGGTGGCGGGCGCTGTTATTACGGGACTGAACAGCTTAAACCTGTCTCTGCGGCAATTCATCACAAGCTGATCGCTTCGGGCCAAGTTGTCCCGAAGTAATATGGACGGCGGCCTTGCATGGCCGCCGTTTTCTATGAAGGGAGGGATTTTCTCTGGCAACAACTGCCTTGCTGCAACGCCACGCCAACGAAGGAGAAAGTATAGCCGAGGCTATTCGTGATTGTCTGGACTATGGGAAAAATCCTGAAAAGACGGAGGACGGGAAATACATATCTTCCTATGAGTGCGACCCGGCCACGGTAGCCGCCGAGTTTCTTTTGGCAAAGGCCAGCTACAAGGCCATGACAGGCCGGGAACAAAAGAAGGGTTCTGATGTGCTATGCTATCAGATCCGTCAATCCTTCTATCCCGGAGAGATTACGCCAGAAGAAGCAAATCGAATAAGCTATGAGCTGGCTATGCGCTGGACGAAGGGCCGACACGCTTTCATTGTTACGACCCACACGGACAAGCAGCATATCCACTCACATATTTACTACAATTCCACTACCCTTGACTGTACCCGGAAGTTTCGCAACTTCTGGGGCTCGTCCTTCGCCTTGCGGCGGCTCTCTGACCGTCTGTGTCTGGAAAACGGGCTTTCCATCGTGGAAAATCCCAAGCCCCGAAGCAAGGGCAAGTTTCGCAATTACGGGGAGTGGCTGGCCGGACAGAAAAGGCCGCTGACCTATCAGGACAGACTACGGGCCGCCATTGATACCGCCCTTGCCAAGAAGCCCGCTGACTTCCCGGCGTTCCTCTCCCTGATGGAGCAGGCGGGCTATGAGTTCAAACAGCGACGGGGTGTCATCAGTTTTCGGGCTCCCGGTCAGGAGCGTTTTACCCGCTTGCGCTCTGATACTCTCGGGGAAGGTTACAGCGAAGCGGACATACGGGCCGCCTTGTCAGGCTCCCGCCAACGGCCCGGTCAGCCTCGCCCAAAAATCAGTCTGGCTATTGACATTCAATCCCGGCTCCAAGGAAAAGGCCCCGGTTATGAGCGATGGGCCAAGGTGTTCAATCTCAAACAAATGGCCGCCGCCCTTGCCTATTTGCAGGACAACGGCCTGACGGATTATGAGCAGTTGGAGCAGAAGGCCACGGCGGCAACGGAGCGTTTTCACAAGCTGTCTGACCAAATCAAAAGCACCGAAGCAGCCCTCCATACCAACATGGAATTGAAGGCGGCAACGGTGCAGTATGCCAAGACCCGGCCCGTCTTTGAGAAGTACAAGGCCAGCAAATACAGTAAGAAGTTTCTTGCGGAGCATGAGGCGGATATTGAACTTTACCGGGCGGCCTGTGCCGACTTCAAAGCCATCCTCGGCGGGGCCAAGCTCCCCAAGATGGACACGCTCAAAGAGGAAGGCCGCAAGCTCTCGGAACAGAAAAAGAAGCTCTACGCCGAGTACCGCAAAACCAAGGCGGATATGCAGGAGGTCACGACCATCAAGGCCAACATTGGCTATCTGCTGGGCTACTCGGAGCCGGGCAGAAAGAAGGAACAGGAGCGTTAGGGACTGTGACGCATAAGGAGCAAAGCGACGCTGACACTTCGGGCCAACTTGGCCCGAAGCGCCGGGTTTGGGGAGGCTCCCCAACAAGCAGATTTTCACAGACGGGCTGCAAGGCCGGGCTTGTGAAAATAGCTTCTGTGGCCACAGAAGCATTGCTTGCCATTTAGCGGCACCCCCGGAAAGTCCCCAAAAACAAGAAAAACGAAGGCCCTTTTTATTTGACCTCCGTTTCTCTGGCTTTTTGTAGTCCCTCTGCTGTGGCCTCCATGACCGTCAATTCCTTTTCGTCCATTGTATTGAGCAGCCTGTCAATATGTTGGCGGCAGTCGCTTTCGCCGTTCTGCCTGTCAGGATAAAAGAACTGGTCTACGGAAATGTCCAACAAGGTGACGATTTGGTAAAAGGTATTTAGGCTTGGATGCTGACCCCGGTTTTCAAAATACATGATGGAGCGAGGAGTACGGTCTACAAGCTGTGCAAGGTATTCTTGCGTCCAACCTTTCGCCTCTCTTTTACGCTTGATCTCCCGGCCTAATGCGTGGAAGTCAAGCCGCCTTTCGTCTTGGTACATTCTCATATCACCCATATATTATTCTACATTTCGGGTATGATTATGAGAACGAAGCACAATTTTATATTTTGGTAGTATTTTATTTCGTAATGGGCTTGCACACAATTTTTTATTGGGTTAGAGTTTACAAAAGAGCGCAGAGAAAGCGAGGATTAAATTTCTCATATCGGATATGATGTCTAAAAGGAGGTAAAGGAATGGAGTGGTTGAAAAAGATAAACAACGCCATAGATTATATAGAAAATAATTTGGATAGTGAAATATCCTACGATGAAGCAGCCCAGATAGCGTGTTGTTCAACCTACTATTTTCAACGGATGTTTACTTACATCACAGGAATTTCATTAGCTGAGTATATAAGACGCCGTAGAATGACACAGGCTGCTTTTGAGCTACAACGGACAGACAAACGAGTGTTGGAGGTCGCATTAAAATATGGGTACACATCCCCTACATCTTTTAATAGGGCATTTCAAAATGTACATGGCATTTCTCCGATTGCGGCCAAAGATATTGGAAGTACATTAAATGCTTATCCAGCTATTAAATTTTCTGTCCACATTACAGGAGGAAGTGCAATGTCATACCACATTGAGGAAAAGGGAGCTATGCGTATTGTTGGTGTGCGCACCCCTTTGGTAGAGGATTTTGAGACTAACATAAAAAGTGTGCCAATTTTTTGGCAACATACTTTGACGACAGTACAATTTAATCAGATATGCAGTTTTACACATAAAGAACCAAAAGGTGTTTTGGGCATAAGCGTCTATCAAAATCCAAACAACATTTTCTATTATATTGCGGCTTCAACTGACGCTCTCGTACCCGAAGGAATGTATGAGTATGAAATACCTGCAACAACTTGGGTAATATTTGAAAACGATGGCTACTTCAAAGAAAGTGTACAAAGTGTATTTCGTCGTTTTTATACTGAATGGCTACCCTTTTCCGGTTATGAATATGCGGGATTACCTGATATTGAAGTCTATCCGGTTGTTGAGGATGGAACGATACATGGACATTCGGAAGTATGGATTGCAATTAAAAAGAAAAAGGAGAACACATAAAATGTACCATTTAAGATTGAAAGGCGAACATTACCAAATGGGGGTTAAAAGAGGAACAATCTTTCAACGAGGCAACATATCGTTTCCACTTCATCTCGATACTTTCCAGTTAGAACATGGAAAGCAGAGCGAAAAAATACTTAGAAAATTTTTCCCAGAAGTATGTGAGGAAATAAGAGGTGTGAGTGATACCATAGGTGCCGATTATATATCCTTCATATCATGGATGTTGTGTATGGGGTGTTGTATGTATAATCTGGAAAATAATATTCCAGTTGAAATCAGAGGATGTACCGCTTTTGCTTACTCAAAGGATGGCAATATAATTTATGGACGCAATAATGATTTGCCTCCATATTTACGAGATGGTAGCAAAAGCGAAATCTACTCGCCTATAAACGGAAACCGCTTCAACATTACTACTTCCTCTTTTATTAACGGAGAGGAAGGGTTAAATGAACATGGTTTAGCGGTTGCTATGACTTTTGTTATGACCAGACTTGAAAAGATTAAACCGGGTTTCAATTCTTGTTTCATTGTTAGATACCTATTGGAAAAGGCAAATAATACTGAAATGGCTATGGCTTTACTTATGGAATTGCCAATAGCGTCTAACTGCAACATTCTTCTCGCAGATAAAAATGGGAAGATGGTTGTCGTCGAATGTACTCCAACTCAAAAAAGAGTTCGTGAAGCTGTGACATCAGATAACGGTAACATTGTATGTACGGTCAATAGCTTCACTTCTGATGAATATGCTCCTTATGACGATGCTAAGGGTGATGATTACGATTCTGCAAAACGCTATAAAGTCGTTATGGATAGCTTTATAGACAAGATTACTGACGATTATTTTGAAACCACTACACGCCTTCTCAAAGGCGAATATGGCTTTATGTGTCAATATGAAGATCCAAATTTTCAAACAGTTTGGAGTTCGATATTCAATCTAAAAAGTTTGATGGTATATCGAGCAGAGGGCGATCCACGAAAAAAGAAATTCGTAACAGACAGTAGGCTACACGACATAAAGTTTGGCAAATAGGATTTTCACATACATAGATATGGGGCTATCGAATTTTTATATTTTATCAATCTGCCCAGCGGCAGAAAAGAAAAAAAGCCGCTGACAGGCAGGTACATTTCCACGCCATCATAACATATCCACAAGGGCGGCTTTGATTTTTCAGAGCCGCTGTTTCTTTTTGGATATTCAGTAATCCCACGGCGGCCCATAGGAGGGTGTCGCCGTGTCCATCTTACTTTCTCACAATTCCCATGACCTTCACCAGCTAAAAAAAGCATAGCTCCCCCTCCGGGACAGTCTGGCTATGAAGGTACAATATATCAGTACAATTATGATAATGTAATTTCATGCGTCTGCATAGCGTCTTGCTGTGCGGGCGCATTTCTTTTGCTTTGCCTCGGGCCAACTTGGCCCGAAGTCCAGCCCCGGTGCCGCTCTCCGCCCCCTTCGCTTCGGTCACTCGTCAACACCCAACACCGAAACGGAGGTACACAATGAAGGAAATCAATTTGCGGGAATTTTACCCGTGGTATATGGAAGATGTTATGGTCGAAGTCACGGAAGAAGTTGCGGAAGAATTGCTGGCGGGTCAGAGGTACATTAAGGCCAGCCGCCGTCGTATCTATCGCAATAAGGCGCACTACTCGCTGGATGCCGAGGACGGCATTGAATATTCTGCTTGCTTCTCTAACCCTTCTCCGCAAGAACTGATCGAGCGCATGGAACGCTTCGAGCATATCTGCCATGCGCTGAATAGTCTGCCTGACGCACAGGGCCAGCGGGTGTTTGAGCACTATCTGCTGAACCACTCGGTCAAAGCGATTGCTGCCGCCGAAGGTGTGACGGAAAGGGCCATCAACGCCGCCATCCAGCGTGGCTTGGAGAACATGAAAAAATATTTGGAAAAAGTTCTGTGAGCCTATTCTTTTTCCCGTTCTAACTGACACGGTTAATGAGAGGATGAACCTTCCTCACACAACTGAATAGCGGGTAACTCGGAGTGCTTGGCAGGGAGCCAAGCAACAGGTACGCCAAGACTTTTCCATAAGGAAAACGAGCGACAACTACTCATGCCGCAAGTGGGGACAAGCCATCTCCACGGCCACGATCTGTAACGGGCCGTAAGGAATAAGTTGGCAACTTATTCGCTCCGATTTGCCGCACAATCCAGCGGGGACGCTGACGAAAAAAACAGTTGTCTTGCGACAGGCCGAACATATAGCGTCAGCGCCCCCAGCTTTATAAGAAAGAAGGTCTTGACCATGAATGAGGAATGGAGCAACGACGCTTGCCGTGGCTATGTTATCAAAGCCATGGAAAACTGTGGGTTCCACGCAAAGGACATTCATCAGGTGCTCGTTGAGCTTTATGAAGTCTTTGACTTCTGCGCTGTTGAGGAGGCGGCGCACTATTACGAAAACTGGCAGTCCTGACCTCGGGCCAACTTGGCCCGAAGCGTGGAGCGGAACGAAAGGGCAGCACTCTTTGCCGGGTGCTGTCCTTTCGCTTTTCCCCACCGGGACAATGCGGGAAAACGCTGGAAGTCAACCAACTACGCAAAGGAGGCTTTAATGGTACAGTCCGTTACTTATCAGAGTGAAACCAAGACCGTACCTTTTCAGGGGAAAAGCATTGTGCTGGAAAGTCTTACGCCGGTACTCTCTCCGAAGGAAAAGGAAAAGCGGAAAAAGGAGATTGAACGCTGTCTTTATGAGGTGTTCAGCAAGTACAGAAGGGCCAGCGATACCCCGGCCTGACCATCGACAACATTGTCCTTCGGGGCTATCAATGGTATAATATACTTGTAGGTTGGTAGCTCCATTCCACAGGAAAGGAGCCCAACATGAATATCAGAGAAGATGTAATTTATGCAAGACAATCCGTAGACCGCAAGGACAGTATCAGCATTGAGAGCCAGATTGATTTCTGCAAGTATGAGTTGAAAGGTGGCAGTTGCCGGGTTTTCAAAGACAAGGGTTATTCCGGCAAGAATACCGACAGGCCCGAGTTTCAAAAGCTCCTTGGCGAGATACGCAAAGGCAAGGTACGCCGGGTAGTTGTCTACAAGTTGGACAGAATAAGCCGCTCCATTTTGGACTTTGCGAATATGATGGAGCTGTTTCAGGAATACGATGTAGAGTTTGTTTCTTCCACAGAGAAGTTTGACACCTCGACCCCTATGGGCCGGGCCATGCTGAATATCTGTATCGTATTCGCCCAGCTTGAACGGGAAACAATTCAGAAGCGTGTCACAGACGCTTATTACTCCCGGTGCCTGAAAGGCTTTCACATGAGCGGTCAAGCCCCCTATGGCTTCGACTTGGAGCCGACGGTGGTTGAAAATATCCGCACAAAGATGATGGTAGCCGACCCCATAGCCGCAAGCCATGTACGCCTGATGTTTGAAATGTACGCCGAGCCCGAGACTTCCTTCGGAGATATTACCCGGTATTTTGAGGAACGGGGTATCAAAGTATATGGGAAGTCATTGACCCGTTCTTACTTATCCCAGCTCTTACGCAACCCGGTCTATGCACAGGCCGACTTGGAAATGTATGAGTTTTTCAAAAGTCAGGGTACGGTGGTAGTCAATGACGCCGCCGATTTCGCCGGGACAAATGGCTGTTATCTCTATCAAGGCCGGGATGTGAAGGAGGACAAGGACAAGAGCCTGAAAGACCAGATCCTTGTGATTGCGCCACATGAAGGCTTTGTATCTGCTGATGTTTGGCTGAGGTGCCGCAAGAAGTTGATGACAAACACCACCTTCCAGAATGGCCGCAAGGCCCGCAACACTTGGCTGGCTGGGAAAATCAAGTGCGGGAAATGCGGGTACGCACTCAAAACGACCCACAATCCCGCTGGCTATGAATACCTCCGCTGTTCCAAACGGGCCGACCACAAGGGCTGTCCGGGGTGCGGCACTCTCCGCAAGACGGAGTTTGAACAATTTATTTTTACCGCCATGGGAGAAAAGTTCCGGGAGTTCAAGCTATTGCGGGGTGGCGAGGAAAAGGCAAACCCGAAAATCACCGCCTATCAGGTGGAGCTTGCACAGGTAGAGGCCGAGATTGAAAAACTGCTTGATACGCTGACCGGGGCCAACGCCACCTTGCTGGCCTATGCCAACAAGAAAATCGAGGATTTGGACAACCGCCGAAAAACGCTGTCCAAGGCGATAGCCGACTTGTCCGTTGAAACGCTGTCTTCCCAGCAGATTGAATTGCTGTCCGGGTATCTGGACGATTGGGAGAATATCAGCTTTGAAGACAAACGAAAAGCCGCTGACGGCCTGATTTCTTCAATCAGCGCAACCAGCGACTATGTAAAGATAGAGTGGAAAATCTGACATTCTTTCCACTCTATCAAACCACTTGTTTCTTTATACCGCTTGTAGCCCCTTGTACACCGTTGCTTGCCAATAATCAATAGCATTCTTAGCTGCGTTTTCCAGCATGGCATACTGGCTGACAAGACCTGTCGTGATTTTCAACCTATCATCTGTTGAAATCGGATTGCTGCGTTGGATGGCTTCTAGTATTCCAAGTTCATAGGCTGCTTGCAATACGCGAAACTTCGGCAAGTCATTCTTCAGAGCATCTTTTAGCAAACTTAATGTTCGGGTTTTATCTTTGAGTGCCGCTGGACACTGTTTCAGATATCTTCCAAATTCGGTCATGATCTTTCCTCACACACAACACAAAAAGGCCCACGCCATACCTGGCGAAGACCTTTTGACGAATCAATGTGGAATTTCTTGGGTTTCCTGCATTACTTCCGATTTTGCCGCATCCTGAATGGGAATCAAGTCTTTCGCATCGGAATCGGGTACAACTACATTCTCAGCCTGTATTGCAACATTCCCCAAGGTATCGCGTTCCAGTGCGTTCAGTCTGGCTTGTAGCGATTTCCATTCAGCCTGCGCCTTATAAAGAGCGACCTCCGATGCTTTTAGACCAGCTTCAGCATCTAGCAAACGTTCCGTCAGTTTCTGAAGTTCTGCCCGGTTTCGTTCCATGTTGTTTTCGATATAGTTTTTCTTCTCGATGGCGGATTGATGGGTGCGCTCTGCTTTTTCCAACTGGGCTTTCAGCCGGATTTCTTCGCCGCACAGCCTAATTTTAGCAACTGAACCTTCAGAAAGATCCGTGCGAATAATGCCTGCAATGGAAACATCATCACCGCTGCCCTGTCTGGTGATTTTGGGCAAGTAGTCACGGACTTCATTGCTGCCGACTTCTGCACCATGGTCTGCAAAGACAATGAAAATGTTGCGATACAGTTCATGCAATTCCATCTCAGAGGAATAGCTGTCATCAATGCCATCGCTTCCGATAAAAAGCGCAGCAGGGAAATCCTTTTGAATTACATAACGAAATTCCTCAATTGCATCACTGTCACAGATGCTGGTGGTGATATTCTGCTCACAAGCTTCATCCCATGGGATAGGCTCGCAAAGCGTCCCGTTTTCAAGCAATTCAACGCATTTTCCATCTCCAATATGGATGCCAAACCAACCCTCGTTGGTCATGCAGACTGCAATCAAGGTCGTTCCATAAGCCTTGGCATTATATTGCCCGGAAGCGTACCGTTGCTTATATTTCTCTGATACTTTTGCCAGTTCTTCCGGCTGGAATGGTTCACAGGCAACATCATTTTCTACCTGCGTATACCACCGAGCAAGAATATTTTTGGAAATCTGAATTAATTCAGTTTCAGAATCCGGAACAGCGGACAGATGATTTTCCCGTGCTTCCTGTACAAAGGCCTTGATAGCTGTCAGAGCCGCAGAAACCGCAAATTTACTGCCACGATCTGTGCGAATATAGTTATCGCTACCGTGACCATCTGCCACAGCAATAATGCTTACATCTTCAAAGTGGCACTCACCGGATGCATCCTGACAAACCTTGTTTGCTTTAATATGGTTATAGCCTTGTACAGAATGAGCGAACTGGTAATATTCAGCCATAATTTGACCTCCCACCGAGAATCAGCTTTTACCAGTTGCCCCAATCCTGATCCAGTGAAACATCAATGGCACCAGAGTCACCACCAGAAACAGGGCTGTTCTGAGAAGCATCCTGCTTGATCTCATTGACGGCATCCTGTGCAATTTTGGCACTATCATCCTCGGCACTGGAGGTCGTATCGCCGGATTGCTTGCTGTGACTCTGGAACTCCGATGCGCGGACACTGACCTTGCGAATCAGAGCTTTCAGCGTGTGCTTATCATTGACCGTAATGACGGATTCGATCGTTCCGGTAAACTCGGCCAGAACCGCTTTATCTGCATCGTCACCGATTGCAATGGCAATTTTAATAGCATGTTTGAACCAGTTGTTCAGCTTCAGCTGCTTCAGTTCCTTTTCCCAGTTGTCCGTGGGGCCGCCATCGCTGAACAGCAGAATGACCGGAGCATACGCACCTGTCTGGCTGTTCAAATACTCATTGCGAGAGAGTTTTTTATCCAGCTCCTTACAGGCTGCGCCCAAATCGGTCACGCCACCTGCGTTCAGATCGTTCCAGACCACATCTCCAATAGCAATAGGGCCGCTCTGCGGAGTGATCCACGAACAACCACTGCTGAACTGCATGATGGCCACTTTGATTTCAGCATCATCGTTTGCTGCGCTGATCTCCGGCAAATCACTAGTAATGGCTTCTTCCATTGCGCTGTTGACGCTGCCGATTTTGCTTCCACACATACTGCCGGAGGTATCGACCACATAAAACAGCGTCATGACTTTTCGAGGGGCAGGTGCTACGTTATCCAACAGAGACATTTTTCTTCACCTTTCTCTTTTACTTGATGATTCCAGAATCATTCGTTCCACCAAGGAAATGGATTTCAAATCCAGCGCGAACGGGTACAACTTGCTGTGGCGGCAGGGGACGCTGAGAACCATCCGGCAGATTTATGCTCCAAGTGCGCTGGCTGAGGTTTCGGAAGCCAAGTAGTTTCGGATCTTTCGGATTCTTCACTACTTCGGCTACCTGTGTGCGGATATCTTCCAGAGAACTATCCACCGTCCACAAACTGATTTTTAATCCGGGGAAGATAGGCAGAATCTGATTTTTGATTTGCAGAGCATTTGTAATGGGAATCTTTTTGCCGCATTCCATGCAGGGAATATCGTGGCTGCCCTTGAATGTATAAAATGTTTCCTGACCGCAGTATGGGCAGCGGCCAATTTCCGTGCGCAGGCGGATAAAAATATCCATCCACTCTTTTTCCAGAATGCGTGGCTTTTGCTTCATCATCACATCATGACTGAATGCACGGATGAACGCTTCTTTTACATAGTCCGGATAAACATTCCAGAACAGTTTCAGATTATGGTCAGTTCCCGGAATCGGACGGTTTTCCGTTGTAGATGGGTCATAGACAAAAATTGGAGCACTCCCATAATATTTTTGCTCGGCTTCTTTGGTCATGCAGGGAGGGGTGCTGTAACGGCCTTCCAACGGGTGGTTGATGAACAATAACCGGAACAGCACTACGGCCAGACTAAAACGGTCGCTGTTCTTGTCGGGGTCATTCTTTCCCATAACAATTTCCGGAGCCATCCAGCGCTGCTTACCCATAATGCCAAGATTGGTTCCGAATGGACTGACATTATCATTATCGCAAATCAGCACATCGCCATTTTCCGGATTGATAAAGAAGTTGCCGTTGTTGATATCCTGATAACTGTATCCATTATTGTGCAGAGCACGGAAGGCTTCGATAATATTGATTGCTGCCGTACAGAGGGCGTAGAAACTTTTGAAACGCGCCTGTTTCTGCTTTCGGCCACCCACAAAAAAGTTGGTCAGTTCTTCGTAACCAGACGGGCGCACATCCATCAGATAGCCAAACTGGTCGTTATAAACTTTGGTAATGGCTTTTGGCCAGAGAAAAGCATCCGTTGGCGCACCATTGCTAATATTGTTTTCGAGGTTCTTATAGAAGTCATTTTCCTTTCCCTTGAAAACTCCCGGATGATACCATTTCAGAGCATAGGTTTTGCCGTTGTACGATACCTTGTAGACCGTACCCTGACCACCAGAACCAAATTCATCCAGAACCTCAACCTGTCCACCAGCTTGAATATCCAGCTTATCATGTACTTTTAGATTTCCCATATTACAATACCCTTTCGATGATTTACGTCATAATTTGAAGCGTTTGTACTGCCAGATCCGCACGAGGCAGAATAAAGTTTATGACCTTTTGCCCAAATTGAAGCCCAATCGCATTGGAATAGGGATGAAATGCAGAAAGCGAACCAATGGATTTTTCTAGGCCGCCTTTCTGCGAGGTAAAAATGATGCGCTTGTTGGTAATATAAAGGTATCCCGGTATGTAGTCGACCTTGGTTTCCGTTACAGGGATAGATTCACTGCTGCCCATGTGGTATCGAACGCCCTTGAAAAAGACACTTGGCACACTGGTGCCGCCGGATTTTCGGACATTTCGAGTGATGCTTGTCTCGACCATTTCATAGCTCTTGTCTACAAAGCAGCATTTTTCACCCTTTTTGAGCATCAAGTTAGGCACATTCAGTTCTGCCAGACTGCCACTCTCAATCCGGGAGATTGCAGCAGAAGGAAGAACCGTCTGACTGGCAGAGAAAGTCGGCATGGGTTTCTGTTGTTGCTTGTTGAAGATATTCATAGGTTCAAATAAAAGAAATCAGAACAGGTTCATTGACCTTCATGAGCTGTCCACGTTCAATTGTGGAATACGCTTGAATCATAAACCGTTCATTGTGAACACATTTAGATGAAGTGAGATCGGTATAAATGAATAGATATACCGGACTGTTCTTTTCGACTGCTTCCATCTTAAAATCGCCTGTTGGAATATCAACACCGGCAAGATACATTCCACAACCCAATTTCATTTTTTTCTTGGGAGTAGTCTGTTGAATAATATCAGCAGTTGATGTAGATGGGACTATAGGGAAAGTTCCTTCGATAGATTCAGCTATTTTATTTTGACGCAACATATAGCACCAAGTCACAACAGACCAAATAGCCGATTCCTTTGTGACACCGTAATTATCGGACAGACTCTTTGCCAGCTGAAGTGCATGAAGTGTAACATCAGAACACGACTTTAACTGGGTTACAACATCCTCGTCGTAAGCGTTTAAAAGCAAATTTGCTTGCAATTTGTTTTGAGGAATATAGTCTTGCAGAAGGGAGCGAAACTGTCTACGGTCATCGACACAGTCTGGCCATTCTTCCAACATTTGGGTTAATCTCCTTTGAATATCATCCATAATATGATTCTCCTTTTACCGATCTCCACTGCTTCGGATGCCAGAGCCGTCATAACCCAAACTGACTACACCATGTACTCCGCACCATCCACAGGAGAACACCCTGGAACCATTGTAGCAATTCAATTTTCCACAGGTGCCGCATATTACGAAGGTAGTTGCTTCACAGTAAGGACATCCGGGATAATCTTCTGTTGGCTCAATCGTACCAATAATTGTAGTTTCATCGTAGCCTTCATGTTTTGCGGCTGATTCTTTGATAGGAAACGCCCATGTGTACTTCCAGTGCTTTTTGCCAGCCTTTTCAAAGCGGACACCGTAGGCTTTGTGGACTTTTCCGCATTTGCAAAGAGCAACTGTTGCTTCTATGCCATTCGTCATAACTTTTCCCTATTGCTCAATTGTACAGGTGTGGTTTGTGTGAATTTTATGTAACAATTATAATGCTTTTATAATAGAGCGTCAATGAGAATGCAAATATATTCCATTTTGCATTCAAAATATTTTGAAATTTATGCCTTTACATCAATTTATAGCGATAGTCTGTAAACATAAGAGGGGCAGATACCAAGTTATACGGTATCTGCCCCTCCGACATTATGCAAAAATCAATTCGGCCTTAATAACTTCCTCTGCTCGATTCTGGATGCTGTTCATCCTTTGCACCCATTCCATTTGATTTGCGGCTTTCAATTCTTCGTTCACGCCCTCACGTTCTGCCATCTGCTGGGTAAGCAACTCCAGCTGTTCCTCTGCTTGTGTATCAGTGTCCGCCAGATAGGTGTTCAGCCTGCCGGACAGCAGAAGAACCTGATACCGTACTGGATGATATTCTTTGAGATACCATTTGTGCATTCTACCCCAGCGACCAACAGGGCAAGAATCCTCTGCCAAAATCAAGGCAGGAAAGTAGTAATCTCCGACCAGCACATAGTCCAGCCCATTATTTTCATCATGCAATCTAGTGTTCGGCTTTTCCATTGCACACCTCAAATCTTTCTCTGCTGGCGCAGGTACTCTTCAAAAATGCTTCTCCGAATCAGAATTTTCCGACCAATTTTATAGATTGCCCCACATTCATGTGCCATCCGGGTGACAGGTTTCAACCCCAGTCCGTAGTAATCGCTTGCCATGCTGTAGGTCACGAACTCATGCCGCATGAAGTCCATATCTTCATCATCGATTTGGTCGGAGAACATCCATACACTTCCGCTCATTCATCTTCGACCTCCTCCAATGTGATTTTTCTTGCAGGCTCATGGAAGCGTTCCAAATAGGCATCAAAAATCTCCCGGTTGATAAGCACCGTGCTGTCGAAGCGGTAGATTGCCCCGGCATCGCTGGCAAGCTCCAGCAGCTTCTTGTGAGAAAGGCTGTATACGATCTCTGCCTGCTGGTAACGCAGGAACTGGCGGCGCAGCTTGCGAAGCTGGTCAGGGATTTCTTTCATGGGTTTGATGGTCTTATAGTCGTTTTTCATAATCTTATCCTCCGTTTTTTGTGACTGTCTGACAGAAGTTGGCCGCAGGAGCAAACAAAAAGAGCACCTCTCAGATGATTCCAAGAAGTGCTCTTACAGCTTTGTTCAAGCCTTGTGCGTTTTTATCTGAAATCCGTCACGCTTCATAACGGGACGTGATTCTTCAGGATTTTGCTGTCAAATTGATGTCAAAACGGGGATGACACAGTTTTTGCAAGAAAATCAGAAGTCTAATCTTTCGTTTCTATGCTGATTTCCTTGTAGTTCACTGGTCGATGGGCTTCATCGTGGGGATGTCATCGACGAGCAGTTATAAGCCTTTATTTCTTGATACTACTCTACACCGCAAGGGTTGAATTTTGCCTTTCCATTTACATCTCTACACAAGCCTTTATCCGAACGGTATCGTTTGGCGTATGAATTGGCGTAAATGGCGTATGGCGTATTTGGCGTATGCTTTATTTTATTCTTCAGGGTCTTTCCACTGTGCGAACTGACGGTCAAGATTTTCAAATTCAGACTTACGCAGTTCCTTGGTCACATCCGCATAGATGTTCAAGGTCGTGGAAATATCCGAATGTCCCAGCGCATCCTGAATCACCTTGATGTTCACGCCCGCTTCGCACATCCGGGTCGTGAAGGTATGCCGCAGGGTGTGGCAGCTGAAACGCGGCAGGAGTACGGTGCTGTTCGGATTCTTCGCCAGCACTTCATCGTTGCAGTCCCGGATGATGCGCCGGATGGCCTTGTTCAGCGTTCCCTGATGCTGGCACTCTCCAAAGCGATTGACGAAGATGAAGTCCGTATAGCCATCCACCGTTACCGTGCAATGGATCTCTGCTTCTTCCTGATAGGCACGTTCCTTTTCAAAGGCTTCTTTCACGAAGTCCATCATCGGAACAGTGCGGACACCAGCCTTTGTTTTGGGCGAGTGGCAGTTGAAGTAGCAGCCCTTCTTGCCGCCGTTGTTCTCACGGTGGTCGTAGTTGACCAGCGTGTGGTTGACGGAGATCGTGCCTTCCTCTAAATCCACATCACACCAGCGCAGACCAGTGGCTTCTCCTACACGCAAACCAGTTCCCAGCATGACCGCGAAAATCGGGTACCAGTGCTCGTACTTCGGCGTTTTGGAGAGGTAGGACAGCAACAGATTCTGCTCTGCTACGGTCAGCGCCTTACGGCGGTTGGTTTCAAACTGGTGTGCCTTTTTCAGCTCCCGCAGAACATTGTCCGAAGGGTTGCTCCGCAGATAACAGTCATCCACCGCCATGTCCAGCACCTGATGCAGAACCGTGTGTACACTGTCAATCGTAGAGACCTGCAAGCCCCGCTCGTCTGCCAGCGTGTTGTAGAACTGCTTCACATCCGACTTTTTGAGCGCAGACACTTTCGATTTGCCGAAATCCGGCTCCACGAACTGCCGATAAAGGTACAGATAATTCTGAAAGGTGTTGTCCTTCAGACCACGCTTCACCTTTGCCCACAGGGTGAACACATCGTTCAGGGTGACGTACCGTGCTTCTGCCTTGATGCCTTCCAGCGAATCTCGCTGAATATCGTTTTCCTTTTCCCGAAGCTCCTCCAAGGTCGCGGCATAAATAGAATGTCGCTTGCCATCCGGGGAAGTCCAACGGAAATCGTACTTGCCATCTTTGCGCTGGGATTCGCCTTTGCGGAGAACCACACGCGCCTTGTCCTTGCGTTTCGTATTCTGATTTGTTGCCATGAGCGTTGCTCCTTTCTACATTGCGGTACAGAAAAGAGCGTTGTTCTGTGTTCATAGTACCACAGATACGCCATTCTCTGCAAGACGTTTTGAAAAATACCCGGGACATTTTCAAAGCGAGTACATTCGCTCCGTGTATTCATCCAGCTTGCGCCGCTTGATGAGCCGCTTGGAACCCACCCACAGCACGAACTGACAATGCTCCTTATCCGATAATGAACGCAGCTTGTTGATGCCAATGCCAGAGTAAGCCGCAGCTTCTTCCAGCGTCAGATTGCTCTTTTCCCAAATCGGGACATCTTTCATAGGCAGACCTCCAATTCCTTGTAACCGAACGCCTGTAACCGGGCAGGAAAACTCTCTTTTTCTGTACGCAGGGCATTCGGTGGGCTTTATACTTTTTCTTATTCTTTTAAGGTTACATGGTTACAGAAAACGGAAAACGCAGCAGTCATGCGGATTTTTCGGTGTAACTGCGGCGTAACCAAATCTGTAACCAGACGTGTAACCGCTGTCCATCAGAAGGGAAAGCCCAGTTGCTTGGCTGCCGCATCCGTTATTTCGGAGAAATTTTCAGCCCTGGTTTCGGGGCTGGTTACGCGCTCCCAGCCTTTCTGAACCCCGTACTTCGGGTAGCGCTTGGCGGTCTTATGAGCCTGCCAGCCTTGGATATCGCCGCGCGAAATGCCGGTGTTCATGATCTCGCAGA
>OLQG01000943.1_pt1 | contig 20601 bp, 18 predicted proteins | sample 1672221 | NCBI WGS metagenome assembly OLQG01 (sample SAMEA3136660, study PRJEB25190) | human gut metagenome | biome: human gut; feature: human-associated habitat; material: faeces | place: Austria | collected 2013
CATTATCATCTGATGGGATGCATGCTGAGTGCGGCATCCTGCAATAAATGGTGGATGGATACCATTATCGGAACGAAAGATTACGGAAAAGAGCAGGAAGCAATTGAAAATCTTGGAGAAAATCATGTATTCTTCTTACCGTATCTGATGGGAGAACGCTCCCCACATAATGATCCGCAGGCGAGAGGCACCTTTATCGGGATGTCCATGGATACCAGTCGTGCGGATATGACACAGGCGGTTCTGGAAGGTGTGGCATTTGCCATTCGTGATTCTTTTGAGGTGGCAAAATCTTTAGGAATTCATATCGAGAGAACCAAGATCTGCGGTGGTGGAGCGAAGAGTCCGCTGTGGAGAAAGATCATTGCCAATGTATTGAACATCAAAGTAGACCGGATCGCTTCCGAGGAGGGACCGGCGCTTGGCGGTGCGATGCTTGCTGCAGTTGCGGATGGAACCTTTGCATCGGTGGAAGAGGCGGCTGCAAGGATCGTGAAAGTGGTGGAAACCGTAGAACCGGATCCGGAGATCGCAGAAAAATATGAGACACAGTATCGGAAATTTGTGCAGATCTATCCGACGGTGAAAGCGTTATTCCCGAAGCTTTCCTGAATACAAACGAATGTACAGACAATAAAGTAATGGAAAAACGGGCAGGAAACTAGTTTCAGATAGTATTCCTGCCTGCTTTTACATTTGTGCTTTATACAGAAAACATATATAATAAAAATAACTGTGAAGGTGTGGAGCAGTTATTGATAAGAGTAATTATATACACATGGAGGTTTTTACAAATGAAATACGATTTTACAACAATCATGGATCGTCACGGTATGGATGCGATTGCGGTAGATGGTCTCAGTGAAGACGGACAGGGAAGTCCGGCGAAACCAAAAGAGGGATTTGATATTATTCCGATGTGGGTGGCGGATATGAATTTTGCGACAGTACCGACTGTACAGGAGGCAATTGCGGAGAGAGTAAAGCACCCGGCATTTGGATATTTTGATCCGCGGGAAGAGTATTTTCAGGAGATTATCGACTGGCAGACGAAACGAAACGGTGTAGAGGGACTGACTGCGGAGGCAATCGGGTATGAAAATGGTGTACTCGGCGGTGTTCTGTCTACATTACAGGCATTTGCAAGTCCGGGGGATGCAGTGCTTCTGCATAGCCCGACTTATATCGGATTTACCGGATGCATCGGAAATTATGGATATAAGATGGTTCACAGTCCGCTGAAAAAAGATGCGGAAGGAATCTGGAGGATGGATTATGAAGATATGGATGCGAAGATCAAAGAGCATCATATCCATGTGGCAGTCTTCTGTAATCCCCATAACCCGTGTGGACGGGTATGGGAACGCTGGGAGATTGAAAAAGCGATGGAAGTATATAAGGCCAATGACTGCGTGGTTATCTCCGATGAGATCTGGTCGGATCTGATCCTGGAAGGATATCATCATACGCCGGCACAGTCTGTCAGCGAGGATGCGAGAAACCGCACCGTGGCGATGTATGCGCCGAGCAAAACCTTTAACCTGGCAGGCCTGGTGGGAAGTTATCATATCATTTACAATTCCTATCTTCGTGACCGGGTGATGGCAGCCAGCAGTAAATCACACTATAATGCGATGAATGTACTTTCCATGTATGCGCTGATCGGTGCATATAAACCGGAAGGCTATGAGTGGGTGGATGAACTGTGCCGGGTACTGAGCGGAAATGTTTCCTATGCCTGCGATTTCATCAAAGAACACTTTCCCGGTGTCACATTAAGCCGCCCGCAGGGAACCTATATGCTGTTCCTGGACTGCGAAGAATGGTGTAAGACACATGGAAAAACCATCGACGAGGTTCTCAAAGCCGGTTGGGATGTAGGTGTGGCATGGCAGGACGGTCGCCCGTTTTTTGCCCCGTACGGCATCCGCGTAAACCTGGCACTGCCACTCAGCAGAGTGCAGGAAGCTTTTGAACGGCTGAAAAAATATGTGTTTGTGGAAGAAAAATAAAATACCTTTTGCCTCCAACATCATAAAATGACGATGTCAAGAAAAAGTACTTGACACCCATGAAAGATTGTTGTATGATGTCCAAGGTGATGAACATGGATAAGCTTGCGAGACAGGCATTGTTATATGATTTTTATGGCGAACTGCTGACGAAGCATCAGCAGAATGTTTACGAAGATGTTGTGTTGAATGATTATTCGCTCAGCGAGGTGGCGCAGGATCAGGGAATCAGCCGGCAGGGGGTTCATGATCTGGTGAAGCGCAGTACCAGAATACTGGAAGAATATGAAGAAAAACTGCATCTGGTAGAAAAGTTCGTAGCGGTCCGCGAGAAGGTACATGAGATTCACGGACTGACACAACACTATGAGGAAAAAGATCTGAATCAGGTGATGAACCGGATCGAGACTTTATCCCACAGCATATTAGAGGAGTTATAATACATGGCATTTGAAAGTTTAACTGAAAAACTGCAGAATGTATTCAAAAACCTGAGAAGCAAAGGCCGTCTGACCGAGGCAGATGTAAAGGTAGCATTAAAAGAAGTTAAGATGGCACTTCTGGAAGCAGATGTCAGTTTTAAAGTGGTAAAACAGTTTATCAAAGCGGTACAGGAACGTGCGATCGGTCAGGATGTGATGAACGGACTGAATCCGGGGCAGATGGTGATCAAAATCGTAAACGATGAACTGGTATCTCTGATGGGAAGTGAGACCACGGAGATCGCATTGCGCCCGGCAGGAGAGATTACTGTTATCATGATGGCAGGTCTTCAGGGTGCAGGTAAGACAACAACCACAGCAAAGATCGCCGGAAAGCTGAAAGCAAAAGGCAGAAAGCCATTGCTTGTAGCCTGTGATGTTTATCGTCCGGCAGCAATCACACAGCTGCAGATCAACGGTGAAAAACAGGGTGTGGAAGTTTTCTCGATGGGAGATAAACAGAACCCGGTAAACATCGCCAAAGCAGCGATTGAACATGCAAAGAATCAGAACTTTAACGTTGTGATCCTCGATACTGCCGGTCGTCTTCATGTAGATGAAGATATGATGCAGGAACTGATCCGGATCAAAGAAGAAGTCAATGTGGATCAGACCATTCTGGTAGTTGACGCGATGACCGGTCAGGATGCAGTCAATGTGGCAGAGTCCTTCAATCAGAAGGTGGGCATTGACGGTGTGATTTTAACAAAGATGGATGGTGATACCCGAGGCGGTGCGGCACTTTCTATCAAAGCAATCAGTGGAAAACCGATTCTGTATGTAGGTATGGGAGAGAAACTTTCCGATCTCGAACAGTTCTACCCGGATCGTATGGCTTCCCGTATCCTGGGAATGGGCGATGTGATGAGCCTGATTGAAAAAGCTCAGCAGAACATCGACGAGGACAAAGCCCGCGAGATGGAACAGAAGATCAAGAAAGCAACCTTTGGCTTTGACGATTATCTGGAGAGCATGAACCAGATGAAGAACATGGGCGGTATTTCCAGTGTATTGAACATGCTTCCCGGACTGGGAAACAAAGCAAAAGACATCGAGGGTATGATCGATGAGAAAGACATGGCGAGAAAAGAAGCCATCATCCTTTCCATGACTCCGAAAGAAAGAGCCAACCCGGATCTTTTGAACCCGTCCAGAAAGAAACGAATCGCTCAGGGCGCAGGTGTAGATATTGCGGAAGTCAACCGGATGGTCAAACAGTTTGATCAGACCAGAAAGATGATGAAACAGATGCCTGGCATGCTGGGTGGTAAAAGTGGTAAAAGAGGCGGCTTTAAGCTTCCCTTTTAAATAAACAAATAAAACTATAATAAACAAGGATAACCTTAAGGAGGAAATTAAAATGGCAGTAAAAATCAGACTGAGAAGAATGGGTCAGAAAAAAGCACCTTTCTATAGAATCATCGTTGCAGATTCCAGATCCCCAAGAGACGGAAGATTCATCGAAGAGATCGGAACATACGATCCTACTTGTGATCCGAGCGTATACAAAGTAGACGAAGAAGCAGCTAAAAAATGGCTGGCAAACGGTGCTCAGCCTACAGAAGTTGTAAGCAAAATCTTCAAATTAGCCGGTATCGAAAAATAATGCAGGACCGCCAGGGGCTGCTGAATTATGTTGTTGCTGTTCATGATTTGCTCTGAGCAGTAATATCGTTTTTGCCTGATGCATTTCTCTGAGATGGAAATGCTTTGACAAATACGTGGAGGTGCGTGATGAAAGATTTAGTAGAAGTAATTGCAAAATCCCTCGTAGACCATCCGGAAGAAGTGGTAGTAAACCAGACTGAAGAGAGCAATGCGATTTTAGTAGAATTGAAGGTGGCACCTTCCGATATGGGCAAGGTGATTGGCCGTCAGGGACGCATCGCAAAGGCAATCCGAACAGTGGTAAAAGCTGCTTCCTCTAAATGTGATAAGAAGGTTGTAGTTGAAATTCTGCAATAGCTGAAAATATGAGGATATAGCCAATGGCTATATCCTTTTTCATTCATTTCCGCGGGTAACATATATCGTTGGAAACAGGAAACAAAGAGGAGTAGAGATATGGAACAATTGCTGCAGGTTGGAGTAATCTCCAGCACTCACGGGATCCGGGGAGAAGTAAAAGTATTTCCTACTACAGACGATCCAGATCGGTTCAGAAAATTAAAACAGGTGATCCTGGATACCGGAAGAGAACAGAAAAGTCTGGAAATCGAAGGGGTAAAATTTTTCAAACAGTTTGTGATTCTGAAATTTAAAGACATTGATAATATCAATGACATTGAAAAGTATAAAGGGAAGAGCCTGTATGTGACCAGAGAACATGCAGTGAAATTAAAAAAAGATGAGTATTTTATTGCAGATCTGATTGATATGCAGGTAGAACTTGAGGATGGTACAGCATTTGGTGTTCTGACAGATGTGATGCAGACAGGGGCAAATGATGTGTATTGTATCCGGACAGAAGAACATGGAGAGGTTCTGATCCCGGCAATCAAAGACTGCATCCTTGATGTGGATGTGGAAGCAGGAAAAATGAAAATTCATCTGTTGGATGGTCTGATCTGACCGTTTTTTGACGGGACAGATTCAGACAGGTATCCATGATAAAAAGCAGCTGTGCAAACGGCTGTATGATTACAGGAAGGAAAGAGTATGCATTATCATGTACTTACATTGTTTCCCGAGATGATCGAACAGGGTATGGGAACCAGTATTATGGGACGGGCTATGGAGCAGGGACTGATCCGGCTGACTGCAACGAACATCCGGGATTTTTCAACCAATAAACATATGAAAGTGGACGACTATCCATATGGCGGAGGAGCCGGCATGGTGATGCAGGCAGAACCTGTCTACGGAGCATGGAAACAGGTGACCGAATCCATCGGATACAAACCACGTGTGATCTATCTGACACCGCAGGGAAAAGTATTTCAGCAGTCGATGGTGGAAGATTTTGCCAGAGAACAGGATCTTGTATTCTTGTGTGGGCACTATGAAGGTATCGATGAGCGTGTGCTGGAAGAAGTGGTAACAGATTATGTGTCCATCGGTGATTATGTACTGACAGGCGGGGAACTTCCGGCACTGGTAATGATGGATGCAATTTCCCGTTTTGTGCCGGGAGTGTTGAACAATGAAGAATCCGCGGAATTTGATTCCTTCCATGACAATCTTCTGGAATATCCGCAGTACAGCCGTCCGGCAGAATGGATGGGGAAAAAAGTACCGGATGTGCTGCTTTCCGGTCATCATGCGAATATTGAAAAGTGGAGGAGAGAGCAGTCTATCCTGCGAACCCTTCAGAACCGTCCGGAACTTCTTGAAGATGCAGTACTGAGTAAAAAAGAAAAACAGTATCTGGAACAGCTGCGGAGAAATATGGCACAAGAGGATCCATCCTCCTGTGAAAAATAAAAAATCTGGTATTAGAGAAAATTCTTCTCACATATACTGAGTAGTAGTATAGGTGAGGAGGATTTTTCTATATGGAGCCATTTGCTGTCTACAAAGATATACAAGCCCGTACGAAGGGCCAATTCCTTCTGGGAGTGGTAGGACCGGTCCGGACGGGCAAATCCACATTTATCCGGCGGTTCATGGAACTTCTGGCACTTCCGGGAATGGAAGAACAGGATGCTGCGGAGGTGCGTGATCAGCTGCCGGTTTCCGGTTCAGGAAAAACAATTACAACAGTGGAACCCAAATTTATTCCCAGGGAAGCGGTGAATGTAAATCTGGGAGAAGAGATTCCGGTAAAGATCCGACTGATCGACTGCGTGGGATTTATGGTGCCTGAAGCTACAGGGGATATGGAGCAGGAAAAAGAACGAATGGTAAAAACCCCCTGGTATGAACAGGAGATTCCGTTTCATCAGGCGGCAGAGATCGGAACCAGAAAAGTGATCCAGGAACATTCTACCATCGGTCTCGTAGTAACCTGCGACGGTTCCTTCGGTGATATTCCGCGTAAAAATTTTGTGGATGGAGAAGAAAAGACAGTACAGGAACTCAAAAAACAGGGGAAACCATTTTTGATTCTTGTGAATTCGAAAAAGCCGTACGGGGAAGAGGCACAGAAGCTGGTAAGAGAACTGGAAGAAAAATATCAGGCAGCGGTACTCGGGGTAAACTGTGAACAGCTTCGAAAAGAAGATGTGCTCCGGATCCTGGAAAAGATTCTTTATGAATTCCCGGTGCGTCAGATCGAATACTACATACCAAAATGGGTGGAACTGCTTCCGGTCACCCATTACCTGAAAGAAGATCTGTTGAAACAGATGAAAGAGAAGATGGGAACCATGGAATATATCCGTGATATCCGGCAGGAAAATCTGGAGATGGACAGTAACTATGTCAAATCAGTCACACTGGAAGAAATCAACCTTTCCAACGGCGTGGTAAAAGTCCGTATTCAGATCGAAGACCCCTATTATTATCAGGTGATGAGCGAGATGACCGGTGTGACGATAGAGAGCGAGTATCAGCTGATCCATACGCTGAAAGAGCTGGCGCAGATGAAACAGGAATATACAAAAGTCCAGCAGGCCATCGAATCCGTACGTGGAACAGGTTATGGTGTGGTGATCCCCGAGAAAAATGAGATCACACTGGAAGAACCGGTTGTGATCCGTCAGGGAAACAAATACGGTGTTAAGATCAAGTCGGTCAGTCCGTCCATCCATATGATCAAAGCGAATATTGAGACGGAGATTGCACCGATTGTAGGAAGCGAGGAACAGGCGCACGATCTGATCACATTCATCAAAGAAAATGAAAAAAATACCGATGATGGTATGTGGGAGACCAATATTTTCGGAAAATCCATCGAACAGCTGGTAGAAGACGGCATCCGTACCAAGATTGCTCAGATCAGTGAAGAAAGTCAGGTGAAGCTGCAGGATACGATGCAAAAGATTGTCAATGACAGCAAGGGCGGGTTGATCTGTATAATTATCTGAAAAAAGTGCTGAGAAAAATGCAAAGAAATTGACAAAGATTTGTAACAAAGTTATAATAAAAGCTGTGGCAAAGAAACCAGAACATTGTTTCTTGTATAATCGAGAAGAGTGCAATGCTTCAGACATAGAAGAAAATACAATAGAAGAAAGTACAATAGAAGAAGGAAATACATATGAAGAAAAAATACGTAAGCAGATTACTGGCAGGATGCCTTACAGTTACCATGCTGACACCGACCGGGGCACTGGCAAGTGTTCCGCAGCCGGTAGTGACACAGGAAGCATCCCAGGAGGCCGGGCAGGAGAACGAAACAGAAAACAAAGAACAGGCAGAGGAATATGCAGCAGATAGTGCGGCAGAGGTACAGACAGACGAAACCGAAACAGCAGAAAACAGAACAGCTGCAGATAAGAGCAGAGAACAGATAGAACCGCAGACGACACAGACCGGTGAACAGGCGGCTTCAGAGGCAGAACCTCAGGCACAGGTACAGCCACGGGCTGTAGTGGCTGTCAATCAGTGGATCCGGAATGGAAACCGCTGGTGGTACCGTCATGCAGACGGAAGCTATACCACCAATGGATGGGAAGTGATCAATGGAGCCTGGTATTACTTTGACGGAGCCGGCTGGATGGTAACCGGCTGGTTAAAACGCCCGAGTGGCTGGTATTATCTGACAGGAAGCGGAGCGATGGCAACGGGCTGGATCCAGCTGGGAAGTACCTGGTATTATCTGAATGAAAGTGGAACGATGCTGGCAGATACCTGGATCGGAAACAATTATGTAGACGGAAGCGGAGCCTGGATCCCGGGGAAAGTAAAAGCACAGGCCGGCTGGGTACAGAGCGGAAGCCGCTGGTGGTATCGTCATGCAGACGGAAGCTATACCAGAAATAACTGGGAAATGATCAACGGAAGCTGGTATTATTTTGATGGAGCCGGCTGGATGGCAACCGGCTGGCTGAAGCTTGGAAACAACTGGTACTATCTGAATCCGGGTAATGGAGCTATGGTAACCGGCTGGTTACAGCTGGGAAGCACCTGGTATTACATGAATGGAAGCGGAGCCATGGAGACAGACACCTGGATCGGAAACAGCTATGTGGATGCCAATGGTGTATGGGATCAGTCAAAAACAAAGGCGCAGGCTTACTGGGTTCAGAATAACGGCCGCTGGCTGTATGTGCAGGAAGATGGTTCTTATGCAAAGAGCACATGGAAAACGATTGACGGAAAAGAATACTATTTCGGTGCTGACGGTTATATGGTAACCGGCTGGCTGAAGCAGGGAAGCACCTGGTATTATCTGAAACCGACCGCAAAGAACAGTGCAGAAAAAGTAGGTGAGAAAGCCTATAATTACTGGGTGGGAACAGCCGGGATCGGTGGTTATTACATTGATAAATACGGCAGAATGGTAGCCGGTAAAGATTACAGCCTCGGAAGTTATGTTTATACATTCGATGCCAACGGACTATGCACGAACCGGGAAAACCGTTATCTTCAGGTGACTGATGCGAATGGAAGAAAATACAATGTGGAAAAGAAAACATATCTTTCCGATCCTCAGGTGGGTGTGGATGTAACAGAGGACGAGTTCCTTGCGGCAGCTGTCTATGCAGAGTCGGCAAACCAGGGACTTACCGGTATGACAGGTGTCGCGATGGTTATGTTAAACCGTATGCGGACCAATAAGACCAGCTTGGCTCCATATCCATCAGAAGCGAAAAATATGATTTATCAGGCAACACAGTTTGAAGTGGCAAGAGACGGAGCACTGACAAGAAGTCTGAATCTCATCGTGAGCGGCAAAGGCGGTACAGCGATGGAAAATGCAAAAAAAGCTGTTGCGAACGCCAGAGCAATCTGTGATGCTTACGATAATAACAAGACCGATGAGCTGAGCGATGAAGTGAAAGGTATACTGGAAGAACTGAAGGTTCCGGAAGGTCATACTATGCTGGAATATCTGGGATTTATGACACCAAAAGCATTTGAGAATGCGAATCTGGATCCGGAAAAAACACATGCATTTACCTATAAAAATACGACGTTCTACAGCACCTGGATCAAAAAATCCTGATACTATCCATCATTGACAGCCTACAGGAAAGAGTTTATAATATTGTCGTGAAAAATTTATCACATACAGTTGCAGGAAAACAGGTGAAATTCCTGTACAAGTCCGTTACCGTTAAAGTCGGAGTACTCTCTGTATGGTGAGGACTGTAAACATTTGCGGCAACCGAAGGATTACAGAATAGAAATGAGCAGGAAAACCGTTGTCTTTTTGACAACGGTTTTTTACTTACAGGAAACTGCTTTTCTGCAAAGTAAAAAACGCTCCGCGAGAATGTGCCAAGACACATTCTTTGTTCATGTATGCAGGCAATAAGACAAAGCAATAAGTAAACTGTGATTGGAAAAAATAATATGGATAAAAAAACACACCGCACCGGTCTGGAAGGGTATTATGCGGTAGATGAAAAAAACAGAAGACTTCGTTACGGTTATACAACCGGTTCCTGTGCGGCAGCTGCGGCGCAGGCGGCAACGCGGATGCTGCTGACCGGAGAAAAAGTGGAAGAGGTGGCTTTACAGACACCAAAAGGAATTTTACTGCATCTGCTGATCGAGGAGATTTCCATGGATGAGGGAAGGGTGCGCTGTGCCGTGCAGAAGGATGGCGGTGATGATCCGGATGTAACGACGGGAATCTATGTATATGCAAACGTTTCCCGCAGGGATGCACCACAGATTACTCTGGACGGAGGGATCGGCGTAGGAAGAGTGACCAGACCGGGTCTGTGGCAGGCAGTTGGCGAGGCGGCGATCAACAAGGTTCCAAGGCAGATGATCCTTGAAAATGTAGAGCAGGTCTGTAAAGAATATCACTACACCGGAGGTCTGGATGTGCAGATTGAGATTCCGGCAGGAGTGGAGCTTGCAAAAAAGACGTTTAATCCACGTCTGGGTATCGAAGGCGGAATCTCTGTTCTTGGAACAAGTGGCATCGTGATCCCGATGAGTGAGACAGCACTGGTGGCCAGCCTGCGGCTGGAGATGAAGATGCTGGTGGAAGGCGGCGGGTCTTATCTGGTGATTACACCGGGAAATTACGGTCAGGCTTTTTCAAAAGAACAGACAAGACTGGATCTTACCTATTCGATGAAATGTAGCAATTATGTGGGGGAGACCCTGGATATGGCAAGAGAGCTGGGAGTAAAGGGTATCTTGTTTATCTCCCATATCGGCAAATTTGTGAAAGTAGCCGGCGGAATCATGAATACCCATTCCCGCCAGGCAGACAGTCGAAGCGAACTGATGGCAGCGAATGCGATCCGCGCCGGCGCAGATCTGGAGACAGCAAAAGAGATTCTTGATACGATCACCACGGAGCAGAGTGTGGAGATTTTAAAACGAAAGGGTTATCTGGAAGCTACGATGAAAGAAATCAGTGACCGGGTAGAATTCTATCTGAATAAAAGGGCAGGCGAACAGCTGGAAGTGGGAACTATCTTATTTTCCAATGTATATGGAAAGCTGGCAGAAACCTCGAAAGTTCCGGAACTCGCCCGAAAAATCATGAAGCAGGCAGAAAAAAAAGCACACGATCAATGTGCAGATAAAGAACAGAAACCAAATCAACAGAAAAACGAGGAGAAAACACTATGAGTGGAATATTATATGGACTTGGAGTGGGACCGGGAGATCCGGAACTGCTGACACTGAAAGCCCTTCGTCTGATCCGCGAGAATCCTGTGATCGCAGTACCGGGCAACGATATAAAAGCCAGTGTCGCTTATCAGATCGTAAAAGGAGCATATCCAAAACTGGATGAAAAAGAACTGATTCCGGTGGCTATGCCGATGACAAAAGACAGGGCAGTACTGGAAGACAATCATAATAAGGCTGCAGATGCAGTGGAATCTTATCTGAAACAGGGAAAAAATGTGGTGTTTTTGACACTGGGAGACCCTACTATATATTCCACTTATCTGTATGTACATAAACGTATCCTGGAACGCGGTTATCAGGCTGAAATCGTGAGCGGGATCACTTCTTTCTGTGCAGTGGCGGCCCGCCTTAATATAGGTCTGGCGGAGATGGCAGAACCGCTCCATGTGATTCCGGCGACCTATAAAGCAGAAGAAATGGATGAGCTTTTAAAGCTGCCTGGAACCAAAGTGCTGATGAAAAGCGGCAAACGCCTGAAAAAAGTAAGAGACAGCATTTTAAGAAGCGGACAGAATGCCGTAATGATCGAAAACTGCGGCATGCCGGAGGAAAAAATCTATGCATCGGCCAAAGAGATACCGGAAGAAGCAGGATATTATACCCTTCTGGTCGTAAAAGATAAAAAATAAGAGAAAATAAGAGTGCCTGACGTCAGGGACAAGAGAGGAGAAAACATATGGTACATTTTGTAGGAGCAGGTTCCGGTGCACCGGATCTGATCACACTGAGAGGAAAAAGATTTCTGGAAGAAGCAGACGTAGTGATCTATGCAGGCTCACTGGTCAATCCACAGCTTCTTGAATACACGAAAGAAAACTGTGAGATCTACAACAGTGCGAAGATGACACTGGAAGAAGTTCTGGATGTGATCTTTGCAGCGGAAGAAAAGGGGCTGACAACGGTACGTCTCCATACCGGAGATCCGTCTTTGTATGGTGCGATCCGGGAACAGATGGATGTTCTGGAAGAAAAAAATATTGCATTTGATTATTGCCCGGGTGTCAGCAGCTTCTGTGGTGCGGCATCCGCGCTGAACCTGGAATACACACTGCCGGATGTATCACAGAGCGTGATCATAACCCGAATGGAAGGAAGAACTCCGGTACCGGAAAAAGAGAGCATCCAGTCCTTTGCGGCCCATCAGGCAACGATGGTTGTCTTTTTAAGTACAGGCATGTTAGAAGAACTGAGCAGAAGACTGATCGAGGGCGGTTACACCGCCGATACGCCGGCAGCGATTGTATACAAAGCGACCTGGGAAGATCAGAAAACATTCGTCTGTACAGTAGGAACGCTGGCACAGACAGCAAAAGAAAACAATATTACAAAGACCGCACTGATGATCATCGGTGATGTGGTGGCTCACAGCCACTATGACCGGTCAGAACTGTATAATCCGGCATTCACCACAGAGTTTCGGGAAGCAACCAAATAAGATGAAAAAGACAGGAATCATCGCATTCACAGAACATGGCTGTGTCCTTGGAGAAAAACTTCTGAGAGATCTGCAAAAGCAGGATCAGGAGGTGTATGGCTTTGTGAAAAGTAAATATGTAGAGCTTCCTGAAAAACATCCTTTTCGGAAAGTGAAAGGGACCCTGAGAGAATGGGCAGAAGAATGGATTCCCCGACTGGACGGAATCATTTTTTTCAGTGCCACCGGGATCGCTGTGAGAACCATCGCTCCTTTTGTGGTAAGTAAGAAAACAGACCCGGCGGTTGTGGTGATCGATGAACAGGGCAGCTATGCGATCTCTCTTCTCTCCGGTCATCTCGGCGGAGCAAACGAACTGACGGAATTCGCTGCAGAAAGCATCGGAGCGCAACCCGTGATCACCACAGGGACAGACGTAAACCACACTTTTGCGGTGGATGTCTTCGCCCGGAAAAACAAGCTGGTGATTTCTGATATGGAGCTGGCAAAAGAGATGGCGGCGTTGCTGATCCGGGGAAAAACTATTGTCTGGGGAGCCGGAGAAGGATTCGTCTTTCCGAAAGAACAGACCATTCCGGAACAGCTGCGATTCCGGAAGACGGAAAGCCCGGATGGGAAACAGGGAACTTTATGGTTTGCAATCCCGCAAAGTGACAGAGAACAGGAAGAAGTCCTGGGAACAGAGCAGACTCGGATGCTTCATCTGTATCCGAAAAATGTGTATCTCGGGGTGGGTTGCAGGAAAAACACACCGGAAGAAAAGATCGAAACACAGATTCAGAAGTACCTGTCAGAACATGGAATAGCTGCAGAACAGATTATCCTGGCAGCCAGCATCGATCTGAAAAAAGAAGAGCCGGGACTGCTGGCGTTCTGTGAAAAATATCACCTTCCTTTTGTGACTTATCGTGGAGAAGAACTTGAAAAAGCAAAAGGTACCTTTACGCCATCTGCATTTGTCAGCAAGATCACCGGTGTGGACAATGTATGCGAACGAAGTGCCAGCCTTGCCGGCGATGGCGGAACATTTATCATGAGAAAACAGGCCGCAGAGGGAGTGACCGCTGCGTGTACAATAAAGAAATGGAGTGTGAGCTTTGAATAAATTATATGTAATCGGTATCGGACCGGGAGAATACGAACAGATGACACTGAAGGCAATTCATGCAATGGAAAAAAGTGAGGTAATTATCGGCTATACAGTATATGTAGATCTGGTAAAAGAACATTTTCCGGGGAAAGAATTCCTGACCACTCCCATGAAAAAAGAGGTGGATCGTTGTGTGATGGCTTTTGAAGAAGCAAAAAAGGGAAAAGTAGTTTCCATGATCTGCAGCGGAGATGCCGGTGTGTACGGTATGTCCGGACTGATGTATGAGGTCGGTGTCAACTATCCGGAAGTAGAACTGGAGATTATTCCCGGTGTAACAGCAGCGACCGGCGGTGCGGCAGTACTGGGTGCTCCGCTGATCCACGATTTCTGTCTGATCAGTCTGAGTGATCTGCTGACACCATGGGAGAAGATTGAGGCACGTCTGCTGGCAGCTGCAGAGGCTGATTTCGTTGTGTGCCTGTATAACCCGTCCAGCAGGAAGCGAAGCGATTATCTGCAGAAAGCCTGCGATCTGATGATGCAGTACAAGAGCCCGGAAACCGTATGCGGTATCGTAAGCTACATCGGAAGAGACGGGGAACATTATGAAGTGATGGATCTGAAAACCCTGCGGGATACGAAGGTAGACATGTTTACGACCGTATGGGTGGGCAATTCACAGACCAAAGAGATTAACGGTAAGATGGTAACACCGAGGGGATATCGAAATGTATAAAGTTCTGCTGTTCGGCGGTACGGTGGAAGGACGCACCGTGGCCGAGTATTTGAATGAAAATAAAATACCTTCCATGGTATGTGTCGCTACGGAATACGGAGAAAGTCTGTTGCCGCAGGGCGAATATCTGGAATTATCCCACGAACGTCTGGATGAAAAGCAGATGGAAGAGAGGATGTTACAGATGGAGAACGGGCTGGTCATCGATGCGACTCATCCGTATGCCCAGGTAGTGACGGAAAATATTGAGACCGCCTGCGAACGTACCGGAACTGCCTATCTGCGGGTGGTGCGTCAGGAAAGCCAGCGTCTTGAAGAAGAAGAAACCATTACATATGTAAAAAGCATCCGGGAAGCGGTGGAATATCTGGAAAAAACCAGTGGAAATATTCTGGTTACCACCGGGAGCAAAGAACTGTCTGCCTATACGGCACTGACCGATTATCAGGAAAGAATCTATGCCAGAGTGCTTTCTCTGGTGGAAGTTGTCTCTTCCTGCGCAAAACTTGGCATTGAAGGGAAACATCTGCTGTGCATGCAGGGACCTTTTTCCCGGGAAATGAATATCGCACTGATCCATCAGTTTGATATCGCATGGATGGTAAGTAAAGAATCGGGAAGAGCCGGAGGATTCCTGGAAAAATATCAGGCGGCAAAAGAAACCGGTTGCCGGATGATTGTCATCGGACGACCGAAGGAAGAACAGGGCATGGAACTGGAGAAATGTATCGAGTATCTGGACCGCCGTTTTCTCTCGAAAGAAAATGTTGCAAATGATGCAAAAATCGAAAGTGTCAATACTGATACAGAAAATATAGAAAATATAGAGAATCCCGGCAGCGGGCAGGAAAAGGTTGCGCAGGAACCTGTCATGCAGGAAGCAGCAACGCAAAATACAGAAGCGGTAACCGAAGGAGAAGAAACTGAGGATATCCTTCGGGGGCAAAAGGTATCTCTTGTGGGAATCGGTATGGGAACTGCAGATACTCTGACACAGGAAGGAAAACAGGCACTGGAGTGTGCGGATCTTCTGATCGGAGCAGCGCGGATGGTGGAACATATCCGGAAACCGGGCCAGGAAGTCTGGACCGGATACAAACCGGAAGAGATCTGTGCCTATATTGCGGCCCATCCGGAGCACAAAAACGTGGCGATTGCCCTCTCAGGGGATGTCGGATTCTACAGCGGAGCCAAAAAACTCCTGGAGACACTGCACCGGAAACTGCCGATGGTACAGAAAAAAGTGTACTGTGGCATATCTTCTATGATTTATTTCTGCGCAAAACTGGAAACACCGTGGGAAGATGTTCATCCGGTCAGCCTTCATGGAAGAGAGTGCAATCTGCCCGGACTTCTGCGTATATACGGAAAGATTTTTGCTATTGTGGGAACGACAGACGGCATCGCAAAATTGTGTCAGAAGCTGCAGCGCTACGGCATGGGTGATGTACGGGTAGAGGTGGGCGAACGGCTTTCTTACCCGGAAGAAAAGATCACCCGGGGATATGCCTGGCAGCTGACAGAACTTGAGACGGACAGTCTCAGTGTTGTGTTATTTACCAGAGAGGGAAAAGAAGCCATCGTGACACACGGGATCCCGGATGAAGCATTTATCCGGGGGAAAGTGCCGATGACGAAAGAGGAAGTGAGAGGCATCTCCCTGTCGAAATTACAGCTGACACGGAATTCGATTGTTTACGATGTGGGAGCCGGAACCGGTTCTGTATCCGTAGAGATGGCTATGCAGGCGGTAGAAGGCAGGGTATATGCAATCGAGAAAAAACCGGAGGCTGTGGAACTGTTATATAAAAACAAAGAAAAGTTTGCAGCAGATAATCTTGAGATTGTCGAAGGACTGGCACCGGAAGCCTGCGTGGATCTGCCGGTACCGACCCATGCTTTTATCGGAGGCTCCTCCGGTAACATGAAAGACATCCTTAAACTGCTGCTTTCAAAGAATCCCCGGATCCGTGTGGTGATCAACTGCATCGCTCTCGAATCCGTGGGAGAAGCCATGAACTGTCTGAATGTTCTGCCATTTGAGCAGGTGGATATCGCACAGGTGCAGGTAGCAAAAGGCAAAAAAGCGGGATCTTATCATCTGATGATGGGACAGAATCCGGTCTATGTGATCTCCTGCCGGGGAAAGGAAGAAACAAATGAATAACAAACGCAAAGTGCCGCGAATCCTTCTCGGGGCAGCCGCGAGCGGAAGCGGAAAGACACTGCTCACCTGCGGACTGCTGCAGGCATTAAAAAACAGAAACCTGCAGGTTGCTTCTTTCAAGTGTGGACCGGATTATATTGACCCGATGTTTCACAGCCGTGTGATCGGAACAAAAAGCAGGAACCTGGACAGCTTTTTTGCGAAGGAAGATACCCTGCGGTATCTTCTGGAGAAAAATGCAAGAGACTGTGAGATTTCTGTGATTGAAGGCGTGATGGGTTACTACGACGGACTTGCGGGGATCTCTCCGAAAGCCAGTGCCTATGATGTGGCAAGAATCACAAAAACCCCCGCGGTGCTGATCGTAAATGCAAAGGGAATGAGCCTGTCTGCGGCAGCTTTTGTCAAGGGCTTTGTGGAATACAGAGAAGACAGTCAGATCCGTGGTGTGATTCTGAATCAGATATCCCCAATGATGTATCCGCGGTTAAAGCAGATCATCGAAGAAACTCTGCCGGTGAAAGTGTACGGGTATGTTCCGGTGGTGAAGGACTGCGTGCTGGAAAGCCGTCATCTGGGTCTGGTAATGCCGGAAGAAATCGCAGATCTGCATGATAAACTGATGAAACTGGCAGATATCCTGGAAAGATCCGTGGATATTGACGGACTTCTGGAACTGGCAGAAGGTGCAGAGGAACTTCCTGTTCAGGAACCACTGACCGGTTATCATACAAAAATAACCGTAAGGATCGCTCTGGCGAAGGATGAAGCGTTCTGCTTTTTCTATCAGGACAATCTGGAGCTTCTGGAGGAAATGGGTGCGCAACTGATTCCCTTTTCTCCCATTCATGATGAAAAACTCCCGGAAAATATAGACGGAATGCTTTTTCATGGCGGATATCCGGAACTGTATGCAAAAGCACTGAGTGAGAATAAAAAAATGCTTACTTCTGTCCGTGAAGCGGTACAGGCAGGTATTCCCTATATGGCAGAATGCGGTGGTTTTATGTATCTGCATCAGGAGATGGAGGACATGGAAGGACACAGCTGGCCAATGGCCGGTGTTATTCCCGGCAAATCCTGGCGCACGCCCCGGCTTACCAGATTCGGTTATATTACCCTGGAAGACGGAACGTGTTTCGGGAAGAATGTGGGAGGAATCCGGGCCCATGAATTTCATTATTTTGATTCGGATAACTGCGGGGAAAGCTATACGGCCAGGAAACCACTGAGCAGTCGGTCATGGAACTGTATACACAGTGACAGACAGGGAATGAGCGGATTTCCGCATATGTATTATTACAGCAATCTGCAGGTGCCGGAACAGTTCTTACGCACCTGTGAGGAAAGGAAGGCATAAGTATGACGTTAGAGGAAACGCTGGAGAAGATACACCCGGCAGATAAGACAGCCATGGAAGCGGCCCTGGCACACTGGAACAATATTGCCATGCCGCTGCACAGTCTGGGACGGCTGCAGGATACGGTCGTTCGTATCGCCGGTATGACAGGGAATGCCAGAGTGGACCTGAAGAAAAAAGCTCTGGTGGTCATGTGCGCCGATAACGGTGTAGTGGAAGAAGGTGTGACACAGAGCGGGCAGGAAGTGACCAAAATCGTAGCCGAAAATTTTCTGAAAGAAAAGGCTACAGCAAGTATCCTCTGTAAAAAAGCAGGTGCAGATATCTTCCCGGTGGACATAGGGATTGCTACGGACAGCACGATTCTTCAGCATAAAGTGATGTACGGAACAAAAAATATGGCGAAAGAGCCTGCCATGACAAGAGAACAGGCTGTTCAGGCACTCGAAGTCGGCATCCATATGGTGGAAGAACTCAAAGAAAAAGGGTATGGAATCGTAGCAACCGGTGAGATGGGAATCGGCAATACAACGACCAGCAGCGCAGTGACTGCCGTTTTACTGGAGCAGGATCCGGCAGAGGTAACCGGACGCGGTGCAGGGCTTTCCGGTACAGGACTGAAAAAGAAGATTTCTGTGATCAGAGATGCGATTGCCTTGCATAAACCGAAGAAAGAAGATCCGATCGATGTGCTCGCGAAAGTAGGCGGACTCGATATCGCCGGTATGGCAGGGGTATTCTTAGGCGGAGCAGCCTGTCGGATTCCGGTAGTTGCCGATGGATTCATCTCCTGTGTGGCTGCATTGTGTGCGATCCGGATCTGTCCGGCAGTGAAAGATTATGTAATCACATCACACAAATCAAAAGAACCGGCAACGATGATGATCCTGGAGGCGCTGGATATTCCGGTATTTTTAGACTGTGATATGTGTCTGGGTGAGGGAACCGGAGCGGTAACGATTTATCCGATCCTTGATATGGCGCTGGCGGTATATGGAGGCATGTGCACGTTTTCCGATAATCAGATGGAAAATTATGTGCCACTGGTGTAAGAAGAGAAAGAGAAGGAAATCAGAGATGTTTCATGTAGTAACAGGAGGAAGCGGCAGCGGAAAATCTGCATTTGCGGAACAGTGTATCCTGGATTGTCAGGGAAGTAAAAGAATCTATATTGCGACGATGTACCCGTTTGATGAAGAAAGCTACCGGAGGATCGCGAGACATCGCGCCATGCGGGCAGAGAAAAAGTTTACGACGATTGAGCGTTATACGGATCTGGAGCATCTTACGATACCGCAGGGGGCAGATGTACTGCTGGAGTGCATGTCGAATCTGACGGCTAATGAGATCTATCAGGAAGGCGGAGCCGGGGACAATACTGTGAAGGCGATCCTGAATGGAATCCACCATCTGCTGGAGCGGGCAGAAAATCTGGTGGTAGTGACGAACGAGGTCTTTTCCGACGGCATCACCTACGATCCGGAGACAGAAAAATATCTGGAAAAACTTGGTGCGATCAACTGTCAGATGGCGCAGATCGCAGATACAGTCACAGAGGTTGTCTACGGAATTCCGGTTTTTCATAAAAAGACAGGCGAGGAGAGAAAAAATGAAGAAATTTTATCATAGTTTTCTGATTGCATTTTCCATGTATTCGAAGATCCCGATGCCCCAGTGTGAATGGAATGAAGAAAATATGGCATATGCCATGTGTTTTTTCCCATGGATCGGTGTTGCCATCGGCGGAGTAACCTGGCTGTGGGGGACGTTCGGAACGTATCTTGGGCTTTCCTCAGCCTTTTATACCGTGATCCTGACATTGATCCCATGGTTTCTTACCGGAGGGATCCACCTGGACGGATTGTTGGATACGGCAGATGCGATGAGTTCATGGCAGGAACGTGAGCGCCGGCTGGAGATCCTGAAGGATTCGAATTCCGGAGCATTTGCGGTGATTACCTGTGCGGTTTACTTTATGTTTTATTATGGTGTATACAGCCAGATCAGTGCCCGTGCCCTGGCGATGATCCCCTTTACATTTTGTCTGTCCCGGACATTAAGCGGGCTGGCGATCGTGACATTTCCGAAGGCAAAAAAGACCGGATCGGTTTCTGCTATGGCACGCGGGGCGAAGGATAGGCAGGTAAAAGCCACGATGTGTGTGTATCTGCTGATACTGCTGGCCGGGATGCTGCTGGTGGACTGGAAACTGGGCCTTCTGGTTTATGGAATAGCGATTCTGGTTTATGCCCTTTATTATAGGAATGCGATGAAGTATTTCGGAGGAACGACCGGAGACCTGGCGGGGTGCTTTTTGTCGCTGTGTGAGGTGTTTATGGCTTGCGGGGCAGTGCTTGGTGCGCTTTGGCTTTAAAAGCTGAGATTGAATAACTATGCGGTGGAGGATTTTCCCTGGGTTCCCTCTGGGATACCGCGCGGGTCTGCGCTCGGTTTGAGCCTGTAGTCTCAAACACGTGCTCGACAAGCGCTGCGGTATCCCAGAGGGAACCCAGGGAAAATCCAGGCAAAGTTTTGGGGGAGACTGAGGTGGCTGGTATGGAGAGGGTTACTGGATATCCCTCAAAAATGAAGGAATGGATAGATATAGTT
>OLQG01000964.1_pt1 | contig 20279 bp, 20 predicted proteins | sample 1672221 | NCBI WGS metagenome assembly OLQG01 (sample SAMEA3136660, study PRJEB25190) | human gut metagenome | biome: human gut; feature: human-associated habitat; material: faeces | place: Austria | collected 2013
ATATCTGTATTGAACTCAGACAGTCTGAACTGTTTTTCCAGCCAGTTTTTCATTTGTTTTTCCCCCTTGATATGATGATAGAAAGTATTGTAAAATACCCATATCAGGAAGTCAAATTCATATTATACATAAAAATTATTCCAAAATAGAATAGTCGGAGGAGTCTATGAATTACCATGAACTGCAGTATATTCTCTGCATCGCAAAACATCAGAACCTTACAAAAGCTGCTCAGGAGCTTTATATTTCTCAGCCAACCTTAACCAAACATCTCCAGAAACTGGAGCGGGAAATGGGAACCAAACTGTTCAGCCGAAGTGGAAACAGCTATACGCCTACCTTCGCAGGCCGCAAATACATGGAATATGCCCGAAAGATCCTGCAGATACGGCAGGACTGGGAAAAAGAACTGAAAGATCTTACAGAAAATAATGAAGGGGAACTGAACGTAGCTTTCCCTCTGATGAGGAGTACCTGTATGGTTCCTCAGATCATGACCTCTTTTTTTCAAAAATATCCCAAAGTAAAGGTTAATATCCTGGAAGAAGCCTATTCCATCCAGGAAAAACTTCTTCTTAACGATCAGCTTGATTTCGGCATTTTTAACGAGGTTCATGAACACCCCAAGCTGGAATATGAGCTTCTGAAAAAGGAAGAGATCCTTCTGATCATGCCGCCGGATCATCCCCTTGCATCTGCCGGCAAGGCATCCACTCACAGCACATACCCGAAACTTGATCTCTCCCTTCTGGCAGAAGAGCCTTTTATCCTGCATTTTCCGGAACAGACCACCGGACAGCTTTCACTGGAAGCTTTGAAAGCTGCCCATATCAAACCCTACGTACCCATCCAGAGCCGCAACACAGAAACCTGTGTCAAGCTCTGCATGCAGGGACTTGGTATGTGCTTCACTCCAGAAACCTATGTCCGAAATATGGACCTCCCTGTAAAACCAGCCTGCTTTTCCGTTGGTGAAGATGGCGTTTTCAGCACACTGACTATTGCATACCGAAGAGGTACCTATCTTCCTCAGTATGCCAGGGATTTTATCTGTACTGCAAGGGAGGTGTTGTAGGATTAAGTAAGTATTTCTCTGTAAAAATGCTCCCACCGCCTGCCATGCTCTGTGAAGTATTGATGTCAGCTCCATATTTCCTGACCAGCTATCTTGATTTTTATTTTTCAACATGGATATTTTTATCTGGTTTCAGTGAAAATATTTTTATAACCGCCATTCTATAGTATTTTCCGGTTTTTTCCTTGGTCTGGCGCAGGTTTTTTCCTCTGCATAGCCCACGGCCAGTGCCGCATAAAGTTCTCCATTCAGCCATTCGCTCAGCTCTTTCTGTGCAAAAAATGTATCACAGATCCACAGGCTTCCAAGACCAAGTTCTGTAGCGGTAAGTGTCATATTTTCAATGGCTGCACCTATGGACTGTGCATTGCAGATTTCCGATACACGTTCATCCATAGTCAGTATCTTATCAAAGGATGCCGCAATTTCATTTACAACAAAAATAACCACCGGAGCCTGTCTCATGATCTGAAGAGTATGCTCCGCACCGGTTATATATGGGCTGCTGTCTGGAAACTGGCATGTCTTTGTATTTTCGGATACTTCTTCTGTTCTTGATCGCTTCCTGCATTTTTTGCCTCCTGATTTTTTTCCCTGTAGTTTTAACCAAATCAAGTAAGTCCCCTGCTTCAATTGCGAAAAGCAATAAGCAGTGGGTGGGGACTTGCTTGTATCAGGAGGAGTGCAAGCTCCTCCTGATAAACTGCGGAGCAGTTATTTGGTTATGAGCAAGTAGCGAAGCAGATTGCGAATATCCGCTTGACTTTTCCATCTTCACATAATCGAAGAGAACGAATGAAAGAAAGGAAGTTTTGTCGCATCGCAAAACTCCCCTCACTCTACATCCACACCATGTTTCTGGCAAGATTCATCATGGTCTGCATTCCTTCTTCATCCTGCGGTGCTTCCTCTCCATACAAACCATGCACCATATTCCAGTATGTAGAACCAGCAACCGGCATCTGTGCAATTCCGAAATATTTATTCAAACCATCCAGCGCTGCAGTTGTTCCGCCTCTTCTTAGGATATATGGTCCAAAACATGCAAAAACTTTTTTCCTTAATTTGATATAAAACTGAATATCTGAATAGAAATATTCCATTTTATTTGTTAATAAAACTCTATTCTATGTATTGTAAATCTCCGTTTCTCAACAGCTGAAATTTTCCCTCATATATTTCGTCAAATACCTTCTGTACAGATACTCTCATTCGCTGATGTCCTGATAAAGACCAGACTTTGTATTCCGTCTGGTTTTTCAAAAATGCAGACAAACGATCATAATACTCTTGCATTTCAGTTTTTTCATGTCCCATTTTCATTAGCTTATGAAAAACTCCCAAGATACTGATGCAATTAATAGACTCTGTCAGACTGGCTATGCTCTGTCTTGCCTTAAAATCATCTGAACAAAATACATATACCTGATTACTATGAATAATTTGCATCATTTGAATCAAAACGTACGTCTTTTTTTCTCCTACACCTTTTTTATGTGGAATATTATCATCGCAAGCCTTTAATGCTGACAAGAAGGTATCTACATTCTCCAAATGATCAATAGTACTCATGGTTCCATAATACTTTTCAAAAAAAACAGCATTAAATATTTCACAGCTCATTTCCAGTAATGTTAAGTACATATTCGTTGCCGCTACGCCATATAATTTACTGAGTTCATTCACTATATCACGACCAGAATACATCTTTATTCTGCCAGCTTTGATTTTTTCTTCAAACCAAGGATTCGGATCCGGATTTATTTGGTGTCTTGTCAGCTCTTCCTTTATCATTTCATGGCAGAAAAAATCATAATCCTCAAAATCCATAACAAAATCAGTTAATGTATGATTATCCTTATTTCTTGCCAAATGCGATTTATATAAAAAATCTGTATCCAACAAAGCATACTTTTTGTACATTCCTATGGAATTACCTCATTGTTTGGCTAATCGATTGACAATTTCATTTAACCTGGCCTTATCATTTTCTAAACGCTCATCACGAACTGCTTCTAATTGCTCAATATCATAAATTTGTTCTGATAAGCTTCCAAATCTAATGAGATTTCTAGTAACTACCTGCCATCTTGCAGCCTTACCAGTAAGATCAATCTGTTTATTGATTTCTGTCTCATTAACCTGCAAAAGCTTTTTTGCTGTCTTTATATTAATTTTGTTTTCTTCAAACAGTCTCAATACAGCAGCCTTATAAGGGATAGCAAAAATATCCATTATTCTAAGCACTGTCTGTATCGAAATATTCTTATATGACAAATTGTAAACATCTGTCTGCTCTTCCATTCTATCCTTCGGTGCAAGTAACAGTGCTGCAAACGCATTCGCTTCCATATCCTCGACTTCTTTAACTGTATCTTCCAGAACATCTGATTCCAGAATTGAGAATGAATGTTTATTGCCAATATCGCTTTTTATAATTATACCATTGTTCTGTCCCTATTTGTTTTGCAATTGTTGATCTTACAAATATTTTCTCCCATACACCACAAAAATCCCTTCCCGCACCGCACATCCACATCCTGGAAATGATTCCCCTTATTCCATTCCAGCACACACTCTATCTTCTCGCTGTTTTTATAACAGCTATCCATTTCCCGGATGTTCTGCCCGACCTGGCGCATTGCTGCATTCCGGGTTCTCTCTTCACGGTCTCCCAGGCTGAGATATACTCTTTTCGTTTGTATCTGTTTTGTTTTCATATATTCCAGCCATCCTGGAAACCAGACCGACGGAGACATTCCGGCTGCTGCCGCAAATTTGACAGCGCAGCTTTCCTGGTAAGCGCTCCACAGGGCAAACAGTCCCGCAAGGGAATATCCTCCCAGGATCACCGGAATATCTTTTATATTTTCTTCTAATCCATATCGTCTTCCAATCTCCGGTATCAGCATTTTTTCTATAAATGCCAATGTCTCTCCGGCACCTTTCCCAAAGTCCTCTTTTCTAAATACCGCCGGAGCACACCAGGGTGACAGATCCTGATTCCAGTCTTTTACCAGAAACGAAACCAGCAGAAAACTTTTTTCCGTGTGCTCTGTCATAAACCGGATCTGCTGATCCAGCATCTGTGAGTGTGGTTCGTTAACCGGCTGGAGCAGAAGATATTGCGGATTTTTCTTTCCATATGCAATGCATGTAATTTCGTTGATCTCAAAAATATTTTTTTCCATAATCATTTTCTCACGATACATAATATCCAATCTTATCTCTGGCCATCCGGTACTGTTCCAGGGACATGACAACCTTTCCTTTTCGGGTATCAATAAGGCCGTCTTCTTTCAGTTTTGTGATGGTTCGGTTGATGGTTTTTACAGTCATGCCCAGTTCTTCCCGGATTCCTTCTCTCGTTTTCCGAAGGATAACTTCTCCCTTCTTCTCGATATTGTGGGTGGAAGCAAATTTCAGCATATAGTCCAGAAACAGGAATGTAGGAGGATAAAATAATCTGGCACCCCGGTTATAGGAGGAGCGATAGAGTTTGTATGCAATCTTGTGGGCTACCAGCCGCAGAAGATGGATATCCTGGGCGATCCACATTTCAAAATCCTCCCTGGAGATCATAAGCACCACACATTCGGTCAGTGTTTCAATGGATACGGATGTGAGCGGTTTTTCCGCAAGAATGGTAACTTCGCCGATAAAATCAATTGCTTCATTTTTTTCGATCATAAATACATTTCCATTCTCAAATTCATTGATCACCCGGTGGTCTCCACTGCATACGATCCCGAAATAATCCAGGGGATAATCTTTCTGATGGATGATGGTCCCAGGCGGAAATTTCCGGATGATGTAACGGGTTTTCAATTCTTCCGGCATGTTTTTAAAGTAGGTTTCTGCCTCCGGATAGGTTTCGATCAGTTCTTCCAGTGTCATTTCGCGTCTCCTGATACAGGCAGATTACATGGGATCATCTGCCGTTTTTCATAAAACAGATATTTTTTTCCTTCTGCCTGTTTTCTAAATCCCCTGACATAAGAATGGTCATATTATATCATGGTATTCTCATAATTTTACAAATTTTTCTAAAAAAGTACCTTTTGTCCTTTTTTTTGCCTTTCCAAAAGCGTACAATCCTCACCGTGAAGAGTTCAGATGAGCATCGTTATTTACATATTGATCTGCTTTGTCCAAAGCTCTGCACCGGATTTCCACAGATGGTATCCGAAATACTTTACTGGCAGTTTTTTGCATCCAACCAGTTGCTTATCACAGATGGGAGCCCCGAAAAACTGTCTCTAAACACAGGGAGGAAAGAAATGAAGCAACAGGACTTTATGTATTCAGGCCTTGGCGAGCGCCTGAAAAAAGAATGGAAAATCTATCTCGCCGCACTGATCTTTATCATAATTGCTGATTCCATAGGACAGATCAAGATTCCCCTGGGACCAGGAACTTTGATCTTGTTTCCTATTTTTTATTCTATTTTTCTTGGTATCCTTTCAGGGCCTCAGATTCTGAAGATATTCAAAAAGCCTGAGGTAAAGGCTGCATCCAAACTTGTTATTGTATGTATCTGTCCTTTTATCGCCAAGCTTGGCATTAACGCAGGTGCAAGCATTGAGACTGTGATCTCCGCAGGTCCGGCACTTCTCCTTCAGGAGTTCGGAAACCTGGGAACCATCTTTTTATCACTGCCGATCGCACTGCTCCTTGGCCTGAAACGTGAGGCTGTAGGCGCCTGCCATTCTATCAACCGTGAAACAAACCTTGCTCTGATGCAGGATGTTTTCGGCCCGGATTCTGCTGAAGCCCGGGGAAGCCTTTCCATTTATATCATCGGTGGAATGGTTGGAACTATCTTCTTTGGATTCATGGCAACTGTGATTGCCTCCACCGGTATCTTCCATCCATATTCTCTTGGTATGGCTTCCGGTGTTGGTGCCGGTATCATGATGGCAACAGCTACTGCTACCTTATCGGAAATGTTCCCTGCAATGGCCGATCAGATCAGTGCACTTGCAAGTGCCAGTGAAACCATTTCCGGTATTGACGGAATTTACATGGCTCTGTTTGTAGGTATTCCACTGTGCAACTGGCTTTATGCAAAACTGGAACCCAAGCTTGGCCCCATCCATGACAAACTGACTGGAAAAGGAAGAAAAGGAGAGAAATAACAATGAGATATATTGAGTGGGCTGTAATGTTTCTTGTGGCAGGCATCGGAATCGCCCTTGCCAACTTTGTAGGATTTCAGGTAACCTTTATGGATTCTGTCCCAGGCATCCTGATCCTTCTTGCGATCTCTTTTGTATCCGTAGTGATCAGTAAGCTGGTACCTTTTAAATTGCCGGTGATCGCTTACTGTTCTCTTATCGGACTTCTTGTGGCAAGCCCGTTATGTCCGGCACGTGAGTTTGTGATCGAAGCTGCCGGAAAGATCAATTTCACCGCACCGCTGACTATGGTTGGCGCTTATGCCGGAATCTCCATCAGCGACCAGCTGAAAGAATTTGCAAAACAGGGATGGAAAATGCTTCTCATCGCGGCTCTGGTCATGATCGGAACTTTTACCTGTTCTGCCATCATCGCCCAGATTGTTCTTTCCATGACGCATGTGATCTAACAGATCTGACCAGATCAGGTATGTCCCCTGTGAGATCACAAAAACACGAAACAGCGTGATGAACTTTCTTGTAACTGTCTTCAAGCCGGCTGGTGTATTTTCACTGACCGGCTGTTTTTTCCTGTCACCCAAAACAAAGATTTCAAAAATCAGCTTTAATCTGAGAGGTAAACATGAACGAAAAAACAACTTGTGATATCTTAATCCGCAACACTTCCATCCTGGATGAAAACTTCCAGATCCGGCGCAATATTTTCATCGCCATTCAGAACGGAATCATTCTTTCCATCACTGAAAAAGAACCTTCCGGTCTTACAGTCACAAAAATCATCGACGGGAAAGATCTCCTGTGGATGCCAGGTCTTGTGGATGGCCATATGCATACCGGACAGCAGCTTCTCAAAGGTGCGGTTCTGGATGAACTGCCTATGATCTGGACCAGGATCATGCTGCCTTTTGAGAGCACTCTGACTCCGGAAAAAATGCGCCTCAGTGCCAGCCTTGCAGCCCTTGAGATGATCAAAAACGGAACGACCGGTTTTGTGGACGCCGGAAGCTATTTTATGGAAGAAGCCGCCAGAATTTATCTGACTTCCGGTCTTCGTGGCGCACTTTCCCATTCTTCCATGGATCAGGGAAATTTTCCGGATTCCATCCGCCAGACCACAGAGGAAGTTCTTGCATCGGAAGACCGGCTTTTTGATGAATTTCATGGAAAGGGTAATCTGAAGGTATTCTATTCTTTACGGGCACTGATGAACTGTTCCCCTGCACTTATCAAAGCCACTGCCGGGCGAGCCACAGAGCGGAATACTTTTTTCCAGGCTCATATGAACGAATACGCAGGGGAAGTGAATTATACTCTGGAAAAATACCAGATGCGCCCTGTGGAATATCTGGATTCCCTTGGAGTCCTGAATGAAAATTTTCTTTCTGCACACAGCATCATGTTGTCCGCCCACGAGCGTTCTCTTCTTGCAGAAAATCAGGTAAAAGTTGTTCATTGTCCTTTCAGCAACTGCGGAAAAGGTGTACCGGATACTCCTTCTCTTCTGGAGCAGGGAGTCTGCACCGGCCTCGGCACTGACGGAGCCGCCCACGGAGGCCTAAGTCTCTGGAATGAAATGAAGATCTTCCGCTCTGTTATGAATGCTTTCTGGGGAGCAAAAAATGCTGATCCCGCTGTAATGCCTGCAAAAACCATCCTGAAAATGGCCTCCGAAAACGGTACACACCTTCTCGGCGAAGAAAAATCCGGTGTATTAAAAGAAGGGTTCAAAGCAGATCTGATCTCCATCAACTGGCGCCAGCCTCATCTTCTTGCCACAAACAATCCGGTAAATACACTTCTGGAATGTGTCTGCGGAAATGATGTGTCTGACAGCATTGTAAACGGAAAGCTTCTGATGCGAAACCGCCAGGTCCTGACCCTGGATGAAGAAAAGATCCTTTGGCAGGCAGAAAAATATTTTACTTCCGGGGAGGTGTCTGAATGAGTTCTTTAACCATCCTGACTCTCGCGATCATCGCAGCCGCAAATATGGCAGTCGGCGGATGCATCGGAATCTGTGGAATTGCCGGTTTTCTGCTTCCCATGCTGTATACCGGCGGACTGGGCTTTGATGTGACCTATGCGCTGGCACTCAGTTTTCTTGCGTTTCTGGTGTCCGGCATCATTGGTTCTTTCAATTATTACAAAGCCGGAAATCTGGAGGTACGGATGTCCCTGAAACTTGGTATCGGCAGCCTCATCGGAGCCATTGCCGGTGTGTTCCTCCAGTCCATGATCGAGAAATCCACAGCAAAAACCATCCTTTATCTGGTGGTACTGTTTTCCGGTGCTTCCATTCTGGTCCGGATGTGGAATGAAAAACGGAAAGCGGATTCTGTCTCTGCAAAGAAAGTTATTTCCGATGGAAAAAATTCAGCATCTTCTAATCCTTCCCATCCAAAATCTATTGCAGACCATATGGGATTCCTGATTTTCCTCGGAATCACAACCGGAGCGATCTGTTCTCTCTCCGGTGCAGGCGGCCCGGTACTTGTGATGCCTCTTCTGGTAGCATGCGGAGTGTCCGCAAGGATTGCCGTCGGTGTGGCACTTTTTGATTCTGTGTTTATTGCCATTCCTGCATGTATCGGCTATCTTTCCAGAATTACCTGGACAGAAATCCTGGGACTTCTGGTGCTGATCGTTCTGACTCACGGAATTGGCGTATGGCTTGGAAGCCGGTTTGCAGGAAAAGTTCCGGTTCAGGGGCTGAAAATATTTGTAGCCGTTTTCTCTGTCTGCATCGCAATTTATATGCTGGCATAAAATACTGTAAATTATCTTTTTTTGTTGCATCATTCTAAAAATTCCTGTATAATCAACATAATCATTACAACAAAAGAGCGTAACGTACAAGGGCGTACAGCACATATTTTCATATGTCTGCACGCCCTTGTGTTATTTCTGCAGTCTTCCGATGATCACTTTCTCCATCACAGCATAAGGTATCTTTTTCATACCTGCCGACCTTAGAGCTTCGGAGATCTTTTTTGAATATTGCAGAATCCGCTTTGAGAAAGGGAGGAGATTTCTATGATGAATGCAATCGGAAATGTGATAAACCAGATCGACAGCCTGGTGTGGGGCTGGTGGATGATCATTTTGCTTCTGGGCACCCATATTTTTATGACCATCCGTACCGGTGTGATCCAGCGAAAGATCGGTACTGCCATCCGCCTGTCTGTTACCAAGGATCCCGACGCAGAAGGTGAAGTCAGCCAGTTTGGTGCTCTGACCACAGCACTTGCTTCTACCATTGGAACCGGAAATATCATCGGTGTGGGAACCGCCATTGCTCTTGGCGGTCCCGGCGCAGTTCTCTGGTGCTGGCTTACCGGTGTTTTCGGAATCGCCACCAAATACAGCGAATCTCTCATTGCCGTAAAATACCGTGTCAAAACCAAAGACGGCCGTATGCAGGGTGGTGCCATGTATGCTCTGGAGCGTGGACTGAATATGCGCTGGCTTGGTCTGATCTTTGCATTCTTCGGCGGTTTTGCTTCCTTTGGAATCGGATGTGCCACACAGGTCAATGCCATTGCAACGGTATGCAATGAAAACCTCCATATCCCACCTGCAGTGATCGGTATCGCAGTAGCGGTTCTTACTGCTCTTGTTATTTTCGGTGGGATTAAATCCATTGCAACGGTATGTGAACGTCTTGTTCCGTTTATGGCATTTTTCTATGTGATCGGCTGCATCATCATCCTTGGGATCAATTTTGACTTTATTATCCCCGCTGTAAAAACCATCTGCAAGCTTGCATTTACACCAGGGGCTGCTGCCGGTGGTCTTGTAGGACGTGGTATCATGATGGCCATGCAGTATGGAATCGCAAGAGGACTTTTTTCCAATGAATCCGGTATGGGTTCTGCTCCTATCGCTGCCGCTGCTGCTCAGACAAGAAATCCGGTACGTCAGGCTCTTGTTTCCAGCACCGGTACCTTCTGGGATACCGTTGTAGTGTGTCTGATGACCGGTCTTGTTCTCGTTACCAGTATTATGAAAAACCCATCTATCGATATGGGAAATATCACAGATGGCGGTGTCCTTACCACCCTTGCTTTTCAGCAGATCCCAGGTTTGGGTCCCGTGATCCTGGTGGTAGGTATCATTTCCTTCGCATACTCTACCGTCCTTGGATGGGCATATTACGGGGAACGGTGTGTCGAGTATTTTTCCGGCAAAAAAGGCCTTATTCCATATCGTGTTCTGTACATTGCGGTAGCCGCCATTGCTCCTGTTATTTCTCTGAATCTGGTATGGACCGTAGCCGATATCCTGAATGCCCTGATGGCCATTCCGAACCTGATCGCAGTATTACTTCTTTCCAATGTGATCATAAAAGAGACCCAAAAATATATCAATGATCTGGATGCACGGGATGACACACCTGTAGAAGTGATCGATAAGTAAAAACACACAAATATGATTATTTTATATAACAAAATTACAGCTCCGACTGCTTCTGATATTACAAAGCAGTCGGAGCTGTTCATTTATGATCGGAACGCAATCGCAAAGCAATTACTTTCATAATAATACATCCTGCTCTTTCATCTCTTCAGACACTGCAAGATATTCTTTGCTGTTTTCCACAATCCCAAGTTTTTCTTCCCAGGTAAGATTACGTTTGATTCTGGCCGGACTTCCCATTACCAGAGAACCATCCGGGATTACTGTATTCTTGGTCACAAGGCTTCCGGCTCCTATGATGCAGTCGTTTCCAATCTTTGCACCATCCAGGATCACTGCCCCCATTCCGATCAGTGTCCGGTCTCCGATGGTACAGCCGTGGATTACTGCATTATGTCCTACAGTAACATTATTTCCGATATGGACCGGCATGTTATGGCTGACATGAATCGTACAGTTCTCCTGGATATTCGTCTCCTCTCCAATCACTACAGGAGCATCATCTCCACGGATCACTGCATAATACAGCACACAGCTGTCACGACCGATCGTCACATCACCCAGGATCACCGACTGTTTTGCGATCCTGGCACCTTCTGCAATTTTTACATTTTTATAATTCATATTAATCTCCAAACATTATCAAGGGGATATTCGCGATCCGCAGGATATTTCCCTGATTCAGCTAAACTTTTTTCAAACCACAGACTGTCTTCAGCCCATGTTATATCTGGTACGGATCACGATATCTGTATATTGGAATTCTTTCTCCGGCTTCTTACTGTCAAATAGTAGCTGAAAAAGAATGGTCACCGGGGAATGCCCCTGTACAGCGGCATCCTGGCCGATAAGGAAATTAATGGTACCCTCTTTCAGCCATTTCAGATTTTCTTCCAGAAAATCGTTGGCGATCACATGCATGGTTTTATCTTTTCCAAGTTTCTGCAGAGTCTGGCAGACACCTTTTACTCCATGGCCGGTAATATAAATACCGGTAAGGTCCGGATAAAGCTCCAGAAGCTCTTCCACGATCTTGGATGCCACCCACTCATCATCGTAAGAATACCGGATATCCACAACTTCAATTCCCGGAAAGCTCTCCTTGATCTCTGTTGTGAATCCCTTCTGTCTGCTGATCAGTCCAGGATTTGCAACCTGTCCGGAAATAATGGCAACCTGTCCGTTTCCTCCTGTCATCTCTCCCATCAGGCCCGCCGCCGTACGGCCGGCCTGAAACGTATCCTGTCCTACAAAACATAATCTTTTCGTATCTTCCAGATCCGCATTAAAAGTAACTACCGGAATTCCATACTCTTCCTGATACTGATTGATTCTGGCTTTCAGAAGCTGATCTTCCGACGGTGTCAGCGCAATTCCATTGAATCCATCTTCCCGGAGTTCTTCCATTGCAGCCATTACTTTTTCCGGTTCTACGCCATCAATCTCATAAATCTTTACCGTTCCGCCAAAGCTCTCCACTTCTTCCTTTGCTTCCAGGACTCCCTTCAAAACCTGCTGCATAAAAGGAGTTGTCATATACTGAAGGATCACGCCGATGCGGATTTTTCGCTTCGCCATGGCAAGAGCACGACCTGCGCGGCTGGGCTGATACCCCATCTCCCTGGCAATCTTCTTGATCTTTTCCTCTACTTCCGGACGGATGCGGCCTCTGTTATTCAGGGCCCGGTCCACGGTTCCTCTGGAAACTCCTGCTGCTTCCGCAATCTGCTGTAACGTCACTGCCATATTTTACCCTCCAAAATATCCCCTGTACTTTCCGTGTTCACGTGCACATGTTTTTATTTCATTATACACATTTACGTGTTCTCAGGCAATCCCTGATTTGATTATTTTTATAATTTCCAGGCAAGTCCCCACCCACTGCTTATCTCTTTTCGCACTCCCACAAGAGACTTACTTGATTTTGTAAAAAAATGCTTCCGAAAATTTTTCCGGAAGCATTCTTATCATTCTAAAATAAATCCCTGCGTCAGTCCAAAAGCTCCTGTACCATCTCCGGGGTAAAGGTCACGGCTTTCACATGATCCACTTCGATCTGATACAGCGCATTGGCCGCGATATGCTCTGCCGCCTGCTCCAGATCACGGATTCCTGTAGTGTCCTCAAATTTCTTGATCACTGCATCCAGCGCCTCATCGGTTACAATACATTCTTCCGGCTTCAGGCTCATACGTTTCAGAACCTTCGGAAGTGCAAATCTGGAGAAGATGATCTTCTTTTCCTCCGGTGTGTAATCCGGAATGTCGATCACTGCAAAACGTGACATCAGAGGAGCACTGATCTGTGCCTTGTCATTGGCTGTGGCAATCGGATAGACACCAACGGTCGGAACCATACATTCCATATAGTTATCTGTGAAACCAAGGTTATCCAGAAGTGTCAGAAGCACATCTGCCGGATTTCCGTTGCCTTTCCCTGATGCAGCCTTATCAAGCTCGTTGATGATAAATACCAAATTGGATTCTCCTGCCATGGAAAAAGCCTCCATGATGATTCCTGGCTTGGCATTTGCGTAGACACGGGAACTTCCGGTCAGCTGTTCCGGATCGTTAATGGAACTCATATCCAGAGTTGTCCACGGCATTTTCAGGATCCTTGCAACTGCATAGGCGATCTGAGATTTACCGGTACCTGCCGGTCCTACAAGAAGCAGTCCGTAAGCAGGAAGTGTATGGGTACGGTTGATCTGGATGATCGTTTCAATGATCCTCTGTTTTACACGTTCCATTCCATAAAGTTCCTCATCCAGGATACGACGTGCTTCCTTGGGATCAATAGACTCAAAATAATTATGTTTCCACTGAATGTTCATCATAATAGAAAGTGCTCTCTGAGCATGGCGTCTTTCCTCCTGGGAAACTTCATGGGAGCGGGCAACTGCCAGGTTTCTTCTCGCCCAGAGACGGATATTATCCGGCATAGTCTTTCCGGCACAGGTCATAAAGTCGGTGATACTCTGAATACTGGTAAGTTTCATATCGTCACCGTCTTCTTCCTCCTCATCGTCCTCATTTACTTCTGCAGGTGCACTGCTTGCAAACAGACGCTCGATCATAAACTGAAGAAATCCATCTTCTGCAGAAAGCTTGGTGCCACCGCCAAAAGCGATCTCCCGGATTTTGTAAACAGCATATCCTTCTTCCGTATTCTGTCCGGAAAGGCGGATGTTGATATGATTTTCTCCGAGCCATTTGATCAGGCTTGTAAAACGAGAATCGATCTTCAGGATATCTGCCGGAAAAACACCGTCCTCTTCCTTGAACTCAAATGCAGTCTGCTTTGCAGGATTGGAAAAATATCCGCAGGAATGATGTTTCCACTCTCTTTTGCTGTTATCCAGGATCAGCACCGGTTTCTCCGGTGTGGCTTTTGTCTCATTGGAACGAAACGTTGTATATGTGCACTGGCTCTTTGTCTTATTTTCGTCTGCCGGTGCTGCGCTGAAATCAAAAACTGGCATATTTTTTACTCCTCTTTCTCTGAAAAATATCTTCATTCAGTTTATCATGGATTGGAAATCTCAACAACTGCTGATATAATTTTTTATGCATTTTTTGTATTCGTCATTTTCCCGTAAGTTGTTTAAACAATTTTGCAGTTTGCCGATTGACACTGCCTATAAACTATGTTATCGTGCAATCATGTCTGCTTTCATTTTTACAAAAGCTGACACAGTTACCATGTATGTGATTTACTGTTTTTCACGTCATTGTAATTGTATTTTTTTGGAGGAGGAAATGAGAAATCAACTTTCACAGCGGGATGATTTTTATCCACAGATCGTTAAGCTTGTCATCCCCATCATCATTCAGAACCTGCTAAGTGCAGCGGTCAATTCCGCCGATGTTATCATGCTGAACTTTGTAGGTCAGTCATCCATCTCCGCAGTATCCCTGGCAGCGAATTATTCCAATGTCCTGTTTATGGTTTATTACGGTCTTGGTACGGGAGCCACCCTGCTTTGTGCCCAGTATTATGGAAAGGGAGATTACAAAGCCATTCAGATCATCGAGGGAATCGCTCTTCGTTTTTCCATGATCATCTCTGTTCTCGTGGCACTCGTTGCATTTACCATGCCACAGATGATGATGAGACTGTTCACCAACGATCCGGAGCTTCTGGCCATTGGTTCTTCCTATATCCGCATTATGGGTATCACCTATATCTGCTGGGGTATGACGGAGGTTTATCTGGCTGTTCTTCGAAGCATTGGACGGGTGACTACCAGCATGGCGATGAATATGCTGGCCTTTGGACTGAATATCCTTTTGAATGCGACTTTTATCTTCGGATTGTTCGGAGCACCCAAGCTTGGTGCTACCGGTGTGGCTATTGCTACTGCACTTTCCAGAATGATCGAGCTGATCGCCTGTTTTATTGTTTCTGCTTTCAGCAAAAATGTCCGACTGGATCTCCGATGTATGTTCACAAAAAACAAACTGCTGTTCAGTGATTTCGTGCGGCTTTCCCTGCCGGCTCTTGGCAATGATATTTCCTGGAGTATTGGTTTTTCCATGTACTCTGTGATCCTGGGGCATCTTGGTACGGATGCGGTTGCTGCCAATTCTCTGGTTGTAGTAGTCCGTAATATCGGCTCTGTTTTCTGTTTCGGTATTGCCAGTGCAGGAGGTATCCTTCTAGGCAATGTTATGGGGCAGGGTGATCTGGAACGTTCCAGGCGTTATGCTTCCAAAACACTGAAGCTTACTGTTATTGCAGGTTTTTTGGGCGGACTTATCGTTCTTGCCATCACACCGTTCGTAATGAGATTTGCGTCCCTGACACCCACTGCCATGCATTATCTGAAATATATGCTTCTGATCAACAGCTACTATATTATGGGGTCTGCCGTAAATACAACCCTGATCGCCGGTGTGTTCCGGGCAGGTGGTGATACAAAGTTTGGTCTGATCTGTGATACCATTGATATGTGGGTATATGCAGTACCCCTTGGATTCTTCGCTGCTTTTGTACTGAAGCTGCCGGTTATGTGGGTGTATTTTCTGCTCTGTACGGATGAATTTGTGAAGTGGCCATGGGTGATCAAAAGGTATCTTAGTGGGAAGTGGGCTAAGAATATTACCCGCGAGAATATATTTGAAAATAAATAGAATACAGAAACATTTTAGACGGCTGGAATCTGCGTTATTTTTCAAAAATTCGCTGTTTGAGCGAAGAAAGTCTCGGACTTTTGGAAAATAACTTTAGCAGGTTCCAGCCGTTCGTTACTCAACTACCGCTGCAGTCCTTCTATCACCATCTCTGTCAGACGCACAACACTTCCCTGTACCTCCCGGATCTCTTTCTCCGAAATACCATCCTTATGAAATCCCCCGGTGCAAACCACTCTCTTTCCCAGCTCTTTCGAAACCTTCTCCGCCATCCACCGGCAGATCACCTCGTCCTTATGTCCCGGAAAATTCAAAACTGAAGAAGTCGCACTCACAGAACCATCCCCTGTCAGAGACACTCTCGGTTCCGTCTGCACCACACATCCCAGATGAGGTCTCTCTCCGCCTTTCAGACAGATAAGCACATCCTCTCCGATAAATGCAGCACTGACCTCCAGCTCACAGCCTGCAGTCTCCACACACTCTTTTATAATCCATTCCATCTGCGATACTCCTTTGCTTCGATCCCAAACGGTTCCAAAAGCTTTGCCGCAATATGATACACCATATCATCAATGCTCTCCGGTTTATGATAAAACGTCATCATCGGCGGAATGATCCGCACTCCCGGAAGCATGGAAAGCTCATAAAGATTTCGGAGATGAATCCCGCTTAACGGTGTTTCTCTGGCTGCCAGCACCAGTGTTCTCTGTTCCTTGACCGTCACATCTGCCGCACGCAGAATAAGATTATCCGCATAGCCACTGTGAATCCCCGCGATCGTCTTCATGCTGCAGGGCACGATCAGCATCCCCTCTGTTTTGAAAGAACCACTGGCCGGTTTTGCCCCGATTTCTCCCGGTGCACATACATGATCTGCCAATCGTTTCACATCCTCCGGTTCCAGCTCCGTCTCCTGGCGAAGAGTCAGCTCTGCACTGGAACTCATGATCAGATAAGACTCAAAATCCGGATTCTCCCGGATGATCTCCAGACATTTTACAAGGAGCGGCAGGCCGCTTGCACCTGTCGCACCAACTATAATTCTCTTTTTCATTTTTTCAGCCATTTCTCCGGATCCAGTTCCATAAAACGGGCTCTGTGAAAATCTTCCTTCAGATCATAAGGCACCGTACAGTCAAAAATAGTCTTGCATGCAATTCCATGATCCCGGATACTTGGAGAAAATGCAGGATCATTGGACGGATCAAGAGGATGACAACGGACACCCGGAATGGTGATCACATCTACATCCCCCTGGAATCTCGTATTCATCGCCCAAAGTACGTCATTCATATCAAAGCAGTCCACATCTTCATCTACTAGAAATACATTTTTCAGCTCACTGAAGGCGGAAAATGCAAGAAGTGCAGCCTGACGCTGTCTTCCCTCATCACTTTGAGAAAGCTTTTTAAACTGAAGGACAGCCATATACTTTCCACCTCCGGCACTGCTGCAGTATACGTTCTGAAGTCTTCCAGGCATTGCTTTTTCCACCATGCCATAGATGCTGGCCTCTGTAGGGATTCCCGCCATGGATACGTGCTCCTCACTTGGCCCGATACAGGTCTGCATGATCGGATTTTCACGATGTGTCACTGCTGTAACCTTGATCAGCCAGCACTGATCACTTGCAGGCCCTGTATATCCCGGAAACTCCGGCATGGCGTATCCGGTATTGCTGTTCTGATCTTCCTTTACACGCACACCAGGGATCACTTCTCCCTCGATCACGTATTCCGCATTGGCGATGGCACGCTCGTTAACGGTTAAACATTTACAGAGTTTCACCGGCTCTTTGCGCAGTGCACCGGCTACAGACAGCTCATCATACCCCAGTGGTGTTGTAGGCGGCTCAAAACAGGAACCGATCTCAATAGCAGGATCAACTCCGATACTGATAGAAATCGGCAGCCTTTGTCCCAGCTCCTCAGCACGCTCTGCCATTGCTCCGATATGTCTGGCACCAGGTGTAAAGAAAATGGAAAGCTCATCTTTTCCCTGAATGCAAAGACGATGAATGGTCACATCGTGAACTCCAGTATCCGGGTGTGTGGCGTAGCACATGCCAAGTGTGATATACGGGCCCGCATCATCTGGTGTGTTCGTTGGCGCAGGAACCAGCTTATAGAGGTCAAAATCCGGATCTGCTGCCTTATGCACCACCTGCTGACACGGTGCATCGCCTTCAAGATCGACCGGTGGAATTGGATTCTCCACGCTTTTGCAGAGCATCTTTCCAAGATTTTCCGGCTGAGTGTCAAGTAAAGCAGCAACTCTTTTTCTGCTTGCCAGAAGACCGATAGCTACCCTTGCATCCGGGTGTCCTTTTATACGATTAAAGATCATGGCAGGTCCTTCCTTTGTGGGACGCTTCACCGTTCCGCCGGCTCCTACATAACGATATACCCCTGCAAGCTCTGCCATCGGATCAACTTCCACCTCTGTTTCGATCAGCTGATCTGGCATCTGCTCCAGAAGTGCCAGAGCACTTCTCAGATCTCTTACTTTTTCTGCCATAAAAAACCTCCTGCGTTGTCTTTATATTACTGTTCACTCCGTTCTCAGTAACATCTTTATTTTCTTATGTTATTTTATCTCTTTTTTACATGGTGAATCAATTCTTTCTATGATATAATTGTTTCCAATATGGAATGATTCGTCACTATTTTCTAAAAGGCAGGTGTTACCATGACTCTTGAACAGATCGACTATTTTATCTGTGCAGCTCAATCCCGGACTTTTTTTGATGCTGCAGAAGCTATGCATATCTCCCAGTCCTCCCTTTCCAAGCAGATCATGAAACTGGAAAAAGAACTGGAGCTTACCTTATGGGACCGCAGCAAGCGTACTGCTGTGCTTACTCCTGAAGGAGAGTTTTTTTACAAAGAAGCACTTAAGATTTCCAGACAGTATCATCGTTCTCTGGAAGCAGTGTACCATTTTAAGGACAGTAAGCTCCAAGCACTTCATATTGGAACACTTCCTTTTCTTTCTCAGTACCATCTTACTTCTGTGATACACAGTTTTTGTGATACACACCCGGAGCTTTCTTTTTCTCTGAAGGAGGTAGAAGACGAAGAACTTCTTTCCGGTCTTGAAAAAGACTTTTTTAATCTGATCTTTGTACGAAAACACATGATAGACCCGGAGCTCTATACTTTTCATGCTCTCACAGCAGACCGTCTGGTTGCTGTTTTTCCTGAAGCTCATCCCTCTGCGTCCAAAAAATCGGTCTCTCTTTCCGAACTGAAAAAAGAATCTTTTATCCTGATGCCTCCGCACACTTCCATTTACCGTTTCTGTATGCAAAGTTTTCATAATGCAGGGATCCACCCTCAGCTTCTGCGTACTGCCCGTGCAGAATCTATTGTCAGCGCAGTGGAAATTGGCGAAGGGATCAGTCTTCTTACAGAAAGCAGCTTTCAGTTCTTTCGTCAGCCTTCGCTTGTTGCTGTCCCGGTTAACGGACTGGAAAAGCTATCTATTGGAATTGCCCATAAAAAAAATATGGCTCTCACAACCTCTGCAGAATGTTTTCTGCAGTTTGTGAAAAGCCATATGTAAGGTATTTTTTCTATAATCCAAGCATCATTCCCACACCATGTACCGCAAACGCAACGATCCATGCAGTGGCACACTGTACTGCTACAATACCAGCGGCAGCTCTTACAGTTCCCATCTCCCGACGCACAGTTGCAATAGCTGCAACGCAGGGTGTATAGAGCAAGGTAAAGATCAAAAATACGTAAGCAGTAAACGGTGTAAATAAAGTCTGAAGCAACGCCGTATTTCCGCCCAGAAGGACTGTCAGCGTAGACACAACACTCTCTTTTGCCATAAAGCCCGTGATCAATGCGGTGGATACTCTCCAGTCACCAAAGCCCAGCGGAGCAAAAAGTGGTGCCACGATGCTTCCGATCTTTGCCAGAAGGCTCTGATCTGTGCTGGTAACAAGGTTAAGACCTGCATCAAAGTTCTGCAGGAACCATACGATCAGCGTTGCCGCAAAAATAATTGTAAACGCTTTCTGGATAAAGTCCTTCGCCTTTTCCCAGATCAGCTGTCCTACACTTTTTGCAGAAGGAAGCCGGTAATTGGGAAGCTCCATGACAAACGGAACCGGCTCTCCCTTATATTTCGTCTTTTTCAGGATCAGCGCATACAGGATCCCGCAGAGAATTCCTGCAAAATAAAGGCTGATCATCACAACTCCTCTCCACTGCTTCGGGAAAAATGCACTGGTGAGAAGTCCGTAGATCGGAAGCTTGGCACTGCAGCTCATAAACGGAGTAATCAGGATCGTCATTTTCCGGTCACGTTCACTGGATAATGTTCTGGTTGCCATAATGGCCGGCACCGAACAGCCGAATCCGATCAGCATCGGCACAAAGCTTCTTCCGGAAAGTCCGATCTTTCGAAGGAGCTTGTCCATAACAAAGGCTACACGAGCCATATATCCGGTATCTTCCAGAATTGACAGGAAGAAAAACAAAGTAACGATCGTAGGAAGAAATC
>OLQG01000966.1_pt1 | contig 20260 bp, 17 predicted proteins | sample 1672221 | NCBI WGS metagenome assembly OLQG01 (sample SAMEA3136660, study PRJEB25190) | human gut metagenome | biome: human gut; feature: human-associated habitat; material: faeces | place: Austria | collected 2013
CGATCACTTGCTCATCTTTGCGAACGTGATCGCGGGCTTCTTTGTCTGCTTCTCGCATCTGATGTCCGCACTTAACGCATTCAACAATATCAATATTATTTTCGCGCCACATCGCCATTGAATCCTGTGCCTGACAGGCCGGGCATTTTGCGCCCGCAATAAAACGTTTTCGGATTGCCATCTTTACCCTCTACTCAAATTCATCCCAGCCGTCCAGCTGGCGTCGTTCTTGTTGCATTTCACGCTGGAAAATCTCTTCCAGTTCGCGTCGGGCTTCCCTGGCGCGAGAAATTTGTACAGTATCGGCATGCATTGGGATGAGCTCTCGCAGCATCCGCATATCCAGGCGGCGAAAATGCAGTTGCGCCCGCTGCGCCTGATGCGGATGCATGCCAAGCGTGACCAGCGTCTTGCGCCCCAGCTCTAACGCACTGGAGAATGTTTCACGGGAAAACTGCGTCACCCCTGCCTGTAATAACTCATGCGCTTCCACACGTCCGCGCGCTCGCGCAAGAATATGCAAATGCGGAAAGTGCTGCTGGCATATTTCCACCAGCTTCATGGTGTCTTCCGGTTCGTTACAGGTGATCACGATAGACTCAGCGGCCTCTGCACCCGCAGAACGTAAAAGATCGACCTGCGTGGCGTCGCCGTAATAAACTTTGTAGCCGTATTTACGCATCAGGTTAACGGCGCTGATATCCCGCTCCAGCACGGTAATGCGCATTTTATTTGCCATCAGCAAACGACCAATCACCTGACCAAAACGCCCGAAGCCCACGACAATGACCTGGGGTTTATCATCGTTGACCCACGGTTTTTCGTCTTCTTCTTCCGGTCCGTTAAACTGGCGGGATAGCCATTTATCCACCAGCTTCATCAGCAACGGCGTGGTCATCATGGAAAGCGTCACCGTCACCAGCAACAGCGCCATCTGGTCGCCCTGGAATAAGCGTTGCGAAGAAGCGGTAGAAAAGAGGACAAAGGCAAACTCGCCGCCCTGACTCAACACGCCAGCAAACTGCATCCGCTCTGAGCTACGCACGCCATACAATCGCGCCAGCAGATACAACACGAGAATTTTCACCGCCACCAGCACAACCACGCTTATCACTACCCACAACAGATGGGTATAAAGCACCCCGAGATTGAGCGACATGCCGACAGAGATAAAGAACAAACTGAGCAGCAAGCCTTTGAAGGGATCGATAGCCGTTTCCAGTTCATGGCGATATTCACTTTCCGCCAGCAGCACGCCCGCAATAAACGTACCGAGCGCCATCGACAGCCCCAGCGCATCCATAAACAATGCGGAACCCAATACCAGCAGCAGCGTCGCGGCGGTGAACACTTCCCGCACGCCAGAAGCTGCAATAAAACGGAATACCGGACGCAATAAATAGCGCCCGCCAATCAGCATGCCGACAAACGCCAGCACCTTCATGCCGATCTTCATCCAGTCGAAATTTTCGTCTGCCGAACCCGCCAACAACGGCACTAACGCCAGTGCCGGGATCACCGCCAGATCCTGAAACAGCAGAACCGAAAAACCTAGCTGCCCGGATTCGCTGCGATTCATCTCTTTCTCACGCATCAATTGCAACGCCATTGCAGTTGAAGACATCGCAAGGCCAATGCCACCGACCACCGCCGCCTGCCAGGCGAAATCCGTCAGCATCAATAATCCCGCCAGCAACGCCGCGCTTAACAGCACCTGTGCCGCGCCTACGCCAAAAATCGAACGCCGCAGTTGCCAAAGCTTGGAGGGATTCAACTCAAGGCCGATGATAAACATCAGGAACACCACGCCGAGTTCCGAAAAGTGGAGGATCTCATCGACGTCGCTAATAAACCCCAGCCCCCACAGGCCAATTGCAATCCCTGCCAGCAAATATCCCAACACAGCGCCAATACCCAGCCGCGATGCCAACGGCACCGCAGCCACCGCCGCGAAGAGAAACAGCACTCCTGCAAGTAAAAAATCGGAACCTTCCATCAGCGGCCTCCTGGAGACAGCGGATTTGCCAGCCAGTCACCGTAGGCTCTGGCGTGGCTCGCCAGCTCCTGTGCGCTTTGCCGTCTCGCCCAGTAAATAATGATGGGACTTAACCAATGCATCCGGCACATGCCCGCCGCCAGTTCAAAGGGGCGCAGAACATCGCTCATCGGGTAGCGATTCAATGCGTCATAACGGTAAGCACTTTCCGGCTCGCCGGTGGTAATCACGCTACGCCAGTACTTTCCCGCCAGTTGGTTTCCTCCTGGCCCGCTGGCAAAACCACAGCTTAATACCCGGTCCAGCCACTCTTTCAGTAGCGCCGGGCAGCTATAGGTATAAAGAGGATGCTGAAAGACAATCACCTCGTGCTCGCGCAGTAATGCCTGCTCACGGGGGATATCAATAAAAAAATCGGGATAGTGCGCGTAAAGGTCGTGCACGGTAACATTGCTGAGCTGCGTAGCCGGTTTAAGCAGCACCCGGTTTGCCACCGAGTCCTGAGATTCCGGATGGGCATACAGCAGCAAAACTTTCGCTGGCTGAGACATCATCCCCCTCCCGGTATGGTTTTTGTGTATAGTCGCTGTTTTGGGCTACCATTGCGCCCGGTGCGGCAGCTCGCCCATACATTACATTACATTACATTACATTATCATAATGATAAGTTAACATAGTCTGAACATACGGCGCCTTATGATTGTTTTCTCCTCGTTACAAATTCGTCGCGGCGTGCGCGTCCTGCTGGATAATGCCACCGCCACCATCAACCCCGGGCAGAAAGTCGGCCTGGTGGGTAAAAACGGCTGTGGTAAATCTACCCTGCTGGCATTGCTGAAAAATGAAATCAGCGCCGACGGCGGCAGCTACACCTTTCCGGGAAGCTGGCAACTGGCGTGGGTGAATCAGGAAACGCCGGCGTTACCGCAAGCGGCGCTGGAATATGTCATTGACGGAGACCGTGAATATCGTCAACTGGAAGCGCAGCTACACGACGCCAACGAACGTAACGACGGGCACGCCATTGCGACCATTCATGGCAAGCTGGATGCTATTGACGCATGGAGTATTCGCTCCCGTGCCGCCAGCCTGCTGCACGGCCTCGGTTTCAGCAATGAACAACTGGAGCGCCCGGTAAGTGATTTCTCCGGTGGCTGGCGTATGCGTCTTAACCTTGCCCAGGCGCTGATTTGCCGTTCAGACTTGCTGCTGCTCGACGAACCGTGTTCGGCGCTCGACCCTATCTCTACCGGGCGTATTGAAGAGCTGATCACCGAACTGAAGCAGGATTACACCGTGGTGATCGTCACCCACAACATGCAGCAGGCTGCGCGTTGTTCCGACCACACGGCGTTTATGTACCTGGGCGAATTGATTGAGTTCAGCAACACGGACGATCTGTTCACCAAGCCAGCGAAGAAACAAACAGAAGACTACATCACCGGTCGTTACGGTTGATTCAGGAGTGCGTTATGGACAGTCTCAATCTTAATAAACATATTTCCGGCCAGTTCAACGCCGAACTGGAAAGTATCCGCACGCAGGTGATGACCATGGGCGGCATGGTGGAGCAGCAGCTTTCTGATGCAATCACCGCGATGCATAACCAGGACAGCGATCTGGCGAAGCGCGTCATCGAAGGCGACAAGAACGTCAACATGATGGAAGTGGCGATCGATGAAGCCTGCGTGCGCATTATCGCCAAACGTCAGCCGACGGCGAGCGACCTGCGACTGGTTATGGTGATCAGTAAAACCATTGCCGAGCTGGAGCGTATTGGCGACGTGGCGGACAAAATCTGCCGTACTGCGCTGGAGAAATTCTCCCAGCAGCATCAGCCGTTGCTGGTAAGTCTGGAGTCGCTGGGCCGTCATACCATCCAGATGCTGCACGACGTGCTGGACGCGTTCGCGCGGATGGACATTGACGAAGCGGTACGTATTTATCGTGAAGATAAAAAAGTCGATCAGGAATACGAAGGTATTGTTCGTCAACTGATGACCTACATGATGGAAGATTCGCGTACCATTCCGAGCGTACTTACTGCGCTGTTCTGCGCGCGTTCTATCGAACGTATTGGCGACCGCTGCCAGAATATTTGTGAGTTTATCTTCTACTACGTGAAGGGGCAGGATTTCCGTCACGTCGGTGGCGATGAGCTGGATAAACTGCTGGCGGGGAAAGATAGCGACAAATAATTCACCAGACAAATCCCAATAACTTAATTATTGGGATTTGTTATATATAACTTTATAAATTCCTAAAATTACACAAAGTTAATAACTGCGAGCATGGTCATATTTTTATCAATAGCGCATTGCTATTTTCTCTGCACGCAATTAAATTAATTTCCGAACCTGGATGTTCGTTATAAAAACCATTAATAAATGACTGGATTGTTACTGCATTCGCAGGCAAAACCTGACATAACCAGAGAATACTGGTGAAGTCGGGTTTTTTTTGTTTATAAAAAAGGTCCTTGCTATGAACATGCAAATCACCAAAATTCTCAACAATAATGTTGTGGTGGTTATTGATGATCAACAGCGGGAAAAAGTCGTCATGGGGCGCGGAATTGGCTTTCAAAAACGCGCTGGCGAAAGAATTAACTCAAGTGGAATAGAAAAAGAGTATGCCTTGAGCAGCCATGAACTGAACGGGCGATTAAGCGAACTCTTAAGTCATATTCCTCTTGAGGTGATGGCAACCTGTGATCGTATTATCTCTTTAGCGCAGGAGCGCTTGGGAAAATTACAGGACAGTATTTATATCTCGCTAACTGACCATTGCCAGTTTGCGATTAAACGCTTTCAGCAAAACGTGTTGCTGCCCAACCCGTTGCTGTGGGATATCCAGCGGCTTTACCCGAAAGAGTTCCAGCTAGGGGAAGAAGCGTTAACCATTATTGATAAACGGTTGGGCGTGCAGTTACCGAAAGATGAAGTGGGCTTTATTGCCATGCATCTGGTCAGTGCCCAAATGAGCGGAAATATGGAGGATGTTGCAGGTGTCACGCAGTTAATGCGCGAAATGCTGCAATTAATAAAATTTCAGTTCAGCCTTAATTACCAGGAAGAAAGCTTGAGTTATCAGCGACTGGTTACACATCTGAAGTTTTTATCCTGGCGTATTCTTGAACATGCTTCAATTAACGATAGTGATGAATCATTACAACAAGCAGTAAAACAAAATTACCCGCAAGCATGGCAATGTGCGGAACGGATCGCCATTTTTATTGGTTTGCAGTATCAACGTAAAATTTCACCCGCAGAGATTATGTTTTTAGCCATAAATATAGAGCGCGTGCGCAAAGAACACTGAAATATTATTACTGAGTAAAGGATTGTTACCGCACTAAGCGGGCAAAACCTGAAAAAAATTGCTTGATTCACGTCAGGCCGTTTTTTTCAGGTTTTTTTTGGAGTTTTGCCGCAAAGCGGTAGAGGGCAAGTTATGACGGAGTTAGCCAGAAAAATAGTCGCAGGAGTCGGGGGCGCAGATAACATTGTGAGTCTGATGCATTGCGCAACGCGATTACGTTTTAAATTAAAGGATGAAAGCAAAGCGCAAGCAGAGGTACTGAAAAAGACCCCCGGTATTATTATGGTGGTGGAAAGCGGTGGCCAGTTTCAGGTGGTCATAGGTAACCATGTGGCCGATGTCTTCCTGGCGGTTAACAGTGTGGCAGGCCTTGACGAAAAAGCGCAACAGGCACCGGAAAATGATGATAAAGGTAATCTGCTAAACCGCTTTGTTTATGTTATTTCAGGTATTTTTACGCCTCTGATCGGTTTGATGGCGGCAACCGGGATCTTGAAAGGTATGCTGGCTCTGGCGCTCACTTTTCAGTGGACGACCGAACAAAGTGGTACTTATTTAATTTTATTCAGCGCCAGTGATGCCTTGTTTTGGTTCTTCCCGATAATCCTGGGATACACCGCGGGGAAACGCTTCGGCGGTAATCCATTTACTGCCATGGTGATTGGTGGAGCGTTAGTGCATCCATTAATTCTGACTGCTTTCGAGAACGGGCAAAAAGCGGATGCGCTGGGGCTGGATTTCCTGGGTATTCCGGTCACATTGTTGAATTACTCGTCATCGGTTATTCCCATTATTTTTTCTGCCTGGTTGTGCAGCATTCTGGAACGCCGACTTAATGCGTGGTTACCGTCGGCAATCAAAAATTTCTTCACACCATTGCTATGTCTGATGGTTATCACACCCGTCACCTTTCTGCTGGTGGGGCCGCTATCAACCTGGATAAGCGAACTGATTGCCGCCGGTTATCTCTGGCTTTATCAGGCGGTTCCTGCATTTGCGGGCGCGGTAATGGGCGGCTTCTGGCAAATCTTCGTCATGTTCGGACTACACTGGGGCCTGGTGCCGCTGTGTATCAATAACTTCACCGTGCTGGGCTACGACACCATGATCCCGCTGTTAATGCCCGCCATTATGGCGCAGGTCGGGGCGGCGCTCGGCGTCTTCCTCTGCGAACGCGATGCGCAGAAAAAAGTGGTGGCGGGATCAGCGGCGTTGACGAGTCTGTTTGGTATCACCGAACCAGCGGTATATGGCGTCAACCTGCCGCGTAAGTACCCCTTTGTTATCGCCTGTATCAGTGGGGCTTTGGGGGCCACCATTATTGGCTACGCGCAAACGAAAGTCTACTCCTTTGGTTTGCCAAGTATTTTCACCTTCATGCAAACCATCCCGTCAACGGGAATTGATTTCACCGTCTGGGCCAGCGTTATTGGCGGTGTCATTGCCATCGGTTGCGCATTTGTCGGTACGGTGATGCTTCATTTCATCACCGCTAAACGTCAGCCAGCGCAGGGTGCCCCGCAAGAGAAAACACCAGAGGTTATTACACCACCTGAGCAGGGCGGTATCTGTTCACCGATGACGGGAGAGATTGTGCCGCTCATTCACGTCGCTGATACCACGTTTGCCAGTGGCCTGTTGGGTAAAGGTATTGCCATTCTGCCCTCGGTTGGTGAAGTGCGTTCTCCGGTTGCGGGTCGAATTGCTTCGTTGTTCGCCACATTACACGCCATTGGCATTGAGTCAGATGATGGTGTGGAGATCCTGATTCATGTCGGTATCGACACCGTAAAACTGGACGGCAAATTCTTTTCCGCTCACGTCAACGTGGGTGACAAGGTCAATACAGGCGATCGGCTGATTTCTTTTGATATCCCTGCTATTCGCGAGGCCGGATTTGATGTGACGACGCCGGTATTAATCAGTAATAGCGATGATTTTACAGACGTATTACCCCACGGCACGGCGCAGATAAGCGCAGGTGAACCGCTGTTATCCATCATTCGCTAACGATAAAAGGAGTTAATTATGAAAGCATTTCCAGAAACATTTCTTTGGGGTGGCGCAACAGCTGCCAATCAGGTGGAAGGTGCCTGGCTGGAAGATGGCAAAGGGATTACGACCTCAGATTTACAGCCTCATGGCGTTATGGGAAAAATGGAACCGCGCATCCTGGGGAAAGAGAATATCAAAGATGTCGCCATCGATTTTTATCACCGTTACCCGGAAGATATCGCGTTATTTGCCGAGATGGGCTTCACCTGTCTGCGTATTTCCATTGCCTGGGCGCGAATTTTCCCTCGGGGCGACGAAGCCGAACCGAATGAAGCGGGGTTAGCGTTTTACGATCGGCTGTTTGATGAAATGGCGCAGGCGGGGATCAAGCCGCTGGTAACGTTATCCCATTACGAAATGCCATATGGGCTGGTGAAAAACTACGGCGGTTGGGCTAATCGGGCGGTCATCGATCACTTCGAGCATTACGCCCGCACGGTCTTTACCCGCTACCAACATAAAGTAGCGTTATGGCTGACGTTTAATGAAATCAATATGTCGTTACACGCGCCATTCACGGGCGTGGGGCTGGCAGAAGAGAGTGGCGAGGCGGAAGTTTATCAGGCGATCCATCATCAACTGGTTGCCAGTGCGCGGGCAGTTAAAGCCTGTCATAGCCTGCTCCCCGAAGCGAAAATCGGCAATATGCTTCTCGGTGGGCTGGTTTACCCCCTCACCTGCCAGCCACAGGATATGTTGCAGGCCATGGAAGAGAACCGGCGCTGGATGTTCTTTGGTGATGTTCAGGCGCGTGGCCAGTATCCCGGCTATATGCAGCGTTTCTTCCGCGACCACAATATCACCATTGAGATGACTGAAAGTGACGCAGAAGATTTAAAACATACCGTCGATTTCATCTCTTTTAGTTATTACATGACTGGTTGTGTTTCCCACGACGAAAGCATTAATAAAAATGCGCAGGGCAACATACTGAATATGATCCCCAATCCGCATCTGAAAAGTTCAGAGTGGGGGTGGCAAATTGATCCGGTTGGATTACGGGTTCTGTTAAATACGCTTTGGGATCGTTATCAAAAACCGTTATTTATTGTCGAGAACGGATTAGGCGCAAAAGACAGCGTTGAAGCGGATGGTTCGATACAGGACGATTATCGAATTGCCTATTTAAACGATCACCTGGTACAGGTAAATGAAGCGATTGCCGATGGTGTGGATATTATGGGGTACACCAGTTGGGGGCCAATTGATTTAGTCAGTGCATCTCATTCACAAATGTCTAAGCGCTACGGCTTTATTTATGTGGATCGTGATGATAATGGCGAAGGAAGCCTCACAAGAACACGCAAGAAAAGCTTCGGATGGTATGCAGAGGTGATCAAGACGCGGGGGCTGTCATTAAAAAAATAACCATTAAAGCACCTTAATTATCGTCGCATTCAGAACAGTCTGGATGCGATGCGTTAATTCTTTCTTTGCACCATAAAGGGATATTATGTTTAGACGAAATCTTATTACCTCTGCCATCTTATTAATGGCACCGTTAGCCTTTTCTGCACAATCATTGGCTGAATCATTAACGGTGGAACAACGCCTTGAGTTATTAGAAAAGGCGTTAAGAGAAACGCAAAGCGAACTCAAAAAGTATAAAGATGAAGAGAAGAAAAAGTATACGCCAGCGACGGTGAATCGTAGCGTAAGTACGAATGATCAAGGGTATGCCGCCAATCCGTTCCCGACCAGTAGTGCCGCAAAACCTGATGCTGTACTGGTCAAAAATGAAGAGAAAAATGCCAGTGAGACAGGCTCGATTTATTCTTCCATGACTCTGAAAGATTTCAGTAAATTTGTGAAAGATGAAATTGGCTTTAGTTACAACGGCTATTACCGTTCTGGTTGGGGGACCGCCTCTCATGGTTCACCTAAATCATGGGCGATTAGTTCTCTGGGCCGCTTTGGTAACGAATACTCCGGCTGGTTTGATTTGCAGTTAAAACAACGTGTCTACAACGAAAACGGCAAACGGGTTGATGCCGTTGTGATGATGGATGGTAACGTTGGTCAGCAGTACTCTACCGGCTGGTTTGGCGATAACGCCGGTGGCGAGAACTATATGCAGTTCTCCGATATGTACGTTACCACCAAAGGTTTCCTGCCCTTTGCGCCAGAGGCTGATTTCTGGGTGGGTAAACACGGTGCGCCGAAAATTGAAATCCAGATGCTTGACTGGAAAACGCAGCGTACTGATGCCGCAGCGGGTGTAGGTCTGGAAAACTGGAAAGTCGGTCCGGGTAAAATTGATATCGCGCTGGTTCGCGAAGATGTCGATGATTACGATCGCAGCCTGCAAAACAAACAGCAGATTAATACCAATACCATTGATTTACGCTATAAAGATATCCCGTTATGGGATAAAGCCACCTTAATGGTAAGTGGTCGTTATGTCACGGCAAACGAAAGCGCATCGGAAAAAGATAATCAGGATAATAACGGGTATTATGACTGGAAAGATACCTGGATGTTTGGCACATCTTTAACGCAGAAATTTGATAAAGGTGGCTTCAACGAATTCTCCTTCCTGGTCGCGAATAACTCTATCGCCAGTAACTTTGGCCGTTATGCTGGCGCAAGTCCATTTACCACCTTTAATGGTCGTTATTATGGTGATCACACCGGCGGAACAGCGGTACGTCTGACTTCGCAGGGCGAAGCCTATATCGGTGATCATTTTATTGTGGCTAACGCGATTGTTTACTCCTTCGGTAACGATATTTATAGCTACGAAACAGGCGCACACTCTGATTTCGAATCTATTCGTGCGGTTGTTCGCCCGGCCTATATTTGGGACCAATATAACCAGACAGGTGTTGAACTGGGCTATTTCACCCAGCAAAACAAAGATGCGAATAGTAATAAATTTAATGAGTCTGGTTATAAAACCACGCTCTTCCATACCTTTAAAGTCAATACCAGTATGTTGACCTCGCGTCCGGAAATTCGTTTCTACGCCACGTATATCAAAGCCCTGGAAAACGAACTGGATGGCTTCACCTTCGAAGACAATAAAGACGACCAGTTTGCTGTCGGTGCCCAGGCTGAAATCTGGTGGTAATGGAACTTAATGAAAGGAATATTACGATGAATATAAAAATTGCTGCTTTAACGCTGGCTATTGCCAGCGGTATTTCTGCTCAGTGGGCCATAGCAGCGGATATGCCAGCCAGCCCGGCACCCACTATCCCGGTGAAACAGTATGTGACTCAGGTCAATGCCGATAACAGCGTGACCTTTCGCTACTTTGCCCCTGGGGCAAAAAATGTCTCTGTAGTGGTGGGTGTTCCGGTTCCGGACAATATTCACCCGATGACCAAAGACGAAGCAGGAGTCTGGTCGTGGCGCACACCTATCCTGAAAGGCAACCTGTACGAGTATTTTTTCAATGTTGATGGTGTACGCAGCATTGATACAGGCACCGCAATGACTAAGCCTCAGCGCCAGGTTAACTCCAGTATGATTCTGGTGCCAGGCAGTTATCTGGATACGCGTTCTGTTGCGCATGGTGATTTGATCGCCATAACTTACCACTCCAACGCATTGCAATCTGAACGTCAGATGTATGTCTGGACCCCGCCAGGATACACCGGCATGGGCGAGCCTTTGCCAGTGCTCTATTTCTATCACGGTTTTGGTGATACCGGACGTTCCGCTATCGATCAGGGGCGTATCCCGCAAATCATGGATAACCTGCTTGCTGAAGGGAAAATTAAACCGATGCTGGTGGTGATCCCGGATACAGAAACCGATGCGAAGGGCATTATTCCCGAAGATTTCGTGCCTCAGGAAAGACGTAAAGTCTTTTATCCGCTGAATGCTAAAGCGGCAGATCGCGAACTGATGAACGATATTATCCCGCTGATTAGCAAGCGTTTTAATGTCCGTAAAGATGCCGATGGCCGCGCGCTGGCAGGGCTTTCACAAGGCGGGTACCAGGCGCTGGTTTCCGGAATGAATCATCTGGAAAGCTTTGGCTGGCTGGCCACATTCAGTGGTGTTACCACGACAACCGTACCGGATGAAGGTGTCGCGGCCCGACTGAACGATCCGGCAGCTATCAACCAGCAACTACGTAATTTTACTGTGGTTGTGGGGGATAAAGATGTCGTAACCGGCAAGGATATCGCCGGGCTGAAAACTGAGCTTGAGCAGAAAAAAATTAACTTTGATTACCAGGAATATCCGGGTCTGAACCATGAAATGGATGTCTGGCGACCAGCCTATGCAGCCTTTGTACAGAAATTATTTAAATAAAATAAGGCATTAAGATGAAATTAATCATTACCGAAGATTACCAGGAAATGAGCCGTGTCGCGGCACACCATCTGCTTGGTTATATGTCGAAGACGCGTCGTGTTAACCTGGCAATTACCGCCGGTAGCACGCCCAAAGGCATGTATGAATACCTCACCACCCTGGTTAAAGGTAAGCCCTGGTACGATAACTGCTATTTCTATAATTTTGATGAAATTCCATTTCGCGGCAAAGAGGGAGAAGGCGTAACGATTACCAATCTGCGTAATCTGTTTTTCACCCCTGCGGGGATCAAAGAAGAGAATATCCAGAAGCTCACTATTGATAACTACCGCGAGCATGATCAGAAACTGGCGCGTGAAGGCGGACTGGATTTGGTGGTGCTGGGATTAGGTGCAGATGGTCATTTTTGTGGCAATTTGCCGAATACGACCCATTTCCATGAGCAAACCGTGGAGTTCCCGATCCAGGGAGAGATGGTTGATATTGTGGCGCATGGCGAGTTGGGCGGCGACTTTTCGTTAGTGCCTGACAGCTACGTGACGATGGGGCCGAAAAGCATCATGGCGGCGAAAAACTTGCTGATAATTGTCAGCGGCGCGGGTAAAGCGCAGGCACTGAAAAATGTTCTGCAAGGTCCGGTTACCGAAGATGTTCCAGCTTCCGTGTTGCAGCTGCATCCTTCGCTGATGGTAATCGCTGATAAAGCCGCTGCCGCAGAATTAGCTTAAAACATAAGGCCGGATGTATGAATTACGCTCCGGCCTGTTCTCCAACGGTTAATTACAAATAGATAAAGTATCCCGCTTAACTTAAAGAGTCTGTTTCAGGACATGAAATATCCAATCCGGGCAGACGGGTAATGATTTTGCTCATCACCACACCTGCCAGCAATGCAGGAATGATGCGGACAACGAGACTGTCACCAGAAAGAATGTTTTCAAACAACTCCGAGGAAGCCATGCCCTTAATATGTACAATAACTGCACAATAGATCTCGGTGATAACGACGCCACCTATGCCACCAGCCAGACAACGATAATTTTTCTGTGACCCGATCTTTTCCGGCAGACAGGCGACCATCACGCCGGTTAACAATGCAGGAATAGCTCCCGTAGTAATCGACAATAAGAGAAACAATGGAAGTACCTGTATTATTACCAAAAGAACCAGCGGTTCTTTTGCGAAGAATATGTAGAGGACAAGAAACAGAACACCAATTAACGGTCCTAAAACCGCAAAATAAAGTCCGTGATGTATTACCCGACGTGAAACAGACATATCAAACTCCCTTTACTTACCTTTGAGCGCCAATTTAAGCGGGGTAAGTGAAGGGAGTGTGAAGAACTATGCCGTAATATCCCAACCACGCGCTTTCCACAGTTCCGGTAACTGCGAAAGATGGGTAAAGGTGGTGACTTTCGGGTGAACGATCGGCTTATTGTGCGGGTCAGCGCAGAAGTAAAACACTTCCATTCCGGCATCTATCCCTGATTGAGCGCCGGCGCTGGAGTCATCGACCAGAATGCAGTTTTCAACGTTCACATTCATCGCTTTTGCCGCATGGAACATTAATGCCGGATCGGGCTTCCAACGCTGGATATCGTAGCCGCTGAACAGTTTTTCCGGGAAGTAGTGCAGCATGTTGAGCTTACCCAGCGAATGCTGCATTTTGCTGACCGGACCGTTAGAGACGACGCACATCGGCACGTTAATGCTCGCCAGCAATTCGTTCGCGCCTGCGATGTCCGCAAGTTCGGTATCAAACAGACGTGCTACTTCTGCGCGGTAAACGTGCTCGGCATCGGCCTGGACCATCGTCACGCCCTGTTCTTTACTGATGATGTCGATGATTTCGTAGAGTTTTACGCCTTTAAAACGGGTAAAAATCTCCTCCAGGTCAACGTTAATGCCAAATTCCCTGAACATCGTGACATAGGCGCGAGAGCAAATGACCTCGCTATCGACCAGCGTACCGTCGCAGTCGAAAAATACCGCTTCTATCTGGGACATGTCTTTCCTTTATCGTTAGTTTAACGTTTTCGTCATGCCAATTCGCATGACGCAATCGTTGCCGTATAAGCAAATACAATGAAAAAAAGTTATCTTCAGCCGTCCATATTGTCTCATTTTGGTATACGATAGCGACGGATTTTCCCTCCTTGTTCGGAAATAGATAATGAGTCAACAACACACAACCCAGGCTTCTGGCCAGGGGATGCTGGAACGCGTGTTTAAACTGCGCGAACATGGCACGACGGCACGGACCGAAGTGATCGCCGGTTTTACCACCTTCCTGACGATGGTTTACATCGTTTTTGTTAACCCGCAAATTCTTGGCGTTGCTGGCATGGATACCAGCGCCGTCTTCGTCACTACCTGTCTGATCGCTGCGTTCGGCAGTATTATGATGGGACTGTTTGCTAACCTGCCAGTTGCACTGGCACCCGCTATGGGCCTGAATGCGTTCTTCGCTTTTGTCGTTGTACAGGCGATGGGCTTGCCGTGGCAGGTCGGGATGGGCGCAATCTTCTGGGGCGCGATAGGTCTGCTGTTACTGACGATTTTCCGCGTTCGCTACTGGATGATAGCCAACATTCCGGTGAGTCTGCGTGTGGGTATTACCAGCGGTATCGGTCTGTTCATTGGCATGATGGGGCTGAAAAACGCAGGTGTGATTGTCGCTAACCCGGAAACGCTGGTGAGCATCGGTAATCTGACTTCTCACAGCGTACTTCTGGGTATCCTCGGCTTCTTCATCATTGCTATTCTGGCCTCGCGCAACATTCACGCAGCGGTGCTGGTTTCTATCGTGGTGACGACGCTGCTGGGCTGGATGCTGGGTGATGTGCACTACAATGGCATCGTTTCTGCGCCGCCGAGCGTAATGACAGTTGTGGGTCATGTAGATTTAGCCGGGTCGTTTAACCTCGGGCTGGCAGGGGTGATTTTCTCTTTCATGTTGGTCAACTTGTTTGACTCCTCCGGTACGCTGATTGGCGTGACCGATAAAGCAGGTCTGGCGGATGAGAAGGGGAAATTCCCGCGCATGAAGCAGGCGCTGTATGTCGACAGTATCTCTTCCGTGACCGGTTCGTTTATCGGTACTTCTTCCGTTACGGCTTATATTGAGTCCTCTTCCGGCGTATCGGTTGGCGGTCGTACCGGTCTGACGGCAGTGGTTGTTGGTCTGCTGTTCCTGCTGGTTATCTTTCTGTCGCCGCTGGCGGGGATGGTGCCAGGCTACGCTGCAGCTGGTGCGCTGATTTACGTTGGCGTGCTGATGACTTCCAGTCTGGCACGCGTGAACTGGCAGGATCTTACTGAATCTGTTCCGGCGTTTATTACCGCCGTGATGATGCCGTTCAGCTTCTCGATTACCGAAGGTATCGCGCTGGGCTTTATCTCCTACTGCGTGATGAAAATCGGTACCGGACGTCTGCGTGATCTAAGCCCGTGCGTAATCATCGTTGCGCTGCTGTTTATCCTGAAGATTGTCTTTATCGACGCTCACTAAAATCGATAGCGCGTTAAAAACCCGCCATGCATGATTGCTGGCGGGTTTTTTATTTAGATCTTAACTCGCTGAATAAACTCACCAAATGCGGCCAATTGCCCGGTCAGGTGGTCCAGCGTACCCTGATCAATCACTTCTCCGGTTTGCGGATCAACTTTGTTCTGAATCACGCCGCCCATAAATTCCGGCTTGTTCATCACCATTGCATCGAGGAAAACCAGAATCTGGCGCAGGTGATACTGACAGCGCGCGCCGCCAATCACGCCCATTGAGCTGGTCTGAATCAATACCGGTTTACCGGCCAGCGGTTGATCCGGCAGGCGGGAAAGCCAGTCGATGGCATTTTTCAGCCCACCCGGTACCGAGTAGTTATATTCCGGCGTGACGATCACCACACCGTCAGCCTGACGGATCTGTTCCGCCAGAGCTTCAACCGTTGCTGGAAAACCTTCTTCCTGCTGTACGTCAGCGTCATACAAGGGAATGTCGGCAATGGATGGTAACGCATTGACTTCCATGCTCGCCGGAGCAATTTTCGGCAGGGTACGTGCAACCATGCCATTAAATGAGCCTTTGCGCAGGCTCCCCAGTAACGTAACCACCTGCAATTTTTCAGACATGATGACTCCTGTGGTTGTCTATCAATTTGGCGAAAAAGCCTTCACGGTAGAGAGTTGGGCAAAACGCATCATCCGGCTGGTAGGATTGTTGGCGCGGCTGTGAATATCCGGCAGGCTTTTCCAGTCGTGTTTGCCATCTAACTCCCAGACACTGAGCTTTTCAATCGTGGGCGTGACCGCCACGGACCACACCAGCACGTCTTCCGCGTCGCATAACGCTTCTACATGATTTACATGAGCACATTTCAGGCGTCCGGCAATGGGCAGCAGCTGCAGATCGCGCGGATCGTCATTCAAAACATCACCGGTTAGTTTTAGCACGCTTCGGCGCAGCGTGATGAGCTGCGCCCGCGCTTCGTTAGGATCGTTTTGTTTACTGATCCATAGCGATTCATTGCTGGAAAAGGTGTGGTTATCGGGCGCGTGTGGGCTATGAAACCCGCGCGTCGCACGCTGTAGTTCCATATCGAGGCCACATTCACCTTCGGTTGTTAACGCCACGCCAACCATATTCCCGGCATAGGAAATGGAAAACGAAGGCAAATTTTTATCACTGAAAACCGGTTTACCTTTCGGCAGGGTGACGATTTCCGGCAATTCGCCAATGCCATACAGCATGAACATCAGTTCTGCGAGTAAACCTCTGGACGCCAGAAAACGGCTTTGACGATGAGGGGGAATGTTTCGGGCTTCTTGATGACACTGGGAGGGGAGACGAACAGAAATCAGATGTCCTTCCGTTAAAATCCCTCGGGCAAAGTGAGTCGCCATTTTTCGCTCCATGCTTAATGGTCCATTATGAATACAAGAGTAATCATTTACTGGAATGATGGACAGACTAAAGCGGCTAAAAGTTCGATTCAGACAAGCTTATTACAACTTTTTTACATTTTATTGTGAAATTGGGTCGCGTTTCATACGATTCGGTTATGCCATCGACGCGTAAAGGTTTTTAATGGTTTCCCGTAACCAGACGATCTTCGGATTATGGCTGTTCCGTTTATGCCACAGCAGGGTAAAAGGAACTTCCAGCTTTTTTTGCTGGCTTTCGTCAAACGGGAGAGGAAGAGCAACCAACGGCAGTTGATGGAGTTGATTGTAGTACTGACAGTAGCGCGGCGCGGTCGCCAGTAGCAGATTGTCGGGTTGCGCTGCCATAAACAGTGACTGCTCGAATTCCGGCAGGCTCATAGCAATCGTGCGTTCGCGTCCCAGCTCCTGTAACACATTGTCCAGCGCCCAGGTATCGCTCTGTTCCCAGCAAATGCTGATATGCGGATAACGTAAGAAGGTGTCCAGATTCCACGTTTGATGCAGTGCCGGATGATCTTTGCGTAACCAGACGCAGGGCACATCACTAAACAGCACTTCATAATCAATGGCTAACGGTAGCGAGCTTAACAGCTCCCGCGAGCGAGGATGGCTTTCGCGACCGGAAAAACCGATATCCACTTCACCACGAGTAATGGCATCTAAGGAATCGTAATCCCAGTTACGTAATTTGATGGTCGCCTGCGGGTAACGTTGGTAGATCTGTTTCGACAGCGCATTAAGCATGATCATCATCAGCGGTGATTCCGCCGCCAGCTCAAACTTCAGGCCGCGCGGTGTCTGGTGGTGCGGTTTATCCAGCAGCAGGTTGCTCATTTGCATCCACTCCGCCAGATTTTGCTCCATGCTGACCATCAGCGGTGTGGGCGACAGACCCAGCGGTGAGTTCACAAAGAGCGGGTCGTCAAACCACGCTCTTAACTTTGCCAGCGACTTACTCACCGCCGAAGGTGTCACGTTTATCCGCTTCGCCGCTTTGGTTACGCTGCGCTCCTGCATCAGCAGTTGCAGACAAAGCAGCAGATTGAGATCAAGCGTGGTGATGGATTTCTTCATGAGCGGCAACGGGGCGTCCAGGCGCGACGAACATAATCAGCAACAGGCTCACTATGCTACAGGCAATCAGAATCCCGATCAGCATATTCCATGCGCCGATACCAACCACCGCTGCCAGCCAAATCCACAGTGACGAACCGCAAACCTGCGCAATACCTAAGGTCGAGCTGGCTACGCCCGCGCGTAATGAAAACGGCCCTAACGCCTGACTCATCGCCACACCAAAACCTACCGAGAAACCGGCGCAAATCAGCGTGATACCAAACAGAGAAACCGCATGGGAAGGTGAAACGGCAAGAGTGATCCCCGCCGCCAGGAATAACACCTGCGAGGTGATCATCAACGTACGTGGCTTAAAAATTCCCAGCGCAAATGGCGTGGAGAATGAAACGGTCATGCTGACGCCAGCGGTCAGCGCCATAATGGTGGCGTATTCACCGCGCTCAAACCCCATGATTTCCATCAGCAATACCGGTGACGTGTTGACGAAAGTGAGGATCACCGAAACGCTGAGGGTGGTGATAACAACACGGCTGAGGAAAAAACGGTTAAGCAGCGACTCGCTATTTTCTCGTGGTTTATCCGAAGCTGCGGGGGCCGCTGGGCGCGTTTCTTTTAAAATAAACAAAGACAACATCAGTACCGCGATGCCCATCATTGCCATCGCCCAGAACAGACTCTGCCACGGGAATTTAAGCATAATCAGATGTCCGAGCACTGGCGCTAACACCGGAATGATGCAGGTAATACCGTTGAGTAATGACAGCACTTTAGCCCGACGTCGATCATCCAGCGTGTCGCGCAAAATAGCGAACGCCACTACGTAACAACAGCCTGCGCCCAACCCCTGTAGAAATCGGCCTGCAAGAAATAACGTGCTGGTTTCAGCCAGTGAACAGAACACCGAGGCAATAATAAATAGCGCCGCGCCGGGTATGGCGACCGGCTTTCTCCCTGAACGATCGGCCACTTTACCGGCAAATAACATCGCAGCTGCCATCCCCGCCAGATATACGGAGAACGCAATATGCAACTGCGCTTCGCTGGCATTGAGAGCGGCGGCGATGCGCGGTAAACCAACGAGGTACATATCAATCCCGGCGGGATAAAGTAAAACCAGGGCAAAACTACAAATCAAAAAGCGGGACATGGGCTAAAGCGTCCTGATAGTAAGGTGACGCAAAGCATACGTGGTGAAGGAGGATCAGGCGAGTTGCCATTTGGACATAAGTGATTTCCTGAGAGGCAAGAAGCCAGCGAATGGCTGGCTTCTTGAAGGATTTAGCCAAATTTAGGTAACACGTTAAAGACGTTGCCGAACCAGCACAAAATCACGGTTATACCAAAGAGAATGACAATCGCCGGAATAAGATTGCCGCCCCAGACCGTGAACATCTGATTGGGAAACTTCTTGCGAGCTTTGATTGCAAGCACTGCGGGAATAATGACCGCCCAGATGGTGGCGCACAGCCCGGCACCGCCGATCCCGTAAATAAAGCCGTTCGGGAAGATCAGATACAACAACGCAGGTGGCAGGAAGGTTAACAGCACGGTTTTGAAACGCCCGCCGTGGGAGTTATCAATCTTAAACAGGTCCGCCAGATAATCGAACAACCCCAGCGTGACACCAAAGAACGAACTGGCAACAGCTAAGTTAGAGAACACCAGCAGGCAAAACTCGATAATGCCGTGCTGTTTGGTGCCGAGGAACGATTTCACCAGCGAATCAACGTTGCCGCCTGAGGAGATAATCGCCTTAAAGCTTTCTCGCGGAATATTCCCCATGGTGCAATAGAGCCAGAAGAGATAAATCACCAGCGCCAGCAGCGAACCAAATACCACGCTTTTGATTAACTTATCTTTGCGTTTTCCATAGCAAATAATCAGGCTGGGAATATTGCCGTGGAAACCAAATGACGCCAGACACACCGGCAAAGCCATAAAGATATACGGGAAGTAAGACGTTCCCGCAGTGGAGCTGGTGGCGTCGCGCAGAATGGAGTAATCGACCTGGAAGAAAAAAGAACCAAACACGATCACAAAGGAGATAATCTTCAGCCCGAGGAACAATGAGGTAATACGACTGGCGGCTAACGAACTTAACCACAATACGCTGGCAACGAAAATGGCTGTGCAGATCCCGACAATACGTGGATTAGCGTGATAACCCAAATTCATTGATATCGTTTCACTAATGATCGCACCATTAGCAGAGATATAGGCATAAGTGAGGATATAGAGAACGAAGGCAACGGTAATACCGCTGATAATGTTCCAGGTGTTACCGATTAAATCTTTGGTGATGGTGTTAAAACTGGAGCCGACGGGATAATTTAAATTTGCTTCTAATAACAATAACCCGGAATGAAGCATTGAAAACCAGGCAATGATAAGGATAAAGGCACCCCAGAAAAACCAGGCACCGGCAAGATCAACAGGTAAAGCAAACATACCTCCACCAATTACTGTACCTGCTATAACCATAACACCCCAAAATGCAGAGTGCTTTTTTTCAGCTTGATCAGTCATGATGCCACCTTTAGAGGAAGGCTATTTTTGTTATTGAGGATGTAGGGTAAGAGAGTGGCTAATATCCTT